>Ga0272448_1000449_pt1 | contig 63513 bp, 52 predicted proteins | sample YNPCB0191_FD_202220 | JGI IMG/M metagenome (GOLD analysis project Ga0272448, IMG submission 202220) | Hot spring sediment microbial communities from Yellowstone National Park, WY, United States - YNP-CB-019-1 | ecosystem: Environmental > Aquatic > Thermal springs > Hot (42-90C) > Sediment... | reverse complement strand
CAGGGGAGGATCCATGGCTGAACCGCGCCGGGGAAGACCGCTGTACCACAACAGCGTCAGCTACTTCGGCGGCCTCGTGGTGGCCGCCACCTTCCTGCTCATCGCCTTTTCCCTCATCCTCCAGTTCGGATTCCAGAGAACCAGCCCGTACATCGGCATCTTCGCCTACATGGTCTTCCCCGCCTTCCTCACCGTCGGGGCGCTGCTCTTCCTCTACGGGATGCGCCGGGAAAGCTTGAGGCGCCGGCGGGAGGGCTCGCCGGAGGAGCCGCCGTACCCGAGGCTGGACCTCAACGACCCCCGACAGCGCCGGCGCTTCGCCCGGTGGATGGTGGGGGGCTTTCTGGGAGCGATCCTGCTGGGCTTCGTCGCCTACAACGCCTTCCTCTTCACCGAATCGGTGACCTTCTGCGGGAAGGTTTGCCACACGGTGATGGAGCCCGAGTACACCGCCTACCTCCACTCCCCCCACGCCCGGGTGCGGTGCGTGGAGTGCCACGTGGGCTCCGGGGCCTCCTGGTACGTGAAGTCCAAGATGTCCGGCGCCCGGCAGGTTCTGGCGGTGGTCTTCCACACCTACGAGACCCCCATCCCCGTCCCGGTGAAGAACCTGCGGCCGGCCCGGGAAACCTGCGAGGAGTGCCACTGGCCGGCCAAGTTCTACGGCGCCCAGCTCCTCCAGATCCCCCACTTCCGGTACGACGAGTCGAACACCGCCGAGCAGGTGAGCCTGGTCCTCAAGACCGGCGGGGGGGATCCCCGGCTGGGGGCCCAGGCGGGAATCCACTGGCACATGATCCTGGCCAACACCGTCACCTTCGCCACCGAGGACGAGAAGCTCCAGACCATCCCCTACGTCCACGTTCGGCGCCACGACGGAACCGAGGAGACCTACACCGCCGACGGGAAGGAGATCCCCCCCGGAAAACTGGCCTCCATGATCCAGAGGTCCATGGACTGCATGGACTGCCACAACCGGCCCACCCACATCTATCCCGCCCCCGAATCGGCGGTGGACCAGGCCCTGGCTTCAGGGGTCCTGGATCCCACCCTTCCGTGGATCAAAAAGGTGGCGGTGGACGCCCTGGTGCGGGAGTACCCCGATCGGAAGGCGGCCCACGCGGGGATGGCGGCGGAGATCCGGGGCTTCTACGGGAAGAACTACCCGGCCGTGGCCCGGGAGCGGGCGGCGGCGCTGGAGAGGGCCGTGGAGGCGGTGGTCGCCATCTACGACCGCAGCGTCTTTCCCGCCATGAAGGTCAACTGGAAGACCTACGCCAGCAACATCGGCCACCGGAACTGGCCCGGCTGTTTCCGCTGCCACGACGGCCGCCACCGCTCCCCATCGGGCAAGGTCCTCTCCATGGACTGCTCCCTCTGCCACACCCTTCCCCAGCGGGGACCCCGCACCCCCCTCGGCCAGCTCCTCCCCGTGTCCAGCCAAAACTGGCACCCTTGGGAGCTGAAAGGCAAGCACGCGGAGATCCTCTGCAACCGCTGCCACGCGGCGGGCTACCGGGCGCCTTCCGACTGCGCGGAATGCCACCGGATGGACACCCAGGCCCCCATGATGGCCATGGGGTGCGACACCTGCCACGCCAAACCCCAGGAGGTTCTTCCCCTGAACGACTGCAAGGGATGCCACGGGGACCTGAAGGGTCTCCACCAAAAGGGGGCCCACCCCGACCTCGACTGCACCTCCTGCCACAGGCCCCACGGCTGGAAGGTCACCGACCGGAAACCCTGCGAGTCGTGCCACGAGGACCGGAAGACCCACTACGAGAAGGACGGCCCCTGCGCCGACTGCCACGATTTTCGGGCGGCCCTGGGGGGAAGGCCCGTCCGGCCCGTCCCGGCGGGGCTCGAGGCGGCCCTGCTCACGGCGCACCGCTAGGGGACGAAGCCGCTCTGCGGCATCTTCCCCCAAGAGGAGGAGTGGATGTCTCGTTCACCTTCGCCCTCGGCCCACCTCCTTCGGATGGCCCTGCTCTTCGCGGCGGGGCTGGTGGTCTTCCTGGCGGTCCGCGCCCTTCTCGTTCCGCAGGGCTTCGGCCGATACGGCCACTATCGCCCGGGCGCCGCCGAGGAAAACCGGGCCAGGCCCCTACACCACGCCGGCGAGGCGGCCTGTGCCGATTGCCACGGGGACGTGGCGGAGGCCAAGGCGCCGGGCCCCCACGCCGGCGTCCATTGCGAGGCCTGCCACGGGCCCCTGAAGGTTCACGCCGACGACCCGGAGGCGGTGAAGCCGGCCCTGCCGGCGGTCCCGGCTCTCTGCCTGCGGTGCCACCGGGAGGACGGGGCCAAGCCCAAGGGCTTCCCCGCGGTGGATGGCTCCCACGGCGGGGGCGAACCGTGCCTGGGGTGCCACAAACCCCATGACCCCCGGATCTCGTAGGAGGAGGCCATGAAACGGAATCGGAGGGAATTTCTCCAACACGGTGGAGTCCTTCTCCTGCTCACCGGTGCCTCCTCTCTGGCCTGGGAGCACGTGGCGGCGGGGGAGCCCGAGGCGGCCCCCGGCTACGACGAGACGGCCCACTGGTGGGCCATGGCCATCGACATCGAGAGGTGCATCGGGTGCGGGAACTGCGTCCGGGCCTGCAAGGCGGAGAACGACGTCCCCCTGGAGCCCTTCTACTTCCGGACGTGGGTGGAGCGGTACGCCGTCCCCGCGGGGGACCCCGAGCACCCCGCCGCCGAGTCGCCCAACGGCGGCTTCGACGGCTTCCCCCCCGCCGCCCCCGGCGAGGGCATCAAGCGCTTCTACGTCCCCAAGCTCTGCAACCACTGTGCCCATTCCCCCTGCGTCCAGGTCTGCCCCGTGGGAGCGACCTTCGAGACCCGAGACGGCCTCGTCCTCGTGGACAAGAACTACTGTCTGGGGTGCCGGTACTGCGTCCAGGCGTGCCCCTACGGCTGCCGGTTCATTGACCCCCGGACCCGAACGGTGGACAAGTGCACCCTCTGCGCCCACCGTCTCGCCAAGGGTCTCACCACCGCCTGCTGCGAGGCCTGTCCGACGGGAGCCCGCCGGCTGGGCGACCTCAAGGACCGGAAGGACCCCATCCACCGATTCCTGGCACAGCGGCCGGTACACGTCCTCAAGCCCCACCTGGCCACGGGGGCCAAGGTTTACTACGCCGGCCTGGACGGCTCGGTGAGGTGACGTCATGGAAGAACTCCTTCGGGGCGTCGAAGGCTTCATGTACCCCAACGAGGTGGAGCTCCAGTGGAGCATCCTCATCGTCATCTACCCCTTCGTGACGGGGCTGGTGGCCGGAGCCTTCATCCTGGCCAGCCTGGAACGGGTCTTCAACGTGGAGGCGGTGAAGCCCACCTACCGCCTGGCCCTCCTCACGGCCCTGGCCTTCCTCCTGGTGGCCCCGCTCCCCCTGCAGCTCCACTTGGGCCACCCCGAACGCTCCTTCGAGATGTTCCTCACGCCGCACACCTCGTCGGCCATGGCCATGTTCGGCTTCGTCTACCTCTGGTACCTCCTGGCGGTGCTCGTCCTCGAGATCTGGCTGGACTACCGCCAGGACATCGTTCGCTGGGCCGAGGAGGCCCGGGGAATCCGGGGGCTCCTCTACCGCGCCCTCACCCTGGGCTCCCGCAACGTCTCCGCAGAGGCCCTCCGCCTGGACGACCGGGCGGGGCGGATCATCACCATCGTGGGCATCCCCTCCGCCTTCCTCCTCCACGGTTACGTGGGCTTCATCTTCGGCTCGGTGAAGGCCAATCCCTGGTGGTCCACCCCCCTCATGCCGGTGGTCTTTCTCTTCTCCGCCATGGTCTCGGGCATCGCCGTGGTCCTCCTGCTCTACGTGATCCTCAGCCGGATCCGGCGGCGGCCCGTGGACATGGCCTGCGCCGACACGGTGGCCCGGTACCTCTTCTACGCCTTCCTCGTGGACTTCTCCCTGGAGATGCTCGACCTCGTCCACCGGATCTACGAAGCCGACGAGTCCTTCCGGTCGCTGGACTTCATGGTCCACACGCGGCTTTACGTTCCCCATATCGTCGTCCAGATCCTCCTGGGGACGCTGTTGCCCATCGGCCTCCTCGCCCTCACCCAGGTCCTCCGGTTGGAGCCCGGATGGCGCCTCCGCCTCTACGTTTCGGCCGCTTGCCTGACGCTCGTGGGCATCTTCGCCATGCGGTGGAACGTGGTCATCGGGGGCCAGCTCTTCTCCAAGAGCTTCCTCGGCTACACCACCTACAAGCTGGCCTTTGCGGGGAGGGAGGGGCTCCTGCCGGCCCTCTTCACCCTCGTCCTGCCCTTGGGAATCCTCGCCCTCCTCCTCCGTCTCCTGCCGCCCTGGGAGGAGAAAGCCCCGGCGGCCTGAAACCGGCCGTCCGCCTTTCGCCGCACCGGCGTTCCTGCTAGGATGGAGGCGGAGGTGCGGCCATGTTCATTGACGAGATCCGGGCACGGGAAATCCTCGATTCGCGGGGCAACCCCACCGTGGAAGCGGAGGTCTTCCTGGAAGACGGGACCACGGGCCGGGCGTCCGTTCCCTCCGGGGCCTCCACCGGAGAGGCGGAGGCGGTGGAACTTCGGGACGGGGACGGGAAGCGCTTTTCGGGAAAGGGCGTCCTCAAGGCCATCTCCCACGTGGAACGGGAGATCGCCGCCCGGCTCGAAGGGGCGGACCCCTTGGACCAGCGGGCGGTGGACCTGGAGATGCTGGCCCTCGACGGCACCCCCAACAAGGCGAAGCTGGGGGCCAACGCCATCCTCGCCGTCTCCGAAGCGGTGGCCCGGGCCGGCGCGGCCCTCCTTCAGCTCCCCCTCTACCGGTACCTCGGCGGCGTGAACGCCCACCGCCTCCCCGTTCCCATGATGAACGTCCTCAACGGCGGCGCCCACGCCGACAACAACGTGGACGTCCAGGAGTTCATGGTGGTGCCCGCGGGGGCCCGGTCCTTCCGGGAGGCCCTGCGGATGGGCGCGGAGGTCTACCACGCCCTGAAGGCGGCCCTCAAGGAGCGGAAGCTCTCCACCGCCATCGGCGACGAGGGGGGCTTCGCCCCCAACCTGGAGACCGACGAGGAGGCCCTGGATCTCCTGGTGGAGGCGGTGGAGCGGGCCCGGTACAAGCCCGGCAAGGAGGTCTTTCTCGCCATCGACACCGCCGCCAGCAACGCCTGGGACCGGAAGGCCAGGGCCTACCGCATTGGAAAGCCGCTCCGCACCGCCGAGGTGGTGGCCCTCTACGAGCGCTGGGTCTCCCGCTACCCCCTGCTCTCCATCGAGGACGGGGTGGGCGAGCACGACCGCCAGGGCTGGCAGGCCCTCACCAAGGCTCTCGGCGCCAAGGTCCAGCTGGTGGCCGATGACAACGTCGTCACCAACCCCGCCCTCATCCGGAAGGCCGTGGCCGACGGCATCGCCAACGCCATCCTCATCAAGCCCAACCAGATCGGCACCGTCACCGAGACCCTGGAGGCGGTGGAGATCACCAAGCGGGCCGGCTACGGCGTGGTGGTGAGCCACCGTTCGGGGGAGACGGAGGACGCCTTCATCGCCGACCTCGCCGTGGCGGTGAACGCCGACTTCATCAAGACCGGGGCCCCCTGCCGGATGGACCGCCTCGCCAAGTACAACCAGCTCCTGCGGATCGAGGAGGACCTCATGGAGGCGGCCCGGTACGCGGGGATGGAGGTGCTGGAACGGCTACGCGGCTGAACGCGCCGAGCCGGGCGCAGATCTTCTGGGGCTTGGTTCTCCTCGTCTGGCTTCCCATGCTGGTGCTCCTCGTCTGGGGGGAGAACGGCATCCTGGACCTTCTGGCCGTCCGCCGGCAGATCGGAAACCTGGAGGCGGAGATCCAGCGCCTGAAGGAGGAGAACCGGCGCCTCTCGGAGGAGATCCGCGCGCTGAAGAGCGACCCCTCCCTCTACGAACGCCCGGCGAGGGAACGGTTCTTCCTCAAGAAGCCCGGCGAGAAGATCCTCTACCTGCCTCCCGGGGCGCCCCCCCCCAAACCGGCTCCGCCTCCCGCCACCCCTCCGCCGTGAACGGAACGCTCCTGCGCCGGACCCTGCCCGCCCTCCTCTTTCCCGCCGGCCGGTGCGTCCTCTGCGGGGGGGACGGGGAAGGCGGACCGGCGCCGGGACTTTGCCGCCGTTGCTGGAAGGAGAGGCGCCGGCCCCGAGGACCCCTCTGCCCCGTCTGCGGCATGCCGCTGCCCCCGGTGGAGGGCCAGGAGGACCACCCCTGCGGGCCCTGTCTCACCGAGCCCCCGCCCTTCGAGGCCCACGTCTCCGCCTACCTGTACGAGGGTCCGGTCCGGGCCCTGGTGCTCCTGTACAAAGAGCGGGGGAGGTACCCCCTCGCCGCGTTGCTGGGAACGGCCGTGGCCCGGGCGGTCCGACGCCGCTGGCCGGGCGAGGCCTTCGACTGCGTGGCGTGGGTTCCGAGCCCCTTTCTCCGCCGGATGGCGCGTGGGTTCGAGCCGGCGGGGCTGGTGGCCCGGGAGGCGGCCCGGCGTCTCGGCCTGCCCGCCCGGAGGCTCCTGCGCTGTCGCAAGCGCCCGCGGCCCCAGAAGGGGCTCTCGGCCGCCGCCCGCCGCCGGAACGTGCGGGGGGCCTTCTCCGCCGGAAACCGGAACCTCAAGGGCCTGCGGATCCTCCTGGTGGACGACGTCCGCACCACCGGGGCGACCCTTTCGGAGGCGGCCCGAACCCTCCGCCGGAAGGGGGCCCGGGTGAAGGCCGCCACCTTCGCCGGCGTACCCCCCCGCCGCCTGGACCTGGCCGGAGGCGGAGAGGTCCCGGAAACCTAACCGCCGGCGGATCTGCCCCCCTTGGCCCCATCCTGGTACAATGCCGCGCCGGAGGACGACCATGGACCTGAAGGGCAAGACGCTGTTCATCACCGGGGGAAGCCGCGGGATCGGGCTGGCCATCGGGCTCCGGGCGGCCCGGGACGGGGCCAACGTGGCCCTGGCCGCCAAGACCGTCGAGCCCCACCCCAAGTTGCCGGGGACCCTCCTCACCGCGGCGGAGGAGGTGGAGCGGGCGGGGGGCAAGGCCCTTCCCTGCGTGTGCGACATCCGGGACGAGCACCAGGTTCAGGAGGCCATCGCGAAGACGGCGGCGGCCTTTGGCGGCATTGACATCCTCGTCAACAACGCCAGCGCCATCGACCTCCGGGGCACCCTGGACCTGCCGGTGAAGAAGTGGGACCTCATGCACCAGGTGAACGCCCGGGGCACGTGGGTTTGCTCCAAGTACGCCCTTCCGCACCTTTTGAAGGCGAAGAACCCCCACATCCTGACCCTCTCGCCGCCCCTGACGGTGACGCCGGAGTGGTTCGGCCGGCACGTCGCCTACACCCTGGCCAAGTACGGCATGAGCCTGGTCTCCCTGGGCCTGGCGGAGGAGTTCCGGGAGGAGGGGGTGGCCGTGAACTGCCTCTGGCCCAAGACCGTCATCGCCACGGCGGCGGTCCAGAACCTCCTGGGCGGAGACGAAGTGGTGGCCCACGCCCGAAGGCCGGAGTTCGTGGCGGAGGCGGCCTGGCACATCCTCACCAAGGACAGCCGCTCCTGCACGGGGAACTTCTTCCTCGACGAGGAGGTGCTCCGGGCCGAGGGGGTCACGGACCTGGACCGCTTCTCGGTGAACCCCGGCGCCGAGCTCTACCCCGACTTTTTCGTCTGAGATCTTCCTGGCGCCTCCCCTGGGGAGGCTCCATATTTTCCCGGGAGGCTTCTCGGAGCATGCGGCGGACCCTTGTGGCGGCCCTCGGATTGGGAATGCTCCTGGGGTGCGCGGCGGGGCCCTCCCCCGGCACGGGACGGGCCCCGGCGGATCTCGCCCGGGTGGAGCGGGTCCGGGTGGTTCTCGCTTCCCCGGAACTCCGGGAGGAGGCCGAGCGGGCCCTGCGGCGGGAAGGGGGGCCCGAGGCGGCGCCGGCGGGCGAGAAGGGAGTCCCCGAGCTCCGGTTCCAGGTGGCCTGCGAGTCGGTCTTCGACCTCTGGCAGCCCCCCCTGCCCATCAACACGCCGAGCCTCAACCTGGACGAGGACACGAAGTCGGGGATGCGGAGCCACTCCTCGGCCGTCCAGCCCGCCTGCGAGGCGTCGGCCACCCTCTTCGTGGAGGGCCGGCCGGTCTGGAACGACGCCCTCCGGACCACGGTGGTGGACCGGCGCTCGGCGCGGAACCTGGTGGCGCAGATCGCCGCCCGCTTCGCCGGGGACTGGCGCAAAGCCCGGGAAGGAACCTCCCCCTCCCCCGAAGGGGGCCTCAGGAACCCAGCAGCGCCGGAAGGGGGCCCTGGCGCCGCCCGGTGACCGTGACGCCCCTCTCCCCCACGAGGCAGTTGACCTCCGACCGGAAACCAAAGCGTCCGGGGAGGTAGATCCCCGGTTCCACGGAGAAGAAGGTGTGGGGCAGGAGACGCCGGGTGTCCCGGGTCTCGTAGTCGTCCATGTTGGCGCCGTCGCCGTGGTCCTCGGTGGTGATGGAGTGGCCGGTGCGGTGGATGAAGAACTCCCCGTACCCCGCCGCCTCCACCACCTCCCGGGCGGCCCGGTCCACCTCCCAGCCCTGAACCGGCCGCACGGCGGCCTCCTCGGCCCGGCGGACGGCGGCGTCCCGGGCCCGGGTGACCACCTCCCAGACCTTGGCCCTCTCGTCGGGCACGGCGGCGCCGGTCCAGGCGCACCAGGTGATGTCGGCGTAGATGGCCTCCTCGTGGCGCTCCCGGGCCCAGAGGTCCAGGAGGAGGACCTGGTCCTTCCCGATGGGAGAGGACCCTTCCGGTAGGGGCTCGAAGTGGGGATCGGCGGCGTGGGCGTCCACCGCCACGATGGGAGGGGCCATGGTGGTGAGGCCCCGGCCTTCGAAGAAATCCAGCATCTGCCGCTGGAGGGCGTACTCGGTGAGGGGCTCGCCGCTTCGCAGGGCGGCGATCACCCGGGCGAAGGCGAACTCCACCGTCTCCTCCAGGATGGCGAGGGCCCGCCGGTGGGAAGCCTCCTGCTCCGGCGTGCAGGCGGCCACGAAGGCCGCTACCAGGTCCCCCGAGGGAACCAGCTCCACCCCCAGGGAGCGGAGGAAGTCGGCGAGGCCCGCGTCCAGCCTTCCCAGGGCGGGGATGAGCCCCCTCTCGGCGAACTGGGCGGCCACCCGGCGCCGGCCCGAGAGGGCCTCCCGCAGGGACTCCTGCCACTCCTGCCAGCGGCCGTAGAGGCTCAGGCGTCCGGGGACGCCGTCCAGGCTCCCGGGCTCGATGCGGTGGCAGAGGCGCAGGGGTTCTCCCTCGGCGGGAAGCAGGTAGAACCACCGGCGGGTGCGCATGGCCTTCTCGCCGATCCCGAGAAGGCGCAGGGCCAGCGGGTCGGTTCCCTTGAAGTCGGAGAAGAACCAGGCGTCCAGCCCCTCGGCCCTCAAGGCTTCCTGCATGGATCGAAGACGGGTCTCGTTCATGGTAGGATGGCCCTCCGGAGCGGATTATGGCAGAGGGGGGCGGGAGGCGAAAGGACGGTCCCTTCCGCCCCTCGCCGAGGAGGGCGAGCGGGATGGACGGATTCCCCTTTGAAACGCCCGTGGTCGTTCGGTTTCGGGACATTGACGCCATGGGCCACGTCAACAACGCCGTCTACGGCACCTACTTCGAGCTGGCCCGGGAGGCTTTTTTCAAGGAGGTCTTCGGCGTCGCCTCCGCCACCGATTACTTTTACATCCTGGCCCGGCTGGAGGTGGACTTCCGGAGGCCCGTGAGGTACGAAGACCGGGTCCTCGTGGGCCTTAGGGTCTCCCAACTGGGGCGGACCTCCTTTACCTTCGACTACCGGATCGAAGCCTCCGGCGAGACGGCCGCCGAGGGGAAGACCGTCCAGGTGGCCTACGACTACGGCGCCGGCCGCACCATGCCCATCCCGGAGGCCCACCGGCAGAAGCTCGCGGCCTTCCTCGTCCCCGCCCCCTGAGGCCCGCCCCATGCTGAAACTCCAGGAGATCGAGCTGGCGGGGTTCAAGTCCTTCGCGGACCGGACGCGGATCCCCGTCCCCGACGACTTCCTGGTGGTGGTGGGCCCCAACGGCTCCGGAAAGAGCAACGTCACCGACGCGGTCCTCTGGGCCCTGGGGGAGCAGAGCCCCAAGAGCCTCCGGGGCCACAAGATGCAGGACGTGATCTTCAACGGCAGCCACCGCCGGCCCCCCGCCGGAACCGCCGAGGTCCTCATGACCTTCCAGGAGCCGGGGGGAACGAAGGTGCAGGTAGGGCGGCGCCTATCCCGGTCGGGGGAGAGCGCCTACCTCATGGACGGCCGCCCCGTGCGCCTCAAGGACGTCCACGACTTCCTTCTGCGCCACAACGTCTCCACCCAGGGGAGTTTCCTGGTGGAGCAGGGCCGGGTGGAGGCCCTCCTGGCCATGAGCCCCGAGGAGCGCCGGGCCATCTTTGAGGAGGTGGCGGGGATCGCGCACTACAAGGAGAACCGGCGGTCGGCCCTGCAGAAGCTGGAGGCGACGGAGGCGAACCTCCTCCGCCTCAACGACATCCTTCTGGAGGTGGAGGGCCAGATGGCCGCCCTCAAGAAGCAGGCGGCCAAGGCCGACCGCTTCGTCAAGCTCACGGAGGAGCGCCGGGCCCGCCAGCGCCGTCTCTGGGGGCGGCTCTACGGCCAGTGGTCCGCCCGCCGGCGGGCGCTGGAGCGGGACGGGGAACTCCTGGCGGCGGAACGGGAGCGGCGGGAGGCGGTGGTGGCGGCCCTGGAGGCCGAGGGGGAGGCCGCACGGCTCCAGCTGGCCGACCACGAGCGTTCCCTCCAAAACGCCGTCCAGGCCCTGCACGAGAAGGACCTCGGCCGGGAGCGGGCGGAGCAGGAGATCCAGCGCAAGACCGACCAGATTCTTTCCGCCCGAAACCGGCTCCGCCAGATCGGCCACGACCGGGAGGAACTTAAGGCCCGGATCCGCGCGGGACAGCGGGAGATCGAACGCCTCGAGGGAGAGGTGGCCCGGCTGGAGGAGGAGGAGCGGGCGTCGGCCGCCGCCGCCGCCGCCGCCCAGCGGGAGCTGGAAGGCCGGGGGAAGGAGGCCCAGGAGGCCGAAGCGGAGCGGGAGACCCTGCGCCGCAAGGTCTTCACCGATGCCCAGGAGCACTCCCGGCTCAGCGCCCTCCTCGCCCGGCTGGGGGAAGACCTGAAGCGCCTGGAGGAGCGGGAGCGTCGCCTGGCGCGGGAGGAGGAGGGGCTGAGGGAGCGGGAAGCGGCCGCCGCTTCCCGGCTGGAGGAGGCGGAGGCGCGGCTCGCCGGGGCCCGGGAAGCCCGTTCCACCCTGGCCGGGGCGGTGCGGGAGAGGGAGGCGCGCCTTGAGGAGGCCCGGATCCGGGCCCGTCGGGCCTCCGAAGCCCTCGCCTCCGCCCGGCGCGAGGCCGCGGTGGCCGAGCGGGAGCGGAAGGTGCTCGAAGGCCACGGGAAGAGCCTGGCCGCCTCGGGGCAGGCGGCGGTGGCCCGCCGCCTCGCCGGCCAGGAGCCGCCGACCCTGGCCCGCCTCCTCGCCGGCGCCCCCGCGGAACTCCTGCCGTCCCTCTCGGCGGTCCTGGCGGACCTCCTCGCCGGTTTCGTGGGGGTGCCGTGGGACCAGGCCGCCCCCATCCTCGAGGAACTCCGCCGGGAGCGGGGCGGCCAGGCGGTTTTCTTCCTGGAGGAAGGGCCGGGGCCCGAGGAGCTGCCCGCCCTCCCCCCCGGCGCGACGCTCCTTTCCCGGGCCGAGGGGATCCCCGACGAGGTCCGGCGGTACCTGCCTCCGGTCCTCCTGGTCTCCTCGCCGGAGGCGGCGCGGGAGGCCGCCGCAGCCACGGGGCTTCCCGCCGTCACCGCCGGCGGCCTGCTGGTCCACCCCCGGGGCTGGGTCCGCGGCGGCGCCGGCGGGCCGGGAGGCGGGGCCCTTTTGGAACACGAGCACCGCCTTAAGGAGGCCCGGCGCAGCGAGGAGGCGGCCCTCCAGGCGCTGGCCGGGGCCGAGGAGGAGGCCAGAAAGGCCGGCCAGGAGGAGGAGGAGGCCCAAAGCGCCGCCGGGGAGGCGGCGGAGGCGGAGCGGAGGGCCGCCGCCGATTTGGCGGAGGCGGAGCGGGAACGGGAGCGGGCCGAGGAGGAACGGTCCCGGCTGGCGGCCTCCCGGGACCTCCTGGAGGGGGAGGTCCTCTCCTCCCGGGAGGAGAGGGCGGCCTTCGAGGCCCAGCGGAAGGACCTCTCCCGGGATCTGGCCGCCTCGGAGGAGGTGCGGCGCCGTTCCGAGGCCCGCCTGGCGGAGCTGGAGGAGCGGGCCGCCGGCCTGCGCCGCGCCCTGGACGCGGCCCACGAGGCGGTGGCGGAGAGCCGCTCCCGCCACTCGGAGGTGGCCCAGCGGGCCCGGTCGGCGGCCAACGCCCTCGCCCGGTCCCGGCAGGCCCTGGAAGAGCTGAAGACCACCGACGCCCGGCTCCAGGGGGAGGCCTCCCTCCTGGAGGAGCGGATCGCGGCCCTGGAGAAGGCCGTCACCGAAGGCCAGCAGGAGCTGCGCGCCCTCCTTTTGGCGCTGGAAGAGGGGCGGGAGCGGAAGGCCCGCTTCGAGGAGGATCACCGGCGCCTCGCCGAGGAGGCGGAGGCGGCGGAGCGGCGGGCCCGGGAGGCCCGGGAGGCCGCCCAGCAGATCCGGGAGGAGCTGGCCCGGAACGAGGTGGAACGGGCGACGGCGGAGGCGGAGGTGCGGAACCTGGAGGCCCGGATGGGGGAGGTCTTCGAGGAACCCCCCGAAGTGCTGGCCCGGGAGTACGCCGGCGAGCCCCCCCTCGCGCCGGAGGAGGCGGAGGAGGAGGCCTGGGCCCTCTCGCGGCTGGACGGCCGCATCGCCGAGATGGGAGACCTCAACCTGGCGGCCCGGGCGGAGTACGCCGAGCTGGAGAAACGCCACGCCTTCCTCTCGGCCCAGCGCAAGGACCTGGAGGACGCCGTCGCCTCCCTCCACGAGACCATCCGGAAGATCAACCGCACCACCCGCGAGCGCTTCCTGGAAGCCTTCCACGCCGTGGGGGACCACTTCTCCCACCTCTTCCGGCAGGTCTTCGAGGGAGGAGAAGCCCGCCTCACCCTCCTGGACGAGCAGAATCCCCTGGACACGGGGGTGGAGATCTACGCCCAGCCTCCGGGCAAGAAGCTCCAGAGCCTGGTCCTCCTGTCGGGAGGGGAAAAGGCCATGGTGGCCCTCTCCCTTCTCTTCGGCCTCTTCGAGTACCGCCCCCAGCCCTTCTTCCTGCTGGACGAGGTGGACGCGCCGCTGGACGAGGCCAACATCGTGCGCTTCAACCGGCTCCTCCAGCAGTTCCGGGGGAAGACCCAGTTCCTGGTGGTGAGCCACAACAAGAGGACCATGGAGCTGGCCGACTTTCTCTACGGCGTCACCATGGCCGAGGACGGCGTCTCCCGGGTGGTCTCGGTCCGCCTCCAGGACGTGGACCCGGTCCTCGGCGGAAACGGCGGCGGGAGGGAGGCGGCGGGAGGGTCGCCGTGAGGGGCGCCCCGGGGGCCCGCGCCGCCGCGGCGGCGGTTCTGGCCCTCCTCCTCGTCCTCGCGGCCCGGGCCGAGGGGCTCAAGGTCACCTCGTCGGTGAACAAGAGCCGGCTCCGCCTGGGGGAGAGCCTCACCTTCACCCTCCGGGTGGAGGGGACAGACCTCCTGCCCCAGCCGGTCCTTCCTCCGCTGGAGGGCTTCCGGGTGGCGGGGACCTACCAGACGGTGGAGGCCCTGCCGGGAGGGGGCCGGGCCCTCCTCTTCCACTACCTCCTGAACCCCGCGGAGGCGGGCCGCCTCCGCGTACCCCCCTTCTCCCTGCGGGTGGGCGGGGAGGCGGTGGAGGTGCCGGGCTTCACCGTGGAGGTGGAGACGGGGGGAGCCCCCCCACCGGCCACGGCGCCGGAGCCGGCCACCGCCGCCCCCGCCGCCGTGGGGGACGACCTCCTCCTCCAGGGTTCCCTCTCGGCCAGCCGGGCCTTCGTCGGTCAGCCGGTGGTGTACACGCTCCACCTGCTGACCCGCCGTTCGGTCCGGGGCATCGACATCACCCGCCCCGCCTCCTTCGAAGGCTTCCAGAAGGTGGAGGAGCCGGGGGCCAGCCGGGCGCGGGCGGTTCAGGTCCGCCGGGGGGGAAAGCTGTACCTCGACGCCGTGGTGCTCAGGGCCACCCTCTTCCCCATCGAACCGGGAGCCCGGACGGTGGAGGACTTCGAGGCCGACCTCCGGCTGGAGGGAGCGGGGGGGCGCCTGAACCTTCGGGGGGGCTCGGCCCGTCTGGAGGTCCTGCCCCTTCCCTCCCCGCCGGCGGGGTTCCGGGGCGCCGTGGGAAGGTTCACCCTCCGGGTGGCCGAGCCTCCCCCGGCCCGGGTGGAGGGGGGCCGCCCCGTGAGCCTGGGCCTGGAAGTGGAGGGGGAGGGCTTTCTGCCCGACGGCGCCCTGGAGGTTTCGGCCACGCCCCTCCTCCAGGCCTATCCTCCGGAGGTCGCCGATCACAGCGGTTTCGCCGGGGGGCTCCTCCGGGTGCGGCGGAGCTTCCGCCTCTCCTTCCTGCCCCGGACGGCGGGGCCGGTGGAGATTCCCGAGGCCCGCCTCACGGTCTTCGACCCCGAGTCCCGCACCTATAAGACCCTGGCGGCAGGCGGGGGACGGGTTCTGGTGGGCGCGGGCGCTCCGGGAACCGGCGCCGAGGTGAGCCTCGCGCCGCTCGTGGAGAGGCCCCTCCCGGGCCGGAGACACGGGCCCCTCCTCTCCCGGGCCCTCTTCTGGCGCCTCTTGCCCCTTCCGTACTTGGCCCTGCTCCTCTTCGCCGCCGGACTGGGGTTCTACCGGACCTTTCTCACGGCGCCGGAGAAGCGGCGGGCCCGCCTGCTCCGGAACCGCGCCCGGCGGAACCTCCTGAGGGCCCGGCGCCGTCTGGACGTGCGCCGGGCGGAGGAGTGCCACGAGGCCCTCTCCCGGGCCCTGACCGACGCCCTGGACCTCCGGGCGGGGCGGGCCACCTCGGGCCTGGACCGGGAGCGGCTCCTCGAGGTTCTCCGGGAATCGGGGCTGGAAGAGGAGGCGGCCCGGAGGGCCGTGGGCCTGGTGGAACGGCTGGAACGGGCGCGGTACGCTCCCGAGCGGCCCACCAAGATGGAGCTCGCCGCCCTCTACGAGGAGGTCCGCTCGTGGGTCCAGGGGGCTCCCGGGGCCTCCTCCCCACGCCGCGTCCTCCTGCCGGTGCTGGCCCTCCTGGCCCTTTTCGGCGGCGACCTCCCGCGGGCGGGCGGCACCGGCGACCTGCTGGCCCGGCGAGCGGCCGAGGCCTACCACCGGGGGGACTACGCCGAGGCCCGGAGGATCTACCTCCTCCTCCGGGAGGCGGAGGGGGACGGGGCGGCCCTCCACTTCGACCTGGGCAACTGCGCCCTGAAGGCGGGGGATCTGGGGCGGGCCATCCTGGAGTACCGCCGGGCCCTCCGGCTGGACCCCCGGTTCGAACCGGCGCGGGCGAACCTCGAAGCCGCACGGCGGCTCCTGCCGGCCCGGGTGCCGCCCTACGCCGTTCCCCCGTGGGAGGCCTTCCTCGCCTCCCTGCCGGAAGGGCTGCCGGAAGCGGCGGTACTGGTTCTTTCCCTCCTCGCCTGCCTCTCGGCGGCCCTCGTGCTCCTCCTGCCCCCCGGCGAGGCCCGCCGCTTCTGGGCCCGGTTCCTGGCCGCGTCGGTCCTCCTGGGACTCCTTTCGGCGCTCCTGATGGCCGGCTCCGACGCGGTCCTACCCCGGCGCCGCCCGGTGGTGGTGGTGGCCCCGGCGGAGGTGACGGCGGCCCCCGAGAGCGGGGGAAAGGTGCTGGCCGTTTTGCCTCCAGGGTCGGAAATCCTCCGCGTGGCGGAGGCGGGAAGCCGCTCCCTGGTCCTCTGGGGGGAGGGGCGGGGCTGGACCGACTCCAGCGCCGTGGAGGAACCCTGATGGAGAGGAGCCGGGTCCTTCGGGCCGCCGCCGCCGCCGTCGTCCTGGCGGGGGCGGGCCTTCTCGCCGGGATTCTCCTCTGGCGGGACGACCTCCGGTGGCTCGCGGCGCCGGAGCCCCCCGCCGTTCGCTTCCGCCCCCCCATCCGGACTCCGGCCCCGCCTCCGCTGCCCTCCGAGCCCTCCCCTCCGCCCGTGCCCCGGGTTCTGTCGGTGAAGGGCCTTACGGTCCAGCCTTGCCCGCCCCCCCTCGGCGCCGTTCCCGAGGTCCGGCGGACCTTGGAGACGCTGGACGAGGACCTCGCAGGCGCCGTAAAGGACCTCAAGGACGGCGCGGGGCTCTTCCCCGCGGCGGAGAACACCTTCGACGTCCTTCCCCGGCCCGCCGCCGCCTGCGCCTTCGCCGAGCCCTTCGAGGTCCGGCGCCAGGGCGGCCGCTGGGTGGCGGAGGTTCCCACGGAGCCGCTGGTCCTCGGGTGGTGGGAGCGGAGGAGCCTCCTTACCGCGGCCCTGGCCTGGGCCCTCCTGGGCCAGGAGGTTCCCGCCTTCTCCGAGGCGCCCCTTTGGTTCCGCGCCGGGGCCTCCCTCCACCTCGGCGGCTTCGCCCAGGCCTACCTCTCCCGCCGGATCCTGGAGAGCGAAGCGCCCCTCCTGCTGGCGGGGCCGCTGGAAGGGGAGGAGGGCGCCTGGACCAAGGGGGTTCTGGCCCTCGAGGCCCTGGAGGCCCGAAAGGGACCGCGGGCCCTGCGGCGGTGGATCAACCTCCTCCACGCCGGCCGGCCCTTCTGGGAGGCCCTCGCCGAGGCGGCGGGAGAGTCCCGGGAGGCCTTCGAGGAGGGCTATCGAACCTTCGGGGCGGAGCGCCTCAAGGCCCTCACCGCCTCCCGCGGGGAGTTCCAGGAGGCCGTGGCCCTTCTGCGGCAGGGGAAGGACGGGGCGGCCCTGGAGCGCCTCCGGGCCTTCGTAGAGGAGCGCCCGCTGGACCTCTACGCCGGCGACGCCGCCTACTACCTCAACTACGCCCGGGTGCGGCGGGGAGCTTACCGGGAGGCGGTCCTCGGCTTCACCGACCTGCTGGTGAACCGCCCGGCCTCCACCCACCTCCAGGGAAAGGCCCACTACTTCCTGGGCAGGGCCTACCAGCTCGACGGGTACGGCCCGCTGGCCCTGGCCGAGTACCGCCTCGCGGCCCTCTCTCCCGACTCGGAGCTCCTCCGGAAGGCGGCGGCCCAGCGGCGGAAGGAGCTGGAGCCGTGAGCCCGCGTCCCCTGGTCCTGGGCCTAACCGGCCCCAACGCCGCCGGAAAGGGCGAGGTGGCCGCCCTCCTTCAGGAGTGGGGCTTTTCCTGCCACAGCCTCAGCGACGTCGTGCGGGAGGAGGCCCTCCGGCGGGGGCGCACCGTCTCCCGGGACGACCTCATCGTCACGGGGAACGAGCTGCGGCGGGAAGGGGGACCGGGCGCCCTGGCCGAGAGGATCCTGCCTCGGCTGGGGAACCGGGACGTGGTGGACTCCATCCGGAACCCGGCGGAGGTGGCGGTCCTCCGCCGCCTGCCCCGGTTCGTCCTCGTCGGCGTGGACGCCCCGCCGGAAGCACGCTTCGAGCGGGCCCGCTCGCGGAAGGGACGGGGGGATGCCGTTTCGGACCTGGCGGCCTTCCTCGCCAAGGAGGCGGAGGAGGACTCGTCCGAGGAGACGAACCAGCGCCTCTCGGCCACCTTCGCCCTGAGGGACCGGACCCTCTTCAACGGGGGAAGCCTCGAGGACCTCCGGGAGGCGGTCCGGGCGCTCCTTCGGGAGCTGGAGGGGGAGGAATGAGGCGCCACTTCCGGGTCCCGGAGGAACTTCGAGGATCCCGGCTGGACGCGGTCCTCGCGGCGCTGGAGCCGCGTCTCAGCCGCCGGCGGGCCAAGGATCTCATCGAGCGGGGGGCCGTCTACCTCGACGGGCGGCGGTGCCGCCTCTGCTCCCGGCTCGTGGAGGCCGGCGCCTCGGTGGAGGTGGAGGCCTCCGGAGGCCGGCCCCTGCTGGACTCCGTCCCCGCGGAGATCCTCTGGCGGGGGGAGGGGATCCTGGCGCTGGCCAAGCCCGCCGGCGTGCCCGCCGTCCCCACCCGGGATTCGGTGGCGGGGACCCTGCTCCACGCCGCCGCCCGGCGCCTGGGGCGGCCTCTCAAGGACCTCCATCCCCTCCACCGGCTGGACGCCGCCACCTCCGGCGTCTTCCTGGTGGCCCTGGAGGCCCCCGCCGCGGCCCTCCTGGGAGAGGCCTTCGCCCAGGGCCGGGTGGAGAAGGTGTACCTGGCCGTGGCGGCGGGGCTTCCCTCCCCCCCGGAGGGGGTGTGGGAATGGCCCCTTTCCGAACCCCGGGAGGGCCGAGTGGCGGTGGATCCCGGAGGCCGTCCCGCCCGGACCCGCTACCGGGTTCTGGAAGACCGGAGCGGCACCAGCCTCCTGGAACTCCGTCCCGAGACGGGCCGGACCCACCAGATCCGCGTCCACGCCGCCGCCGCCGGCCATCCCCTGCTGGGGGACCGGAAGTACGGCGGTCCCTGGGGTGGCCGCGCCCCCCGCCTCCTGCTCCACGCCTTCCGGGTCGCCTTTCCCCTCCCCTCGGGGGCGGTCCAGGTGGTCGAGGCCCCCCTCCCGGAGGAGTTCGGGACCTTGCCTCCGCCATCCTCCCCTTGAAAAGACGCCGGGGCGCGCGGGGCGACGTGGGCCCACCGGGTTCGGGACGGGACGCCGGTCACCCCTTGCCGGCCGGTGGCACGGGCGGGGCCCCCCGGCCGCCGTGGTACATTTTCCGGAGGAGAGGGGAGGGATACCCCATGGACGCCTCGCTGTGGCCCACACACCTCTTTCTGCTGGCCGTACCCCTGCTCTTCGCCGGGGGAGCGGTCCTTCACTACCTCCGGGGGCGGCACCGTGAGCCCTGACGCCGCCGTCGCCGCCGTGGTGGCCCTCTACCTGGCCCTCCTGCTGCTCATCGGGTGGGCGGCGGCCCGGCTCACCCGGTCTCCCGAGGACTTTTTCCTGGCGGGCCGGTCGCTGGGCTCGTGGGTGACGGCCGTCTCCTCCACCGCCTCGTCGGAGAGCGGGTGGGTGGTCCTGGGGGCAGTGGGGATGGCCTACGCCGGGGGGGTCTCGGCCCTCTGGTACGCGCCGGGCTGCCTCTTCGGCTACATGGTGAACCTCTACTTCGTGGCCCCCCGCCTCCGCCGGGAGGCGGCGGCCCGGGGCTCCCTCACCCTGCCGGACTTTCTGGCCGATTCGCTGGGGGGCTCCCGCACCGTGCGGTTCCTCTCGGTGGCCGTGATCTTCCTCTGCCTGGGGGGGTACGTGGCCGCCCAGCTCACCGCCACGGGCAAGGCCATGGAGGCGATCCTCGGGCTTCCCTACGGCCGGGGCGTGGTCCTGGGCGGGGGCGTGATCCTGCTGTACACCCTCCTCGGAGGCTTCCGGGCCGTCTCCTGGACCGACTTCGTGCAGGGTCTCATCATGGTCGCCGCCCTCACGGCCATGCCCCTCCTCGCCCTCGGCGCGGCGGGGGGCTACGGTCCGCTCCTTTCGGGCCTCCAGCGGCTTGACCCGGCCCTCGTCTCGGTGGCGGGGGGAAAGACCGGCTTCGCCCTCTTCGGGCTCGTCACCGGCCTCTTCGGCATCGGTCTCGGCTATCCCGGCCAGCCCCACGTCCTCACGCGGTACATGGCCGCCTCCAGCGGGGAGAAGATCCGGCAGACCCAGGTCATCGCCATGGTCTGGGGGGTGCTGGTCTTTTACGGCGCGGGCTATTTGGGCCTGGCGGGGCGGCTGGTCCGCCCCGGCCTCTCCGACCCCGAACAGCTCTTCCCGATCCTGGCCAAGGAGAGCCTCCACCCCCTGCTGGCGGGGGTCATGCTGGCGGCCATCCTTTCGGCCATCATGTCCACCGTCTCCTCCCAGCTCCTGGTGGCCGCCTCCGCCGTGAGCCGGGACCTTCTGGAGCGCGGCTTCGGGGTGGCCCGAAGCGGCCGGGCCTCCCTCCTGGCGGGCCGGGCGGCGGTGGTGGTCCTGGGGCTCCTGGCCATGGCGGTGGCGGTGGGGCAGGTGCGTGTGGTCTTCTGGTTCGTCCTCTTCGCCTGGTCGGGGCTGGGGGCCGCCTTCGGGCCGGTGCTCCTCCTCTCCCTCTGGACCCGCCGGGTGACCCCCTGGGGCGCCTCCGCCGGTATCGCCACGGGCTTCCTCGTCACCGTCCTCTGGAAGGTTTCGGGCCTCTCCGACCGGTACATCTACGAGCTGGTTCCGGCCTTCTTCCTGGCGGGTGCGGCGGTCCTTCTGGCGGGGGCCGTGGAGCGCCGTCTCCGAAAAACCCTCCCCCGTCCCGTGGTACCATGACCGGGGAGCGCCCATGCACTGGCTGACCTACCAGGCGGAGGGGGAGACCCGCAAGTTCCCGCTCCAGAAGGAGCGGATCTCCCTGGGGCGCATGCCCGATTGCGACCTCATCGTCCCCGACCACACCGTCTCCCGGCGCCACGCCGAACTCCTCAAGACCGCCGAAGGGTGGAAAATCGCCGACCTCGGGTCCCGAAACGGCACCCGCGTGAACGGCGAGGCCGTTGAGGAGCGCCTCCTCCAGCCCGGCGACGAGGTCTCCCTCGGCTCCTTCACCTTCCGCTTCGAGGAGGATCCCCGGAACCGCGTCCGGCTCACCGCCACCGACGAGGATTCGGTGATCTCCGAAGGGACCATCGTCCGGTCCCTGGAGGAGATCCAGCGGGCCCTGGACCCGAGCGCGCTGGAGGCTCCCCCTTCGGCGGCCGCGGGAGAGGAAGGGAAGCGGCTGAGCCGCCTCGGCCGGATCCTCTCGGTCCTCTCGGAGGTCTCCAGGACCCTGCTGGCGGCGCCGGACGTGGAGGGGGTCCTGGAGAAGATCCTGGACGTCCTCTTTGAGTACATCCCCGCCCGGCAGGCGGTGATTCTCCTCAAAAACCCCCGGACGGGGGAGATGGAGCCGCGGGCCGTCCGCCAGGCGGGGAAGGGGACGGCCCCCATCCGGGTTTCCCAGAGCATCGTGCGGAGGGCCGCCGAGGAGGGGGTCGCCATCCTCTGCCACGACGCCCAGGTGGACCCCCGCTTCAAGGCCGGCGAGTCCATCCGCTTCCTGGGGATCCGCTCGGCCCTCTGCGTTCCCCTCCAACTGGAGGACAAGGTCCTGGGCATCCTCTACGCCGACACCCCCCTCAAGGCCCAGGCCTTCGGCGACTTCCACCTCGACCTCCTGTCCGCCCTCTCCGGTTACGCCGCCATGGGAATCCGCCAGGCCGAGCTCCGGGCCGCGGTGGAGGCCGAGCGGCGGGCCAAAGCCCGGCTGGAACGGTACCACTCCCCGTCGGTGGTCCGGCGGATCCTCGGCCGGGGGGAGCGGGGCGAGGGAGTGGGCCTGGAGGTGCGGGAGGCCACGGCCACCGTCCTCTTCGCCGACCTGGTGGGCTTCACGGCCATGACCGAGCACATGCCGCCCTCGGAGGTGGCGGCCATGCTCAACGCCTGCTTCTCCCGCATGACCGACGTGATCTTCGGCCATGAGGGAACCTTGGACAAGTTCATCGGCGATTGCGTCATGGCGGTCTTCGGGGCCCCCATCCCCCTGGAGGACCACGCCGTCCGGGCCGTCCAGTGCGCCCTGGACATGCGGTGGGCGCTGGAGGCCCTCAACCGGGAGCAGAAGGACCGGCCTCCCCTCGTCTTCCGCTTCGGCCTCAACTCCGGGCCCATGGTGGCCGGGGATATTGGCAGCATGCGCCGGATGGAGTTCACCGTCCTGGGGACCACCGTCAACGCCGCCTCCCGCATCGAGACGGCGGTGGCCCGGCCCGGCCAGATCCTGGTGGGGGAGTCCACCTTCCTCCTGGCGCGGGACGCCTTCCGCTTTCGGAAGGTGGGGGACGTGGAGGTCAAGGGCCTTTCCCGCCCTCTGGCGGTCTACGAAGTCCTGGGGCCCGCCGGCGCCGAGGCCGACTGACCCCCATCCCGCCATGGAAGCGAATCAGATCAAAAAGAAAAAGTGAAAAGAAAGAAAAAAACCTCCCCGACCTCCCCGATCTCCTTGTTCAGGGCTTTGGTTTCTTCCTCATCCCCTCATCACGTCCTGGGCCGGCGGCGCTCCCGGTAGACCTCCACGATGCCGGGAATCCAAGACAGAACGATGACCGTCGCGATGATGAGGTGGAGGTAGCGGTCCACGCCGGGGATGCGCCCCATGAAGTACCCGGCGGAGGCCATGGTGATGATCCAACCGATGCCCCCGAAGACGTTGAAGGAGAGGAAGCGGGAGTACTTCATCCGGCCCACACCGGCCACCACGGGGGCGAAGGTCCGGATCACCGGAACGAAGCGGGCCAGCACGATGGTCTTGCCGCCGTACTTCTCGTAGAAACGCTGGGCCTTGAGGAGGTGGTCCGGGTTGAAGAGGAGAGATTTGGGCCGCTTGAAGATCAGCGGTCCGGTGCGGTAGCCGATGGAGTAGCCGGTGGAGTCCCCCACGATGGCGGCCACCGACAGCAGCAGGAAGAGGGTCCAGAGGTCCAGGTAGCCCTGCCCCGCCATGATCCCCGCCGTCACCAGGAGGGAGTCCCCCGGTAGGAAGAACCCCACGAGCAGGCCGGTCTCGGCGAAGATGATCCCGAAGAGAACGGGGTAGCTTCCCCAGGCAATGAGGGCCTTCAGCTTCTCGGGATCGTGCAGGGCCTGAAGCCACTCCATCCGGCTCACCTCCCGGGCGGGAGGCGCCCCGCCGGAAAGCCAAGCCTGCGCGAAGGGGCCCTCGGTGTCAAGGCGCCCCTTTGCCCCCAATTCCGCGAGGGTTTGGTCTTGCATTCCGTGGTGTAGGGGCTACACGACGGAAAGGCTTTATCTCTCCATTGCGCCAAGGTTTTCCCTTGCCCGCTATTTGGCCTTGCCGGGGGCGGGGGGCGGAGTGGGCTCGGGCTGGGGCTCGACCTTCAGAAGGTCCACGTCGAAGACGAGGACCGCGTTGGGGCCGATCTTGTCGCCGGCGCCCCGTTCGCCGTAGGCCAGGTCCGGCGGAATGAAGAGACGGCCCGAGCCCCCTTCCTTGAAGTGGGAAAGCCCCTCGCTCCACCCTTTGATGACGCCGGTGAGGGGGAAGGTGGCCGGCTGGCCCCGATCGAAGGAGCTGTCAAAGACCGTGCCGTCGAGGAGGGTCCCCTTGTAGTGGACGGTGACGCGGTCCCGCGGCCCGGGGGACGGACCTTTCCCCTCCTTGAGGATCTGGTACTGCAGGCCGCTGGCGGTGGTCACCACGCCGGGCTTGGACTTGTTGGCGGCGAGGAAGGCCTCGCCCTCCTTCTTGTTCTTCTCGCCCATTTTGGCCCGCTCCTCGGCCTTCTGGGCTTGGTAGCGCTGGACGAACTCCTGGCGGACCTTGGCGGCCTCCTGGGGAGTCAGGGCCGGCTCCGCCTCCTTGAGGAGGTCTTCCATGCCCTGCTCGAAGGCCTTGAGGTCAAATTCGTTCCGAATCTCCTTCAGGCGCTCGCCGACGTCCAGGCCGAGGGCATAGCCCAGGCGGACCTTGGGATCGTCGGGGAGGGACCGGGCGGGCTTGGCGGGCTTGGGGTCGGCCGCGGAGAGGGCGGCGGGGAGCAGCAGGGCGGCGAGGACGAGGGCGGGGATACCGTTGCGGGCCATGGGGACTCCTTACGAACGGCCCCATTGTGCGCCGCAAGGGGGGCCGGGCGCAAGGGGCGAAGCAGACCGCCGCAGGCGGCCCCTTGCCCAGGGGGTCCCCTCCCCGTAGGATGGCGGTGCCGCCCGCCGAGCGGCCCCTGCCATGGCCGAACCCGTCCCCCTTCCCCCGCCCCCCTTCACCGTCCTCGCCGACGCCGAGGGGACGGGCCGCGGGTGGGGCTTCTCCTCCCTTCTCTCCCGGCCCTTCGCCGAGGTGAAGGGGGACGGGCGCGGCCTGGTGCTGAAGAGGAAGGGAGGCCGACGCGCCTTTCCCGGCAACCCCGTGGAGGCGCTGGACCGGGTCCTGGGCCTCGCCGAGGAGGGAGCGCCTCCGGGGGCCCTCTGGGTGGTGGCTCTGGGTTACGACCTGCGGCGGGCGCTGGAGCGCCTCCAGCGGCCGGCCGAGGACGACTTGGGCCTTCCCTGGATCCACGCTTTCCTCTTCGAACGCCGCCGCCCCCTCCCCCTTCCGCCCGGTCCCTCCGCCCTCCCTCCCCTCCCGAAGCCCCGGGGCTCCTGGCCTTCCCGGCGGGGCTTCCTCCGCGGTGTGGAGGCGATCCTGGAGGCGGAGCGGGCGGGGGAGGTCTACGAGGTGAACCTCGCCCGTCGGGTGGAGGTCCCCTTCCGCACCTCCGCCTGGCGGCTCCTTTCCGGCCAGCTCGGAAGGGCCCGGCCGGCCTTCGGCGGTTTGCTCCACGGGGGGGCTTACCGGCTCCTCTGCCTCTCTCCGGAGCGCTTTCTGCGGCGGGAGGGGGACCGGGTCTGGACCGAACCCATCAAGGGAACGGCGCCCCGGGGGCGGGGTCCGGAGGAGGACCACCTCCTCTCCCGGCGCCTCCTCGGTGGCGAGAAGGAGGGAGCCGAGCTGGCCATGGCCGTGGACGTGGCGCGGAACGACCTGGGGCGGGTGGCGGTTCCGGGTACGGTCCGGGCGGAACCGGCCCGGGATCTTCTCACCCTTCCCTACGTCCACCACCTCTATGGGCGCGTGGAGGCGAGGCTTCGGCCGGGGACCCACTTCGGAGACCTCCTGCGGGCCGCCTTTCCAGGCGCCTCGGTGACGGGGGCGCCCAAGATCCGCGCCATGGAATGGATCGACCGGCTGGAGGGCCGGACCCGGGGCCTGTACTGCGGGGCCTTAGGGTGGATGGAGCCGGGGGGCCTCCGCTTCGACCTCTGCCTCACCATCCGAACGGCGGAGATCCTCCGGGGGCGGCTCTTTTACCACGTCGGCGGGGGCATCACGGTGGACTCCGATCCCCTCTCCGAATGGCGGGAGACCGAAGCCAAGGCGGCCTTCCTCGGTGAGGCTCCACGGGCTTTGCCCGTGGAGCGGGGAGGGACCCCGAAGGGTGGGCCGAGCGTTCCGGCTGGCTTGGCCAGCGGAACGCGGGGGAGAAGTCCCTCTCCGTTGGAGAGATAAAGTCTTTCCCTCGTGTAGAACCCTTTTCATCGAAGGCAAGACCAATCCATCGCGGAATTTGGGTTCCTCCTGGACGAGAAGGTTCGGCCTCGGGCACAATGACCCTGCGTTCTCCTTGGGAGGACCGATGGACCTGATCCTGTGGCGCCACGCGGAGGCCGAGGCCGGCTGGCCCGACGAGGCCCGCCCCCTCACCGCCCGGGGAAAGAAGCAGGCCCTCCGGGCGGCCAAGTGGCTCGAAAAGCGCCTGCCCCCTTCGTACACCCTTTTGGTGAGCCCGGCGGTGCGGGCCCGGGAGACGGCCGCCCCCCTCTCGGAGGAGGGCCGGCTGGAGGAGCGGGTGGGCGTGGGAGCACGGGCCCCCGACCTCCTCGAGGCCGCCGGCTGGCCGGACGGCGAGGGTACGGTGGTGGTGGTGGGCCACCAGCCCACGCTGGGGGAGGCGGCGGGGATCCTCCTGGCCCGGGAGGCGCTCCCCCTCCGGGTCCGCAAGGGATCCCTGTGGTGGTTCCGGGTCAAGCGGCGGGGCAACCTCTGGGAGACCACCCTCCTCACGGTGGTGGACCCCGACCTCCTCTGAACGCCCCAAAAGGTTCTGGCACTCCCCTTGCAGAATGGTAATCTTGGCACGGAGGATATGCCAGAATGACACGGGGAACACTCCTCATCCTGGAGGACGAGGCGGAGAACCTTCGGAGCCTCACCCGGGCCCTGGAGAAGGTCGGCTTCAAGGTCCACCCCTTTTCCGACCCGGTGGAGGGCCTTCGGTACCTGGAGGAGCACGGGGGCATTGACCTCGTGGTGACGGACCTCCGGATGCCCGGCATGGACGGCATGGAGGTCCTCCGGCGGATCAAGCGGAACGACGCCGCCCTGCCGGTCCTGCTGATCACCGCCTTCGGGTCGGTGGAATCGGCGGTGGAGGCCATGAAGGTGGGCGCCGACGACTACCTCGCCAAACCGGTGGACCTCTACGAGCTGAGGCGCCGGGTCCAGGCGCTGGTGGAACGGCGCCGCCTCAAGGTGGAGGTGGACGAGCTGAAGGCGCGGCTCGACGAGCGGTACGGCTTCGAGCACATCATCGGCTCCTCCCCCCCCATGCGGGAACTCTTCGAGCAGATCCGCATGGTGGCCCCCACCCGAGCCACCGTCCTTCTCCACGGCGAGTCGGGAACCGGAAAGGAACTCATCGCCAACGCCATCCACCAGAACTCCGACCGCAAGCGGGCCCGCTTCCTTCCCATCAACTGCGCCGCCATCCCCGCCACCCTCATGGAGAGCGAGCTCTTCGGCCACGAGAAGGGGGCCTTCACCGGCGCCGACCGGGCCCACCCCGGGAAGTTCGAGCAGGCCCACGGCGGGACGCTCTTCCTCGACGAGATCGGGGAGCTGAACCTGGACCTTCAGGCCAAGCTCCTCCGGGTCCTGGAGGAGCGGGTGGTGACCCGGGTGGGGGGGACCCAGGCCATCCCCGTGGACGTGCGCATCATCACCGCCACCAACCGGGACCTCTCCCGGATGGCGGCGGAGGGACGCTTCCGGGAGGACCTCCTCTACCGCCTGAAGGTGGTGGAACTGCGCATCCCTCCCCTTCGGGAGCGGCGGGAGGACATCCCCCTCCTCAGCCACGCCTTCGCCGCCCAGATCGCCCGGGAGTACGGCAAGCCGGTCAAAGGCCTCTCGCCGGGGGTCATCCGGGCCCTGCAGGAGTACGCCTGGCCCGGGAATGTCCGCGAACTCAAGAACGTCATGGAGAGGATGGTGATCTTCTGTTCCGAGGAGGAGTTGCGGGAGGTCCACCTGCCCGCCGAACTCCGGCCCGCCCTCCCGCCCCTGCCCGTCCAGCCGGCGGCCTCCGGGCGGCCGGAAGGACCCCCGCCGCCGGAGGGCCCTCCGCCCATCCGGCCCCTGGAGGATCTGGAGCGGGAGGCCATCCTTCGAACGCTGGAGAAGACCGGAGGGAACAAGACCCAGACCGCACGGCTTCTGGGGATCGGCCTCCGGACCCTCCACCGAAAGCTGAAGATCTACCGAATGGAAACGACGCCCATGCAGGATGAAAGGAGCACACCATGAAGACCCTCAAGTTCCTCTCCCTGGCCGCCCTGGGAACCCTCCTGGTGATGGTCGGATTCGGCCTGGCCCAGCTCGGGAACGTGAGCGCCCCCACGGCCCACGCCGTCACCGCCCCCGCGCCCCAAGGGGCCCCCGCCGGCGGCGCCTCCACCCTTCCCGGCTTCGCCGACGTGGCGGAGCGGGTGAACCCCGCCGTGGTGGCCATCACCGCCCTCAGCGTGCAGGGCGACCGGAAAGGCTCGGAGGATGACTCGGAGGAGGACCCCTTTGCCAACCCCTTCCAGTTCTTCTTCGGAACGCCGCACCCGCCCATCCCCCGGGGAACGCCGCCGGTGGAGGAGGCCGGAGGCAGCGGTTTCCTCATCAGCCCCGACGGCTACATCCTCACCAACAACCACGTCATCGAAGGGGCCAGCAAGGTCCGGGTGACCCTGGACGAGGACCGGAACTACGAGGCCAAGGTGGTGGGACAGGACAAGGAGACCGACGTGGCCCTCTTGAAGATCGAGGGGCAGAATTTCCCCACCGTGCCCCTGGGGGACTCGGACGCGGTTCGCCCTGGAGACTGGGTCATGGCGGTAGGCAACCCGCTCATGTACAGCCACACGGTGACGGTGGGGGTGATCTCCGCCAAGGGGCGGCGGATCTCCTCCAGCTCCCTGGACGACTTCCTTCAGACCGACGCCGCCATCAACTTCGGCAACTCCGGCGGCCCCCTGGTCAACACCCGGGGGGAGGTGGTGGGCATCAGCACCGCCATCACCCGGAGCGACTTCCGGGGCCGCGTGGTGGAGGGAATCGGCTTCGCCATCCCCATCAACCTCGTCAAGGCCCAGCTGGACCAGCTCAAGACCAAGGGTAAGGTGGAGCGCGGCTACCTCGGCGTACGGGTGGGTCCCGTGGACCAGGACGCCCGGGACTACTACCGGAAGACCTACGGACAGGAGATCTCCGGAGGGGCGCTGGTCCAGAGCGTGGACGAGAAGACCCCCGCCGCCAAGGCCGGCATGAAGAAGGGCGACATCATCGTCAAGGTGGAGGGCCAGGAGATCCGGGACAGCCGCCAGCTTCCCCACAAGATCGCCGCCTACCCGCCCGGAAAGACCATCTCCGTGGAGGTCCTCCGGGAAGGGGAGCGCAGGACCCTTCGGATCACCCTCGGCGACCGCGCCAAGGGCCTGGAAGGGGAGGCGGAACCGAACTCCGGCAAGGAAGAGAAGGAGAGCCAGGACGTTTTGGGAATCACCGTCCAAAACCTCACCCCCCAGACGAGGGCCATGTACCGCCTGCCCGAAGACCTGAGCGGCGTGGTGGTCACCTCGGTGGACCCCAAGTCCAACGCGTACACCAAGGGTGTCCGGGAGGGGATGGTCATCTCCGAGCTCAACGGCAAGCCCGTCTCCAGCGTCAAGGAGTACAAGGCCGCCGCCTCCGCCGTGAAGAGCGGCGACCCCGTCAGCCTCTACGTTTCCGACGCCCGGGGCGGGGTGTACCTCTACTTCCGCGCCGGCTGAACCTCCCGGAGGCCGTATCTTGGGGGCACCTCCTTCGGGGGGTGCCCCTTTGGGTTTGTCTTCCGGGGGCGGGGTCGGCGGGCCGAAAGAGAACGTCGCGCGCCGGCCTGTCCAGTTCCCCCAAATTCCGCGATGGATGGGTCTTGCCTTCGATGAAGTAGGTGCTACACGAGGGAAAGGCGAGGATGGCGGAAAGGAAGCCCGTGTAATTCCTTGACCGCACAAGCCTTCCCGCCTATACTGCCGCTTCTTCGTGAGGGACGGTCTTGGAAGACGAACTCATCGCCGAACGACGACGGAAGCGAAAGGAGTGGCGGGAGGCCTTTCCGGGCTGCCTGCCTCTCCGGTACGAGACGGACGCCGCCCTTAAGGAGGTCCTCCAACAGTGGGGCGGCCGGACGGCGGAGGAGCTGGCGGCCTCCCCCCCGCCGCTGCGGGTGGCCGGACGGCTCGTGGCCCTAAGGAAGATGGGCAAGCTGACCTTCGGCCACCTCCAGGAGGGCGGGGCGCGGCTCCAGGTCCTCTTCGAGAAGGGACGGCTCGGTGACCTCTACGGCAAGCTGGGCCTTCTGGACGTGGGGGACTGGGTGGGGGTCCAGGGGAGCCTCTTCCGTACCCGCACCGGGGAACTCACGGTGATGGTGGAGGCGGTGACGCCCCTCCAGAAGTGCCTGAGGCCCCTGCCGGAGAAGTGGCACGGCCTCAAGGACGTGGAGCAGCGGTACCGCCAGCGCCACCTGGACCTCACCGTCAACGGGGAGAGCCTCCCCCGCTTCCGGGCCCGCCACCGGATGGTGGCGGCCCTCCGCGCCTTCATGGCGGAGCACGGGTACGAGGAGGTGGAGACCCCCATGCTCCACCCCCTGGCGGGCGGGGCGGCGGCCCGTCCCTTCGTCACCCACCACAACGCCCTGGATTGCGACCTGTACCTGCGGATCGCCCCGGAACTGTACCTCAAGCGGCTGGTGGTCGGCGGAATGCCGCGGGTCTTCGAGATCAACCGGAACTTCCGCAACGAGGGGATCGACACCAGCCACAATCCCGAATTCACCATGATGGAGTTCTACCGGGCCTATGCCTCGGCGGAGGACCTCATGGCCTTCACCGAGGAGATGCTTCGGGCGGTGGCCCTGGCGGTGACCGGCTCCCCCCGCGTCTCCTTCCAGGGAACCGAGGTCTCCTTCGAAGCCCCCTTTGGCCGGCTGGACCTCCGCGAGGCGGCGCGGGCGGCCCTGGCCGAGGCCGGGGCGCCGGAGAACGCCGGAGAGACGCCGGAGGGCCGAGCCCTCTGGTGCCCCCGCCTGGGAATGAGCCCCGGTAAGGCCTCGACCCCCGAGAAGTTCCTCGTGGAAGCCTTCGAAACCCTGGTCCAGCCGCGCCTTCAGAACCCCACCTTCGTGACGGGCCACCCGGTGGAGGTCTCACCCCTCTCGCGGAGGCGCCCGGAGACCGGAGACACCGCCGACCGCTTCGAACTCTTCGTGGCGGGGCTGGAGGTGGCCAACGGCTTCTCCGAGCTCAACGACCCCGACGACCAGCGGAGCCGCTTCCGGGAGCAGGTGGCCGCCAAGGCCTCGGGGGACGAGGAGGCCATGGCCTACGACGAGGACTACTGCCAGGCGCTGGAGTACGGGCTTCCCCCCACCGCCGGGGAGGGGCTCGGCATCGACCGTCTGGCCATGGTACTGACCGACACCCCCTCCATCCGGGACGTGATCCTCTTCCCCCTCCTGAGGCCCCTTCCCCCGGACGGAGCTCCATGAGCCTCGCCCTCTTCGTGGGGCGCCGCTACCTTTTGGCGCGGCGCCGCCAGGCCTTCATCTCCCTCATCACCCTCATCTCCGTGGCGGGGGTGGCCGTGGGGGTCATGGCCCTCATCGTGGCGCTGGCCGTCTCCACCGGCTTCACCACCCGGATCCGGGAGAAGATCCAACTCCTCAACGCCGACCTGAACGTCCTGGGCGGCATGGGCGACATGTCCGAGGAGGAGGTCCGGCGGGCGGAGGAGGTCCTCTCCGCCGACCGGCGGGTGAAGGCCTTCACGCCGGTGGTTCTGGGGACGGGTCTGGTGGGCGGCCCCGCCACCCGGGTGGGGGTGGTGGCCAAGGTGGTGGGGGTCGATCCCCGGAGCCAGCGGACGGTGGTGGACCTGGCGCCCTACCTCCAGGGCTCGGGCTCCCTGGCCCCCTTCCCCGACGGGAGCCGGGGGGCGGTGCTGGGGGCGGACCTCGCCGCGGAGCTGGGGGTGGCCCCGGGGGACACCGTCCAGCTCCTGGCACCCCGGCTCACGCTGAGTCCCTTCGGTAACATCCCAAGGATCGTCCCCCTCAAGGTGGCCGGCCTCCTCCGGACGGGCTACTACCTCTACGACACCGGCTTCGTCTTTGTGGACCTCGAGGTGGCCCGCGGGCTCTTCTCCGGGCCCGGCCAGGTCAGCTCCCTCCAGGTGCGCCTGGAGCGCGGAGCCTCCCTCGACGTCGTCCGGCGGGACCTGCAGGCTCGGCTGGGGGCCGGCTTCCGGGTGCTGGACCTCATCGCCACCAACGCGGAGTTCTTCAAGGCCCTGCGCATGGAGCGGGTCCTCCTGTTCCTGGCCATCGGCCTCATCGTCCTGGTGGCGGCCCTCAACATCGTCTCCACGCTGGTCCTCATGGTGATGGAGAAGGTCCGGGACATCGGCATCCTGCGGAGCATGGGCGCGTCGGCGGCGGACATCCGGCGGATCTTCCTCTTCCAGGGAATGGTCATCGGCGCCGTGGGGACGGCCCTGGGGGCGGTGGTGGGGGTCGCCGCCTGCCTCCTGATGGACCGCTACCGCCTGATCCCCCTCTCCCTGGACGTCTACCCCCTGCCCTTCGTGCCCTTCGTCACCTCCCCGGGGCAGGTGGTCCTGGTCTGCGCCTTCGCCCTGGCGGTCTCCTTCCTGGCCACCCTCTACCCCGCCAGCCGGGCCGCCGCCTTGGACCCGGTGGAAGCGTTGAGGTACGCCTGATGCTGTCGGTGAAGGGACTGGCCAAGAGCTACCTCTCGGGGACCCGCACCCTCCCCATTCTCCGGGGGGTGGACCTCGCCGTGGCCGAGGGGGAGATGGTAGCCCTCACCGGTCCCTCGGGAGTGGGGAAGTCCACGCTCCTCCACCTGGTGGCGGGGCTGGACCGCCCCGACGCCGGTACGGTCCGGGTGGGCGGCACCGACGTGGCCTCCCTGCGGGGGGTGGAGGCCGACGCCTTCCGCCGCCGCACGGTGGGAATCGTCTACCAGTTCCACTTCCTCCTGCCGGAGTTCACCGCCCTGGAGAACGTCCTCATGGCCGCCGTGGTGGCCGGTGAGCGCCCCCGGGCGGCCCGGGAACGGGCCCGGGCGCTCCTTCAGGAAGTGGGGCTCGGAGATCGGGAGGACCACCTCCCCTCCAGGCTGTCGGGGGGCGAGCAGCAGCGGGTCGCCCTGGCCAGGGCCCTCTTGAACGGCCCCCGCCTCCTCCTGGCCGACGAACCGACGGGCAACCTGGACGAGGAGACGGCGGCCCAGGTCTTCGGCCTCCTCCTGGATCTCCGCAAGCGGCGGGGGCTCACCGTCCTCCTGGCCACCCACAACGCCGGCCTGGCGGCGGCCTGCGACCGGTCCCTCCGACTCCACGAGGGCCGCATCGCCCCTTAAGGCCCAGATTCCAAGGGCTCTCGATGGCCATGGATACCGCCGGGGCGGGATGGTATACTTCCCCGGATCGGGGAGCCGGATGTACGAGCGGTTTACGGAGTTGGCCCGAAGGGTTCTTTACTTGGCGCGCCACGAGGCGCACCAGGAAGGTTTGCCCTTCACCGACGCCGAGCACCTGCTTCTCGCCATCCTTTTGGTGGACGCCCCCAACCTTCGGGAACTCTTCCACCGGGCGGGCCTCAACGCCGAGGAATTCCGGGGGGACCTGGTGGAGGACCGCCCGGAACCGGCCCCTCCGCCGGGTCCCGTCCCTCCCCCTTGGTCCCGGGACGCTCGGCTCGTCATCGAGCGGTACGCCCCGGAGGAGGCGGTGCGGGCCGGCTCCATCCGCATCGGGCCGGAACACCTGCTGGCGGGGATCCTCCACTTCGAGGACGGCCTGGCGGCCCGAACCCTCCGGCAGAAGGGGATCACCCTCTCCGACGCCCGGCAGTGCCTCCCCGGAGCCCCTCGCCGTCCCTTCGGCCCCGAGCGGAGCCGGGAGGAGCGGACCTCCCTGGAGGAGTTCACCCAGGACCTCACGGTGCTGGCCCGGACGGGGGAGCTGGATCCCTTGGTGGGGCGGGAGGAAGAGCTGGACCGCATCGTCCAGATCCTGGCCCGCCGCCACAAGAACAACCCCATCCTCCTGGGGGAGCCGGGGGTGGGCAAGACGGCCCTCATCGAAGGCCTGGCCCAGCGGGTGGCCTCCGGTGCCGTTCCCGCCACCCTGCAGGGCAAACGCATCCTGGGGCTGGACCTCTCGCTGGTCCTGGCCGGCACCAAATACCGGGGCCAGTTCGAGGAGCGCCTCAAAGGCATCCTCAAGGAGGCCGCCGAGGACCGGTCGGTGATCCTCTTCGTGGACGAGATCCACACCATGGTGGGGGCGGGGAGCGCCGAGGGCTCCCTCGACGCCGCCAGCATTCTCAAGCCCGCCCTTTCCCGCGGCCAGGTCCAGTGCATCGGCACCTCCACCTTCCGGGACTACAAGCGGTACATCGAGAAGGACCGCGCCCTGGTCCGCCGCTTCCAGCCGGTGAAGATCCTCCCCCCCTCCGAGGAGGCCACCCTGGCCATCCTGCGGGGGCTCAAGGACCGGTACGAGCGCTTCCACGGCGTCAAGTACACCGAGGAGGCCCTGCGGCAGGCGGTGGCCCTCTCCAACCGGTACATCAGCGACCGCTTCCAGCCCGACAAGGCCATCGACGTCATTGACGAGGCGGGGGCCATGGCCAAGATCCTGGCGGGCCCCCGGGGCCGCCAGGTCCCCGAGGTGGAGGTGGAGTTCGTGGACCTTCCCGTCGCCCCCCCCTCCCGGCCCCCCTTCGGCTCCTTTCCGGAGCCCCCCGACCCCGAAGGGGTCCGTCCCGCCAGGCGCCTTCGGTCCGCACCGCCGGAGCCCAGGCCCCCGGGGCTTCCTCCCGTGGAGGTGGGACGGGGCCAGGTGGAACAGGTGGTGGCCCTCTGGACGGGGATCCCCGTGGCCGCCCTCCGGGAGGACGAACGGGAAAAGCTCCTCCGCATCGAGGAGACCCTCCACAAGCGGGTCATCGGCCAGGAGAAGGCCATCTCCGCCCTGGCCCGGGCCATCCGCCGCTCCCGGGCGGGCATCCGGAACCCCAGCCGGCCCATCGGTTCCTTCATCTTCCTGGGACCGACGGGGGTGGGAAAGACCGAGGCCGCCAAGACCCTCACCGAGTTCCTCTTCGGCGACGAGAAGGCCCTGATCCGGCTGGACATGAGCGAGTACGCCGAGAAGCACTCCATCTCCAAGATGATCGGGAGCCCGCCGGGGTACGTGGGGTACGAGGAGGGAGGCCAGCTGGTGGAGCGGGTCAAGCGGCGGCCCTACGCCGTGATCCTGCTGGACGAGATCGAGAAGGCCCACCCCGACGTCCTCAACATGCTCCTCCAGGTCCTGGACGACGGCATCCTCACCGACTCCTACGGCGACACGGTGGACTTCAAGAACACCCTTTTGATCCTCACCAGCAACCTGGGCTCCAAGTTCCTTTTGGAGAAGGGACTGCCGGGATTCGGGGACGACGAGGCCCGGACGGCGGTGGTGAAGAAGGAGGAGGTTCTCCGGCTGTTGCGGCGCTCCCTGCTGCCGGAGTTTCTCAACCGCATTGACGAGGTCATCGTCTTCGACCCCCTGGGCCCCGAGGATCTTCTGGCCATCGCCCGGCGGATGATCCGGGACCTCAACGGCGCCCTCAAGTCCCGGGGGCTCGAGGTGGACCCCGACCCCGACGTCCTGAAGTTCCTCGTCGAAACCTGCTGTTCCGACCCGGCCTACGGGGCCCGTCCCCTGCGGCGGGGCGTGCAGACCTACATCGAAGATCCGCTGGCCGAGTGGCTCCTCGGCCGCGGAGCCCGCGAGGGAAGCCGGATCCGCCTGAAGGTGGATGGCGACCGGGTGGTCCTTGAGGAAATGGAACTGGTGCCCATTCCCGGATAGGTGAGGCATGCGCCGAACGAACCTCGGAATCCTCCTGCTCTTCCTCCTCGCCGCCACGGCCCTGTGGGGGCAGGCGGCCCCGGCCCAGAAGCCGGTCATCGAGAAGATCGTCCTCGAGGGGAACGACCGGCTGACCACCGACGCCTTCCTGGCCCTGACCACGCTCCGGGTGGGACAGCCCTACGACGAACAGGCCGTCAAGGGCCAGTTCCAGAAGATCTGGAGCAGCGGCCTCCTGGAAGACCTGACCATCGAGGTGCGGGACGGCGAAAAGGGCAAGGTGGTGGTCTTCAAGATCCAGGAGCGGCCCATCGTCTCCTCGGTGGAGTTCACGGGGAGCAAGAACCTCACCGGCACCACGGTGCTGGACAAGCTGAAAGAAAACAACGCCGACATCAAGACCGGGACCATCCTCGACTACCAGAAGGTGAAGAAGACCGAGGCCGCCCTCAAATTCATGGCGGCGGAGAAGGGGTACCCCGACGCCGAGGTGGTCTCCAAGGTCCAGTCCATGGGGCGTTCCCAGGTGGCCCTCACCTTCACCATCACCGAGGGGCCCAAGGCCCGCATCGAAAAGGTCCGCTTCCAGGGCGTCACCGCCTTCTCCCAGCGGAAGCTGAAGTACACCCTCAAGAAGACGCGGCCCCACTGGTGGCTTTCCTGGGCCACCCGCCACGACATCTACTCCGAGAGCCGCTACGCCGAGGACATCAAGCTCCTTCGCGAACTCTACGAGTCCCGGGGCTACCTGGACGTGGACATCGGAGACCCCATCGTGGAGAGCCGTCTGAACGCCAAAAAGACCCGAAAGTGGCTCACCCTGACCATCCCCGTCTCCGAGGGCACCGCCTACCGCCTGGGGGAGGTCTCCTTCCAGGGCAACAAGCTCTTCACCGACGCGGAGCTCCGGAAGCTCTTCTACCTCAAGAAGGGCAAGCCCCTGGACAAGGTGGCCCTGGGCTACGTCCTCAAGGCCATCGAGGCCAAGTACGGCGAGAAGGGCTACCTCTACGCCACCGCCACGCCCATCTACGACAAGCACGAGAAGGAGGGGGTGGCGGACGTGACCCTCTCCATCACGGAGGACCAGGTCTACTACGTCAACCGCATCGAGTTCCTGGGGAACGTGGATACGCGGGACCACGTCCTGCGCCGCGAGATGCTGATCTACGAGCAGGAGCTCTTCAACTACGTGCGGTACCAGCGGGGGCTCTACCGCCTCAAGCAGTCGGCCCTCTTCGAGATCAAGGAGGACCCGGTCATCGCCAAGGTGCCCAACACCAACACCGTGGACGTGACGGTGAAGGGGGAAGAGGCCAGCAAGAACGAGCTCCTCTTCGGCGGCGGCTACGGCGGCGTGAACGGATTCTTCATCTCCGGCGCCTTCCGGACCTACAACTTCCTCGGGCTGGGGACCACCCTCTCCATCAACGCCGACGTGGGAAAGGTCCAGAAGCTCTATTCCATCAACTACTCCGACCCGTGGCTCTTCGGCAAGCGCATCGGCGGGGCCTTCCAGGTCTACAACTCCAAACTGACCTACCTCCAGTTCGACCAGAATGCCACCGGCGGGTCCATGGCCGTCACCTTCCCCCTCGGCCTCTTCGCCGGCTGGCAGGTGGGGTACCGGCGGGAGCGGTCCAGGGTGACCAACCTCGACCGGACCCTCATCAACCCCCGGTACACGGACATCTTCAACAACTCCATCACCTCGGCGGTCTTCACGAGCCTCTTCTACAACACGGTGAACAACCCCTTCCGGCCCATGCGGGGCCTCTCCCTCAACCTGAGCACGGTGGTGGCCGGAGGATTCCTCGGCGGGGACAACTACTTCATCAAGCCCTCCTTTGAGGGGTCCTTCTTCCTGCCCACCTTCCGGAAGCAGAACCTGGCCTTCCGTCTGAACGTGGGGTACATCAAGAGCTACTCCGGCCACGAGATCCCCATCTGGGAGCGGTACTTCCTCGGCGGCGAGGACACCCTCCGGGGCTTCGGCGTCCGGTCGGTCTACCCCCTCACGAAAGATAACCGTCACTTTATTGACCCCGCCACCGGGACCATCCAGGGGGGTGACCGCGTCTTCCTGACCAACCTGGAGTACGTCTTCCACCTCACCGAGCAGGTGGACACGGCGCTCTTCGTGGATGCCGGCAACACCTTCCACAACCGCCAGAAGTGGGAGCTTTCCAATTACCGGGCCGACGCGGGGCTGGAGTTCCGCTTCTTCCTGCCCACCTTCAACATCCCCCTGCGCCTCATCTGGGCGACGAACCTCAAGCCCAAGCCCGGCGACGACTTCAGCAACTTCCAGATTTCCATCGGACTCACGTTCTGACCAACCCAAGGAGGTACTCGATGTTCAAGAAAGTGACGTTGGCCGCGCTGATGGGCGCCCTCTCCCTCCTGTCGGTCGGGGCCCTGGCCCAGACCCGCATCGCCGTGGTGGACGCCATGAAGGTGGCCAACGACTGCAAGGAAGGGAAGAGGATTCAGGCCATCCTCAAGGGCGTCCACGACCAGAAGCAGAACCAGATCAACCAACGCGAGGCCGAGCTGAAGGCCCTGGACGAGAAGGCCAAGGATCCCAAGATCAGCCCCGAGAAGAAGGACGAGATCCAGAGCCAGTTCACCCAGAAGATGTACGAGTACCAGGCCTTCGCCAAGGCGGCCTCGGAGGAGATGGATAGCCGGACCCAGAAGATGCAGGAGGAGTTCCAGGAGAAGCTCTCCCGCATCCTCACGCAGTACGCCCAGAGCAAGGGGATCTCCCTGGTGGTGGAGAAGGGCATCTGCCTCTACAACGCCGACGCCCTGGACATCACCCAGGAAGTGATCGCCGCCATGGACCAGGCGTACCCGGGGACGTGACGCCATGAAGGCGAAGGCCCTCGCCGAAGCTCTGGGGGCCCGTCTCGATGGCGATCCCGACCTCTGGATCACCGGCGTGGCGCCCCTGGAACGGGCCGGCGCCGCCGACCTCTCCTTCCTCGCCAACCCCCGCTACCGGGAGGCGGCGGAGGGGAGCGGCGCCGGGGCCGTTTTGGTGGCCCCCGGCGTGATCCTTCCGGGGAAGACCCTGCTGGTCTCCCCCAACCCGTACGCCGCCTTCGCCCGGGCGCTGGCCCTCTTCCACCCGGAGGAGCGGCCGGCGCCGGGGGTTCACCCCACGGCCGTCCTCGGCGAGGGGTGCGAAGTGGCCCCCGACGCCCACGTGGGCCCGCTGGCCGTCCTCATGACCGGCGTCCGGGTGGGCCCGCGGTCGGTGGTGGAGGCCGGCTGCGTCCTCATGGAGGGGTGCCAGGTGGGGGAGGACTGCCGCCTCTACCCGCGGGTGGTCCTCTACCCCCGAACCCGCCTGGGGAACCGGGTGATCCTGCACGCCGGGGTGGTCATCGGCTCCGACGGCTTCGGCTACGCGGCCGACGGGGGCGTCCACCGGAAGGTGCCGCAGGTGGGTACGGCGGTCATCGAAGACGACGTGGAGATCGGCGCCAACACCACCGTAGACCGGGGGACCCTCGAGGAGACCCGGATCGGCGCCGGAACCAAGATCGACAACCTGGTCCAGATCGGCCACAACGTGCGGACCGGCGAGGGCTGCATCCTCGTGGCCCAGTCGGGGATCAGCGGCTCCACCCGCCTGGGGCGGGGGGTGGTCTTCGCCGGCCAGTCCGGGGCGGTGGGCCACATCCGCATCGGCGACGGGGTCCGGGTGGGCGCCAAGTCCGCCGTCACCAAGGACCTTCCCGACGGCGCCTTCGTCACCGGCCACCCGGCGGTGGACCACCGGCTCTGGCTCAAGGAGCGCGCCCTCTCGGGACGGCTGGAGGAACTGTTTCGGCGCCTCAAGAACCTGGAGCGGCGGCTCTCCGAAGCCGCCGGGGAGGAGTGAGGATGGACGTCGTGGAGATCCAGAAGATCCTGCCCCATCGCTATCCCTTCCTGCTGGTGGACCGGATCCTGGAGGTGGAACCCAGGCGGCGCATCGTGGGGATCAAAAACGTCACGGTGAACGAGCCCTTTTTTCAGGGACACTTTCCCGGAAAGCCGGTGATGCCCGGCGTTCTCATCGTGGAGGCCATGGCCCAGGTGGGAGGGGTCCTCCTCCTCTCCGATGTCCCCGACCGGGAGAAGAAGCTGGTCCTCTTCGCCGGAATTGACGAGGCGCGCTTCCGGCGGCCGGTGGTTCCCGGCGACCAGGTGCGCTTCGAGGTGGAGGTTCTCCGGCTCAAGGCCTCCACCTGCAAGCTTCAGGGCAAAGCATTCGTGGACGGGGCGCTGGTGGCGGAGGCGGTGGTCCTCTCGGCCATGGTGGACCGGTAGGCCCCCCAGGGGAGCGAACGACATGGCGATTTCGATCCATCCATCGGCGGTGGTGGAGGAGGGGGCCCGGCTGGCCGACGGCTGCACCGTGGGCCCCTTCGCTTTCGTGGGCAGGGAGGTGACGCTGGGAGAAGGCACCCAGGTGGGTCCCCACTGCGTCCTTTCCGGAAAGGTGACGCTGGGCAAGGGGAACGTGCTCGTATCCCACTGCGCCATCGGCGGCCCTCCCCAGGACATCTCCTACCGGGGCGAACCCACCGAGGTGATCGTGGGAGACAGCAACGTCTTCCGGGAGTTCGTCACCGTCAACCGGGCCACCACGAAGGAGCGCCGAATCACCGAGATCGGGAGCCACGGCCTCTTCATGGCCTACACCCACATCGCCCACGACTGCGTGGTGGGGGACCACGTGATCTTCGCCAACAACGCCACCCTGGCGGGCCACGTCCACGTGGGAAAGCACGCCATGGTGGGGGCCCTCTCGGCCATCCACCAATTCTGCTCGGTGGGCGACTACGCCTTCATCGGCGGGGGATCCATCTGCACCCGGGACGTCCTCCCCTTCGTCAAGACCGTCGGGGCGCGGAGCGAGGGAAAGACCTACGGCATCAACACCATCGGCCTCCAGCGCAAGGGCTTCGGCCCCGAGACCATCGAGGCCCTGAAGTCGGCCTACCGGATCCTCTTCCACTCCCGGATGCTCTTCACGGAGGCGGTGAAGGCCGCGGAGGAACGGTTGGGCCACGTCCCCGAGGTGGCCTACCTGCTCCGCTTCATCCGGGAATCCAAGAGGGGCATCCAGCGCTAGGCGCGCGGGCGAAGGGAGGGAGAGCGTGGCGGCCACCCTGAAAATCGCCGTCGTCGGAGTGGGCAGCCTGGGACAGCACCACGCCCGGATCCTGGCGGACCTCCCCGGGGTCCGGCTGGAGGCGGTGGTGGACGCCGACGGGACGCGGGCCCGGGAAATCGCCGAACGGTACGGCACGCGGGCCCTCCTCCCCGAGGACCCCCTTCCGCCCGTGGACGGCGTGGTCATCGCCGCCCCCACCCGTCTCCACCGGGATCTGGCCGTCTCCTTCCTGGACCGGGGCGTCGGGGTGCTCTGCGAGAAGCCCATGGCCACCACCCCCGCCGAGTGCGACGCCATCCTGGAGGCCCGTGAGCGGACGGGGGCGCCCCTGCTCGTGGGCCACATCGAGCACTTCAACCCCGGCGTCCAGGCCCTCCGGGCCCACGTGGAGAAGCCCGGTTTCCTGGAGGTCCATCGCCTGGGGGTCTTCGTCCCCCGCTCGCTGGACGTGGACGTGGTCCTGGACCTCATGATCCACGACATCGAGATCGCCCAGTCCCTGGTCCGGCGTCCCCTGGACCGCGTGGAGGCGGTGGGGGTCTCGGTCCTCACCCCCTACGTGGACCTGGCCAACGCCCGCCTGACCTTCGAGGGGGGATGCGTCGCCAACCTCACCGCCAGCCGGGTCTCCCGGGAAAAGGTGCGGAAGCTCCGGGTCTTTCAAAAGGACGCCTACCTGAGCGTGGACTACGCCGAGCAGTCGGTGGAGTGCTACCGGGTGGAGGAGGGGGAGCAGGGCCGGACCATCCGCAAGGTGGAGGTCCCGGTGGAGAAGCGGGAGCCCCTCCGCTGCGAGCTGGAGCACTTCGCCGCCGTCCTCCGGAGGGAGGTCCCGCCGGAGGTGGGCGGGGAGGAGGCCCGGGAGGCCGTCGCCGCCGCCCAGGCCATTCTGGCATGCATGGCAAAAACGGCACGGTCCGGGTGAACCGCTACCTTGAGTCCCTTCCGGAACTCCGCCGGGCCGGCTGGGCCTGGTCGGTGACGGGAAGCGACTCCGGCCCCTTCCGGGGATTCGGCGGAAGGGCCCTCTCCGAACCGGAGGTCCGGCCGGTCTCGGAGAAAACCCTCTGGGACCTCGCCTCCCTGACCAAGCCGCTGGCCACGGCCCTCCTGGCCCTCAAGGCCTCGGACGCCGGCCTGGTGGACCTCGAGGAACCGCTCCCGGGGCTGTCCCCCCCGGCGAACCTGCTGGCGCTGCTCCGCCACGAGGGGGGCTTTCCCCCCTGGCTTCCCCTGTACGCCTTCGCGCGGGACCGGGCCGGAGCCCGGAGGTGGCTCCTCCGGGAGGCCCCCCGCCGGGCCGACGGCCTGCCGGAGTACTCCTGCCCGGGGTACATCCTGGCGGGGCTCCTGCTGGAGGAACGGCTGGGGGGAACCCTGCCGGAGCTCTTCCGGCGCCTCGTCGCCGCCCCCCTGGGGCTGGGGGAGGAGGAGGCCCTCTTCGCGCCCCCCGATTCGCTGCGGGAGCGGACGGCGGCCACGGAACTCCACGGAGAGAGCGAGGCGGAGATGGCCCGGCCCTACGGCGCCGCCCCGCCGGCCTTCCGAGGAGGGTTGGCCTGGGGGGAGGTCCACGACGGAAACGCCCGGTTCCTGGGGGGCGCCGCCGGAAACGCGGGCCTCTTCGCCACCCTGCGGGGGGTGGAGCTCCTGGCCTCGGCCTTCTTCCCCTCCCGCCGGTTCCTCTCCCCCCGCGCCCTGGTCTGGGCCTGGGAGAGCCCCCATCCGGCTGGAGGGATCCGGAGGACCGCCGGCTGGAAGTGCGGCGATTCGGCCCGGTGGGCCGCCGGGGCCTTGCTGCCGCCGCATGCCGTGGGCCACGAGGGCTTCACCGGAACGGCCGTTTACCTGGACCGGGAGAAGGAAAGGGCCTATATCTTGCTTACGAACCGGATCCACCCGGTGCACCCGGGCAGCGATTTCGGTCCGGTTCGGGCGGCCTTCCTGGAGCGGGCGAGGACTCTTCCATGACGGGAATTCCCCCCAGGGATCGGGGCAAAAGCGACCGGGCGACGCAGGGGTGGGCCTTCGCCGCGGCCCTCCTGCTCCATGGCTTGGTGCTCCTGGTGGCGGGCCACCAGTACGTGGCCTCCGCTTCCGATCCCTCCCGCCTGAACCAGGCGGCCCGCCAGCTTCCCAAGGTCGTCAACGGCAGGCCGGTCCGGTACATCTACGTGCGGGACATGGTCCCCTCTCCCGAGCCGCCCCAGGACCCCACGCGCCTCTCGGACATGAACCGGCGGGGGGCCAGCCCCGACCCCCGGAAGGGGAACTCGCCGGACCCCACCTCCTTCGGCCGGAGCCCCGTGCGGCAGGCGGGGGGACCGGGCGACGCACCGGTGACCCGCCCCTTTGTTCCCCCTTCGCCCGGGTCCGTTCCCGCCACCGTCCCGGTACCCCCCTCGGGGGGGGCTCCGGCCCAGCCGGAGAAGCGGGGCCAGCGGGGCCGGACGGAGGGGCCCGAGCGAAACACCGCCGCCAGGCCCGGGGCCGGAAAGGCCGAGGAGACCCAGATGGGGAAGCCGGCGACGTCCGCCGAGGGCCTTCCGCTCTCCGGCCCCCCGGAGGGCGGGAGCCGGGGGGCACCGGAGGTGGGGGGGCGTCCCCCGGCGGCGGGGGCCTCCCCCCCCGGCCCGGGAATCGCCTCCCAGCTCCAGAAGATGATGGTGGGTTCGCTGCAGGGGGGGTACGCCAACCCCAACGCCAGCCGCCTCAACTCCGGAGCCCTCTCCTTCGACACCGCCGCCTGGGACCTGGGGCCCTACGCCCGGCAGGTCCAGGAAAAGGTGGAGAGCAACTGGCGCATCCCCGGCGCCCAGGAGGTCCTCCGCCAGAAGGGATGGGTGGCCATCCGCTTCACCATCCAGAAGAACGGCACCATCACCGACCTGGCCCTGGAGCGGTCTTCGGGCATCCCCTCCTACGACCAGTCGGCCCTGAACGCCCTGATCTCCTCCAATCCTCTTCCTCCCCTCCCGCCGGAGGTGACCGCCCCCTCCCTGGGGGCCCTCTTCCGCTTCTTCTACAACCTCCCGCCCGAGGAGTGACCGCCGGGGACCCCCTTCCCGTTTTTCTGGCACGGGCCTTGCTTCTTATAGAATGTCCTCATACCCCCCTCCATTCCTCTCGTGGCCCCGCAAGGGGCTCTTCTTTTGGGCCGGCCAAGAAACCTGTGTCCTATCGGTCACACTGTGGCGGAAGGCGGTACGGTGGAGCGAGCGGTCACTGGGAAACGGCCCCGCGAAGGGAACCCGCCTCCGGCGGGCCGCCTCGGGGAGGGTTCCCCGACTCCCTTTCCGTGCCAAAAGGGGGGGAGAAAAGCGGCGCGCTCTGCCAGAACGGCACAAATACGGTCGAAAAGGGGGCTCCGAACCTGGCATAGGCTTTGCCTCTTGGAAGGCATTGCCTAACCCCCTCCCTTCCCTCCGCGGGGGCCCTTCGGGGCCCCCGCACTTTCTTTCCTCCGGCGATCCTCCGGTGTACACTGGCCCGCCTCGCCGGCCCGGAACCGGCTCTCGGAAAGGCGGCCCGTGAAACCCAGGAACCCCCTCGCGCTGGTCTTCCTCATCACCTTCATTGACCTCATGGGCTTCGGCATCGTCATCCCGCTCCTGCCCCTCTACGGAAAGGCCTACAATCCCTCCCCCTGGGCCTTCGGCCTCCTCATGGCCACCTATTCCCTCATGCAGTTCCTCTTCGCGCCGGTCATGGGACGGATCTCCGACCATTTCGGGCGCCGGCCGGTCCTCCTCCTCTCCCTGGGGGGAACCGTGACGGGGTACCTCCTCTTTGCCCTCCAGCACTCCCTCCCCGGGCTGTTCCTGGCGAGGATCGTGGGGGGCATCATGGGGGCCAACGTCTCCACCGCCCAGGCGGTCATCGCCGACGTGACGGGCCCCGAGGACCGGGCCCGGGGAATGGGGCTCATCGGGGCCGCCTTCGGTCTCGGCTTCATCCTGGGACCGGCCATCGGAGGAACCTCCTACCGGCTGGGGCCGAGCTTCCCCGGCTTCTTCGCCGCGGGGCTTTCGGCGACGGCGCTCCTGCTGGCCCTCTGGACCCTTCCGGAAACTTGGACCCCCGAACGGCGGGCGGCGGCCCCCGCCGCCCGGAGGGGATGGTTCTCGCTGGCGGGGCTGCGGCGGGCCCTCTCCCGGCCGGAGGTCGGCGCCATCCTCCTCCTCTTCTTCCTGGCCACCTTCGCCTTCTCCAACTTCGAGGCCACCTTCGCCCTCCTCCTCCAGGGGCGCTTCGGCCTCTCCATGGCCGGGGTGGCGTACCTCTTCGTCTTTCTGGGTGTCCTGGCGGCGGTGGTCCAGGGGGGGCTGGTGGGCCGTCTGGCGCGGCGGTACGGGGAACGGAGGCTGGTGGTCGCCGGCGCCCTCCTCCTGCTTCCGGCCTACGCCGCCCTCACCCGGGTGGCCACGCTCCCCCGCCTGGCGGTTCTCCTGGCCTTCCTGGCCCTGGGAGCGGGGCTCACGGGACCTTCCCTCTCCTCCCTCATCTCCCGCATCTCCTCGGAGGACGAGCAGGGGGGCATCCTGGGGCTTTACCAGTCCATGGCGTCCCTGGCCCGGATCCTGGGACCCTTCTGGGGGGTCTTCGCCTTCGAGCGCTTTGGTCCGGAGGCGCCCTACTGGACCGCCGCCGGAGCGGGAGCGGTGGTGCTGATCCTGGCCCTGCGCCTGGCGGGGCGAGGGACGGAGGAAGGGACGGCGGTCAACCGTCCTGGTTGAACTCCTGGTAGTCGAAGAAGTAGCCGGTCCGGGTGACGGCGTCGGTTTCGGCCTGGACCAGCGCCGTGTGGCCGTCCTCGATCTCCAGGAAGCGCTGGAACATCTCCCGGGCCTCGCGGTCCTCCAGGGAAGCGACGAGGCTCCGGTAGAAGGCGCTCACCTCGTCCTCCAGGCGGAGGGCGGTGTGGAGGCGCCGCACGTCATCCTCCGGAGCGCCTTTCCCGGCTCCCGCCTGAAGAAGGGCCATCCCCTTGGCAAGAAAATCCTTGGAGGGGAGGACCGTTTCCAGGGGCTGTCCCGACAGCGCCCCGGCGGTTTTCCACTCGGCCAGACGGGACTTGAGGTAGTCCACGTGGCCCTGTTCTTCCCGGGCCAGCAGGGCGAAAAACTCCTTCCCCTTGGCGTCGGCGCACTCCCGGGAGGCCCGGGCGTAGTGGTCCCGCACCTTCTGCTCGTATTCCAGTGCCGTGGCGATGGCTTCCTCGACGGTCATGGTCACCCCCCATCGGTGTCCGGTCGCCCCCCCGGTGGAGGCGCCCCCCCGCCGGTGCCGGCGAAGGCCCTACCCTAGCCCACCGGGCCCCTCCTGTCAATGGCCGCCGGGGCCGCACCCGCGCCTTGACAGGGAGGGCGGGAGGTTGTATCATCACGCTCTGTGTCGTTGGAGGAACGCGTGGCGAACCATGCATCGGCGATCAAGCGAGCAAAGCAGAACGAGAAGCGGCGGCTCCGGAACCGCGTGGCCATGAGCGAGATGCGGACGGCCATCAAGAAGTTCCGGGCGCTGGTGGCGGAGAAGCGCCGGGAGGACGCCCTCCACAGCCTTCCCCGGGTGTACGCCCTTATTGACCGCACCCGGAGGAAGGGCGTCATCCACGCCGGGACCGCCGCCCGCTACAAGTCCCGCCTGGCCCGCGTGCTGAACACCCTCGGCGGAAACTGAGCCGGAAGCGATCGTTGGTACCCGCCGGGGAGGGCCTCCGGGCCCTCCCCGGCGTGTTCTATCCCGGGGAAGCCTGGCCCGAAGCCGGACGTTATATTTCCATCAGGAGGCACGCCATGGCCGTGTCGGCCCAGCAGCAGATCCAGCGGGAGATCCGGGAGATGGCCCGCCGCCGGAACGCGGTGATCCTGGCCCACAACTACCAGGTGGGACCGGTCCAGGACGTGGCCGATTTCGTGGGGGATTCCCTGGGGCTCTCCCAGCAGGCGGCCGCCTCCCAGGCCGAGGTCATCGTCTTCTGCGGGGTCCACTTCATGGCGGAGACGGCCAGCATCCTCTGCCCCGACCGAACCGTCCTGATCCCGGACCTGGAGGCGGGATGCTCCCTCTCCGACACGCTCACCGCCCAGCAGCTCCGTGCCTGGAAGGCGCGGTACCCCGATGCCGTGGTGGTGACCTACGTGAACACCTCCGCCGCCGTGAAGGCCCTCTCCGACTACTGCTGCACCTCGTCCAACGCCGTGGAGGTGGTCCGGAGCATTCCCCCCGACCGGGAGATCCTCTTCGGACCCGACATGTTCCTGGGGGCCTACGTCTCCCGGGTCACCGGCCGGCAAAACCTCCGCCTCTGGGCCGGAGAGTGCCACGTCCACGCCGCCGTGCGCCCCGAGGACGTGGAAAGGGCCCGGGCGGCCCATCCGGGGGCGGACTTCCTCATCCACCCCGAGTGCGGGTGCGTCACCTCCTGCATGGTCTACCTGGAGGACCGGGACTTGGAGGCGCGGGACGCCCACATCTTCTCCACCGAGGGGATGGTGGGCCACGTGAAGCGTTCTCCGAAGAAGGAGTTCGTCGTGGCGACGGAGACGGGCATCCTCCACCGGATGCGGAAGGAGGCCCCCGGCAAGACCTTCCACCCCGTCAGCGAGGCCATGGAGTGCCGGTACATGAAGACCATCACCCTGGAGAAGGTCCTCCGGTCCTTGAAGGACCTCGTGCACGAGGTGAAGGTGGACGCGGAGACGGCGGAGCGGGCCCGCCTCCCCATCGAGCGGATGCTCGCCATCGGCCGCAAGGACTGATCCCCGTGGCCCCGGACGCGGACGGTCCCTCCCGCCCCCTCCCCCTGCTCGCCCCTCCTTCCTGCTCCAACCCCGTTCGGGGCGGCCTCACCGACCGGGAGATCCGCCTCCTTCGCGAGATGCGGCGGCTCAAAGAAGCCCTCCGGGAGGCCCCGCCCTCCGTCCGGCAGGAACTCCTCGCCCGCCTGGACCTACTCAAAGGGGAGCGAGAAGAGGCCCGGCGGGAGCGGATGGCCCTCCTCGGCCACGAAGCCTGAGGGCCCTCCCGCCGGGGTACCCCATTCGGTCAGGATTTCTTGCTGGTCTTGGCGTAGACGGTGCCGAAAACCGGCACGGTCTTCTTTCCGCACTTGGGGCAGGCGGGGGGACCGCCTTCCCGTTCCTTCACCGTCATCCGCCGTTCGAAGGTCTCGCCGCATTCGGTGCACTTGAAGACGTACAAGGGCATCGAACCACCTCCCGGGGTCCCGTCCGCGGGCCCGTCTCCTCCTTTCCGCTCGTTTCCGGGGGCCCGGGGGGAATCCCCTTTTCCAAAATACCCCAATCCCGCGCTGGAAAGCGAATATGCGGTGCAAGTCTATGGAAACCTTTCACATTCTAAGAACAGCCCCATCACCTGCCAAGGGATTGGGGGCATTCGAGCCGAAGGCGAAGAATGCGCCAAGGGTGGGGTGAGGCTCCACGGGCTTTGCCCGTGGAGCGGGGAGGGAATGGCCCCTGCCCGTTTAAAAGAAAAGGCCTTTCCGCCGGAAAGCACCTGTGCTACCGAAGGCAAGACCAATCCATCGCGGAATTTGGGAAATATAGCCGCCGGAAAAGCGAAAAAAAAGCGCGGGCAGGCGCCCGCGCGAGAGAGAATGGGGATTTCCTGAATCGGGTTCCGAACGCTTCCATCACCCCCGCGGGGGAGGCCGGCGGCTCTCTCCGATGCGGCCTCTCCCCGAGAAACGACGCGCCAGGTCAGGGCCTTTCCAGCAGGTAGGCGAAGCCCATCCCGCCGCCGATGCACATGGTGACCACACCCCGCTTGGCGTTGCGGCGCTGGAGCTCCCCGAGGATCTTGCAGGTGAGCACCGCCCCGGTGGCGCCCAGGGGGTGGCCCGTGGCGATGGCCCCGCCGTTCACGTTGACCTTGGCGGGGTCGAGCCCCAGCGCCCCCAGGGCCTTGAGGCAGTACACCGACTGGCTGGCGAAGGCCTCGTTCAGCTCGAAGAGGTCAATGTCGTCGAAGGTGAGCTTGGCCTTCTTGAGCAGCTTGGGAACGGCCTTGGCGGGGCCGATGCCCATGATCTCCGGGGGGACGCCCGCCACTACCCACTCGCGGACGTAGGCGATGGGCTTGAGGCCCATCTCGTCGGCCTTCTCTTCGGACATCACCACCACCGCCGCGGCGCCGTCGTTGATCTGCGAGGAGTTTCCGGCGGTGACGGTGCCGATGGGGTCGAAGACCGGCTTGAGCTTGCCCAGGGCTTCCACGGTGGTGTCGGCCCGGGGGCCCTCGTCGGTGTCGAAGGTGAACTCCTTCCACTGGCCGTCGTCCATGGTCCGGACCTTCAGGGGGACGATTTCCTCCTTGAACTTTCCGGCGGCGATGGCGGCGGCGGCCTTCTTGTGGGATTCGTAGGCGAACTGGTCCTGCTCCTCCCGCGAGATCTCGAACTTCCGGGCGACGATCTCCGCCGTGGTGCCCATGGCCGAATAAATGTCGGGGTTGATGTCGAAGGCGGCGGGGTCGGCGATCATCTTGTTGCCGCCCATGGCCACCATGGACATGGACTCGACGCCGCCGGCGATGGCGATGTCAATGGAACCGGACTTGATGAAGTCCGCCGCCATGGCGATGGCCATGCTCCCGGAGGAGCAGAAACGGTTGATGGTCATGGCGGGGACGGTGTCGGGCAGGCCCGACATGAGCGACACGATCCGGGCGATGTTCATGCCCTGCTCGCCCTCGGGCATGGCGCACCCGAAGATCACGTCCTCCACCTGTTCGGGCTCCAGGCCCTTGGTGCGCTTGAGAAGCTCCTTCACGACGGCGGAGGCGAACTCCTCCGGCCGGGTATCCTTGAGGCTGCCCTTCTTGGCCTTGCCGATGGGCGTCCGGGCCAGGCTAACGATCACGGCATTCCGCATGGCTTTTCTCCTCCAGCTTGGACAGGCGCCAAAGCCTGTCGTCGCGCCATTTTGCTCTCGCTCTCCGGTTCCACGGCTCCCCTAGTTCCGGAGGGGCTTGCCCCGCTCCAGCATGTGCTGGATCCGGGCCTGGGTCTTCTCCTCGCCGCAGAGGGAGAGGAAGGCCTCCCGCTCCAGGTCGAGGATCTTCTGCTCGCTCACGGGGTTGTGGATGGTGGTGTCGCCGCCGCAGAGGATGTTGGCGATGTGGGTGGCGATCTTCACGTCGTGAGCGGTGACCCAGTGGGTCTGCTTCATGTTGTGGAGGATCATCTTGAAGGTGGCCACGCCCTCCTTGCCGGGGAGGTGGAAGGACATGGGCAGCGGCGGAACGTAGCCCTCCTCCGCCATGGCGATGGCCATGCGCTTGGCGGTGTAGAGCTGCTGTTCCCGGCAGATTTCCACCTTGTCGAAGGGCCTCAGGTACTTGAGGCTCCGCGCCTCCTCGGCGGAGGTGGAGACCTTGGCCATGGCGATGGTCTCGAAGGCCTTCTGGAGGAACGGCAGGTTGGAGAGGATGGGGGTGTCGATCCCCGCCAGGACGCGCTCCAGCATGAAGAGGTGGCCGCCGCCGGCGGGCAGGAGGCCGACTCCCACCTCGATGAGCCCCATGTAGGTCTCGGCGTGGGCGCAGACCCGGTCGCCGCCCATGGTGATCTCCGCGCCGCCGCCGAAGGTGAAGCCGAAGGGGGCCGTCACCGTCGGAACCTTGCACTTGCGCAGCCCCAGCGTCATGGCCTGGAAGTCCCTCACCATCTTGTCGATGGCGTCCCACATCTTGGCGCGGGAGGCCTCCAGCAGCATGGCGATGTTGGCGCCGGCGCAGAACTGGGGGGCCTGGTGGTGGATGACGAGGCCGCGGAAGTCCTTCTCGGCGACCTCGATGCCCTTGAGCATCACCTCGATGATGGAGTCGTCGATGGGGTTCATGGTGGGCTGGGTGGCCGAGTGGAACTCCACGCAGGCGATGCCGTCGCCGATGTCCACCAGGGAGGCGCCCATGGTCTCGTACACGGGCGGTTTCTGGCGCTTGATGTCCGCCAGGATGAGGAAGGACTCGGGCTTGGGGATGGGGAGGTACTTCTTGGCCCGGACGTCGTAGTACTCCCGGCAGGTGGCGCCGTCACGGTAGAAGGAGAGGCACCCGGCCTTCAGCATCTCCTTGACCCACTTGGCCACCTGGACCCCCTCGGCCTCCATCCGCTCCACCGTCTCCTTCACGCCCAGGGCGTCCCAGGTCTCGAAGGGCCCCAGCTCCCAGTTGAAGCCCCACTTGATGGCCTGGTCGATGTCCACGATGGTGTCGGCGATCTCGCCCATCCGGTTGGCGGAGTAGGCCAGGGTGTCCTTGAGGATCTTCCAGGCGAAGATGCCCGCCCGGTCGGTGGCGTTGGCAACGATCTTGATGCGCTGGCCGGGGTCGTGGATGCCCTTCACCTTCTTCAGGGACTCGATGTCCGGCTTCTCCTGGGGAAGGTACTCGAAGGTCTTGGGGTCGAGGACAAAGGTCTCCTTCTTGCCCGAGTCCTTCTTCACCGTGAAGAAGCCCTTCTTGGACTTCCGGCCCAGCATGCCGTTCTTGACCATCCGGTCCAGGACCTCGGGGATCTCGAAGGCCCACTTGCCCTCGTCGTCGGGGCACCCCTCCTTGAGGGTGTTCACGACGTGGATGAAGGTGTCGAGGCCCACCAGGTCGGCGGTGCCGAAGGAGGCGCTCTTGGGCCGCCCCAGGGCCGGTCCCGTGATGGCGTCCACCTCGTCGAAGCGGTAGCCCATCTGCAGGGCGGCGTGGAGGGTGACCATCATGCCGAAGACGCCGATCCGGTTGCCGACGAAGTTGGGGGTGTCCTTCCCGTAGACGATTCCCTTTCCCAGGCGGAAGCGGCCGAAGTCGGCGATGAAGGAGAGGATGGCGGGGTCGGTCTTCTCGCCGGGAACCAGCTCCAGAAGGTGCATGTACCGGACGGGGTTGAAGAAGTGGGTCACGAGGAAGTTCTTCTGGAAGGCCTCGGAGCGGCCCTTCGTCATGTCCTTGATGGGCAGGCCGGAGGTGTTGGAGGAGACGATGGTCCCCGGCCGAACGGTCTTCTCCACCCGCTCGAAGAGCTTCTGCTTGATGTCCAGGCGCTCCACCACGACCTCGATGACCCAGTCGCACTCCTTCAGCCGGTCGAAGTCGTCCTCGAAGTTCCCCACCTCGATGAGGGGCAGGTACTTCTTGTGGTAGATGAGGGCCGGCTTGCTCTTTTGGATGGCCTCCAGCCCCTTCAGCGCGAACTTGTTCCGGAAGCGCTTGTCGTTCTGGGTAAGGCCCGCCTTCTGGTCCTCCGCGGTGAACTCCGGCGGGACGATGTCCAGCATGAGGCACGGGATGCCGGCACCGGCCAGCTGGGCGGCGATGCCGGAGCCCATGATCCCCGCGCCGAGGACCGCGACCTTTTCGATCCTTCTTTGCATCTTGAGACCTCCTCTTGAAAGCGCTTCAGCCTCCCCCACCCGTCCTGGGAGGGGACACCGGTTCAGGTTGTTCGCAGTAGGTGCCCATTCACACCACAAGTCTTTCACGGCTTTTTTGAAAAAGCAAGCCCCTTTGAAATCTGGAGACTAAGTGCCGAAGCCCCTTTGGCTAAGCCTGTGATTATTTACTTACTTAGCCCCTTCCGGGGGAGCCGGGCGGAAGGTGAGGGCGGCGGAGTTGAGGCAGTAGCGGAGCCCCGTGGGCGGGGGTCCGTCGGGGAAGACGTGGCCCAGGTGGGCCCCGCACCGCGCGCAGAGAATCTCCGTGCGGATCATGCCGAAGGAGAGGTCCTCCGCCGTCTCCACGTTGCCTTCGAAGACCGGGGCGAAGAAGCTGGGCCACCCCGTCCCCGAGTCGAACTTCGCCTCCGAGGAGAAGAGGGGGAGGCCGCAGCCGACGCAGAGGTAGAACCCCGGCTCCTTCCGCGCGTGGAAGAGGCCGCAGAAGGCCCGCTCGGTGCCCTTGCCCCGGGTGATGCGGTACTGCTCCTCCGTGAGGAGCGCCCGCCACTCGGCGTCGGAACGGACGATCCGTGGCTGGGGCGCGGGGGGAAGGAGGCGGCCTCCGGGGCCGAGGTCCGCCACCAGGACGGGGCCGTTTCGGGGGGCTCCGGCTCGGGATGGGGCCATGGTGCATCCTCCCAGGGCGATCAAGAGCAGGGCGGCGGGGAGTGCCCTTTTCGGCTTCACGGGTCCTCCAGCCCACCAGAACGCCCGAGGGGGGGAAACCTTCCCGCCCCGGTCCCCCTATCGCGTATCCTACGGGGGGAGGAGCGGCCATGGAACGGGCGGACGTGGTGATCGTCGGGGCGGGGGTGGTGGGACTCTCGGTGGCGGCGTCGGTGGCCCGGGAGGACCGGACGGTCCTGATCCTGGAGCGCCACCCCGCCTTCGGGCGGGAGACCTCCAGCCGCTCCAGCGAGGTGATCCACGCGGGGATCTACTACCCCCCCGGCTCGTTGAAGGGCCGCCTCTGCCTGGAGGGCAACCGGAGGATGTACGCCCTCTGCCGCCGGCACGGCATCCCCCACGCCAACACCGGAAAACTCATCGTGGCCTGGACGGAGGCTCAGGAGGCGGGGCTTCCTGGCCTATTGGAGACGGCCCGGGCCAACGGCGCCGAGGGGGTCCGGATCGTGGACCGGGCGGAGATGGGCCGTCTGGAGCCGAAGGTGGCGGGCCGGGCGGCCCTCCACTGCCCCACCTCCGGCATCGTGGACTCCCACGCCCTCATGCGCCACTTCCTGGCCGTGGCCAAGGACCGGGGCGCCCTCCCGGTCTTCGGGACGGAGGTGGTTGGGCTGGACCTTGGCCGGGAGGGATGGACGGTCACCGTGCGGGAGCCGAAAGGCGGAGAATCTTCGGTCCTCTCCCGGGTGGTGGTGAACGGCGCCGGGCTGGAGTCGGGCCGGGTGGCGGCGATGGCCGGGATCAACGTCGAGGAGGCCCGGTACCGCATCCACTACCGAAAGGGGATGTACTTCCGGGTCACGCGGAACCTGGAGGCCTTCCCCCGGATGCTGGTCTACCCCTTTCCGCCACAGGACGCCACCGTGGGGATCCACACCGTCCCCGACCTGGCCGGCGGAATGCGCCTGGGCCCCTACGACGTCTGGTCCGAAACGGTGGACTACACCGTGGACGAAGGGCTCCAAGACCTGTTCTTCGATGCCTGCCGGCCCTTCCTTCCGGCCCTGCGGAGGGAGGACCTCGTCCCCGACCAGGCGGGCATCCAGGCCAAGCGGTACGGCCCCGGAGAGCGGAGCCTCGACTTCGTCATCCGGGAGGAGTCGGACCGGGGCCTTCCGGGTCTCGTCAACCTGGTGGGCATCGAGTCCCCGGGCCTCACCGCCTCCCCCGCCATCGGGCCCTACGTGGCGGACCTGGTGGCAAGGGCGCTCGACCCGCGGGGAAGGTGAGGAGGCCCGCCTTTTCTTAAAATCCCAATTCCTCCCTCCCGTTCCCTCGCCGCGACCGGCCGGCTGGGCTCCGCCCCCTTCCAGTTCCTCCAGGACCTTCTTGCGCTCCAGGGCCGCCTGGATACGCTCGCCGAGCTTGTTCACCGCCGCCGGCTTCAGGAGATAGTCCACCGCCCCGCGCTCCCCAGGAAACGTTCCTCGAGAACCGCCGTCAAGAGCCCAGGGGAAGCCTGACGGTGAAGGCGGCGCCGGGGGGCGGATGCCGGTTTTCCGCCGAGAGGGTCCCCCGGCTCCGCTCGGTGTACCTTCGGGCGAGGGCCAGGCCCAGTCCCCGCTGGCCGGCCTTGCCGCTGACAAAGGGTTCGAAGATCTTCTCCCCCAGCTCCGGGGGAAGGCCGGGGCCCCGGTCCAGCACCCGAAGGACCGCCGCGCCCTCCTCCTCGGCGGCCGCCAGGACGATCTCGCCGTGGGGATCGGCCTCGGCGGCGTTCTTGAGGAGGTGGTAGAGGGCCCGGACCACCCCGTGGCGGAGGACCCGCACCGGCCTCTCCAGCCCCACCGCCTGCACCGTGACCCGGGCGGCCGCCTGCGGCAGGACGCTGGCGAGCTGGGACACGGCCTCTTCGAGGAGGGATCGGACGGTGCACTCCGTCAAGGCCTCCTCCCCCCCCGAGACCCCCAGCTCCAGGATGTCCTTGAGGAGCGCGTTGAGGCGCCCCACGTGCTCCCGCACGAAGCGGAGGGCCTGTTCCGCCTCGGGCCCCAACGGCCCCGTCCGCTCCAGGAGGGCGGCGTTGACCTCGATGGCGAAGAGGGGGTTGCGGATCTCGTGGGCCAGCCCCTGGACCAGCCGTCCCAGGCGGGCCATCTCCTCCGCCGTTCGCGCCCGCTCCTCCAGCTCCCGCTCCCGCGTCACGTCCTGCTTCACCGCCACGTAGGCGGTGGTCCTTCCCGAGGCGTCCCGCACCGGGGAGATGACCGCGGCCTCGTGGTAGAGGCCTCCGTCCTTCCGCCGGTTGACGAAGGTCCCCCGCCAGGTCCTTCCGGCGGTGAGTTCCTTCCAGAGGGACTCGTAGAAGGCCCTGTCGTGGCGGCCGCTCTGGAGGAGGCGGGGGTTTTTCCCCAGAACCTCCCCCTTGGCGTAGCCGGTGAGCCGCTCGAAGGCGGGGTTCACGTAGCGGATGTTGGCGTCGGCATCGGTGACGATCACCACCGGGTCCCCCTCCTCGATGGCCGTCCAGAGCAGGAGGCGCTCCGCCTGCGCCTCCCTCGCCTCGGTGACGTCCAGGAGGATCCCTTCGTGCAGGGCCGGTCCGGCTCCGCCCGCCCGCACCACCGTCCGGTCCTCCACCCACCGCACCCGGCCGTCGGCGGTGACGATGCGGTAAACCTGCAGGAACTCCCGCTTCCCCTGGTCGCGGAAGGCCGCCAGCTCCGCCTCCAGGCGCGGCCGGTCCTCCGGGTGGAGCAGGGAGACGAAGGGTCTGCTCCCCGAAAGGAACTCCTCCGCCCGGTAGCCCCACCGGGAGACGTTCTCGGAGACGAAGACCACCGGCCATCCGGGCTCCTGGCGCCAGAGGAAGGCCACGGCGGGGCTCCGGTTCACGATGGCCTCCAGCTCCCGCCGGCGCTCCGCCTCCTCCCGGAGGGCCTCCTCCGTCGCCTTGAGCCGGAGCAGGGCCCGCACCCGGGCCACGAAGACCGACGGGTCCAGCGGGTGGACGAGGTAGTCGTCGGCGTCTTCCGAGAGGGCCCGGGCGGCCTCTTCCGGCCGGGTATAGACGCCGGTGACGTGCATGACCAGCGGCCGGCCAAAGCGGGGCTCTTCCTTGAGGATCCGGCAGACCTCCCGGCCCGAGAGGCCGGGAAGGCGGATATCGAGCACCGCCACGGCGGGGGGGCGCTCCCGGGCCCGGCGAAGGGCCTCCTCCCCCGTCTCCCCGCGGAGGACCTCCATTCCCGCCGCCTCCAGCAGGGAGGCCATCCATTCGAGGACGGCCCGGTCGTCGTCCACCACGAGCACCCGGGGCGGCTTGGGGGCCATGGCCCGTCACTCTCCCGCCGGGGCCGGGGGATCCCCTCCGGACAGAGGGATCCTTAAAAGGAAGACGGCTCCGGGCCCCTCCCGCCGCTCCAGGGAGAGGGACCCGCCGAAGAGGGAGACGTAGTGGCGGCAGAGGGCCAGTCCCAGGCCCCTCCGCCCCGACTTTCCGGTGACGAAGGGCTCGAAGAGGATCTCCTGGAGCTCCGGCGGAACCCCCGGGCCCCCGTCGGCCACGCGGATCTCGCACCCGGCCGCTCCCGCCGTCCAGGAGACCGCCACCCTTTCCGGCTCCGGCGCCGCCTCCAGGCCGTTGCGCACCAGGTGCTCGAGCGCCCGGCCCAGCATGCCCGGAACGCCCCACAGGCGCGCCTCCTCCCCCGACCCTTCCCAGAGGACCCGGCGGGCCTCCCGGGGGTTCCAGTCGTAGAGCGCTTGCCGGGCCTGCCGCAGAGCCTCGGCCAGGGGGAAGGAGCCCTCCTCCGAAGGCGCGGGCCTCCGGCCCAGTTCCAGGACGTCCTTCATGACGTCGTTGAGGCGGCGGAGGTGCTCCTGGACGTGGGCCAGGGCCTCGGCGGCCGTGGGATCCCTCTCCACGTACCGCTCCAGAAGCCGGAGGTTCACCTGGACGGCGAAGAGGGGGTTCCGCACCTCGTGGGCGAGGCCCTGGGTGAGCCGCCCCAGCCACTCCATCTGCCGGTTCCGCTCCTCCAGCTCCCGCGCCCTGGCGGAGTCGGTGACGTCCTCCAGGACCCCCTCCACCCGGACCAGGCGGCCCCCGTCGTTGAAGACCGGGACCGTGCGGTCGTGGATCCGGCGGACGGTGCCGTCGGGACGGACGATCCGGTAGGAGACGTCCAGGTCCCTTCCCCCAAGGAGCCGGTCGTGGGCCTCCCGCCAGGCGGGCCGGTCCTCGGGGTGGACCCGTTCCTCCCACCAGCGGCCGTCGGGGCGGATCGCCTCCCGGGGAAGGCCGAAGAGGGCCTCGAAGCCGTCGGAGAGTTCCAGAACCCTTCGGGAGGGCATCTCCACCGAAAAGTACACGTGGCGCAGCCGGTCAAAGATGCTCTTCAGGCGGCTCCGGCTCTGCTCCAGGAGGGCCTCCCGCCGGGCCCGCTCCCCCACGTCCCGCACCACCGCCTGCAGGCGGACGGTGCCGTTCTCCAGGAGGCGCCGGAGGCGGACCTCGGCGTCCAAGGGGCGGCCGCCCTTGGTGCAATGGCGCCAGAAGAAGATCTGGGGCTCCCCTTCGAGGGCCGCCCGGATCTTCTCCAGGGCCTTCTCCCGCGAATCCCGGCCGTCGGGCTGGCGGGGCGGGGAGAAGTCGAAGGGGCGGGCCCCGACGAGCTCCTCGGCGGAGCAGTCAAAGAAACGGCAGGCGGCGGGGTTGGCGGAGACGAAGCGGTCCCCCTCCATCACGAAGACGGCGTCGCCGGCCTCCTCCAGGAGGGTCTCGTACCGCCGGGCGGCCCGGGCCGCCTCCTCCGCCGCCCGGCGCTCGGCGGTGATCTCCCGGGCGGAGGCCACCACCACCTCCTGGCCGAAGTAGACGGCGGGGTTGAGGACCACCTCCTTGGGAAAGACCTCGCCGTTCTTCCGGCGGCCCCACCACTCGAAGACCCGGGTCTCCCCGGCGAAGGCCGCCTCCAGGTCCCGCCGGAGCTTCTCCGGGTCGTTCTTTCCCGGGGCCGAGAGGAAGTCCGGCGTCCTTCCCAGGAACTCCTCCCGGGGGTAACCGTACATGGCCACCGCCCCGCGGTTTACGTCCAAAAAGCGGCCCTGCCGGTCCTGGACGTAGAGGGCGTCGGAGACGGCGTCGAAGAGCGACCGGTAGGCGCGGACCCCCTCCTTCAGGGTCCGCTCCATCCGCTTCCAGGCGGTGATGTCCTTGGCGGAGGTGCGGATCACCCGGACTCCCGGGCCCCCGGACTTCACCGTGCTCCGGGCGGCGAAGATCCGCGTCTCCCCCGAAGGCGTCTTCACGCAGACCTGGGAATCCCCTTTGCCCTCCTTGAGGATCCGCTCCACGACGGGCCGCCACTCCTCCCGGTACTTGGGGTGGAGGAAGTCGCTCAGGAGCCGTCCCACCACCTGGCGGGGGTCTCCGTAGCCCAGGGCGGCGGCCCCGGCGGGGTTGACGCTCAGGACGCGGCCCTCCTCGTCGAAGAGCGCAATGAGGTCCTCGCTCTGCTCGAAGAGGTCCCGGTACAGGTCTTCCCCCTCCCCAGGGTGCACGCCGCGCTTCCTTTCTCCGCTCCGAAGATTCTCTGCCGGCAACCTAGCACCGGGGCCTGGCCCCGTCAAGGACCCGGCCCGTCCCCGGCGGCGTCCCGCGGCGGGTGGGCCGGCAGGCGCACGGTGAAGGTGGCCCCCGGCGGCGGGTCGTTGTTCCTCGCCTCCACCGAGCCCCCGTGGGCCTCGACGATCTTCTTCACGATGGCCAGCCCCAGGCCCGTGCCCCCCTTCCGCTTGCTGACGAAGGGGGTGAAGAGGTTTTCCAGGAGGGCCGGCGCGATCCCCGGCCCCTCGTCCCGCACGTCGAAGCGGACGAGGTCCCCTTCTTGCCTTGCCTCGACCCGGACCTTTCCCCCCTCGGGGGTGAAGGAAAGGGCGTTGGAGAGGAGGTTCTGGAAGACCTGCCGGAGCTTGGCCTCGGCCCCCCAGAGGAAGAACCCGTCGCCGCCGGGGGGAAGGATCACCCGCTCGGGGGCCCCCGGAAAGGCCGGCGCGAGGTCGGCCACGGCCCGCTCCAGGAGCGCCCTCCCGTCCACCTTCTGGAAGTCCTTCGTCTCGATGGGCCTTCCCAGGGAGAGCAGGTCGTCCATCAGCTCCTTGAGACGCTTCACCTGGTCGTTCAGGTGAAAGAAGAACTCGGCGTACTCCTCGTTCTTTCCCAGCTTCCGCTCCAGCCCCGCCAGGACCGTCGAGATGGCGAAGAGGGGGTTCCGAACCTCGTGGGCCACACCCCCCGTGATCAGGCCGATGGTCTCGAGCTTCTTGGCTTCGGCGAGGCGCGCCAGGGTCTCCTTGAGGTTCCGCCGGTCTTCGAGGCCCCGCAGGGCGAAGGCCAGGTCGTCGGCCAGTTCTTGGCCAAGCCGCAAGCGCTCCTCGTCGAAGGCCCCCTTCTCGGGGGTGTAGAGGTTCAGGATGCCCCAGGTTTTCCCTGCGTGGCGCATGGGAAAGGAGGCGCCGCATCCAATCCCCGCGGAAAGGCCCTTCTCCCGCCAGGGGGACGAGCGGGGGTCCTCTGACCAGTCGCTGATGACCACCGCCCGCCCTTCGCGGTAGGCCGTTCCGCAGGGCCCGCGGCCTTCCGGAGTGTCGTCGCACCGCACACAGATCCCCTCGAGGTAGCCGAAGGCGTCTCCCGCGGAGGCCCGCACCGCCACCCGCCCCCCCTCCTCGGCCTCGCCGATCCAGGCCAGCGAAAACCCTCCCGTCTCGACGAGGACCCGGCAGACGTCGTGAAGGAGGGCCTCCGGGTCGTCGGCGCGGACGAGGGTCTCGTTCACCCGGGAAAGGGTCCGGTAGAAGCGGTTCAGCCGGGCGAGGGCCTCCTCCTGGCGAAGGAGCCCATCCCGCTCCTGAAGGGCCTTTTGCGCGCGGATTCTCCGGCGGTAGCTCACCAGGGCCGACGCCAAAAAGGCGAGCAGGAGCGCCGCCACGAGGGAGGCCGGAAGGACCTCCGTCCGAAAAGCGCCCAGCGCCTCTTCCCGGTCCACCTTCACGACGAGGGCCCACCCGGGGCCGGGGAGGCGGCGCACGGCGGCGAGGACCGCCCGTCCCCGGTAGTCGGTGAAGGTTCCGAAGGCGCTTCCGCGGCGGAGGGCCTCTCCCGCGGCCAGGCCGGGGAGGTCGGCGACGCTTTGCGAGAGCGGCGGGGCGCTCGAAAAGCGGAGGGGGGTGAGGAAGCAAAGGCGCCCCCCCGCCTCCTCCGCCAGAAGGATCTCTCCCGTCCGCGTGGGGTAGGGCAGCGCCAGGAGGAGGCGGTAGAAGCGGCGGCCGGGGTCCTCAAGAAGGAAGAGGCCGGGGGGCGCCTCGCCGGCCCTCGCAGGGCCGGCGGGGGCGGCGTGGACCAGCCACGCCCCTCCGCCTTCCCGGGGGAGGAAGCGGCAGGGAACGCTCCGGGAGAGCGGATCCCCGAGCCAGGAACGGCAAGCCTCGGGGAGGGGCGGGGCCCCCGGCGAGGCGGCCACCGTCCTCCCCCTTCCGTCGAGGAGGTAGGCCCCCGCGTAGCCTCGGTTCCGCACAAAGGAGCCGAGGAGCGTTTCCACGTGAGCCCGGGGGCCTTCGGCGAGGGGGTAGGGGGCCCTGGGAGGGGGAGGGAGCTCCCCGCCCGCCAAGACCCGCAGCGTGGGGTAGTCCCGGAGGACCGCGAGGTCTTCCTGGCCGTCGGCGAGGAGGTGGCCGGCCAGATTCTCCCGGCTCTCGGCCAGCACCGAGAGGCGCTCCCGCCACGCGCCGAGGTTTCGGGCGTATTCCCGGCGCAGGAAAAGGGCGGTCCCGAGGACCGCGACGAGGGCCGCGAGAAGCGCCAGCCCAACCCAGAGGCGCAGGAAGCCTCCCGCTTCGAGCGCCGGGACCTCTTTCCGGTCGTGCCGCTCCATGGCAGACCTCTTTGGATACTTCCCAATGTAGCCCGCCGAGGGGAGCGGGGCAAGGCCCCGCCCCTTTCTTCCCTCCCCGTTTCTGCCGTATTCTGCGTTCGTGAGGGAGGGCATGCCATGAAGGTCGCCGCGGTGGTCTTCGCCGTCTTTCTCTGGCTCCTCGCGGGCCTTTTCTTGCTGGCGGCCTTCCACCCTGAGGCCGTGGCGCAGGGCAAGACCTTGCCCCGGGCCGTCGTGGGGGGAGGTCTCCTCCTGGGGGGCGTCGTCCTCGTGGCGCTGGCCTTCCGGGGCGGGGCGGCGGCCGCGCCGCCGGCGGCGGGAGGAGGGTCCGCCCCGGCCACGGCCCAGGAACCGCCGGGGCCCCTTTCCCTCAAGGCGCTCACCTGCCCCCACTGCGGAGGTCAGGTGGACCCCGCCTCGGCCCGGATGAACCCCGAGGGGACCCTCTCGGTCACCTGCGGCTACTGCGGGGGAACCTTCCTCGTCCAGGAGGACCCCAAATGGTGAGGTGCCGCGCCTGCCTTCCCTCCGGGCACCGCCCCGGGGCCCTGCGGCGGGCGGCCGCCGCCCTTCTCCTCCTCGCCGCCCTCCCCGCCCTCGCCGGCTACCGCTTTCAGGTCCTCGAGAACCGGAGCCGGGTCACCATCCAGCCCGACGCCTCCCTCACGGTGGAGTACTCCCTGACCTTCCTCAACGAGGGCCAGCCCATTGACGTGGTGGACGTGGGGCTCCCCTCCTCCGACTACGACCTCTCCTCGGTCCGGGCCGACCTCAACGGCCAGGTGCCCCTCACCGACATCCGCCCCTCGGAGTACGTGAAGGACGGGGTGGAGGTCCACCTCGCGGGGGTGGAGATCGGACCCGGCGCCTCGGGAACCCTCCGCCTCTCCGCCACCGTGCGGAACCGGGTCTTCCGTGACGACGCCGACAAGACCTACGCCAGCGTGGTCTTCAGCCCCACCTGGTACGGCGCCGACTTCACCCGCGGGACCACGCACCTCGTCTGCCAATTCGTCTTCCCCGAGGGGGTGGGGCCTCAGGAAACGAGGTACCACAAGGCCTCCCCCTTCACCCGCGCCGAAGTGGAGAACGGCCGCGTGGTCTTCACGTGGGAGATCGCCCAGGCCTCCCCCTCCGCCCGCTACACCTTCGGGGCCTCCTTTCCCGCCCGGGTGATGGCGCGGCTGGCCGAAAAGCCCAAGGGGCCCGGCCCCTTGGCGCTCCTCCTGCGGGGGATCGTCCGCCTCGTCGCTTCGCTCTTCCCCTGCCTCTTCTTTCTCGTCTTCGTCGGCGTCGCGGTGCTGGGGGCCGTTCAGGGCCGGCGGCGCCGGCTCCAGTACCTCCCGCCCACGGTGGGCATGGAGGGGGTGGAGGTGCGGCGGGGCCTCACCGTTCCCGAGGTGGCCGTCCTCCAGGAACAGCCGGTGAACCGCGTCCTCTCCCTCCTCCTTTTTGGGCTGGTCCGGAAGAAGCTCCTCGAGATCACGGGGCGCAAGCCGCTCCGCTTCAAGGTCCTGGAGGGGGGCCGGCCGGACTTCTCCTACGAGGAGGAGTTCCTCAAAGCCGTGAAGGACGACGGGAAACTGGACGAAGCCGAGGCGGCGCGGGTGCTCACCGACCTCGTGAAGAGGGTCTCGGAGAAGATGAAGGGCTACAGCCGGAAGAAGACGCTGGCCTACTACAAGACCATCATGGACGAGGCCTGGAAGCGGGTGGGGACGGAGGATTACTCCCAGGCCTTCGAATGGATGCTGCTGGACAAGGACTTCGAGCAGACCGCCACCCGCCGCTGGGGAAGCCGCCCCCTGCCCGTCCCCGGCTGGTGGGGCCCCGTTTACGGGCCCACCTCCCACGTCCCCTCCGGCGGCGGCATGGGGGGCGACCTCTCGGGGGCCCTTTCGGACATTTCGGCGGGGGCCCACGGCATCGTCAGCGGGCTGGAGGGCTTCGCCAACGACTTGGTGGGAAGCGTGCCGGGCCTCGCCTCCCGGGTGACGGCCCAGACCAACCCCGTCCCCGTCTCTTCCGGCGGCCGTTCTTCGGGCGGCGGGTGCGCCTGCGCCTGCGCCTGCGCCGGCTGCGCCTGCGCCTGTGCCGGCGGGGGGAGGTGAACCATGGGACTTCGGGAGTGGTTCCGAAAGGAAAGGCCCCTCGCGCCGGGACTCTACACCGGCACCCTCCGGGCCGGGGGGGCGGACCACCGCGCCCACCTGCGGATTGAGCCCTCCGGCCGGGCGGTCCTCACGGTGGACGCCAGCCGGATCTTCCACCTGAACGTCACCGCCGCGGAGATGGTCAAGCTCCTTCTGGACGGCCTTTCCGAGGAGGAGACCGCCAAGGCCATGGCCCGGCGCTACCGCGGCGTCTCCGCCGGGACGCTCCGGGAGGACATCGGCCGGATCCGCGCCTCGGTGGAGGCCCTCTCCGCCACCGACCGCCTCTGCCCCGAGACGGACCTTGGCGTGGAACTCATCGAGCCGTACACCCCCGACCTCTCGGCCCCGCTCCGCATGGACGCCGCCCTCACCTACCGGTGCCAGAACCGGTGCTCCCACTGCTACAACGAGCCCGGCCGGCAAGTGCACGAGCTGGACACCGAGGGCTGGCGCACCGCCCTCCGCAAGATCCAGGCGGCGGGAATCCCCCACGTGGTCTTCACCGGCGGCGAGCCCACCCTCCGGGAGGACCTTCCGGACCTGGTGGCCTTCGCCGAGGAGCTGGGCCTGGTCACGGGCCTCAACACCAACGGCCGCCGCCTCTCCGACCGTGCCTACACCGACCGGCTGCGGGAGGCGGGCCTGGACCACGTCCAGATCACGCTGGAGTCGGCGGACCCCTCCCTCCACAACGCCCTCACCCGCTCCGACTCCTTCGAGGAAACGCTGGAGGGCCTGCGGGCCGTCCGGGACGCCGGCATCTACACCCTCACCAACACCACCCTCACCAAGGTGAACGCGCCGGGAATCGAGGCCCTGGTGGACCTCGTGGCGGCGGAAGGACTGAAAACCTTTGCCGTCAACGGCATGATCTACTCGGGGAAGGGCAAGACCAGCGGGCTGGAGCTGACGCCGGAGGAGGTGATCCCCCTTCTCGACACCCTGGCCCGCCGGGCCCGGGAACGGGACCTGCGCTTCGTCTGGTACACCCCCACCCGGTACTGCGAGCTCAACCCCGTGGAGATGGCCCTGGGGGTCAAGCAGTGCACCGCCGCCCGGCTCTCCATGGCGGTGGAGCCCGACGGAACGGTGATCCCCTGCCAGTCCTACTACGAGGGCGTGGGGAACCTCCTCACCGACCCCTGGGAGGCCATCTGGAACCACCCCCTCTGCCTCTCCCTGCGCCGCCCCCAGAAGCCCCTTCCCCAGTGCGAGGCCTGCGAACACCTGTCGTTGTGCGGCGGCGGATGCCCCCTGGAGACCCAGCACCAGAGGCTTTTCTGCCGGGAAGTGGCCTCCGGAGG
>Ga0272448_1000448_pt1 | contig 63694 bp, 51 predicted proteins | sample YNPCB0191_FD_202220 | JGI IMG/M metagenome (GOLD analysis project Ga0272448, IMG submission 202220) | Hot spring sediment microbial communities from Yellowstone National Park, WY, United States - YNP-CB-019-1 | ecosystem: Environmental > Aquatic > Thermal springs > Hot (42-90C) > Sediment... | reverse complement strand
GCGCAGTGAGTTGGGACTTCCGCCCATACCACCCAATGCAGGCAGGTCAACCGAGGGACGAGAGGAGTTTCGCATTGCCGCCTAAACTTCACGCCGCTACTTTTACAGGAAATCCTGGACTTGACCTTGCATTCGCCGGCCGGTTTTTCCACCCGTCGTAGAGATCCTGCAGATCATCTAGCAAGTCGGTCCACCCATTCTCACACACTATCCCATTCGTAACGTAGTTGTAGTTTGCCACCCACTGCCAGTTGGGGACGCCCCAGATTTGTACCTTGGGGATGGGAAAGATGTCACCGAGGAAGGCGAGCGATGCCGCCAGATTCGCGTCATTTGTGGCAGGCGACAGGTTGTTCGCCTGCACGTTCACCAGCCAGACGTGCGCGGGCGAGGCGGTGTAGAAAACGGCCTGTTTGTTGCCGGTGTTATTGGCGTAGTTGGTCTCCGGTATGGCGTTGTCGGGATTGACTTGGGCAGAAAGGTTGAGGGTCCCCGCGCTCAGCCAGGAGGTCGGTAGGACAAAGTTGACGCTGCGCCACAGGTCAAGGCGCGCATTCGCCAGCGACAGGTTGCCGATTGTGCCTGTGCGTGTGAGCGTACCCAAGATGGTGGAGCCTTTCCGTGCAGTCAGTCGCACGGCCACATTGGGGATAACGGTGCTCTGCCCCCACCCGCTGTTCACATAGACGCGGACCATGGTAGCCTTGTTCGCCACCAGCGGGATGGTGCCCGCGGTGTTCTGCGTTACTTGCACGACTTCCATCCCCATGAAGGTCAGATCGGGCAGTGGCGGCACGGTTACGCGCAGATGATAGGGGTTCGTAGCATCCCAGGCCGGATTGCCCAGAGGCAAGCCGCGCACGGCCAATTTCCAAATTCCCGGCCGATTCATGGCGACGTAGGAGATCGTTTCCTGCGGCGGGCCATTTTGCTCCGATGAGTCACGCGGCATGTTGTCGGGGTCATAGAGTTCTATGTAATAGTTCTTTGGCAGGTTGCTCAACGTGGCGTTGATTGTCGCCTGCCCGGGCGGCACGGGGAATGCGTACCAGTCCACATCCCCTGCCGGGCAAAGTCGCCCAATCACAGTCGTCCCCGAAGAGATGGTGGCCGCCGTGTCGGGCGTGTCGCCGGCTTCGTCCGGATAGCACACCCGCGCCAGGAGTTTGTACGGGTGCTTCCAACTCCAGTCGGCAACACCTTTGCCGCGCACCAGCACCCGGTACTCGCCGCTCTGCTGCGCGATGTAGGAGATGTACTCGTCCTTGTCCGCGCCCCAACGCTCCGAACTGGCGACACTGCCATACGTCGGGCTGACAAGGAACAGGTCATAGTCGGCATCCGGGGCCCGCGGCATGTCGTACAGGAACACGGTGATCTCTTGCCCGCTGACGACCGAGAACTTCCACCAGTCCACGTCGCCGCTCGGGCAGATGTATTCTTGCACCTCGCTGTAGAGGGTTAGCGGTGTCGCCGCCGCAAAGAAATTGCCGGCATCCCCGGCGGGACACGGCGATGTCGCCGTGGGCGTGGGTGTGGGCGTCGGCAGGGGCGTGGGCGTCTGCACCGGGTGGTGGGCCGTGAAATTGAGCACCAGGCGCGGGCAAAACGGCGTGAAATAGGGCGAGTAGTGGCGGCTGTCAAAGCCCCTCAGCCAGTCCGAGAGAGATTCGTGCCCCCGCAGTTCCAGGCCCAGGTTATGGCGCGTGCCGCTCACCCACTCGCGCACCAGGTCGGTAACGTCCCAGGCGTACACGGTGGGCACGGACAGACCCACGGGTGTAGTAGCCACGGCTGCATCCACCAGTGGCTGGCTGGCCCACGTTACGGACATCTCTTGCCAGTCGTCGGCAATAGGGTAGGCGCGGATGTCCACCGTGCTTGCGCCGCTGGCCGACGACGCCTGCAACTCCAGGGAGGCGCTGTGAATATCGGTGTCGGCGGGCAGCCAACCGAGGTCAAACCGCACCAGCGATCGGCTGATGCCGTTCTCATGCTGTCCCCAGTAGGTGCCGACGTAGAGCCAGGCTGAATCTCCGTAGTTCGCGCCCGGCGCCATCTGATTGACATAGGCGTCTTCCACAGCGCAGAGGTTGACGATTTGCACGCCGCCTGGGGTAACTGTGGCCGTAGGCGTTGGCGTAGGGGTCCCCGCCACCGAGGCAACCTCAAAGCCGTTGCCCCCGTATTGCCCCGTAGGTGGCTCATGCCAGACAAGGCGCGTCCCCGCGACCACCTCGCCACCGCTTTCGGACCAGGCATTCACTACGCGATAGCGAGCGTCGGTAACTACGAGGATGAGATACGGGTATGTCTGCAGAACGGTTGCCCCCGGGCCTGGTACGTAATGGAGCACAAACGAGCCGTCTTCGCCCGTCAGGGTCGCGTCCACGCGCTGCTCCAGTTCCAAAGGATGGTGCGAACCGTATAGACTCACCTCTACCCGTGGAGCCGGCAGTTGAATCGGCGTAACCCAAACGACGCCGCTGAACTCCCACACGTAGGACCAAGCCGTAGCCGTGGGCGTGGCGCTGGGCGTGCGTGTTCCCGTGGCGGTCGGCGTCGGGGTGGCCGTGGCGCTGGGGGTGTGAGTTGGCCTGTAGGTCGTGGCCGTCGGCGTGGCCGTTGGCGACGGCACGTCCCAGAAGAAGTTCTCTGCATATCCGCCCGGGGACGGGTTGTGGAAGCGGATCCAGTTCGCGCTGACCACTTCGCCGCCAGAGCCGCTGAAGGCTCCGGTGGATACGTAGCCCGAAGGATCGGTCTCCACGATGTTGTAGTACGCGTAGTCGCCGTCGTAGCCCGACACAGAAAGGCTGAATGCGCCGGAGCGGTTCGTGGTCGTCTCCCGAATCCAAGTCCCCCAGCCACGGGTGGAATTGGCCCCGTAGATGGCCACCGTTACGCCCGCCAGCGGCGTGCGGTAGTCGCCAGGTTGGCCCCGGTAAACGCCGCCGCTGAAGGTCCAGACCGGGGTCATGGCGAGCGGTTGCAAGCCGGGCGCGAGTGTGCCTGTCCTCGTACCCGCCGCTGCGCCTGCACTGCCCAGGACGACTGTCAGTGCAAGTCCGAGCAGGAGCACGGTCTTCACGGCAGCGCCCACATGCCGATAGGGGTGCGTGCTCTTGTCCATAGCATTGCCTCCTGACCAACGGACAGCCGTTGGTTCACTCGTCAGGCACCATCCCGTTCTCCGGCATGAGTACGAGGAAGGCCAGGAAGAACAGGGCAGTTGCGGCGCCCGAAACCCAGATGAACGCGCTGGACACCCTCCCCGCAAGCCCCAAGATCGCGATGACCAACGTGGGAAGGGCGTTGTCCACCAGTCCTGCTCGGATGATCGCCACGTTGCGGAGCGGTTCTCGGTAGGCGAACCAGTAGGCAACCCCCCAGGCCGTGGCAGCGCCCCCGAAGAGCCTGAGGTAGATGGGGTCTTCGGGGATCGGTACGCCCAGCATGGAGAGGAGGGAAAGCGGGCCGAGAAGGGCAGGGAGTCCCCAGACAACGATTGTGATCAGCGTCTTGACGAAGAGGACGCGGCGCAGCCAAAGCAGTTTGAGGTCAGTGGCCATCATATCTCCTCATTATCCACTTTCTGAGATCAACAGAGATGGGGCCTGGTGCAGAGGACAGAATCGGCGCAGAGTTCCAGGCCCCGCCTCGCGCTTGCAGACACGGCCTACCCGCCAGGCCGGATGGGCTTGGGCATAACCGGCGACGGCCCCCAGAGTTCCGCCGTCACGTTGATGCCGACGGTGTGCAGTTCGGCCCACACTTTCTGCGCGTCCTCGTGCGCGTACCAGGCGGCCCAGGCTGCAAGGTCGGCGAACTCGTAGGTCGCCAGTATTTGGGGCGCGCCTGCAGCTCCACGGTATGCCCGAAACTCCACCACCCCCGGCACGCCCAGGGTGCGCGGCACTGCGCTCTTGAGCCACTCCAGGTAGGCGTCCACTTTGTCCGGGTGAATGTCCCACTTCACCACGAAGAGCACCATCGCAATCACCTTCTTCCTGTTTGGCTTTCACCGGGGGCGAGCCTTCGCGCGTGTCGGCTCCGGCTACTCGCCGCCCAGATAGCGGGTCAGCGCCTGCAGACCCTCCTCCCACGTGGCGACAGGGAAGATGTCTGCCTCCATGGCGTCAATCCAGGCCACCGAGTTGATCGTCAGCGCCGCTGCAGCGTCGGCCTCAAAGATGGATACGACTGCCGGTTTGCTCCTGGACGACCAGTACTCGGCGATCAGTTTGATTCCCTCAGGGAACTTCCACTCGGCCCGGCGCCCCATCATCTGCGCCAACTTGGCCTGATCTACCCCTTCTTTCAGACTCCACAGCGCGATGAACTTCATGGCAGAACCTCCTTTACTTTCGTACTTCACAACTTTCACTCAACATCACATAGTCATTGTTTGGCCATAGTCCCCTCCTTCCGCTGGCGGCCATAGAATCTGCGGGTTCTCCCCCAGTCGGCGCAGAAAGTCCAATAGGTCATCCAGCGTGCTGAAAGTCCAGCACCGGCCTGTTTGGATGTGTTCAACCTCACCGTGCCAACTTGGAGATACGACGCACGGCTCGTTGCTCCCGTAAACCGACGCGCGCGACAGGCGAACTAGGAACGACATGTACTCGCTGGATGTAGGCATGTGTTCTCCATCGCATCGTTGCTCTTGCGGATAGATGACGCGGCTGCGGTCGGTCTTTTCAACAGGGTAGCATGGGGATGGCTACAAAGTGGCTACAAAACAGGATGCGAGACGCGGAACGCGGCGCGGCGAGTGCGGCCTGCGCAGATCTCACGCCTTGCGCTTCGCGAGGCGGAGGTAAGCAAGGGATTGCTGAGGGTCAGAGATATGGCCGGCTTTGGCCGCGATAATGGTCTTGGCCCGCCGGGCATGCTCATGGGCCTCTTTGGGGCGGCCCAGTGCTCGGAGGACCCGGGCGTGGGCGCGATAGACCTCTTCGCTCCCAATCCAGGCCTCGTGGGCGATGTGGGCCAGGGCCACGGCTCGCTCGGTGTGCTGCAAGGCGGCCGCCGCTTCGCCCTGGGCCAGCAGGGTCAGGCCGGCTTCGGTCTCGCCCCACATCTGGCAGACGGGCAGCGCCCCTTCGCCGGCCAGGCGGATAGCCTCGCGCGCGCACGCCAGAGCGCCAACCAGATTGTCCGCGAGTCGCTCGGCGCGGGCCAGGATGGCGAACCCTGCCGCCAGGTGCTCGCGGCACTCGCTTTCCCTCGCGATGTCTATGGCCTCGGCCACAAGCCCGTGGGCCGAGCGTGTCTGGCCGTCCTCTAGTATAACAAGCCCCAGGGCGATCAGCGCCTCGGCCAACCTGCGCTGATGCGAAACGGCGCGAGCCCGCTGCACCGCGCTCTGGAGCACGCGTCGCGCTTCGGCATTACTGCCCAGGTGGTACAAGGCGAGTCCCAAGCCGATCTCCGCGGCGGCCGCGCCGTGCGCCTGGTGCATGTTTAGGTGCATGGGTACGCCCTCGCGGAGGTGCTCGGCGGCAATGGCATAGAACCCCTGGTACAGTTCCCAGTATGCGGTGTATGTGCGGGCATAGGCCTCTGCAGGACGGGCCCCGATGCGTTGGGCCAGGGCAAGGCTGTCGCTCAGATGGCGCTGGGCCTCCGCGAAGTGCCCCAGTTTCAGGTGCAGCAGGCCGATGTCCAGCAATGCCCATGCCACTCCGTTGTAGTCCCCTGCTGCCCTGTGGCAGGCTTCTGCTTCTTCTTGGTAAGCCAACGCCTGGGCGTAGTCTCCCATATGGAGGAAGATGTAGCCGAGATTGTGGGCAATGGGCCCGCGGATTTCGGGGCCAGCCTTCTCGCCCGCGATGGCGAGTGCGGACTCCAGGGCGGCAAGCCCTTGCCGCGGCTGCCCCAGAAGGTAGTGGGCGAATCCAACCTCAACGAGAATCTGGCACAGCATGGACTTTGCAGGCTCGGGAGCCGGGACGGGCACGGGAGCGATGTGCTGCAGCGTTGCCCGCGCCTGGCTGATCGCTTCCACATACCGGCCGGCCAGATTCAGGTAGCGTGTGCGATGGAGCGTGGCGAGGAGGCGGAGGTTGCTGTCGCCGCTGGCCTCCGCGAGGGCGGCTAACGCCTCCAGGTCGGCGTCCCGCTCGTCCAGCCGACCGCTCACGTAACGCAGGTGAGCGCGGTCTGCCAGCACCTGCCCGCGCTGGGCCAGGGAGTCGGGGCTGGTACGGTCCGGGTCAAGGCGGTCCAGCAGCGCCAATATTCGGGTCTGATGCTCCTCGGTCTCGTTCCATGCAAACATGTCCGCGGCCTGCCGGGCTGCAAGGGCGTGGTACTGCAGCGCCTTCCTCAACTCGCCCCCAGCCTCAAAGTGGTGCGCCAGCACAGTTGCGGCAGTGGGCTCCAGTTGCTCCAGGGCGCGACCGGCGCGGCGGTGCAACAGTTGCCGCCGCATTGGGGCGAGGCTGGCGTACACAACCCGCCGTACGAGTTCGTGGTGGAAGCAGTAGGGGCGGGCCTCCGGTGCGCCGCGACTTTCCTCCAGGAGTCGCTGTGCCACCAATTCGTCCAGGCTGTCCATGGTCTCAAGTTCGGGACGGCCTGCTATCAGGCGCACTGGGTCCAGGCCAAACGTGTCGCCTAGAATCGCCGCGGCCTGTAGCACTTGCCGCGCCACCGGGCTCAATCGCCGGAGGCGGTCGTCCACAGCCTGCACAACGGTCTCGGGCAAAGCAAGGTTGTCGGCATCGGCCAGGGCTTCGCGTATGCGCCCGGTCTGCATCAGGGAGCGAATGGTTTCCAGGACGAAGAACGGGTTGCCCCCGGTGATTCGCCGCAGGCGGCGGGCGAACGCCTCGTCGCCGGGTATAGTGCCGGCCAGACGCCGAAGGAGTTTGAGCACCGCATCCTCGCCCAGACCCTCCAGTTGCAGTTCCTGTAGCGCGCCCGTGAGCGCGAGATTGTGGCGCAGCCCACGCACGGCATCGGACTCTTCGCTTCGGTAGGTGCCAATGACCAGCAGGCGACTGCCGCCGAGATGCCGTCCCAGGTGCACCAGCCAGTCCAGAGTCGTGCTGTCGGCGTGGTGCAGGTCATCCAGGCAGAGGACAAGGGGCGACAGCCCGCGCATGACTATACTGAGGGCGTCAAACAGGCGGCTGCGCGCCTCTTCCGGTTGTGCGGGCAATGGCGGTGGCATGTCGGGGTAGAGACTGCGCAGTTCTGGCAGAAGGCGCGAGATTTCGGCGAGCCAGGTGAGGCTTACAGGGTGCGGGCGCACACGCGTGGGTGAACCCGACTTGACCTCGCCGCCCGACATTTCGGCCGTTTCGGTGAACAGCGTGCGCAGGGCTTGGATGATGGGATGATAGGGCATTGAGCGCGTCTCGGGGTGTCCGGAACCGATGAGCACGCGCGTCTGTTTGGACAAGCGGGAGGCAAACTCGTGCAGCAGACGCGACTTCCCTACGCCCGCCTCGCCGGAAATGAGGACTACTTGACCGGGGCCTGTGAAAGCGCGCCGGTACGCCTCTTCCAGGTGGCGGACCGCGTCTTGCCGCCCCAGCATCGGCGTGTCCATTCTGGGCAGCGCCGTCAACTTAGGCCTGGGCGTGTGGCGCGGCGGTTGTCCAACCATGATGGCCTCGTAGACCTCGCGTGTCTCCGGCAGCGGCGCAACGTTGAGTTCACGCTCCAGGGCGGCTATGCAGCGTTCAAACTGGCGCAGTGCGGCGTGTCGGTCGCCGGTGGCCGCGTACAGTTCCATCAGGCGACGGTGGATGTCCTCGGCGAGGTCGTCGGTCTCCAGGTATCGTTTCGCGTACATGACCGCGGCATCAAGGTCTCCACTGGCCGTTCCCTCGTCAACCAGGGTTGCCAGCGCCCGCAGATACAGGCTCTCACACGCGCGCTGCTCCTGGGTTGCCCAGCCCTCGTATTCAGGGCTGCCCGGCAGGGAGAAACCCGCCAGGAAAGCCCCCCGATAGAGTTCAACAGCGTAGCGGAGTCCTTCGGCAGTCCCTTCCTCTGTGCCTTGACGGAAGGCCACGACGTCGCACCAGACCCGTGCCACGTCCAGCGCCACACGGTCGTCGGCGATGAGCAGCAGGTCGGGCTCGGGCAGGGCGTGGCGCAGGTGGGTGAGGAGGTGGGTCAACTTTCGGCGTGCGTCGCATTCGGGCGTGTCAGGCCAGAAGAGGAAGCAGAGGTGTTCGCGGGGCACAGGCTCCAGTCGCGTCGCGAGGCGATAGAGGAGAGCGCGGGCCTGGCGGCGGGATAAGGGCAGGGTCCCACCGGCCCAGTCCGCTCGCGGCGGCCCTAACAGATAGACTCGCAAAACTGCGTTTGCAGGGGCGAGTTCGCCCTGTGCTTGGCTCCACATCGCGTAACTCTCACGGCGCGCTTCGGTACAGCGGCCACGCTCGGGGCCCGTCGCTCACACGATGCGCACGGACGCGCAGGACAAGTATAGCGCCTCCGCGCCCAGTCGCGCAAATGGGGGCACGGGTGGACTCGGTTTCACCTTCTGTTGGTGGGTCCATCAGTAGACACGTAGGGCGGCTTCCCATAGCCGCCGGGGGCAGGGGCAGGCACGGAAACCCGCCCTACGCCTGCTGCGCGGCCCCACCTGCGACGCACCTCGGAGGTGCGTCGCAGGTTCGGCAAGTATGGAAACCAGCCCTACGTTCTGTTCTCCATTCGCGTTCATTCGCGTGGATTCGCGGTTACAGGCAGGCGCTATCCACGAATAACACGAATCCACACGAATGCGAATGAATGTGGGCACGTAGGGCAGGTATGGAAACCTGCCCTACTGTTTTCCATTCGCGTTCATTCGCGTGGATTCGCGGTTACAGGCAGGCGCCATCCACGAATAACACGAATCCACACGAATGCGAATGAATGTGGGCACGTAGGGCAGGTATGGAAACCTGCCCTACTGTTTTCCATTCGCGTAGATTCGCGTGGATTCGCGGTTACCGCTCCGGGGTTGACGCAGGGCCGCCTCGGTTGCATAATGTAGGCAAAACTGCAGGTTGGGGTGGGTCATGTTGTCCGGAACGGTGCAGCGGGCGGTTGCCGCCGATGTGGAAGACATAGAGTGGCTGTTCTACGAAGCGCGGCTGCGTTTCCTGCGGCGGTGGCTGTCGGATTTGGCCGAATGCGCGGAGAACCACCTGCTGTTCGCGGGGTTGAGGCGCGGGCAGGTGCGCGCGGCCCTGGCCTGCTCGCAGCAGAACCCAGAGGTGTACAACATCTGCGGCGCCGCCTTTCTGGAAGAGGAAGACGCGGAATCCTTCCTGGCCCCCCTGCTCCAACTGGCGATGGGGCGGCTGGCCGAACTCGGCGCGGCCATGCTCACCTACGTCGGCACGGAAGATTGGCTGGCGAGGCGGCTGTCGTCGGCCGGGTTCACCATCGCGGAATCCGTGGTAACGCTGCTCAGGGCCGGCGCAGACGTGCCGCCGCTCCAACCCGATAGCCCCATCCGCATCCGCCGCCCCGACGAGGCGGACATCGCGGCCATCGCCCGCGTGGACAAAGAGGCCTTCCCCACCGAATGGCACTACGGCGAATCGGCCCTGCGGCGCGCCCTGCACGCGAACGATGTCTTCCTGCTGGCCGAAGATGTCGGCATCATCGGGTACGCCTACGGCGACGTCCAGGCCGGCTCCGCTCATCTGACCCGACTGGCCATCCACCCCGACCGCCAGGGCCATGGCGTGGGCGCGGCGCTCTTGGCCGAAGCCATGCGCCAGTTCCAGGAGCGAGGCGCCTGGTGGATCACCCTCAACACCCAGCGCGGCAACGCCATCTCGCAGCGGCTGTACCAGCGGTTCGGGTTCCAGCCCATCGGCCAGTCGGTTCCCCTGCTCGTGCAGCGCATTCGGAGATAGGCCCGACATGGCTGGCGCGGTGAAAGCCATCGTCTTTGACTACGGCGCGGTCTTCACGTTTGAATGGCGCACGCGCAAATTCCTGGCGGAACACGATCGCGCCCTCGGACTGCGCCCGGGGACTTTGTTCCAGTACTTCTTCAGCGGCGAAGCGTGGGAACTGGTCTCCACCGGCAAGATCAGCGAGGACGAGTACTTTCGGCGGCTGCAAGCGGGGTGGGAAGGCCCCTGGCCCGCGGGGCTGGAAGAACTCCGACACGGCGGCGCGCCGCTGGAGGGGATCAACGGGCGCGTGGTGCGGCTCGCCGTGGCGCTCCGTCGCCGCCACAAGGTCGGCCTGCTCAGCAACGCCACCATCAGCCTGCGCGGCCTGCTCAGCGAACTGGGCCTGCTGGACCTGTTTGACTTCGTGGTCATATCGGCCGAGGTCGGACTCCGCAAGCCCGACCCGGCCATCTTCCATCTCACCGCCATCGTGGCCGAGGTGGACATCTCCGAGTGCCTGCTGGTGGACGACAAGGAGCGCAACACCAGCGCCGCGATGGCCGCCGGCATGCAGGCCATTCGCTTCCGCTCCGCCGCGCAACTCCAGCGCGAACTGCTGGCGCGGGGCCTGCTGGACGCGCCGGTGTTCTGACCTACGCGGGCGGGCCGATGACCTCGCCCAGCAGATCGTACTCCATCGCCCCCGTGATGCGCGCCCGGACGAAACTCCCCACCGGCTGCTCTCCGGCCATGAGCACCAGGCCGTCAATCTCCGGCGCGTCGCGGTAGGTGCGCCCCACGCTGATGCCATCGCCGCTGCCGTCCACCAGGACATCCATCTCCCGCCCGATCAGCGCCTGATTGTGTGCCCGCGAGATTTCCTGCTGCAGCGCCATGGCCCGTTCGTAGCGGGCCTGCTTCACCTCGTCCGGAATCTGGCGGGGCAGATCGGCCGCCGGCGTCCCGCGCTCGCGCGAATACCGGAAGACGCCAACGTGGTCAAACCGCGCCTCGGCCATGAAGTCCAAGAGCGTCTGGAATTGGGCGTCGGTCTCGCCCGGATAGCCGACGATGAACGTGGTGCGCAGCGCGATGTCGGGCATCGCCTGCCGCAGGGACTCCAGCAGCCGCCGCACGGCGTCCATATCCGAAGGGCGGCGCATTCGCTTCAGGACGGTCGGGTGCGCGTGTTGCAGCGGCATGTCCAGATAGTGGCACACATTGGGCAACTGCGCCATGGCCTCTATCAGTTCCGGCGTTACGAACTGCGGGTAGGCGTACATCACGCGAATCCACGGGACATGGGGGAGTTCCGCGCTCAAAGCGCGAAGCAGGGCGGGCAGGCCTTCGCCGCCCAGGTCGCGGCCATACGACGTGGTATCCTGGGCGATGAGAATCAACTCGCGCGTGCCAGAAGCCGCCAGCGTCCTGGCCTCGGCGAGGATGGCCTCCATCCGTCGGCTGCGATAGGGCCCCTTGATGCTGGGAATCGTGCAGAAGGCGCAGGCTGCGCTGCACCCGTCGGCGATCTTCAGATAGGCCGAAGCCTGGCGTTCCAGGCGCGGCATGGGAGCGCTCTGACACCACGGACCCAGGGTCGGGTCGGCGGGGTCGCCCGTCCAGGCCAGGCGCGCGCGCGTGGCCCGCGCCTGCGCCACCAGGTGGGCGATCTCGGCCCAGCGTCGCGTGCCCAGGATGGCGTCAATGCCCTTCACCTTTGCGAAGAGCGCCTCACCCTCGCGCTCGGACAGGCAACCGGCGGCGATGAGCACCTGGCCCGGCCGCTTGGCCGAAGCCAGTTCGCCCAGCGTCGCCAGCGACTCGTCCAGCGCGTCGCCGATGAACCCGCACGTGTTGACGATGAGCACGTCGGCGCGCCTGGGCCGGTCCGTCGGCTCAAACCCGGCCGCCGCCATCTGGCGGTGAATCCCCTCGGAGTCCACCACGTTCTTGGGGCATCCCAGGGTCGTCAGGTAGAATTTGGGCACCTGCAACTCTCACAAAGAAGCGAGGGGATTGGCCCCTCGCTCTCCCAATCTGGCCAGCGTGTGCGCCTAGGGCGTGGCGGCCGGCGTCGGCTGGGCCCCCTCCGCCAGCCATTCGCTGACGATGACCTCACCCGCCTGGCCGAGGACGCCCACATGCTGCCCGTTGACCGTTACATCCACCGCGCCCGCGTTCCCAATGCGCGCCACGATTTTCCGCGCCGCTTCCCACTCGCGCGTCTCGTTCTCTAGCAGCCCCGCGTACACCACCGCGTCGTCGGCGACGATCTGCACCCACGAGCGGCCGGTAACGACGAACTGCACGCGGACGCCTGCCGTCGGCGCGGGGGTGCCGGTCGGCTCCACGGCGGCGGTTGGCGAGGGCGCGGGCGTGAACGTCGGCGTCGGTTGCGGCAGCGGGGTCGGCGTAACGGTCGCCGTGGGGGTAGCCGTCGCCTGCGGGGCGGTCGGCGCCAACCCAAGCCACGAACGCCACGGGGTGCGGACGACCGCCGCGGCCAGGAGCAGGACGCCCGCCACGATGGCCAGCCCCATGATGACGGGCCACAGGCTGCGCCTGCCCTCCATGGGGACTTCCACCAGCGGAACGGAGGGGAGTTTGGCATCCGCCGGGGCCGCCGCAACGGCATGGTAGAGGGCCAGGACCTGCTGCGGGTCAAGCCCCAGGTAGGCCGCGTAGGTCTTCAGGAATCCCTTGACATAGGCCGGAGCGGGCAGCGCCCCGTAGTCCTCGTTTTCCAGCGCCACCAGGAACTTGTAGCGGATACGCGTATCCGCTTCCACCTGTTCAAGGGACAACGATTTCTTCTCGCGGGCTTCGCGCAGGAGGTTCCCGAGATCGCCCATCAACACCCATCCCCCATGATATCCGCCTCGCGCACCGGCAGGCCACGATACTATATACCGACGCCAAGCCCCTGTCAAATGCTCTGCGGCCCGTAACCGCGAATAACGCCAATCCACGCGAATGGAAGACAGAAGGTAGGGCAGGTTTCCATACCGGCCCCTCGGCGGCCCGTAACCGCGAATAACGCCAATCCACGCGAATGGAAGACAGAACGTAGGGCAGGTTTCCGTACCGGCCCCTCGGCGGCCCGTAACCGCGAATAACGCCAATCCACGCGAATGGAAGACAGAACGTAGGGCGGGTTTCCGTACCTGCCCCTCGGCGGTTCGTAACCGCGAATAACGCCAATCCACGCGAATGGAAGACAGACCGTAGGGCAGGTTTCCATACCGGCCCCTCGGCGGCTATGGAAAGCCGCCCTACGCGCCTACATGTATTCTCCATTCGTGTGCATTCGTGTTATTCGTGGATAGGGCAGGTTTCCATATCGGCCCCCGACCCGTGTAGTCGGCATCACGCAATTTCCACCGAAAAAGATGCTCGTCCCTCGCGGCGCGCAACTGGCGGAAAAGCGCAAAAAGCGGTATAATCGTAGGTGAGCGTCTCTTGAGTTGGGTGCGAATCAGAAGTGGGCAAGAAACTTGTGGACTACTACCGGGTCCTGCAGGTGGACCCGGAGGCCGACCCCGATGTGGTGGAAGCGGCATACAAGCGACTGGCGCGGAAGTACCATCCGGATTTGAACCCCGACCCGGATGCGAATCAGCGCATGCAGGAAATCAACCTGGCCTACGAGGTGCTGGGAGACCCGGAGAAGCGCGCCGAGTACCACCAGCAGTGGCAGCGCGTGTACGGCAGCCAGCATTACGCCGCGAGGGCGACCGTCTCGCCGTGGTTGGGCGGCGTGCGCCCGTCGGTTACGCTGACGCCCGAGCGGGTGCAGTTTGACGGCGTGCAGCGAGGCCAGGTGGTGGACGCCGAGGTAACGATCTCGCTGAGCCGCGCCGGGCGCTTCCAGGGCGAGATGCTCCCGCACCAGTCGTGGATTCGCGCGAAGGTGGCCAGCCGCCGCAAAGGCGCGGTGGTCATCCGCATCACGGTGGACACGTCCGACCTGCGCGGCGGCGTAACCTACGAGGGGAGCGTCGCCATCACGTCGCTGTTGTACGGCACGGTGCTCATCCCCGTGCGGGTCTCCGTCGCCCCGGAGCCGCGCCCCATCCTCAAGGTGGAACCCCTGTGGCTGGACGCGGGCACCGTCCGCCGCTCCGACGCGCCCATCACCATGACGCTGCACGTGCACAACGTGGGCGAAGGCGCTTTTGAGGGCGAAATCCGCGTCAAGCACGGCTGGCTCGCGGTCAATCGCGACGAGTTCCGGGGCGACCACACCGAAATCACGGTAACGCTGACCCCGTCGGGCCTGAAGCCCGGGCGGAATTACACCGGCAAGATTGAGGTCATCTCCAACGGCGGCATGACCACCGTGCCGGTCAAGGTCATGGTGCAGCAAGAACTCCCAGACCTGCCGCCTCCCGAGAGCGACGAATACTGGCCCACCGTGCTCTCGTACCTGAAGCCGGAAAACGCCTGGGAGAAGGACTTCGTCGCGCAGATGAAGGCCCTCTCCAAGATGCGCGGGTGGAAACCGGCGGCCAGCCAACAGTCCACGATCCTGTACATGTTCGCGCGGGACGTGGACAAATAAGCCAATACCCCTATCCCAAGGAGCACTTTCGGCAAGCCTATGGACATCGGTATCGTTCGCAAAGTGGACATTGAGGCCGAGATGCGCGGCGCGTACCTGGACTACGCCATGAGCGTCATCGTGTCGCGCGCCCTGCCCGACGTGCGCGACGGGCTGAAGCCCGTGCATCGGCGCATCCTGTACGCCATGCACGACATGGGGCTGCGCTCGGATCGCCCGTACAAGAAGAGCGCCCGCATCGTCGGCGAAGTCCTGGGCAAGTACCACCCCCATGGCGACGCCGCCGTGTACGACGCCATGGCCCGCATGGCGCAGGACTTCTCCATGCGCTACGTGCTGGTGGATGGGCAGGGGAACTTCGGCTCCATTGACGGCGACAGCCCAGCCGCCATGCGCTACACCGAGGCGCGCCTGTCGCCCATGGCCGAAGAGATGCTCGCCGACATTGACAAAGAGACCGTGGACTTTGTGGACAACTTTGACGGCTCGCTCAAGGAGCCGTCGGTGTTGCCCTCTCGCATCCCGAACCTTCTGCTCAACGGAGCCTCGGGCATCGCCGTCGGCATGGCCACCAACATCCCCCCGCACAACCTGGGCGAACTGTGCGACGCCATCACCTTCGTCATTGAGCAGTACGCGCGCCTGGACGAAATCACCGTGGACGAACTGATGGCGCACCTGCCGGGGCCTGACTTCCCGACGGGCGGCATCATCCTGGGGGCCGAGGGCATCCGCGCCGCCTACGCCAAGGGCACGGGGCGCATCACCGTGCGGGCCAAGACCGTCATTGAGGAGATGCGCGGGGGGCGGTTCCGCATCCTGGTAACGGAACTGCCGTACCAGGTGAACAAGTCCAGCCTGCTGGAGCGCATCGCCGACCTGGTGCGCAGCGGCCGCATTGACGGGATCGCCGACCTGCGGGACGAGTCGGATCGCAGCGGCATGAGCATCGTGATTGAACTCAAGCGCGGCGCGTCGCCTCGGACGGTGCTCAATCAACTGCTGAAGTTCACGCCCATGCAGAGCACCTACGGCATCAACATGCTGGCGCTGGTGGACGGCGAGCCGCGCGTCCTGTCGCTGAAGCGGGCCATCGCGCTATACGTTGAGCATCGGCGAGACGTCATCACGCGGCGCTGCCGCTACGACCTGGACAAGGCGCGGGCGCGCGCCCACGTCCTTGAGGGCCTGCGGATTGCGCTGGATTTCCTGGACGAGGTGATTCGCACCATTCGCCAGTCGCCCGACGCCGACACGGCGCAGGCGGAACTGGTGCGGCGGTTCAAACTCACCGAGATTCAGGCCCGCGCCATTTTGGACATGCAACTGCGGCGGCTCGCGGCCCTGGAGCGCCAGAAGATTGAGGACGAGTACGCGGAGATTCGGCGCACCATCGCCTACCTGGAGGACATCCTGGCGAACCCGCAGAAGATTCTCACGCTCATCTGCCAGGACCTGGCCGACATCAAGCAGAAGTACGGCGACGCCCGCCGAACGCATATCTCGGCGGAGGAAGCCGCCGAACTGACCGACGAGGACCTGGTGGCGCGCGAGGACGTGCTCATCACCATCACGCAGCGCGGTTATGTCAAGCGCGTGCCCCTGAAAGCCTACCGCGCCCAGGCTCGCGGCGGCCGCGGCGTGGCTGGAATCACCACCCGCGAGGAGGACGCCGTCCAGTTCATCCTGGCCGCGACCACCATGGACTACATCCTGTTCTTCACCAATCGCGGGCGGGCTTTCGGCCTTCGGGCGCACCAAATCCCCGACGCATCCCGCCAGGCCAAGGGCATGCACATGGCCAACCTGCTGGCGCTGGACGAGGGGGAATTGGCCACCGCCGCCGTGGCCGTGCCCGACTTCCAGCAGGCCGAATACCTCGTCATGGCGACGCGCAACGGCAAGGTCAAGCGAACTCCCCTGGCCGAATTCGCGGCGGTGCGGCCCAGCGGCATCATCGCCCTGAACCTGGAGGAGGGCGACGCGCTCCACTGGGTGCGCCTTACCCGCGGCGGCCAGGAGATCATCCTGGTTACCGAGGGTGGCCAGGGCATCCGCTTCAGCGAGGAATCGGTGCGACCCATGGGCCGAAGCGCGGGCGGCGTGATGGGCATCCGCCTGGCCAAGGGCGACTACGTAACCAGCATGACCCTCGCTGAGCCTGGCGGCGACCTGCTCATCGTAACGACGAAGGGCTACGGCAAGCGCGTCCCCCTGGAGGACATCCCCTTGCAGGGCAGGAACGGGCGCGGCGTGAGGGTGCAGGCGCGCAACCAGAAGGTAACCGGTCCGGTTACTTCCGCGCGCGTGGTGCAGCCTGACGACGAAATCACCGTCGTCTCCACCGAGGGGATGGTGCTGCGCACGCCCGTGCAGAGCATCCCCAGGGCGGGGCGTGCGGCTAGAGGCGCACGGGTCATTGACATCCGCGGCGATGACGAGGTGGCCGCCGTCGCCCGCCTGGAGAGCGACCGCCTGGCGCCACAAAACGGCGCGGCCGGTTCGGAGGGGAACGGCGATGCTCCCGCGGCCGGTCATCCTGATTCATGATCTGGGCGGCTCGCCCCAGGATTGGGATCGGTGGGGGCTTGTCGCGCATCTCGTGCAGCAGGGCGGGCTAGACCCGCGCCTCATCCGCCGCTTTGAGTACGGCTACGTGCGGCACGGGACGGTGCCTCGGTACGACGCGCAGGGCGACCTCATCCAGATCGCCCGCCGCCTGTCGGACGATTCGGCTGCGCCCGGCGGCGAGGCGTGCCAGGTGGACGCGCTGGCGGCGGAGAGCCGGGCCTTGGGCGGGCCTGGCAAGGTGAGCATTGTGGCCGTCGGCGCGGGGGGAATCATCGCGCGGTACTACCTGAGCCGCCGAACGGCGGACGCCCTGGGCACGCGCTACAACGGCAACGTGGACAAGGTCATCCTGGTGGGGACGCCCAATCGGGGCGCGCGCCTCGGGTCGGTGGCCGGGGACTTCCGGAAGATGTGGTGGGTGCGGGTTTTCCCGCCCTCGCGGAGCAAGGCCGCCCTAAATGAGATTTGCAGGGGGTTTGAGACGTTGCGCGAGCGGGTGCTGGCCGAGATGCCCGGCGAGTCCTGCCCGCCCATATCGCCCAGGGCGCTGGGACTGTTGCAAATCTCGGAGAAGAGTTTTCTGCTGCGGTACCTGAACCGCGCCGAGTGCACGCCCAAGGATGTGCGGTTCTGGTGCCTGGCGGGGCAAATCACGGTGCAGTTCCTGGTTCCAACCCGGTCGGCCCGTGTCTCCGTGGAGATGCACTTCGGGGACTTGCTGACCATGCTCCCCAGCGCCACGACGATTCCGGGGACGAGGCCCGTGCTCATCGTGTTTCGCAACGGGTATTGCGTGGACAGGACGCGGCCCACGGAAGCCGACGACCCGCTGGACTGGTTCGGCGGCGACCTGCCGCCCTTCGCCCATACGCGGCTGATGCAACAGCCCGAAGTGCAGAGGACGATTCGGGACATTCTAACTCAAGACTGATGCTCAAAGGAGGAAAACAACATGACCGAGCCATACGATGTCGCCATCATCGGAGCAGGGCCAGGCGGGTACGTCGCGGCCATCCGCGCCTCGCAACTGGGGATGAAGGCGCTCCTGGTGGAGAAGGATTTGGTGGGAGGCACCTGCTTGAACCGAGGGTGCATCCCGACCAAGGCGCTCCTGCGCAGCGCCGAGGTTTGGAACCTGGCGCAGGCCGCGACCGAGTACGGCGTCCAGGTGGGCGGGGCGACCCTGGACTGGGCGCAGGCCCAGAAGCGCAAGGATCAGGTTGTGTCGCGCCTGCGCAAGGGGGTAGAGTCGCTCCTCAAGAAGAACCAGGTGGCGCTGCTCCAGGGCACGGCGACGCTGGACTCGCCGACATCGCTGAAGGTGCAGAAGGCCGACGGCGGGACCGAGACGGTGTCGGCGCGCCACATCCTCATCGCCACCGGCGCGCGCGCCAAGTCGCTCCCAGGCGTAACGATTGACGAGCAGCGAGTCCTGTCCAGCACCGGCGCGCTCCAGTTGGATCACATCCCGTCCAGCCTTGTCGTCATCGGCGCGGGGGCGGTGGGCGTGGAGTTCGCCTGCCTGTTCCAGACCCTGGGGAGCAAGGTAACGCTGCTGGAAGCGTTGCCCCAGGTGCTGCCCGCCGAGGATACGGAAGTGGCCGAGGAACTGGCCAAGAGCCTGAAGCGTCAGCGCATCCGCGTGGAGGCGGGCGCGCGCGTAGAGAAGGTAGAGGCCGACGGCGAGGGCGTGCGCGTGGCGTTCACCACATCCGCCGGCCAGAAGGAAACCGTGTCGGCGGAGAAACTGCTGATGGCGGTGGGACGCGCGCCGGCCACCGACGGCCTGGGCCTGGAGGCGGCGGGCGTGAAGACCGACCGCGGGTTTATCCCCGTCAACGGGCACATGCAGACCAACGTGCCGTCGGTCTATGCCATCGGCGACTGCGTGCCCACGCTGCAACTGGCCCACGTGGCCAGCGCCGAGGGGATCGTGGCCGTGGAGCACATGGCCGGCCGCAACCCGCGCCCGCTGAACTATGACCACATGCCCCGCGCCGTGTACTCGCGCCCCGAGGTGGCCAGCGCCGGCCTCACCGAGGTCCAGGCGCGGGAGCGGGGACACGCCGTCCGCACCGTGCGGTTCCCCTTCATGGCGTGCTCCAAGGCCGTGATCCTCGGCGAACGCGAGGGGTTCGTGAAACTGGTGGTCAGCGAGACCCACGATGCTCTCCTCGGCGTGCAGATCATCGGCCCGGGGGCGACGGAACTCATCGGCGAGGCGGTGCTGGCGCTGCGGCTGGAATTCACGGCCGAGGAGTTCTCGCGCGCCGTGCGGCCTCACCCCACGCTGTCGGAGGCGGTCATGGAGGCCGCCCACGCCGCCGCGGGGATGCCGATTCATTTTTAGCGGTCAGCAATCAGCGGACAGCGGTCAGCGAACAGCAATCAGTCAGCAGCGGTAGGTGGTCAGCGGACGAAAGGGGTTCGGCGATGCCGGTTTCGGGGCCAAAGCCGCCGTGGTTGCGGGTGCGATTGCCCGCCGGCGGCACGTATCAGGAAGTGAACAGTCTTCTGGACAACCTGGGCTTGCACACCGTCTGCGAGGAGGCGCGGTGCCCCAACAAAGGCGAGTGCTTCCACAGCGGCACGGCCACGTTCCTCATCCTCGGGGATGTGTGCACGCGGCGGTGCCGATTCTGCGCCGTCGCCAAGGGCACGCCCCAGCCGCTGGACTGGGACGAGCCGGAGCGGGTGGCCCGCGCCGTGGAGGCGCTGGGGCTGCGGTACGCCGTCATCACGTCGGTAACGCGCGACGACGTGCCCGACGGGGGCGCGGGCATCTTCGCGGAGACCATCCGCGCCATCCGCCGCCGCATGCCCGCGTGCAGGGTTGAGGTGCTCGTCCCCGACTTCCAGGGGAGCGAGGACGCGCTGCGGGTCGTCATGGACGCCGGCCCCGATGTCCTGAACCACAACCTGGAGACCGTGCCCCGGCTGTATCCCACGGCCAGGCCCGGCGCCGACTACGCGCGCTCGCTCCGCCTGCTCCGCCAGGCCAAGGCGCTGTCCCCAACGGCGCTGACCAAGACGGGGCTGATGCTGGGCCTGGGCGAGACACCCGACGAGGTGCGGGCCGTCATGGCCGACCTGGTGAGCGTGGGCTGCGACCTGCTGACGCTGGGCCAGTACCTGCAGCCCAGCCGCGCCCACCTGCCGGTGGAACGGTACGTGCCGCCGGAGGAGTTCGCGGCGCTGGCCCGCGAGGGCGTGGCGATGGGCCTGAAGCACGTGGAAGCGGGGCCGCTCGTGCGCAGTTCCTACCACGCCCGCGAGCAGATAGAGGTTGCAACCGCGAATAAACGCGAATGAACACGAATAGAAATAGACATTCGCGTCTATTCGCGCGATTCGCGGTTCCCGATCCCCGCCAGCGGAGAGGTTGCAACCGCAAATAAACGCGAATGAACAAGAATAGAGATAGACATTCGCGTCTATTCGCGCGATTCGCGGTTCCCGATCCCCGCCAGCGGAGAGGCTGCAACCGCGAATAAACGCGAATGAACGCGAATAGAGATAGACATTCGCGTCTATTCGCGCGATTCGCGGTTCCCGATCCCCGCCAGCAGAGAGGTTGTAACCGCGAATAAACGCGAATGAACACGAATAGAGATAGACATTCGCGTCTATTCGCGCGATTCGCGGTTCCCGATCCCCTCAGCATGGACGGGCACGCCAAGGAGGCGCCCGGCGATGTCCTCAAACGCCCGCGGGTCGCCGGACGTGTAGAAGAGGCGCAGGGCAGGGCCGCGTTCCACCGCGCGCAGCCCATGCTGTTCCAGCACCCGGGCCGTCTGGCGGGCCACGGCGGGCGCGGGGTCTATGATGTCCACGTGCGGCCCCACGATGCGCGCGATGGCCTCCCGCAGAAACGGGTAGTGCGTGCACCCGAGCACCAGCGAGTCAACCCCCGCCTCCACCATCGGCTCCAGGTACAGCCGCAGCAGACGGTCGGTCTCCGGATCGTCCAGTTTCCCCGCCTCCACCTGCTGCACCAGGCCGGGGCAAACCTGCGTGAGCACCTCCACGCCGTTGGCATACCGCTCCAGCAGGCGGGCGAAGAGTTCGCCCTGAAACGTTACGGGCGTGGCCATGACGCCCACTTTGCCGACGCGGGTGCGTTCGGCCGCAGGCTTGACCGCCGGCTCCATCCCGACGATGGGCACGGAGAATCGCTCGCGGAGATGGTGAAGCGCGGCGGCCGATGCCGTGTTGCACGCCACAACGACGACCTGCGCGCCGCGTTGGACGAGAAAATCGGTGATGCGCACGGCCAGGTCGCAAATCTCCTCGGCGCTGCGCGAACCGTAGGGGCAGTGGGCCGTGTCGGCGAAGTAGAGGGTGCTCTCGTCGGGCAGTTGCGCCCAGATTTCGCGCAGCACCGAAAGCCCGCCCACGCCCGAGTCAAAAACGCCGATCATCCGCCCGCCGCCTCCACAAAGGCGCGGAACAGCGCCCGCATGTCGGCGCGCGACGCGACGAGTTCTTCCGGATGCCACTGCACCGCCAGCACCCACGCGCCGCCTGTGCCTTCCACCGCCTCCACGATGCCGTCGGGGGCCTGGGCCACCACCCGCAGCCCCGCTCCCAGGGCCTTGACCGCCTGGTGGTGCAACGAGTTGACCGGCTCGGCAGACAGCGCGGCGCCATCCCGCCCCAGGATCGCCGCCAGGCGGCTATCGGGCGCGATGTCCACCGTGTGGGCGATGTGATCGCGGGGGTACTCGGGGTAGAAGCAGTGATGCTTCAGCGCGCCGGGGAACTGGCTGGGGATGTCCTGGTACAGCGTGCCGCCCGCCGCCACATTCAGCGCCTGGATGCCGCGGCAGATGGCCAGGAGAGGCAGGCCCATGTCCAGGGCCCGCCGCGCCAGGGCCATCTCCGCCGCGTCGCGTTCGGCGTCCACCGTGCCCAGGTTGGGATGCGGGGCCTCGCCGAAGAGCGACGGGGCGATGTCCTCGCCGCCCGCCAACAGCAGGCCATCGGCGCGATCCAGCGCGTGGAGCAGGCGCGGCTCGTCCAGGCCCAGCGGCACGAGCACGGGGATGCCGCCCGCCGCGATGACGGCGGACAGGTACGCCTGGCCCATCCCCTGCAGAGGAAGGTGGTGATGCCGCCCCGACGCGTCGTGGCGGCAGGGTATGGCGATGATGGGTACGGTCATGGCGCCTCCTAGCGTTGCGTATGCCCGCATTATAGCGCGAGCTGGGGCCCAAACCCAAAACAGGGTTGGCACGCACGCGGCTTCCCCAGACCCCTGAGACACGCAGGGCGGCCTGCCCATAGCCGCCGCGGGCCAGGGGCAGGTATCAGGTGCGACGCACTTCGGAAGTGCGTCGCACCTATTGCCGCCAACATAAGTTCGTAGGGCGGCTTTCCGTAGCCGCCGGAGAGTCATCCACGAATAACACGAATCTGCACGAATGGAAAAGAGAATAGACCCCAAGGGTCTCGGAGACCCTTGGGGTCTTCACGCGCGGGGGCTTGACCTCACCTATCCCCACCCCGGCCCTCCCCTTTCCTCTCCGCCGGCGGAGGTGCCGGTGTGAATATGCGGTGTGAATATACAAGAGGAAAGGGGAGGGTGCGGGAGGGGTAAGGTGAGGTTGGACATGCGAGCCGCGCACGGATAGCGTAGCCCAAACCCGTAGGGCGGCTCTCCGTAGCCGCCGCGGGCCAGGGGCAGGTATGGGAACCTGCCCTACGCTCCCTACTTCGCACCTGCAACTCAACAATAGCACGCGATTTGCAAAAAGGAATTTCCCAGTTATAATTGTGATGGAACACACGATCGTTTCTCCATTCTCGTTTTCGTCTGCCACACCTCACGTTGACCGAAAGGGGGTGATCGGCCACAGAAACACGCGGTAAGCGGCTCCAAGACTCCACCACACCACGCGTTTCACATTGACAAGGGCAGTCTACCACTACCAACGGAGGTAAAGTACCATGAAGGGTTACACAGGTCGCGCGTTGTTTGTCAATCTCACGGACCGCACCACAGCCGTGCAGAACATCCCGGCCGAGTGGTATCGGGACTACCTGGGCGGCGAGGGTGTGGCCATTCGGCTTTTCTGGGACATGGTGCACGTGGACCGCGACGGTCTGGCCCCCGAACAGCCGATGATCTTCGCCACCGGCCCGCTGACCGGCACAGCAGCCCCCTGCAGCGGGCGGGCCTGCGTGATCTTCCGCTCGCCGGCCACAGGGACTTTGGGCGCGGCCAACGCAGGCGGGCACTTCGCCCCGGCGCTCAAGCGCGCAGGATGGGACTTGCTGGTGATCACCGGCAAGGCCGACAAGCCCGTGTACCTGCTGATCCAGGACGACAAGGTGCAAATCCGCGACGCGTCGGCGCTCTGGGGCCAGGGCGTCAAGGAGATCGAGGACGCGATCAAGAAGGAGGTCGGCGTCCAGGGGCTGCAGATTGCGTCCATCGGCCCGGCGGGTGAGAAGGGCGTCCTGTTTGCGAACATCATGACGGACAAGCATCGGGCCTTCGGGCGCGGCGGGCCAGGGGCCGTGATGGGGGCCAAGAACCTGAAGGCCATCGCCGTGCACGGGACCCAGCCGCTGCCTATTGCCAGCCCCGACGCGCTCAAGGAAGCCGCAGCGGCTGCGCGAGAGGAACTGTTCGCCGAGGCGTTCGTCCGCGATGAGTTGCGGCCCTACGGCACGCCCTCGTTCTACGACGCGATTGACGCGCTGGGAATCCTGCCCACCCGCAACTGGCAGCGCACCACCTTCCCCCAGTCTAAGGATCTCCTGACCTACAAGGCGTACCACGAGACGCTGGAGGTCAAACCCTACGCCTGCTTCGGGTGCCCCATCGCCTGCGGCCGCCACACCAAGATCAAGAGCGGCAAGTACGCGGGGCTGGAAGGCGGCGGCCCCGAATACGAGGCGGTCGCGGCCTTTGGCAGCAAGTGCTTCGTTACCGACCTGAATGCCGTCGCCGCGGCCAACCACCTGGCCAACAACTTCGGGCTTGACGTCATCTCCACGGGCCAGGTCATCGCGACCGCCATGGAATGGTACGAGATGGGCCTGCTGACCAAGGAGCAGACCGGCGGGCTGGACCTCACCTGGGGCAATGGCGACGCGGTGGTGGAACTCGTGAAGAAGATCGCCCACCGCGAGGGCATCGGCGACCTGCTGGCCCACGGCGTGAAGCGGGCCGCCGAGAAACTCGGGCGCGGCGCCGAGAAGGCCGCCATGCACGTGAAGGGCTTGGAAATGGCCGCCGACGGCGTGCGCGCCAGCAAGGGCGAGTCCATCGTCCATGCCACCTCGGCTCGTGGCGCCGATCACCTGCGCCCCTATGCATCGGCCATTGACGCCTTCGGCTACCGCGACGAGGAATTGGGCATCACCGGCGACATCAACTACCTGGAAGATGGCAACAAAGGATGGGTGAAGCCCTTCCAGGAACTGTCCATGGCCACCAACATGCTCGGCGTCTGCCTGTTCGCCTCCATCACCCTGGCCATCAAGGCTTCCACGTGGGCGAAACTGGCTTCCGCGGCGGTGGGGCGAACCATCTCCAAAGACGAGTTGCTCAAGGCGGCCGAGCGGGTCATCAACATGGAGCGCCAACTCAACGCCCGCTTCGGGTTTGACCGCAAGGACGACACCCTGCCCGAGCGGTTCCTCAAGGAGCCGGCTCCCGATGGGCGGGGCGAAGGCGAGGTCGTGGATCTGAAGAAGAACCTGGACAGTTACTTTGAGTCCATGGGCTGGGACCTGAACACCGGCCTCCCGAAACGCGAGACCCTGGAGCGGCTGGGCCTGGACTGGATGCTGTAGCCCCCGCTCCCGCGCGCTTTCACCATACCCTTGAGGGCGCCAAGCCCTCAAGGGTATGGTGTTTTCGTGCCTACTTGGCGCTGAGCATCTTCAACTGCGCGAAATCATCGGGGCCGAGTTTATCCATGTTGGTCTCGGTGCTCGGCGTGTAGGCGCTGAGCATCTCCTCCTGCGTTGGCTTGGCGTCGGCCGGCCACACCACGTCCATGATGCGCGTGTGGTTGGTGTCCTGCGGCCCGCCGCCGAAGCGCCACTGCTCGGCCTTCGGGTTCACGTCGCGGATGCGCCACACGCCCGTAGCCGGATAGCCCTCCTGCCCGCACACGACCGCCAGGAAGCGCCAGTTCTGGGGGTCATCGCCCAGGATGGCCTTGGGCACGCGGATGGTAACCTTGCGCTGCGCCGGGTCGGCCAGAATCTGGAACTGCGCCCCGTCTATCTTCTCCGGCTTGCCGTCCGCGCCCGCCTTGTAGATGCCGGGCGTCCAGCCCTCGGCCCAGACGACCAAGTCCCACGCCTCATCGGCGGAGACCGCGGCGTTGCGCCCGGGCAGCAGCAGCCTCGCGCCCGAGCCGGCCTTGCCGTCCTTGTCCACGTAGATGTCAAACGTCTGCACCGACAGGCCGTTGGGCGAACCCCACACGTTCTCCACGGGGCCGTTCATCTCAAACTTGAAGACGATGTTGTTGTCGTCGTACCCCACCGTGAACTTCTTGACGTCAAAGGCGCCCGGCCCGAACACCGGGTCGGTGGCGTAGGTGTAGGTGCCGGGGCCGTGGTCGTCGCCGGTCGGGTCTTCCACCTCCAGCACATTGGTTACCAGCCCCAGATCGGGCACGACAACCTTGGCCACGCCCTCGGACGGCACAATCTGCGCGTCGGCGCCGTTGAGTGAGACAACCACGCGGAAGTTGATGACATCGCCGGCGTCAAACTTGCCCAGCAGGTCGTAGGGGACGGCGATCTCCAGCACGCCGCCCTGGCTGGCGAGGGTCGTCAGGTCCTTGGGCGACTCCCAGGTGTTGTCGCCCTTCGCCCTGGACAGCGTGCCCGCCAGTTGGCCATCCTTGAAGCGCGCCGCCAGTTCGTAGGCCGCGCCAAAGCCCAGAAGTGTGCGCGGCTCCTGCTTCGCGCCGTAGCGCGAGAAACTGTTGAACGCAGCGGCCCCCGGCGCCGAAAGGTAGATGCCCACATACGTATCCGGACTCAGCGAGGCCCAATCGGCCTTCGCGTCCAGGCGGATGTAGATGTTCTTGGCGTCAAACCCGTAGTAGAGGTCGGTGATGACATCGTTGGCGCGCGCCATGGCCCCGGCCACCACCGCGTAGTAGCCCGCGGTGGCCCATTCCTCCTTGCCCGCCTTGCCGTCCACCAGCGGCGTGAACAGGCCCTCCACCCCCTTCGTGGGCGGCTGGGGCGGCTTCGCGATGATGGGCACGTACAGGAAGTCGGGCGGCGTCGCGTCCACGGCGTTGTACACGTCCATCAGCGTGCGGCGGAACATCTCGTCAAACCCCGCGTCGTCGCCGCTGCTCTGGTCCGCGCCGTACCACCAGAACCAGTCGGACCCTTCGGCGGCGTACATGAAGTCCAGCGCCCGCGCCAGTTTCTCCGGCGTCGTCTGGCGCACGCCGCTGATGTACTTCTGCAGGTCGGCGCGCACCTTGCCCAGGTAATCCCAGGCGAGGTTCTCTTCCTCTTCGCCGATCCACGTGGTGAAATCGGCGCTGATCCACGACCCCGCCCACAGTTTTTCAATCTTGCGCTGGTCGGGGTACATCTTCATGTACTCCGACGGCGTAACGGTCTTGATGTCCGTCGCCTCGCTCAGGAGTTGGTACAGGGTGTGCAGGAACTCCTTGCCGTCGTTGGGGTAGAACTCCCAGGCGTTTTCGCCGTCCAGGATGACGGTTACCAGGTGCGGGCCGGGCTTGCCCTCCTCCTTCAGTCGCGCGGCGATGTTGCGCAGGCGGTTCATGAAGTCCTGCGCCGCGGCCTTGCCCGACGACCCCGAGTAGGTGAAGCCCACCTTGTCCGAGAGGACCACGTCGCGGAAGACCATGAGCACCGGCGGCTTGTCGCCCGACGTTACGTAGTACGGCCGGTACAGGTCATCGGCGTCGGTAACGACCTCGGCGGAATTGCGGTTGAAGCCGGGCTTGCCCAGCGAGCGGGCCAGCACGCCCTCGTCCGAGGCCATCCACTTGATGCCGCCATTGGCCACGATGCCCACGATCTCCTGGGCGACCGAGCCTTCCGCAGGCCACATTCCGGCGGGCGGCCGCCCGAAGTGCGCCTCGTACAGTTCAATCCCCTTCGCCAACTGGGCCACGGCGTCTTGGCCCCACGTGAAGCGAGTCGGCAGCGGCAACTTGGGCGCGGCCTGGAGCGCCAGGTTGGTGTCCACCAGGAGCGGCAGGATCGGGTGGGCGTAGGGGGTCATGGTGATCTCAATCTGCCCGGCCTCTTGCAGTTTCTTGTGGATGGGGATGACCTCCTTGACCAGGCGCAGGTGCTCGGCGAACAGAATCTTCTTGTCGTCCTCGGAGAAATTGGCCGCCTTCTGGTTGAGCGACTTCAGCGGCTCCTGCGCCAGCCAGTCAGGATCGGTCCAGGCCAGGTTGAACAGCACCTGCAAGTCGCGCCACTCGGCGTCGGTCCAGCGGGCGATGGTGGCCTCCAGCCCCGTGTCGCTGAGGTCGGTGCCGCGGTCGTCCAGCAACTGCTGGTAGCGCGGGAAGCGGGCGATGATCTTGCGGTTGATGTCAAAGAACCGCTGAAGCATGAACTTCTTGTCTTCCACGGTCAACTGGTCCGCGGGCTTCTCGGCGATGACCCAGTATTTGTCCTTGGCGCCCGCCGCGATGTCGTCCAACTGCCGAATGAGCGTGGGCGTGAGGTTGAACGTAACGTGGATGTTGGGATACTGCTCCAGCATGGCCGCCATGTCCACGTAGTCCTTGGTGGCGTGGACGCGTACCCAGGGCTTCATGTACATGTTGGCCGCCTGGTCCTTGTAGTACAGCGGCTGGTGCTGATGCCAGATGATGGCCAGGTAGAGCGGCTCCGGCGCCGGCGTGGCGGTCGGCGGCACGGCCGTGGCCGGCGGCTGGGTCGGCGCGGTCGTGGGCGTGGGTGTGGCCTTCGTCCCGCACGCGCCCAGGAGCATGGTGAGAATCAACAGCAGGGATAGGATAGACAAACGTCTCTTCATTTCCAACTCCTCCTCTTATGGCTCGGTTCTCTCGTCTTTCGGTGGCGCGGGCGCGATGCGGCCAAATCCGCCTCGTGCTGCCGTTGACATCGCGCCACGTGTGCGATACAATCAACCCGCGTACCCATCTGTGCGTGCGAAGGTGGTGGTTCTCATGCAAAAGGGCAAAGGGATTTCCCACACTTGGCAGGATGAAACTCCAGAAGCGAAAGCGCGCTGGTTCCGCTCGCTCTCGGTGCAGGAGCGTCTGGATTTGCTGTGTTGGTTCACCGATTTAGCCCTCGCCGCGAATCCCAAGATCATGGAGCAAAAAGATGCTCAACCAATTGAAGGGCGTGTTCGCGTCCTTTCAAAGACATGATGTGAGGTACGTTGTCATCGGCGGTATTGCCGCCGTCGTCCACGGCGTTCCGCGTGCGACGTTTGACCTGGACATTCTCATTGAGGCAACCCCCGATAATGCGCAACGCCTGCTTGATGCCCTTCTGGAGGCGGGCCTGGGAACGGCTGCGATGACCACTGCTGCGGACATCCTTGCCCATGAGATCACTGTCTTCAGGGATCGGGTCCGAATTGACGTGCAAACCTCCACGCCTGGAATCAGTTTTGCAGATGCATGGCAAAACCGCGAAGTTGTGGATTACCAAGGACAACAGTTTTTCGTTGTATCGCGGGCTGATTTGATTGCCTCAAAACGGGCATCCGGCCGCGCAATAGATATGGAAGATGTTCGCCTCCTGGAACAGGGATAAGTCGCTTCATGCCCCCAACGCCACCCCCGCCACCGGCCCCAGGCCCACCCTCACCTGACCCCGTGCGACGGCGTACACCTCCTCGCCCAGCAGGTTCCGCAGGCGCGTCCCATCCGCCAGCCCCAGGCCCGCGACCGGCACGGCAACTTCCGCCGGTGTGTCGCCCGCGTTGAGGATCACGACGATCCGATCGTCGCCGTCGGCGCGGGCGTAGGCCCACGTCCCCGGCGGGCTATCCACAGCCAGCGTCTGGTGCGCGCCGCGCCAGAGCACCGGATGCTCCCGCCGCATCCGCCCCAGCGCCCGATAGTACGCCAGCAGGTCAGCGTCCTGCGCGTCGCCCCAGAGCATGGGGCAGCGGGCCTCATGGGGTCTGCCGTGGCCGTCGGGCGTGCGGCAATCGCGCTGCTGCGACAGGCCCACCTCGGTCCCGTAGTACACGATGGGCGGGCCGGCCAGCGTGAACTGGCACAGGGCCGCCAGGCGCAGTTTCCGCGTGTCGCCTTTCACCAGCCACAGGAAGCGGTTCATGTCGTGATTGTCCAGGAAACTGGGCCGGATGAAGCGCGGGTCAAAGTACGCCTGGTGCCGCGCCACAAAGGTCGCCAGGTCCGTCAGGCTCATGCTGCCAAAAGCGAAGGCGCGGCGCAGGTTATGGGTCAGCAGAAAGTCCAGGCTGCCGTCCAGGCGTCCCTGGTACGTCCGCAGCAGCCCCGCGCTCTCCACAATCTCGCCGAAGATGAACGAGTCGGGGTTGGCCTCCTTGACGGCGATGCGAAAATCGGTCCAGAAGTCATGGGACGGGCCATTGGCGTAGTCCAGCCGGTAGCCATCCACGCCGAACTCCCGAATCCAGTAGCGCGCCACGTCCAGCATGTACTGGCGGGCGGGCGGATGGTCGTTGTTCCACTGCGGCAGCGACTTGACGCCGAAGAAGGACTCGTACTCGTCGGGCCAGTGGCGGAAGGTGAACCAGTTCCGGTACGGGCTGTTGGGGTCGGTCTGGGCGTTGACGAAATACGGATGCGTGTTGGACACGTGATTCGGGACGAAGTCCAGGATGATGCGGATGCCGCGCGCGTGAGCGGCCTGCACCAGCGCGCGCAGGTCGTCTTCCGTGCCCAGCCGCGGCTCTATGGCATACAGGTCGGTGGCGTCGTAGCCGTGGTGCGACGGGCTGGCGAAGATGGGCGAAAGCCAGATGGCCGTCGCGCCCAGCGCCGCGATGTAGTCCAGTTTCTCGGCGACGCCGCGCAGGGTGCCGCCGTAGAACCCGCGCAGGTCGCCGTGGGTAGCGAAGGGGCGGCCCGCGCCTGGGTTGAAGCGGTCCACGAAGACATGGTAGATGAGCGCCTCCGCGGCCCAGGCGGGCGGCTGCGCGTCGCCCACCAGAAACGAGAACCGCGTGGCGCGCTGCGGGTCGGGCGCGCCGTTGTCCGCGAAAACGCTGGCCGCCCCGACAGAGTCGTGGGCCTCAATCTTGTACCGCACCTTCGTACCGGTCGGGAGCGGCGGCAGTTCCGCCTCCCACCAGACGACGTAGTCCCACAGGAGCGACACCCATTCCGTTTCCGCCTGGCGCATCGGGAGCGCAACGCCGTGGGACGCGCGGCCGGCCACGCCCTGCGGCTCCGAGCCATCGGTGGTGTAGTAGAGGTACACGGCGTCGGCGCCCACCGACGGCCCTGTCGTAACCCGCAGCGTCGTCGGCCTGCCGGGCGCGGGCGGCGTCGGCTCCATGCGGTGGCCGTGGTACACCCCCCGCATTTGCTGCGTCAGTTTCCCGACGATCTCCTCGGTGAGCGTCAGATTGCCGAAGATGAAGTCTTCCATTGTTGAGCCTCAAAAGCCATCAGCGATCAGCAATCAGCATTCAGCATTCAGCATTCAGTTGTCCAGTGTGGCGCTTGCGGGCGGGACCAACCGCCAATGGCTAATGGCTAACGGCTGATGGCTGACGGCCGACTGCTGACCGCTACCTCAGCGCCGCGATATTCTTGAGCGCCTGGGCCTGCGCCTCCTGCAACACCTGCTCGGGAGCCTGGCCGGCCCACAGCGCCTCCAGCGCGGCGGTTACCGGCTCCCACAGCCCGCTCATGTACGGCGTCGTGGGCAGCGGCACGCCCAGCGCGGCCTGCGCCGCAAAGTGCGCCACGTCGGGCATGGCCTGCACGTCGGCGCTGGCCACGGCGGCCTTGTTCGTCGGGATGGCGCGGTTCGCCTTGGCCAGCGCGATCTGGGCGTCGGCGCTGGTGAAGTATTTCAGCAGGTCAATCGCAACGTCCGGCCGCTCGCAGTTCGGCGTGATCATCAGCGCCTTGCCGCTCACGAAGGGCGCGGCCCTGCGCCCGGTGGCGCCGAATTCGGGCATCAGCGCCAGCCCGTAGTCCATCCCAAGGGCCTGCAACTCGGGGATGAACCACGGGCCGTTCTGGATGATGGCGGCCTTGCCTTCCTTGAACAGGGCCGTCGCCGCGACATAGTCCACCGGCTGCGGCATGAGCGGGGGCAGTTGGGCGATGAACTGCGCCGCCCGCAGGCCGGCCTCGGATTCCAGCCCCACAGCCCCATCTTCCTTGACGAAGTACGCGCCCGCGCCGTACCACCAGGGCGCCGAGAAGTACGGGTCATTCTGGGCCGGATAGACGAAGAAGAACTGCCCCGGGTGCGCCGCATTCCAGTCCCTGGCCTTCGCCAGCAACTCGTCGGTGGTTTTCGGGATGTCCTGCGCGCCGACGAGCGCCTTGTTGTAAATCCAGGACACGCACTCCACCGCCTCGGGGAAGCCCCACACCTTGCCCTTGTAGATCATGGCGTCGGCGGCCGGGCCGATGTACGTATCGCGCATGAAGTCGCGGGTAACGCCGTGATCGCTCACGGGCACGATGAGGCCCGCGTCGGCCAGGCGGCCCACCCAATCCATGCCGAACGCCAGGATGTCCACCTTCTCGCCGCCCGGGATGGCCGAGATGACGCGGTTGGCCATGTCGGGCACGTGCACCAGGTCAATGTGCATGTTGGGATGCTGCGCCTCGTAGGCCCGCATGAGGCTTTCCACGGCCGTGAGCGCCTCGGGCTGCCACCCGTGCCAGATGGTGAGCGTTACGGGTTGAGGCTCAGGCGTGGGCGTAGGGGTGGGTTGCGCCTGCCCCTGGGGAGACTGGCCCGCCGGGCCACCCGTCCCACAGGCGGCGAGCGCAACGATCAGAACGAACAATGCTGTGAGGAAGCCAACTCGTCTCACCATACCCTCCCTCTCTTTCACGACATCCGTCAGCGCGCCATTGTCTCGGCTCCAAAGTCTGTTGGTCGCGCCATGGGCATAGGTGCGACGCACTTCCGAAAGTGCGTCGCGCCTTGGTCGCCAACACCAGAGGAGCCGAATCCCGCCATTTCGCGCCTGGCGGGTTGCGCTTCGGTGAGGGCATTATACATCATTCGTTCCTGCGCGCCAGATTCGCGCCTGCGGGCGAGTTGGGCAAATCCTAGCCCTTCACCCCGCCCAGGGTCAGCCCCGACTCCAGATACCGCTGGAGATACAGGAACACCAGCAGCACGGGGATGATGACCATGACCGCGCCCGCCGCGAAGTAGCCCCACGGGATGTTGATCTCGTTGGCGATCTTGTACATGCCGACCATGAGGGTCTTGGCCGAGTCGGGCGCCGGGATGATGACCGAGGCCAGGGCGTACTCGCCCCAGCCCGTCATGAAGGCGAACAGCCCCGTAACGGCCAGCGCGGGGCGCGCCAGCGGAAGCCCGATGAGCAAGAAGGACTGGATCGGGCCGCAGCCGTCAATCATCCCCGCCTCTTCCAGGTCAATCGGGATGGTGTCAAAGTACCCCTTGAGGTTCCAGGTGCAGAAGACCAGCGTGAACGACGTGTAGGCGATGACCAGGCCCCAGGGGTTCTTGTACAGGCCGATGGCAGTCAGCAGTTGCGCCTGCGGGACCAGGGCCAGAACGCCCGGAAACGCCTGGATGGCGAGGAGGAAGATGAGGCCCGCCTCACGCCCCTTGAACCGGAACCGAGAGAAGGCGAAGGCCGCGGAGGTAGCCACGACGATGCAGACCACCGTCGTTACGCCCGCAATGAAGAGGCTGTTGCGCATCCACTGGAGGAACGGCTGGCCGCCCAGGAGCATGACGCGGTAGTTCTCCCACGTCCACTCCACGGGGATGAACATGCCCAGGAGGTTGAACGTGTACAGGCGGCCGCCTGCCCGCCCGGAAGCCAGGATGGCAAACCACACCGGATACAGGGCGAAGATGGTCGCGATGACGAGGATCACGTATTGCAGAATCTTGACGCCAGGCGTTGATCGTCTCATTCGTAGGCTCCTTTCGTGATCCGCGTAACCCGCAGGCTATACAGGGTCGCGATAAACAAGAACACGAACATGATCACCGCGTAAGCGCCCATTCGGCCATAGGCGTTCGTCTGGAAAATCTGCTTGTAGGCGTACACCATGACCAATTCGGTGGCGCCCGGCACGCCCGCGCCCATGCTGGGCCGTCCCTGCGTGATGGCCCAGACCGTGCCGAACATCTGGAACGTGGTGATGGAACTCAGCACCGTGGCGGGCAGCACGGCGGGCCGAAGCAGCGGCAGGGTGATCTTCGTGAGTTTGTCCCACCAGTTGGCCCCATCCACCTCGGCGGCCTCGTACTGCTCGGGCGGAATAGACTGCAACGCGCCGAGGATCACCGTCATGAAGAACGGGTACGTGTACCACACGTTGGCGAGTACGATGACCGCGAAGGCGAGGGTGGAGTTGTTGAGCCAGGCTGGTCCCTGGACGCCGATGAGTTTCAGCAACTGGTTGATGGTGCCCTGCTCGCGGAAGAAGAACTGCCACACCAGCGACATCATGATGGCCACGGTGGATGCGGCCCAGGGCACGACCATGATGACCCGGAACGCCGTCCGCCCGCGCAGGTCGCTAGAGTTCAGGATGAGGGCCAGCGTCAGCCCCACGATGAAGAACAACGGGATGCAGATGGCCACGTAGAGGATGGTTCGGATCGTTACCACGAAGAAGTCGCCGGCCTTCATGAGAACCGCAAACTGCTGCGGCAATTTCAGCACCCACGCCAGCAGAATCACTCCGATGATACCGCCCAGCCACACCACAAAGGACGAGACGGGGCGGGTCAATTGTCGGTCATAGTGTTGGTTCAGGCGGCGCGCCCCCCACAACGGCAGAAGAGCGATGAGAACGAACAACAAGGCCACCATGGACTCCTTGGTGAACAACTTGCCCACCAAAGCCGCGTAGTTGCCATAGAATGGAGTCTGCACGGTGTAGGGTTGCCCAATGCCCTTCGGCGCGCGCGCGCGGAACATGGGCCAGCACGAGGGTTCAAAGATGGAGGTCAACGTCTGGGTGCAGTCGGGGTTTGGGTGGTACATCCCGCGGTTGGTGAACGAGATGAACGTGTTGTACAGGATGGGGTACACGCTGAAGATCAGGATTCCGATAAGGGTGGGCGCGATGAAGAGAAGAATCGTGAGTGCCTTGCGGCGGCCAGACCAGCCTACCATGGCAACCTCCCCAGCATTCAAAAACAAGAGAAGAGGGGAGGCGTGAGCCTCCCCTCTTCACACGGAACCTATTTCATCTCCGCGACGGCCTTCTCAATGGCGGCCTTGGCGGCTGCCATGGCGTCCTCAGGCTTCTGGGCGCCGGTCCACAGGGCGGTGGTGGCGTCGCCCACAGGACCCCACTGCGCGTTGGCGAACGGCGAGTTGCCCATCGGAACGCCCAGGTTGAGCGACGCGCCGAACCCGGCCAGGGTGTACAGTTTCTGGACCTCGGGGTCCTTCAACGCGGCCGTGTTGGCGGGGATCGTCTTGTTGACCAGGGTAATCTTCTTCTGGACTTCGGCGCTGGTGTAGTACTTCATGATGTCCAGAGCGACGGCCTGGTTGCCGCGATCCACAGCGTTCTTGCACAGCATGACCGTCTTGATGCCGACGAATGGGCGACCCATGGGGGCGATCCCGTAGTCAATGCCGGCCTTCTCAATGTCGGCGATGGCCCACGGGCCGGTCCACCAAGCGCCCACCTTGCCTTCGGTCAGCAGGCTCTTGCAGATGTCGTGGCTGGTCTCCTTGGGAGCGTACTTGCTGAACTCCACCATCCACTGGGCGGCCTTGACGCTCTCGGGCGAGCCCATGTACACGTTGCCCATGTCATCCACGTAGCCCGGCAGGCCGAAGCCGAAGTAGATGGGAGCCACGTGATAGGCATCGGGGTTGCCCAGGCCCTGGTTGCAGACCAGGTACTTGCCGGGGTTCTTCTCGGCGAAGGCCTTGGCCTTGGCCAGGAGTTCGTCAAAGTTGAGGGGATCCTTCGGCAGGAACTCGTCGGTAACGAGCGCCTTGTTGTACACGAAGGCGATACCCTCCTGGGACTCGGGGAGCGCCCAGATCTTGCCCTGGTAGATGACGCCCTTGACCGCAGCCGGCTCGTAGGTGCTCTCCAGGAACTTCTGGTCAATCCCGAAGTCATCCAGGGGCACGATGTTGCCGATCAGCGCGTTGGCGCCGATCTGGTCATTGGCCCAGGCGATGATGTCCGGGCCCTCGCCGGCGGGAATGGCGACCTTCAGGGCAGCCGTTACGTCATCGGGCTTGGTGAGGTCAATGGTAACGCCCGGATGCGCGGCCTCATAGTCCTTGAAGGCCTGCGCAATGGCGTTCAGATAGTCGCCCGACCACTGGTGCCAGATGGTGATCTTGACGGGCTTGGGCGCCTCAGTCGGCGTCGGCGGGACGGTCGGCTCTGGCGTCGGCGTGGGCTTGGCCTGATACGGCGGCGGCGCGGTTGGCGTCGGCTTCGCGCCGCAAGCGACGGCGAGCATGCTCACGATGACGAGCAGCCCAAGAACGAGGTACAGATTCTTCTTCATGTTCTCACTCCTTTTCTTTCTGTGGTCTGAATGGGTTCGCCCTCAGAGTCTCGTGGTAGCATCGGTGTCGCACAATCGTCTCGCTCTCCACATCCCCCCTTTCCATGGGCTTTTCAGGTGGCCGAGTGTTGTGCCCCAATGATAGCGGTTCTCAGGCCGCCGCGCAAGTGATGAGCGCCGGAGACTGGAAAACCTCCTGCAAAGCCAGGTCCACCGCCCCAAGCGCCGAGGCATCGCGCCCCACCACAGACTGAACAACGCGCGTGGATTGAGCCACCGGCTGCAACGCGCGCTGCTCCAGAGTTTTGCGTATCGGATCCAGCAACAGCCGCCCCGCCTGGGCCACGCCCCCACCAATAATGATGAGGCCCGGGTTCAGCAGGTTGGCCAGGCTCGCCAGGGCCACGCCGATATGTCGGCCGGCCTCGGCGAAGAGTTGCTGGGCCAGTTTGTCGCCCTTCTGGGCCGCCAGGGCCACATCGCGGGCCGTGATGGATTCCAGCGGCTGGATGGCGGCCAGGGACGTGGCCTGACCGGCACGGATGGCCTGCTGGGCGCGCAGCGCGATGGCCGGCCCGCCCGCCATGCTCTCCAGGCATCCGTAACTGCCGCACTTGCACGGCGGGCCGTTCTCGTCAATGGTAACGTGGCCGATCTCGCCGGCGCTGCCAGACTCGCCCCGATACAGTTGGCCCCCAAGGATGAGGCCGCACCCGATGCCCGTGCCTACTTTGATGTAGGCCAGGTTGGCGTATCCCCGGCCCGCGCCATGGCAATGCTCGCTCAAAGCGCCCAGGTTGGCGTCGTTGTCCACGTACACCGGAACACCGAGTTCGCGCGCAAGGCGGTCGCGCAGGGCCACGCCGTGCCAGCCGGGCATGATGGGCGGGGCCACCACGCGCCCCTCCGCGTACTCCACGGGGCCTGGCACGCCCATGCCCACGCCCAGGACACGCTCCAGCGAAATCCCCGCGTCGGCAAGGCATTGGCGCACGGCGTCGGCGATTTGATTCAGACCCGCGTCGGGGCCGACGGCTACGGAGAAATCGGCCTCCCTCCGCGCGATGACGTCGCCGTTCAGGTTCGCCACAAGGACGATGATGTGGGTCGCGCCGAGATCCACCCCGACCACGTAGCCCGCGCTATAGTTCAAATTGATAAGGATGGGACGGCGGCCACCGCTAGACCGCCCTCGCCCAACCTCGTGAACCAGGTTGGCCTCCAGGAGTTCCGAAACGATGCTTGAGACGGTGGAGCGGCTCAAGCGCGTGCGGCGCGCGATCGCAGCGCGGGACACCGATCCTTCCTGTCGGATGACGTTCAGGATCAGCGAGCGGTTCATCTCGCGCATGCGGCCGAAATCAACGGCCCCGCCGCACCAGGCAGAATCCATGCTGCACCCGCCCAAGGGATTCAAGCGAAGAATACAAGTTTCAACACTTATTATACCATGGAATTCTTTGTTTGTCAAGAAACAAAACGAAGATTTTTAGGATTCCGCGCGTGAACCCCCAGTTGGCCGCCGACACCCCACAGAAACGGGTAACTTTTGACAGTAGCCTTACAAAGTCTGGCCGGAACGCGCGGGCAACGTGAAGGAAAACCGCGCGCCCCCCGACGGCAGGTTCTCGGCCCACACGCGCCCGCCGTGAATCTCCACCCAGCGCTTGACAATCGCCAGCCCCAGGCCGTGCCCGCCCGTATCCCGCGCCCTGGACGAGTCGCCGCGATAGAAACGGTCAAAGATATGGGGAAGGTCCGCAGGGTCTATCCCCGATCCGGTATCGCTCACCGACACGGTGATGCCCTCCTCCGACGCCTCCGCGCTCAGCGTGATCACCCCGCCCGCAGGCGTGTGCCGCAGCGCGTTCCCCCAGCAGGTTCAGCAGCACCTGCTGGATGCGCGTCGGGTCGGCGTCGGCGGCGGGGAGCGGCCCGGCCACCTGCACCTCCACGCCCACGCCCTGGCTTTCTGCCTGCGGCCGCACCATGGCCGCCACGCCCTGGAGCAACTCGCCCACATCCAGCGGCCGCCGCTCCAGCCGCATCTGCCCGGCCTCCGCCAGCGCCAGTTCCCGCAGGTCGTCCACCAACCGCGACAGGAGCAGCGTCTGCTCGTAGATGGGAGCGACCGACTCGCCCGTGGCAGGAAAGACGCCGTCCAGGATGCCCTCCAGGTTGCCGCGCATGGCCGCAAGGGGTGTGCGCAACTCGTGCGCGATGTCGGCCATCATGTTGCGGCGCAGCGTCTCGTTCCGCTCCAGCGCCGAGGCCATCTCGTTGAACGCCTGGGTCAGTTCGCCCACCTCGTCGCGCGAGCGCACGGGGATGCGCTGCGCCAGGTTCCCGCCCGCCACGCGGCGCGCGGCCTGGGTCAGGGCGCGCAGCGGCGACGTGATTTGAAACGCCAGCAGACTGCCGAGGGCCAGCGCCAACAGCCCCGCCACCACCCCGCCGACGATGATGCCATTCCGCACCTGGGCGAGGAACTCGGCTTCGGGGCCTTCGTGCAGCAGAGGCGCTGCCACGACCAGCGTGCCCACCTGCCGACCGTCCACGGCCAGCGCCACGCCCTGCTTCAGGTCGTCGGCCGCCAGCGTCTGCCCCACGAGTTGGCTCAGCGAATCGGCCACGACGCGGCCCTGCTCGTCCGCCAGGATGACGCGCTGGCCCGAAGGCGCGCCGTAGGCCCCGCCCTGGCCGGCCATCGCGCCGCGCCCTCGGCCCATCCCTGGCGTTGCAGAGGACTCCAGGAACGCGGCCACCCCGTCCCATGACCCCGTGCGGGCGTAGTAGCCCTCCAACTGCGGGGCCAGGGCTTCGGCCCAACGCTGCCCTCCTCGGCTCACGTACACGTCAAATCCGGTGGTCGCCGCCCGATTGTAGGCATAGCCCACCGCGCCCAGCGCCAGGATCAGAACGACGGCCATCACGCCAACGATTTTCAGCCAGAGTGTTCGCATATTCGCCTCCGCGTGAAGTATAGCGGCGGCGCGAACGCCCGGCAAGTGCCGCGCCTTCGCCGTTTGACCGCCTCCCCACGCCGCGGCTATACTACGGCGAGCGCGGGACGTCGCGCCGAGGTTTGCGCAAGAGGCGACCGATGACGAAGAAAATCCTGGTTGTGGATGACGAACGCGAAATCGTGAAGGTGGTTCGCGCCTATCTGGAAGACGCGGGCTTCTCCGTCGTAACGGCGGCGGATGGGCAAGAGGCGCTGACGGTCTTCCGCCATGAGAAGCCGGCCCTGGTCGTCCTGGACTGGATGCTGCCCAAGATGAGCGGGATAGACGTGTGCCGCATCCTGCGCAAGGAGTCGGACGTGCCCATCATCATGCTCACGGCCCGGGTGGACGAGACCGACAAACTCATCGGCCTGGAACTGGGCGCCGACGACTACGTAACCAAGCCGTTCAGCCCGCGCGAGTTGGTGGCGCGGGTGCGGGCCGTGCTGCGGCGCGCCGAGGGCGGCGAGGCCCCGCCCGAAGTCGTGGAGGCTGGCGACGTGCGACTGGACCTGGCCAGCCGCACGGTGGAGGTGCGCGGCAAGCGGATAGACCTGACGCCGACCGAGTTTGACCTGCTCGCTGTCCTGGCCCAGAACCCCGGGCGCGTCTTCACCCGCATGCAACTTCTGGACAAGGTGCAGGGCTACGCGTACGAAGGATACGAGCGCACCATTGACGTGCACATCAAGAACCTGCGGCAGAAGATAGAAGAGACGCCATCGCAGCCGCGCCACATCGTTACCGTGTATGGGGTCGGCTATCGCTTTGAGGCGTGATGCGGGGCCAGGCTGATAGCCAACGAACCGCGAGAATGCAGGGGGCAACGAAAATGGACCTTGTCATCACAAACGGCACACTCATCACCCCCGATGGGCCGTTCAAGGCCGACGTGGGGATAGAAGGCGAGCGCATCGCCGCCATCGGCGAAGGGCTGACGGCCCCGAACACGCTGGACGCGACGGGCAAGTACGTGCTCCCCGGCGCCATTGACGTGCACGTGCACATGCAGATGCCGGTGGGCGAGGTAGTCTCCAGCGACGACTTCTACACCGGCACCGTCGCGGCGGCGTGCGGCGGCACGACGACCATCCTTGACTTCGTGGAACCGAAGGGCGCCCAATCGCTCATGGACGCGCTGCACCAGCGGCGGGCCGAGGCCGATGGCCGCGTGGCCGTGGACTACGGGCTGCACATGACGCTGAACTCCGCCGACCCGCTGCGGCTGGCCGAGATTCCCGCCGTCATGGAGGCGGGGTGCACGACGTTCAAGTTGTACATGGCCTACGAGGGCCTGCGCCTCAGCGATGGGGCGATGCTTCGCGCCCTGGCCGCCCTGCGCAAACATCGGGGGCTTCCCATCGTCCACGCCGAGAACCACGACGTGATCCAGTACCTCACGGAGCAGTTCCTGCGCGAGGGCAAGACCACCCCGCACTACCACCCCCTGACCCGCCCCGACTTCATGGAGGGCGAGGCGACGGCCCGGGCGCTGGCGCTGGCGCGCGTGGCCGACGTCCCCATGTACATCGTGCATGTCTCCTGTGCCGAGGCGCTGGACGCGCTGCGCAGGGCGCGGGAGAAGGGCCAGCGGGCCTTCGGCGAGACGTGCCCGCAGTACCTGCTGCTAACCCGCGCCGAGTACGATCGCCCCGGCTTTGAGGGCGCCAAGTTCGTCATGTCGCCCCCGCTGCGCGAAGAAGCCGACGCGACGAGGCTGTGGAATGCGTTGGCCTCGGGCGACCTTCAAGTGGCGGCCACAGACCACTGCCCGTTCTTCTACCAGGGGCAGAAGGACAAGGGCCGCGCCGCGTTCAACCAGATTCCCGGCGGCGCGCCCGGCGTGGAGACGCGCCTGGCGCTGCTGTACACCTTCGGCGTGCGCGCCGAGCGGCTGTCGCTGGCGCGGTGGGTGCAGGTGTGCTGCACCGAGCCGGCGCGGCTGTTCGGCCTGGCGCCCCGCAAGGGGAACATCGCCGAGGGCGCCGACGCCGACCTGGTCATCTTCAACCCCAACCGGCGCGTCGTCCTGGACCACCGAACCCTGCATCAGAACGTGGACTACACGCCCTACGAGGGGTTTGAACTCACCGGCTATCCGGAGACCGTGCTCTTGCGGGGGCGCGTCATCGTCCGCGACGGCGAGTTCGTGGGCCGCGCGGGGCAAGGGCAGTTCGTCCGGCGCCAGGTCTCCGGCGCGTGGGCGTGAGACGGGGGCTGGGCCTGTATCGCCGGATTGCGCGGGAACGTGCAACGCACCTCGGAGGTGCGTCGCACGTTGCCATGCTTCGCCGCTCATAATCGCAGCCCGACGCCGCGCGCCTTCGCACGGATGGCGACCCACATCCTACGGGGCCGAGCCGCACAGCCCCTCCCGCGCGATCTGCTCGGGCAGGGCGTCGCGAGTCGCCCGCGTTACCTCGTAAACCTTGAGGTCGCACCCCGCCAGCCGCTCCATGAGCGCGGCAAGGAACCCGATCCGCACCAGGACGATGGCCAGCGGCACTTTGCCCGCCCGCAATTCGGGGATGACGGGAGCCAGCCCGCGGTTCTCCAGGAGTTCCATCGGCCCGATCTCGTCCACGACCAGGACGTCGGGCCGCTGCCGCACTGCATCCAAGACGACCGCCAGCGACCACTCCATGGCGCCAGGCTCAAACCGCCAGATGCCGCACCGCACCCCAGGCTGCGAGAGGTCTTTATCGGCGAGCGGGCGGCGCTCCCCCGTGCCCAGCCGAAGCCCGTCTATGCCCACCTTGTGGCCGTTCTCGTCCAGGCGGGCCTGGCACAGCAGACCATCGCAACGCAGGCCGCGCTCCTGCGCCAGCGCCACCACCCGGGCGGCCACGGTGCTCTTGCCGATCCCAATGTGCCCGGTCAGCAGGAGTACCGTCGTCATTTTGCCTCTTGGCGCGGGTGCGGGATGACGCAGATGAACCGCAGGACATCGTCCCCATCGTTCACGAACTGATGGGTTTCCCCGCCCGGCACGAAGACGACATAGCCCTGCTCAAAAGGCAGGTCGCCCTTGTCGCTCTTCACGTGCCCTTTGCCCGCCAGGATGAACACCTCGTGCTCAAACCAATGGGCGTGGAAGGGCGACGCCTTGCCCGGCGGCACCTCAAAGATGCGCATGGCGAAGTTCGGTGCGCCATCCGCCTCGCCGATGACCCAACGCACGGTAACGCCGGGAACCTCATGCACCGGTTCCGCCGGCGTCGCCGTGTACGGCTGTGCCTTGATTCCCATCGGTTACCCCTTTCCGCCTATTCGGCGCCTGAAGTAGTCGGCCACCAACCTCGGCAAGCGGTGGCTCATGTCGCAGTACTCGCTCCGCTCGGCCAGGACGTCGGTCATCCAACGGGTTCCGCGCTCGTCCTGCGTGGCGATGGAGTAGGCCAGCCTGGGCACGCGGTAGAACAGGCCGGCGATTTCCCTGGCCCGTTGCAGCGAACGCCCCATGTCGCCCATGACGCGGCGGGTGTATTCGGCGGCCGACAGGTTGTGCCCCACCGCGTCGGCGGCCAACTGCCCGCTGCGGATGGCGTAGCGGATGCCCTCGCCCAGCAGCGGATCCACCAGGCCCGCCGCGTCGCCCAGAAGGAGCACGCGCCCTCGGCCAAGCGGATGCCTGCCCGCGAAAACCGGCAGCGGATGCCCGCGCCAGCGGACGCCGTCCGCGCCGATGCCCAGGCGCGCCAACTCCGCCTCCAGCACCCTGCGCAAGGGCCGCCGCCCCCGCCGGAAGTCCACGATGCCCACCGACAGCGACTCGCGCCTGGGGAACACCCAGATGTACCCGCCCGGAAGCGCACCGAATTGGAACAAGGCCGTGCCGCGCCAGTGGCTGCCCGCCTGGCTCATCGGCACCTCGGCCTGGAGCGTCGGCGTGGCCGCGCGGCGCGAACCCAGCCCCAGGCCGGCGGCCAGCGTCCCCGTGCTCCCCTCGCACACGAGCAGGTAGCGCCCCGCGTGGGTCGCGCCATCTGCCGTGCGGACGGAGACGACATCCTCCTCGGCGCGGACTTCGGACACGGCCGTGCGGTCTCGGACTTCGGCCCGCGCGTGCGCCAGGATGTGCATGTCAAACTCGCGGCGGCGCACCATCAGCACCGGCGCGTCGGGCAGCGGAACCGCCACCTCCTCGCCCAGCCACGCATAGCGGACGAGGGTAACGGCATCCTCAATCACCGGCCCAAAATCAAACGGGAAGCGCGCCAGCGCCGAACGCGGCACGGCTCCCCCGCAGGGCTTGTCGCGGGGCAACGATTCGCGCTCCAGCACCAGGACGCGCAGCCCCATCTCGCCCAGGAAGTAGGCCGCGCTGGCCCCCGCAGGCCCCGCGCCCACGATTACCGCATCCCACAGTGGCGTCATAGATTCGCAAGATGCCCGCGCGAAATGAGCCAGGGCACAATTGGCGTCAGGTCCGGCTGCTCCAGCACCAGCGACGCCGCCTGGCGCGCGGCTTCGTGATTGGGACAGACCGCGACGCTCACGCCAACCCGCCGGAACATGTCGGCGTCCGAGCGCGTGTCCCCGACGGCGAGGGCCTCCGACGGCGCGACCCCAAACTCGGCCAGCAGCGCATCCACAATCGCGCCCTTGCCCCCTTCGGGGACGCCGACGCGGGTCTCGCCGTTGAGGATGCCGTCCGTGGCGTACACGTAGTTGCAGAAGACGCGGTCAAACCCCAGTTCCTGGGCCACCATCTCGACGTGAATCTGGATGCCGGTGCTCACCAGCGCCAGGCGCACCCCCTGCCGCTTCAGCGCCCGCACGGTCTCCTCGGCGCCGGGGAGATAGCGATTCTCGCGGAAAAGCGCCTGAAGCGTAGCGACAGGCGTGCCCTTCCACAGCGCGGCATCCAGCCGCAGCCACTCCGCATACGAGATTTTGCCCGCGAAGCCGTCGGCGAAGAAGGCCTCGCTGGCCGCCAGCGTGCCCAGGCGAGAGTGGAGATACACGTAGGGGTCGCGGGCTTCCTTGAGCGTGCCGTCCAGGTCAAAGATGGCCAGACGCAGCATGCGCGCCCCCCGATTGCGTGCGGCTCACCGGTCGCCCCGGCCGACAGCCGCCCGCACCTGCAGGAGATCGGCGAGGGCAGCCACGATGTTCGCCACCGCTTTCCGAATGGCCGAATCCCGCGGCAACTGCACCAGCGGCCTGCCCACCGCGTCGTATTCGGCCACCAGGGGGTCTCGCGGGAGCACGCCGACAAGCGGCACGCCCGTCTCCTCCACGGCCTTCTGGAGTTCGGCGGGAAGCGGGTCGGGAGCCATGTTCAACACAAGCGCCATGTGGCGCACCTTGGTGTCCAACTCGTGCACCAGTTCCTTCATGCGCTTGGCCGCCGTCAGCCCCCGCACGCTGGGGTCGGTAACGAGAAGCAGCAGGTCCACGTCGCGGGTCGTGCGGCGGCTCAGGTGCTCCATGCCGGCCTCGTTGTCAATGAAGACGTAATCGTACCCGCCGGCGATGCGATCCACGATGACGCGCAGCATGTTGTTGGCGGCGCAGTAGCAGCCGGGGCCTTCGGGCCGGCCCATCGCCAGAAGGTCCACGCCATCGGCCTCCACCAGGCACTGGTTGACCTGATAGTCCAGGTAGTCCTGCTTGCTGGTGCCCGGCGGAAAGGAGCCGGCCTTGACCTGGTCCAGCGCGTCCTCGCGAATGTCCCCCACGGTGCCATCCAGCGGCAGACCCAGCGTCTGGTTCAGGTTGGAACTGGGGTCGGCGTCAATGGCCAGGATAGAACCCCACTTCTCGTCTATCGCCTGTTGAATCAGCAGGGCGGTGAGGGTGGTCTTGCCCGTGCCGCCCTTGCCCGCGACCGCAATGGTAATCGTCATCTCGTCCCCCAAGAGATATGTGGCCTCGTAATACAGACCCGATTGTACTCGGACGCGGGCGCGGTGTCAATGATTTGCATCACATCTTCGGCGGGCGCAACGACCTCACCCCCGCCTTTCGCGCTGGGCGAGGGGGCAGCGCGCCATCTTGACGGCAGCGGGCGCGAGGAGTATCCTTGCCCATGGGGCGCGCGGCGTCCGTCCCTGCAATCCGCGTCTGGGGGTGAAGCGACATGACGCCCGAACAACTCGCCGCGATGGTCAAGCAGATGGCCCGCGAACGGGACTGGGACCTGGTGGGCATCTGCGCGCCGGAGGGCGACGGCCTGCCCGCGTGGGTGGGGAGCGTGGTCGTGCTGGGGCTATACACGCCCGACGACGCCTACGACTTCAACACGTATGTGGAGATCGCGGGGCGCCGCCGCTGGCACAAGTTCGCCTACGAGGCCGTCGTCGCGCGCGCGGCGCTGTTGGCGCTGGACCTCAACGCGCGGGGCGTGCGCGCGGAGCCCCTGACGTTCGTGGATTCGGCCCGCCTGGTGGACCTGCGCGAGGCGGCGGTGCGGGCGGGGCTGGGCGTGCGCGGCCTGAACGGGCTGGTCGTAACGGCGCAGTTCGGGCCGAGGGTGCGGTTCGGCGCCGTCTTCGTGGAGCCGCAACTCCCGCCCGATCGCCCCATAGCCGACTACTACTGCGCGTCGTGCTCCATCTGCATCAACCGATGCCCCACAGGCGCGGTAACCCCCTGGGGATTTGACCGCTCGCTGTGCGTGGCCGAATTTGACCCCTCGCCGGAGATGCGGGCCAGGCAGAAGCGCGAGACGAAGACCATCACGCCGTTCACCCGCCTGCAGTGCAATCTGTGCGTCAGCAGTTGCCCCATCGGCAAGAAGCGCGCGGCGACGTGGTGGGACGGCGAATAGCCGCTCGGCACTCTTTGCTCACACAAAGGCACAAAGACACAAAGGGGTAAAGGCACAAGGAAAACCTCTTTGTGCCTTCGTGTCTCCGTGTGGGATATTTTTCTCACACAGAGGCACAGAGACACAAAGGAAAACCCTTTGTGCCTTTGTGTGGAATATTTTCCTCACACAAAGGCACGAAGACACAAAGGGGTAAAGGCACAGAGAAAAACCTTGGTGTCTTTGTGTCTCCGTGTGAAAATAATGCCGCACACAAAAACGCAGCAGCGCCCGCGTTGACGAAAACCCAACGCCGCGCTATAGTGGGATTGCGCGAGGACTTCACGCTTCGGGGGAGCCGGAAACTTGACCGAGAGCATGCAGCGCAAGTTGAAATGGGGCGAGCGATTGCTCCTTGGCGCCATCGTGGTTACGCTGGGGGCGCTGGTGTACGTCGCGGTGTTCTCGGGCGCGGGCCCGGTGCCGCCCGTCCCCACGCCCACGCCGACCTCCATCTTCCTGGCCCAGCACCCACACCCGCGGCCCCAGAGCCTGCCCGCCAAGAAAATCGGCATCATCCCAGGCCATTGGCAGAACGACTCCGGCGCCACGTGCGAAGACGGCCTCACCGAAGCGGAGATTACCCTGTCGGTCGCCCGCAAGGTCAAGGACCTGCTGGAATGGTATGGGTACGAAGTGGAACTCCTGCCGGAGTTCTCGCCGCGCATCCTCGGCTACGTGGCCGACGCCTTTCTGTCCATCCACGCCGACTCTTGCGAGCCGATTGAGGGCGCCACGGGGTTCAAGGTGGCCCGCGTGCAGAACAGCGCCATCCCCGACGTGGATGACCGACTGGTGGCATGCCTGTGGAAGGAGTATCAGGCGGCCACGGGGTTGCCCCGCCACGAGGGGAGCATCACCAACGACATGCTGCACTACCACGCGCTGAAGGAGATCGCGCCCGAAACGCCCGGGGCCATCATTGAGATCGGCTTCCTTCGCCTGGACCGCGAGACCCTGGTGCTCCGGCAGGATGCCATCGCCCAGGGCCTGGCCAATGCGCTGATTTGCTTCCTGGAGGGCGGCCCGTAGCGGGCAGTCGCCGCACTATCCATCGGGGGAGCCTCGGTCAGGCTCCCCCGATGTTGTCTATGCCAGCGGCTTGCTACGCGAGTTTCTGGCCGCAGTTGGGGCAGAACTTGGAGCCAGGGGGCACGTCCACGCCGCAGTTGGGGCACTTGTTCTCCACGGCCAGTTTCTGGCCGCAGTTGTTGCAGAACTTGGAGCCGGCGGGGACCATGTTGCCGCAGTTGGGGCACTTGACCATGGCGGCCGCCGCTGCTGCCGGAGCCGCAGCCTGGCCTTCGCGACCGGCGCGGAGCGCGTCGGAGATCGCCCCCGCCATGGCCGCGCCGATGCCCACGCCTGCGCCAAGCCCAACGCCCGCGCCCGTCAGCGAACCCGCCTCGCCGCCTGCCGTGGCCGCGTCGCCCATCGCGCGGGCGGCCTTGAACTGCAGGTACTTCTGCATGTCGCCGATGGCGCCCATGGCGGCCCGCTCGTCAATGGCCTTGGCCGTCTCTTCCGTCGGGCTGATGTTGTTGATGAACAGCGCCTTGAGCGTGATGCCCAGCGCCTTGAAGTCATCGGCCAGGCGCGCCTTGATGGCCCCCGACAGTTCGTCGTACAGCGAGGGCAAATCCAGCAGCGACGCCTTGGACTCGCCCAGAACGTCGGTCATCCTGGACACGATCACGCCCCGCAGGTAGGCTTCAATCTGCGCGTTGCGGTAGATGCCCTGCGTGCCCACGATCTTGTTGACGAACAACTGCGGGTCGGTGATCTGCATGGCGAACTGGCCGAACGCCCGCAGCCGCACCATCCCCAGTTCCTTGTCGGGCAGCGTGATGGGTTCGGGCGTGCCCCACTTCAGGTCAATGAACTCCCGCAGGTTCACGAAGTACACCTCGGCCTTGAAGGGCGTCTGGCCCGAAAAGGCCTTGCCGATCAGGTCCACCAGCAGCGGGACGTTGGCCGTGGTGATGGTGTGCCGCCCCGCGCCAAAGGTGTCCAGCGCCTTGCCATCTCGGAAGAAGACGGCGGCCTGGCTCTCCCGCACGATCAGTTGCGAGCCGATGCGGAAGTCGCCGGAGCCGCTCTCGGGAATGCGGTGGACGATCTCCTGCCCCGTCTCGTCAAAGTATTCTATGACATCAAAAACCCGTGCCATTGGACACTCCTTTCGTCCTTTTCAGAATCTTGCCTGGCTAGCAGAAACTTACTGGGTCTCGCCCGTGCCGACGATGGCCTCCTGGCGGTGGTTCAGCACCGTATCCATCTCCTGGAGGACGGTAATCAGCGCGGCAATGGCGACGTTCAGGTCGCCGCCTTCCTTCAGCGTTGTGGCGATGTTGCCGATTCCCTCTTCTATCCTCGGAACGAAACCGAGCAACTGGTGGTCGTACTCGTACAGCGCGTCCAGTTCTTCCTCCTTGATTTTCACGGCGTCAAACAGCCCGGCGTAGCCGTAGGAAGCCGTCTTCAGTCGGTCAATCAGGATTTGCAACTTGCCCACGGCCCGCTCCAGGTCGTCCACCAGGTACAACTTGCCCGCGCTCAAGAAGTCCAACTGCAGGCCGCTCAACTTCATGCGCAGGTCCGACAGTTGGTTGGCGATGGTCGTGCGGAGCAACTTGTCGGCCTCGCGGCGGAGTTCCTTCTGCTTGTACCCCTTGTAGCCCGGCACCTTCCCCGCCAATTCCTCAAACTTCCCCACGCTGGAACTGATCTTGCCTTTGATATCCATTTGTCCTCTCCCTTCAATCTCGTGAATCCTCGTTCAAACGCAGTCCGCAACAAGCCTGACGCGGCAGGCTAACCCTTCGGCACGCTGCACCTCCCTCCGCGCGAACGCGGGCGCGCTCATCCGCTCGCCGTGCGAACCCTCCGCACCGCCACCAGCAGGACGGCCACCAGGACCGCCACCAGGAGAATCAGCGTGCTGGAGCCTGTGTTCGGCGTGGTGGTCGCCGGCGTGGGCGTGGCGGTTGGCGCGGTCGTAGGTTGCGCCGGCGCCGCCGTGGCCTCTGCGGTCGGGGTCTCGGCCGTCGGCGTCTCCGCCGTCCCCACGGGCACAGGCGTGTTGGTCGGCCTCACGGTGCGCGTCGGCGTGGGGCGAGGGGTCGGCTCGCGCGTCGGCGTGGAAATCGCCGGCGTCTCGGTGGGCGCCACGGCGGCTCCCCCGCCCCCCTTCTGAAGCAGCGAGTAGATTCCGATGCCCAACAGCCCCACGAGAAGCAGCCCCACCAGCGCGATCGCCGCGATCACAAACGGCCGACGCTTGCTCCCTGGCTCTAGTATTCGTGCAAACATAGCCAATCCCCTCCTTACGACAAATTAGCCCACGATTTCCACGTTGCTCACGGGCACCATCACACGGTCGCCCGAGTCTGCCTGAATCTCCACGCTCGGCAACAGCACCCCGACATCATACCGCGTGGGGTGCTCCGGCAGCGACATCACCACGCCCGCCACGCCGCGGCGCTCGCCCCGCACCACGCGCACCTTGCAGCCCTCCGTCAGCAGCACATCCGGCGCCGAGTCCACCGGCGCAGACGCCACAGGCACCGGAATGATGACTTCGGGCCGCCGGGGTCGCCACGGGTCCGCGTAGCCCGGATCCACCGCCGCCTCATGCCCGATATGGCTCTTCAGTATCTCAAAGGCGAAGGGGTTCATGGGACATCGCCCGAACCCTTCCATGACGACGACCGGGAACGGCAGGGTGGCAACGTGATCCAGAAGGGTCGCCGACAGGCCGCCCAGGATCAGGCCGCGCGCCTGCATCTTGCTCACCTGCACAAGCCCCTCCGCGGTGGCGTCGGCGCCTCCGATGACAATGGCGCCGAGACACGAGACATCCACCTTGTCCTCCGACAGCACATCCTCGGGCGAATCCACCACCGCCCGCAGCACGCCGTGGGACATCTCGCCGAATCCCCACACGCCCTGCACCAGCGCCGCGGCCGTCTCAACCACCGCCCCACGCTCGGGCATCACGCTGACGATGCGCCCGCTCAGGTGCGCGCGAACCTCGGTCTCCTCCACGTCGGACTCCAAGAGTATCTGCGAGTCGCTCATGGCCACCAGGCGGCCGCTCACCGGAGCCTGCAAGACCCTGGGGAACAACTTGCCCAGGCGCGGCTTGAGGGCGATCACCTCGCCGCGCTGGACGCTCTCGCCGACGCGCTTCTTGAGAAAATCGGCCACGTCGCGATGGCCCAGCCGAAGGGCAGCCCCCGCGTCCAGGCGAATCAGCCTGCCGGGGCGCTCATATCGGCCGATGATGTCCACCGCGTCCACCCGGTCGTCCATGCCCACGAGGATCTTGCCTCGGGTGGGGAGCATCCGCTCCCGTCGCAGCAGCGTCAACGGCACAACGCGCGTGAGGGTGCAGTAGTGCTTCATTCGCCGTCGCTCTCCATTTCGTTCGGCATCGTCAATACCCGATGTTCCATCGCCACTTTTGCAGCACGCGGCGCCTGTCGTCCTCGCCTTCGGGCAGCGCAAGCGGCCTGCCGCGCGCGTCTATCACAATCCCCAGCGGCCCGCCATCCACTTCGGCCACGGCGCCGCGCCCCCGCCGGCCCCAGCCGATGTCAAACTGCCGCGTGGGGCGCAATTCCAGCGTGGCCTTCTGGCCTGCCTCCAGCGGGATCACCTCAATGGAGCCGTAGGTTACGTCCAGGGTCAGGGTCTGCTTGTCGGGATACTTGAGTCGGGCGCGCAACACCAAATCGCCTTCTCCCGCCGTGCCCACGGGGCAGATGAGCGTCCCGAGCGTGAGCAGGGCGTCGTGTTCCAGCACCTGGGCGGCGGCCATCGGCTGAACCGCGCCCACCGCGCCCAGAACTCCCGCCAACCCCATCGTATCCGCCACCAGCGTGCAGATGCCGATGGGCTGCAGCGCGTCCAGCAGCATGAGGGCGCTCTGCGCGAAATTCGCCTGTCGCGGCAGGAACCCGCCCGACAACACGATCACATCCCAGAACGGCGACAGGTCGGGATACGGGCGGTGGGCGTCGGCCTCCCAGACGGGCATGGCCCGCCCCGCGGTCAGGCGCAGCGCCTCGCGGGCCACCGCCTGCTCCGCCTCCACCTCCAGCGCGGTGGTCGCCACAGAACGGGGATACGCCGCCTTGGTCAGCGCGATGTCCAGCACGTCGGCCACTGTGGCGTCCTCGCCTATGACCCAGCGGGCGATGCCTGCGGGCGTGGCGTCGGAGACAACGCGCCTGGCCCCCAGCCCTACACCCCAGCCGCTGCCCACGGTCAAAGCGAACTCCCCGTTCAGAACCGAGGCGAGCACCGTCTGGCTGGAGCCCACGTCCACGCCCAGCACGTTCAGCCCGTACTGCTCGGCCACGAACTGGATCACGCGCCCAAACGCCCGCGCCCCGGGCACCACAGAAATGGGACTCCACGCGCTCAAGCGGCCAAATCCGGGCAGGCGGGCCATCTTCCGGTCTGCGTACAGCGTCTCCAGTTCTTCCACCAGCGGGCCGGCCTGTTCCACGTCCAGGCGAGGGCGAATGTTGTCCACGGGGTGGAAGTTGATCAGCCCCGCCACCTTCTCGGCGATGAGGGAGCGGGCGTTGACATTGCCCGCGAACACCAACTCCGGGCGGCGCTCCCGTTCCAGCAGTTTGCTGGCCAGGGCCACCGCATCGGACAAGGCCCCGATCGCCTGCACGGCTCCCCCATCCGTGCCCCCGACCATCACGACGACATCCGGCGCCACCTGGCGAATGAGATCTATCTGCTCGGCGGGATCCGAATCGCCTCCCAGGGACACCGTGCCCTCCAACAGCGTGGGAACCCACGACAGCGCCTTCACCGCGCTGGTAACGCTCATCTCGGGCACCAGGCCCGCCAGCACGACCCGCAGCGGCGGGCCGGCGCTCACCGTCGCCACGAATGCATCCACGCCCGAACCGTCCGACCGTTCGGGGCGGATGAGTTTCTGCTCATCGTCCAGGAACCGCTTGCCCGTGATGCTTTCCAACTGGCGAATCGCCTGAATCACGCCGAGGACAATATCGTTGCCCGGAGCCGCCACCGAGGTCGGGGCCTCTCCACCGGCGACAAACCGATATTGTTCGTCCACCACGTCCAGCAGGAAAACCCGCGTGGTGGACGTGCCGCAGTCCGCTGCCAGAATGGATTCTATCGCGTAACTGTCTGTCATGTCTAAACCCCAGGCGGCCGCTATCGCAAAGTCTTGGGAATCTCGGTTATCAGGAACTGCAACCGTCCGATGAGCAAGGACAGCCGGGCCATCACCGTGCCGGCGAAGAGCGCCCCGAAAGTCAGCATGATGAACCATTTGCCGAGGCCGCGCCATGCTTTGAGGAACCCGCCGCGCACCCGACCCAGCCCCGTATCGCCCTGGCCGGTGAAGTAGAAATAGGCCAGCGTGCTCACCGTGCCGATGACCAGCACAAGATGGCTCAGCGCGACGCCCCATCCGCCATCGGCCGGGTTCACCGACACGAACGTGCCTTCCACCTGCGGGAGGATGGAGCCGAACAGCGCGCCCCCGATGGCCAGCGCAACGCCGACGCCCAGCAGGAAGGACAACGGGACCAGGCCCGCGCCCCGCCAGGAATGATTGAGCCGCGCCAGCAGCAGCACCGCCAGCAGCAGCGGCACGATCAGCGTCCAGTTCTCCAGCGGGGCCTGGATCAGCGGCAGCAGCAAACGCGGCCGCAACAGGCTGTAGTAGGCCACCAGGACGGCGTAGCCCACCGCCGTCCCCACGAACAGATGCTCGGCCAGGCGATACAGCGGGTTGTCGCCGAGCAGGTAACTCAGCACCATGACCGTGAGGAGTGCGGATATCCAGATGCCGACGAGATCGCTCATGACCGTCCCCCAAACAGGCGCTTGCCCCAGTAGGCCAGATTGCCGAGCACGATGAGCACGACGACGGCCAGATGGCCCAGCGACTGCGCCTCCATGGCCGCCATGTCCTGCGCGCTCATGGGCGTATCGGGCGAGGCAGCCCGCCGATACGCCAGCCCGCCAACCCATCCGCTCACCAGGCCGGCCAGTTGCCCCGAACTGTAGTAGGGCCGCACCGAAGGCTCTATCGCGCCGCTGACGATGGCGCAAATGGGCGTGTGGGTCTGGCTGCCAACCTGCTCCACCCACCACCGCACCGCATCCTGCGACGACGCCGCGGTAATAATCAGCGCCACATCGCCCAGCGACTGAACCCCCAGGGCCGTCTCGTCAACCTGTTTCCCCTGGTAGTCCACCAGGAACGCGCCGGAAAAACTCGTGGCCAGGCGCTGCAAGCCCATCTCCTGGCCCGGCAGATACCCCAGCAGCGTGGCGGTGTTCCCCAGGCCCATGCGCGCCGCCAGGCCAGGGCCGGTTGGCGTGGTGCTCATCACGAGGAGCACAGTGCCCCTGGACTTGAGATTGTCCAGCACCTCGCGCACCGGCCAGTCCAGTTCGGTGGACACGCTCGGGTCGTAGTCAAACGAGAACAGCACCCTTGCCCCGGGCGCAAGGTTTTGGATTTGCGCGGCGAAGTCTTCCGCGGGCTTGGCCACGGGCACCTGGCCGCCGCCCGGCACCAGTCCGGGCGCCAGGACGGGAATCAGCACCGCCGCCAGCAGGAGCAGGAACGCCAGCCACGGCAGCCCTCGCTCGCGGCGGGGGATGCGAACGGCACGCGGCCTCACCGACGCCGCGGTGGGCCTGGCGAGGACCTGGGTCAATGTCTCGGCGTGGGCGGGCGTAACCGTGGCCGCCGCCGACACCGCCCGCACAAACTGGTCGGGGCCGGGGTCAATGGCGGGCACAAGCCTGAGCGCTCCGCGCACGCCTTCCAGCACGCCTTCCGTCTCGGCGGGTTCTTCGGCGGGCGCTTCCTCCCCTTCCTCCCTCTTGCGGCCCGGTCTCAGCACTTCCAGCCATGAGGGGATGGCCGCCCGCTCCAACCCCACTTCTTCGGGAGTTGGCTTGCCCGGCGCCCCAAGCACGGGCCCCAACTCCTCGGGCAGCACCGCCGCACCCGACGCCAGGGTCTCCAGCCATGCCGGGACTTGGGGCGCCGACGCGGGGGCAGGCCCGGCTTCTTCCTCTGCCGTCTCCTCTTCGCTCAATTCCAGGATCACCGGCCCCTCTTCTTGCAGCCACGCCGCGAGCGGCTCCTCTGCGGGAGCAGGCGGTTCGCCTCCCAGCAGCGCAGGAACGCCGGTCGCGGGTGCTTCGGCCTCTGCCGGAACTTCACGTGGCGCGGCCTCCTCGGCCTCTGCTTCCGGCGGCGCCTCCTCCGGCGCGGGCGCGACCGGCTCCTCGGGTTCTTCCACGGGCGGCGCGCCCAAATCGCGAAGCCAGTCCGGGACTTCCTCCGGCATCTCCTCGGCCCCGCCGGCCGCTGCCGCCGCGAACTCCTCCGGCGCGGGCACGACCGGCTCCTCCGGTTCTTCCACGGGCGGCGCGCCCAAGTCGCGAAGCCAGTCCGGAAGTTCTTCCGGCATCTCCTCGGCCCCGCCGGCCGCTTCGGCCGCGAACTCCTCCGGCGCAGGCGCAACCGGCTCCTCCGGTTCTTCCACGGGCGGCGCGCCCAAGTCGCGAAGCCAGTCCGGGACTTCCTCCGGCATCTCCTCGGATGCTTCCCCCTCTGGCTCTGCCGTCTCGCCCAGGCTGGCCCGCAGGCGCGCCAGCCAGTCGGGAATCTCCTCCTCTTCACCCGCCGCGCCGGTCGGCTCTTGCGGCAGGCCGGCCTCCTCGCCCAGGGGGGCGGGTTCCTCTTCCTCCGTCGGCTTTGTCGGAAGCGACAGCCCCTTCAGGCCGGGCTTCTCTTTCTCCTCCGCGCCACGGGTTACCAGCGGCGCCAACTTGGCCCCGCACGCGTCGCAGAAGATGTTCTCAATGGGGTTCTCTGCACCGCAAAACGGGCATATCGCCTTGGAGCCGCCCCCCAACCTCTGGCCGCATTGGTTGCAGAAACTGCTCCCGTCTCGGTTCGCGGTGCCGCAGTTTGGACAGTAGATCATGCCGTTTCCCCCAAGAACGCGCTATTTCACGTGTGGCCGGTCAATGCCCAGGAGCACCCGCAGGCCGGTCAGGATGGTTCCCAGTGCCACGCCCAGGATGATGCCCCGCGCGCCCGCCGTGCTCGGATAGGTCAGAATCCAGTCTTTCGCCGCCGCGATGCGATCCCAGATGGCCTGCCCCAAGGGCACCTGCCCAAGCAGGACGATCACACCGGCGACGAGCATGATGAACGAATCCACGCTCCGCACCCGAAAGGCGCGGTACGCCGCCGACGCGATGAAAAACGCCGTCAGGGCGAAGATCGTCGCCTGCAACGGGACATGCACATACAAAAACACCCACGACACGGCAGGCGACGCTACCCCGCGCGGGTCGGAGAACCCCAGCAGCACCACCGTGCCCAGGGCCGCGAGCAGAAACAGGCTGTACACCCATCCCGGCTGCCTGCCCCGAATCTTGCGCAGGTGGGTCGCGATGACGTTCAGCGCGCCCAACAGCAACGCCACCGCCGCCAGGATCATCGCCCAATCCAGCAGCGTCTGTTGCACGCGGCGCAGGTACTCGTTCCGCACGAAGAAATTCGCCAGGACGAGCAACCCCGTGCCGATGGTGATGGCAACCGCCAGACTACGGCCGAACTTGACCTTCACCTTCCCCTCCGCATCTACAGCGAGCGCAGCAAAACGCCGAGCAAGATGGTCAAAATCAGGAACACGCGCAGCCAGTCTTGGACGCGCAAACTCGCGATATGGGCCGCTTTCGGGCGCAGGTAGGCGCCCACGGCAAACATCTCCTCGCCGATGAGCGCCTCATCGGCCGTGGCGTGGACGAAGGGCAGCACCTGCGGATCCGCCGCGCCCACCACCTGGGGCACGCGCGACTTGACGCCGGTCTCGCCCATCAGCAGGTACTCGGGGCCGAATCGGCCCACCATGATGTTGGCGGCCACGCGCTCCCCCAGCAAGATGTCCATCACGCCCGCCGCGTAGGCCGTGGCGTCGGGAGCGACCAGGCGCGCTTCAGGCTCCTGCACCTGATACTGATACGGATGGGTCTCCCATGCCTTGCGGGACGTGTCCTGCGCCAACGGCAACAGCGTGGGATCCGACACCGTAACCTTCAGCGGCGCGCCGCACGCCGTGGCCTGCGTGGCCACGTGCTCCATCAGCGCGAGGCCGGCCAGGCTTTCCGCGGTGCTGGGGTCCACAATTCCGCCGACGCCAAGCGACATGTGCACCGGCTGGCCCGTCTCCGCGCTCTGCCCGATCAGCGTCCCCAGGCGCTCAAAGGCGCGGATGGGCCGCAGGGTGATGCGTTTTCCCGCCCGCAACTGCGCGGCGAAAAGCGCCAGCAGCGGGAGCACGAGGAGCAGCAACACGAGCATGAGCGCCTGTCGCTCGCTGGTGCCCGAATTCCGAAGCAGTTCCACGATGCCGTCCATGCGCCTATCTCCCACCTTCAATCCGTCGGACGATGTGCTCCACGGTGTCCCGGTCCTCCAGCGCCCGCGCCCAATCCTGGGCGAAGCGCTCGCGGCCCGCCATGCGGAACACGGGTTCCAGGAACACCAGCGCCTGGCTCCCCAGGAAGGCGAGCGGGCTGTGGGACTGCAACAGCAGCACGGCAGGGGCCTCCAGCCCCCAGGCCTTCACCTTCGCCACGAGGCGCTCTATCAAGGCTTCGCGCTCGTCAGTTGCCATGGCACACCCCTAGGCCCGCCATTTCCCCTGCGGGATTTACATATAGTATAGCACAACTCTCTTACTTTTTCTAGTCCAGTTTGTCTTGTCGCGGACTTGGTTCCAAATTGTTGGTCGCGCCGGGGGCCTAGGTGCGACGCACTTCCGAAAGTGCGTCGCACCTGGGATTCCCATACCTGCCTCCTGCGTAGGTGGCTACGGAAAGCCGCCCTACGTGTGAAGACCCCAAGGGTCTCGGAGCGAGCGTAGGGCAGGTTTCCATACCTGCCAAACCTGCGACGCACCTCGGAGGTGCGTCGCAGGTGGAGCCGCACAACGAGCGTAGGCGGCTACGGAAAGCCGCCCTACGTGTGAAGACCCCAAGGGTCTCGGAGCGAGCGTAGGGCAGGTTTCCATACCTGCCAAACCTGCGACGCACCTCGGAGGTGCGTCGCAGGTGGAGCCGCACAACGAGCGTAGGCGGCTACGGGAAGCCGCCCTACGAAACCGGATTCACCGCGGAGCAAGCGGAGACCACAGAGACTTACCTTGAAACCTCCGCCCCCTCGGTGCTCTCCGCGGTGAGAACCCTCCTAGCGAGCGTAGGCCATACCTGCCCCGTCCGCATCACAGAAGGCGCGCTGAATCGCCGCGCGCGCCCGATTGACAGAGGCGCGTCGCTCGCCTATAATGCCGATAAGCGCAGGGCCCCGGCCCTGGCGTTTACGCATCACCACTCATTCGCTGCGAGACCATTATGGGATTCTGGACAGACCGAAGAGTTCTTGTAACCGGAGGCGCGTCGTTCATTGGTTCGCACCTCGTTGACGCGCTTGTGGGCCAGGGGGCCAGGGTCAGGATTGTGGATGACCTTTCCAGCGGCAGGCTGGACAACATTCGCCACCACCTGGACGCGGGGAGCGTGGAGTTTGTCCAGGCCGACTTGCGCGAGCCGGGGGTGGCCCGGGCAGCCATGCGCGACATCCAGACCGTGTTCCACCTGGCCGCCGACCATGGCGGGCGCGGCTACGTGGACACCCACCAGGCGGGGCCGGCCACGGACTTCTTCCTCGGCGGGCTGATCTTCTGGGAAGCGCGCCGTGCGGGCGTGGAGAAGGTCGTGTATGCCTCGTCGGGCTGCGTGTATCCGAACTACCTTCAGACCGACCCCAATCGGGACCTGTACCTCACCGAAGATTTGGTGAAGCCCCCCTACGATGCCGACAACCTCTACGGCTGGGCCAAACTCATGAACGAACTGACGTTGCAGGCCTATTGCCGCGAGTACGGGATGAAGGGGGTCTCGTGTAGATACTTCACCGTCTATGGGCCGCGCGGCAAGGAGAACCATGCGGTCATCGCCATGATCGCGCGGGCGTTTGTCGGCGAGAATCCGTTTGAGGTCTGGGGCGATGGCAACCAGGTTCGCAACTGGACCTACGTGGACGACATCGTCCGGGGCACGCTCCTCGCCGGCGAGAAGATAGACGACGGCACGGCGGTCAACCTGGGGACGATGGAGCGGGTGCGGGTGATAGATGCCGTGCGCATGGTGCTGGAATACACGGGGCACAAGGCCGAGATTCGCCTGCGCCCCGACATGCCGACCGGGCCGATGAACCGCGTCGCCGACAACTCGCTGGCCAGGCGTCTGCTGGGCTGGGAGCCGCAGGTGGCTTTCAAGGATGGCTTGAAGCGCACCATTGACTGGTACTTCGCCACCAAGGACCGCGACGAAGTGCGGCGCATCCTGGCCAGGGCGCTTGTGGAGCGGTAGATGAGCACACCGCCCCGGGTCAACGTTTTGGGCGTGGGCATCAGCGCCATCAACATGGAGCAGGCCCTCGCCATCATAGACGACTGGATTGCCCGCCGCGACCCCCACTACGTCTGCGTGTCCACGGTGCACGGCGTCATGGAGTGCCAGCGCGACGAGGCCGTGCGCCGCGCCCTCAACTCCAGCGGCCTCACCACCCCCGACGGGATGCCCCTGGTGTGGATCGCGCGCCTGCGGGGGTTCCGCCACGTGCGGCGGGTGTACGGGCCGGACCTCATGCTGGCCGTGTGCGAGCGGTCGGTGGCGAAGGGGTATCGCCACTACCTGTACGGCGGGCAGCCGGGCGTCGCCGAGGCCCTGAAGGCGCGATTAGAGCAGCGCTTCCCCGGCGTGCAGATCGTGGGGGTGGATTGCCCGCCCTTTGAGCCGCTGACGCCCGAGGAGGATCGCAAGGCGGTGGAGCGCATCAACGCGGCCAATCCCGACATCGTCTGGGTGGGGATGAGCACGCCCAAGCAGGACCTGTGGGCCGCCGAACATGTGGGCAGGGTGCACGCGCCCGTCATCATCGCCGTGGGGGCGGCGTTTGACTTCGTGTCGGGGCGCAAGCGCCAGGCTCCGCGCTGGATGCGGAACAGCGGCCTGGAATGGCTGTTTCGCCTGATTCAGGAGCCGCGGCGGTTGTGGCGGCGCTACCTCATCTACAATCCGCTGTTCGTGGTTCGGCTCGCGGGCCAGTGGCTGGGCCTGCGCAAGTACACCCTGGACTGATTGCGTAGCCTCGGCACTACTTCAGCAAACTCTCGTACACCGCCAGCGTCTTGGCCGCAAGTTTGTCCCAGGTGAAATGAGCCAGTGCTTTCTGCCGCCCCGCCTCGCCCATGCGCTGCGCCATCGCGGGGTCGGCGAGCAGCGCCAGGATGCGGTCGGCGATGAGCGCGGGGTCGGGCGGCACCACGAAGCCGTCCACGCCATCGGCGATGACCTCGCGCACGGCGGGGATGTCGCCGCCGATGACGGGCTTGCCCATCATCCACGCTTCCACGAAGACGCCGCCGAAACTCTCCTGCGACGAGGGCATACAGAACACGTCGCAGGCGGCCAGGGCCGACGTCTTCTCCTCAATGCCGACCGCGCCCAGTTCCACGATGCGCGAGTCCGAGCAGCCCGCGAAGACCCGCTCCGAGTGGCGCGTGCGCGGGCCGATGAAGACGAACCGCGCGTCGGGCCACCGCGCCCACACCAACGGAGCCGCCGCCAGCACCGCCTCGTAGTTCTTGTACGCGAACTTCTGCCCCACGAAGAGCACCATCGGGCCGTCAATCCGATGCTTGGCGCGGAAGGCGGCGGCGTCGTAGTGTGCCGCCAGGATCGCCCCTATGCCCGTAACGTGGATGCGCTCCTCGGCCACGCCGAGCGCCGCCAGGGTCTGCTTTTCGCTTTGGGTTAGCGCGATGACGGCGTCGGCCTCGCGGTACAGGCGGATGTAGGCGCGGTAGAACCAGCCGACCCAGCGCGGGTGATGGACGGGCGTGAAAACGAAGGGTACGCCCAGGCGTCGGGCCAGGCGCAGCGAGGCGTAACTGATGCCCTCGCGCCCGATGCGCCCGTTGTGGATGATGTCCGGCCGAGCGCAGAGGGACGCCAGGCGCCGCTCCAGAATCCGCGCGATGCCGGGCAGGGCGATGTCCTTGAGCGGGTAGTACATTCCCACCAGCGGTGCGAGGAGAAGGCGGTCGGCCAGCGATAGCCGTATGAGCGAGACCGGAATGCCGTCCATGGTGTAGGGCCGCGCGCGCCAGGGGGCCAGGAGCGTCGTGCCCAGGAGCCAGTCGGTGCGGTTCCCGCGCCAATGGGCCACGACGCGCACGTCGTGGGCAGGTGAGAGCGTGCGCGCCAGCGCGTGAAAGTGGAGTTGCGCCCCTCCGAGGGCGGGCGGGTAACTCGTGAGCGTATAGCAGATGCGCATGGCGCGATTGTAGCACGGGCAGCCCGCCAGGGCAATTGATAAAAACGGGAAACTGTGGTAAAATGGGTTTGCAAACCGAGGCTAACCCATACCCAAAGCCGGTCGGTTTGCGTTGTTTTCACTGGGGGAGATCATGGAGGCCGACTTGCTTGCGCGGAGAGAGCAAGAGCTGGTGAGGCGCGCCCAAGGCCGGGATTCCGCCGCGTTCGCCGAGCTCTACGATCTCCACTACCGCCGCGTATACACGTACATCTACTACCGGGTCGGAAGCCAGGAACTGGCCGAAGACCTGGCAGCAGACGTGTTCGTGCGCGGGTGGCAGGCAATCGGCTCCTTTGATTACCGGGGAGTGCCTGTGGCCGCGTGGCTGTTGCGGATCGCGCGAAACCGCGTCATTGACCATTTCCGCCGTTCGGGCAAGCGCGAGACGGTGGAACTGGAAGACCAGCACATAGACCTGGCCCACGACCCGGAATCCGAGGTGGAGAATCGGCTCCTCCGTGAAGACCTGTTGCGGCTGATGTCGCATCTCACCGACGATCAGCGCGATGTCATCATCCTGAAATTCTTTGAGGGAATGTCCAATGCCGAGGTGGCTGCCGTGCTGGGCAAGCCCGAAGGGGCCGTCAAGTCGTTGCAACACCGCGGGTTGGCGGCGATGAGAAGGCACTGGGACAGGGGTGAAAAGGGATGATCCGAAGGTTCAGGGACGTTCTGGATGAGAAGATAGAGCAGGTGCGCAGGGGGCAGACGCCCGACCTGTCGCCGTACCGCGCAGGCACGGCCCAGGGCGACGAGTTGGCCGACCTGCTGGCGGTGGCGGCGGCGCTGCAAGCCGTGCCCGCGCCCGAACCGTCGGCGCTGGCCGTCGCCAGGGGCAGGCAGCGGCTGCTGGCGGCCATCGCCGAGAGCGAGCGGCGGAGCGTGCGCGGGATACCGGGCCTGTGGCCCGCGCTGAAGCCGGTGTTCGCCGCGGCCATGGCCACGGTGCTCTGCCTTGCCCTGGTGTTCACGCTCAACGCGCTTGGCGAGCGTAGCCTGCCGGGCAGCGCCTTCTATCCGGTCAAGGTCCTGAAGGAGCGCATCCAGGTGCTGGCGGCGGACACGCCCAGAGAGCAGGCCGCGGTGCATCTGCGCATGACGAAGCGCCGCCTCAACGAGTTGCAAGGGGTTACCCTGCGCGACGGCGCGGCCGACCTGGCCCTGCTGGACGCCATGACGCGGGAGATGGATGCGGCGCTGGCAGCCCTGGCGCAGGTTCCTGCGACGCAGTCGGGGGCGCTGGTGGCCGACCTGGCGGCAGTGGCCCGGCGTCAGCAATCCACGCTCCTGTGGGTGCAGCGGCACTCGCCGCCCGAGCAGCAGGCCGCCCTGGCGCAGGCCATCGTCCGCGCCCACGAAACCTACCAGATCGCGCTGGCGGCTCCCGCGCAGGGCCTGAAGGTGGAAAGGCCGCTCAGCGGTCTGGCTGTGGCCGCGATTGTGGAGTTCAGGGGGCCTATTCTGGGCGAAGACCCCGATATTCTCGCGGTGGGAAGTTACCAGGTCAGCGTCAACCCCATGACCCAGATGGAGCGGCGGCCCGACCTGGGCAGCACCGTGGAGGTGCGCGCTGCGCGGCTGGAAGATGGCCGCCTGGTCGCCTTGAGCATCCGCCAGACCGCGCCGCCCGCCGAAGGCTTGTGGGTCAGGGTCAACGGCACGATCACGGGCGCGTATGACAGCACGTGGCTCATCAACGGTCGCCCCGTCGTGTTCAGCGCGGCCACCAACCTGGTCGGCTGGCTGCAAGTGGGCGCGCGCGTGCAGGCCAGCGGGCTGCTCCGGCCCGACGGGTCGGTGCTCGCCCACGACGTGGAAGTGGAAACGACCCAGTGCGAGGTCAACCTCACCGGGCCGGTGGCCGAGCGCGGCCCCGATCAGTGGGTTGTGGCGGGCGTGCCGGTCAAGGTTGTCCCCGGCACCTACATTGACGAAAGCCAGGCGCTGACAGAACAGAGCCAGGGGGCGAGCGTGCGCGCCGTGCGCCAGGGCGATGGAACCCTGGTGGCGCGCAGCATCACGGCGCTGCGCGAGGAGCCTCCGGCCGCCGTGGCGCTGAAAGATGTCGTAACCGCCCGACAGGGCAACACCTGGACGGTTGGAGATTGGACGGTAACCGCCGACGCGCAGACGCGCATCCTGGCGGAAGGGGACCCGGTGGGCCGCGTCGCCGAAGTCTCGGCCGAGCGCCTTCCCGACGGCACGCTCCGCGCGGTGCGCATCGCCGTGGAGCCGACGGCCCAGGCCGAAACGGTGCGGATCGCCTTCCAGGGCACCGCGCAGTGGGCCGATGGGACGCTCACCGTAGCCGGGCGCACGGTTCGCATCGGCGAAACCACGTCCGCGTGGGCGCAGGATCGCCCGCTGCGGAGCCTGCGGCCGGCGCCGGGCCGCGTCGTGGCCGTGGAAGGCTGGCTGCAATCGGATGGCGCGGTGGTCGCCGAAATCGTGCGCGGCCTGCGCCCCAGCAAGTTGGCCGAATACCACGGGACGATCCGCGAGGTGGAGCCTGGTCGCATCATCCTGGACGGGCGCACGATCTACGTGGACGAGTGCGTGGAGGTTCTGGCGCCGGGCGGGGCCATGAGCCTGGCCGACATCGCGCCCGGCCTGCTGGTTACCGTCGTGGCCGAGCCTGGGACCGAGGACTCGCTGCTGGCCTGGAAGATTCTCGTGGGCGGGACCGTGCCCGACAAAGGCCCCGCGCCCAAGCCGACGGCGGAGCCGGTGCCGGCCGAGCCGCCCGCGCCGCTCCCCACGGCGACACCCGAACCGACGGCCACGCCATTGCCCACGGCCCCGGCTCACCCGAAGAAAGGCCCGGGCAGCCCCGTCCCCGTAACGCCGACGCCGACGGCGACCGCGATGCCCGAGCCGACGGAGACGCCGTCGCCCGCGCCAGGGCCGGGTGGGCCAGGCGGGCCGCAGCCGACGCCAACCCCGTGGCCCACGGTCATCGTGCGGCCTAAGCACAAGACGCCGATGCCGTCGCCCATCCCGACGGAGACGCCCGCGCCGACGCCTACACCCACGCCGACGCCGACGGCCACGCCCGAGCCGACGGAGACGCCGTCGCCTGCGCCGGGGCCGGGCGCGCCGCCCGAACCCACCGCGACGCCGACGCCCACGGAGACGCCGGCGCCCGCGCCGGGGCCAGGCGCGCCTCCGGAGCCGACCGCCGAACCGACGCCAATGCCCACGCTGACGCCCAAGAGGCCGCGCCCATTGCCGACGCTCCAGCCGCCCGGCAAACCCATGCCCATGCCCACCGGATAGACCCGCGCCTCCCGAAAGGCTGCGGGATAGGATTTCGGCCCGCATCGCGGGGGCATTTCGGTTTGGGGGCAGCCGGGCTGCGATGCGCCCGATGTCAGCCTTCGCCGCTTGACCTCACCTAACCCCTCCCATACCCTCCCCTTCCCTCTCCGCGCGCGGAGAGGGAAGGGGAGGGCTGGGTGGGGATGGGTGAGGTGGGCCCCGCCGTGCGTCGGGCAACGGGAGCGCCGGGCGGGGTTGGGTGAGGTTGGGTGAGGTGGACGCTGCCCCCTACGGCGGGTAAGGCGGCCGGCCTCCTCTGGGAACGGGAGGGCCGGGCGGGGTTGGGTGAGGTGGGCCCCGCCGTGCGTCGGGTAACGGGAGGGCCGGGCGGGGATAGGTGAGGTGGACGCCGCCCCGCACGGCAGGGAAGCGGCTGGCCTTCTCTGAGAACGGGAG
>Ga0272448_1000446_pt1 | contig 63965 bp, 48 predicted proteins | sample YNPCB0191_FD_202220 | JGI IMG/M metagenome (GOLD analysis project Ga0272448, IMG submission 202220) | Hot spring sediment microbial communities from Yellowstone National Park, WY, United States - YNP-CB-019-1 | ecosystem: Environmental > Aquatic > Thermal springs > Hot (42-90C) > Sediment... | reverse complement strand
TTAGAAAAAATAAATTTGATGTATTCTCTTCCCCTGTAACTCAAATGAGATTCTGGCTTGATCTTCAAACGAATAATGTTTATTTACTAACCTTAATTAAACCTGCAAATCCTATTACAGGATTGAATGATTATGAAATTATTTTGCATAAGACACCTGATCAAACTGTATACTATGAAGTTGATTCCGCAGAGTTTTACATTAGGCCCTGGATGCCATCACACGGACACGGTTCTTTTAATAATATAAACCCTATCTTTAAAGGGAATGGGAAGTATGAAGGTAAAGTTAATTTTACTATGCCGGGAGAATGGTTTGTATATGATTCAATAAAGATAAATAACTTTATTATCACTCCAAACCCTACAATATACTTCATTTTTGATGTCAGATAAAACTAAAAAAGAATTTATTTATATTAAATTTCGTGCTTTTTATGTTGTATGTTTAAAACATAGTTTTTATAATGTTTTTTAAATTTTTTACATGAAAAACTTATTATTAATAAGCAACTTAATATCCGCTCTCTTAATTTCAGCCTGTAACAAGGATAATCCGGTAATTCCAGAAACTTCAGGATCTTTTTCAAAGGTTCTCAGTTTTGATACTGCGGGTTATACTTTTGAAATGTATAGTATGTCAGGAAATTCTCTTTTCATTGGCTATAACGACATTGGTTTCAAAATATATAACAATGGCATTGAAAAGACATCGGGTTTTGTAAAATTTACTCCTGTTATGTATCATTTCACCTCCACTCATTCTACTCCTGTTAGCAGTAACTTTTTATATAATACTGAAAAGAAATTATTTACTGGTTATGTTTCATACATAATGTATTCTGACTCAGGTTCAGTTTGGACAGGTACTTTCAATTATAATAATGAACTAACAGTCTCTAATAAACCATATACAGTTTATCCCCGAAACGGAATCCAGATGCAATATTGGTTAAACACACAAACAAGCAATTATTATTTACTAACTTTGATTGAACCTCTCGAACCTAAAACAGGACTTAACGAATATAAACTAATCCTACATAGAACAACTAATGATTTTGACTTTTATGAAGTTGACTCGGCAGAATTCTATATTAGGCCATGGATGCCATCACACGGACACGGTTCTTCAAATAATGTTAATCCAATTTTTAAAGGTAACGGGAAATATGAAGGCATTGTTAATTTCACTATGCCGGGACAATGGTACGTGTATGACTCAATAAAAGTTAATAACAATTTTATAACACCTACCCCAAGCAGTTATTTTGTTTTCGATGTAAGATGAAAAAATCTTTATTATTCATAATAATATTTTTATTAACACACATAAATATTTATGCACAGGCTTGCTGTGGAAATGGACTCTTTGATGTTTCTGTTTTATCTTTAAACAAACGAGCAATGTTTGGGATTAATTTTCGCTATGACAATTATCTTGGTATCTGGGACGACCAATCGCAGTGGAGAAAATTAAACTATACTTCTTATCAATTAAATCCTTCTTTCAGTACTGCATATCGTTTCAATCGTCATTTTCAAATAGGAATTTCAATCCCTTATGTCATAAACAAAAAGAATCTGCCCGGCTTACCCGACTATGGTTCAGGAATTGGTGATATTTCCTTAAACGGGCGATATGAAATCTTTCATGAATTTGAAGAAAAAGAAATCGGTAGAAATATAGTAATTGATAAAAGTAAACCTTATCTTGCAATAATTTTTGGAGCTATTTTTCCAACAGGTATTTCCGACGAAACTGCCAATTCAGATGTTGATATAACAGGACGTGGTTCTTTTTCATCTATTATTGGATTATCTGCTGTAAAGACTCTTGTTCGTGATAAATTACAATTTGGTACAGATATTAACTGGCAACATAATTTTGAACAAACTTATGAGAAATATTTCAATGAACCACTTACTACCCCTTTTACAAGACAAATCGGAGACCGTTTTAATTTTGCAACATCATTAAACTATATTCTCAACTTAAAAAACTCTTTTGCTATTTATCTAAGTGGCTTTCTTCAAAATTCCCTTAAAGTTGAAGAAACAAAAATTAATAACTCTGATGAAGCATTATTAAACTTTGCCTTTGCATATTCTTATTATCCCACTACCTATTTAAGATTCAATTCAATTCTTAAATGGAATTTACCCGTTTCTAACATAGGTAAAAATTCTTCAGGTTCTCTAACTTTCACTCTTAATCTCATTTATTATATTGAAACTCTCGACTTTTAAAGTATTTTAAAAATAAAATTTTATTTATAAACTTTGTAGAAACCACTCCTATCTCCTCATATAAGTTAGATGATAAAACACTCAAACAATTCTATTTCTTATTAAGTGATAAACTCATCATTTTTATTTATCCGCAAACAATTTTATATACTTCAAAATTTTTAGTCAGCTTAAATTTTATATTACTTTTCTATCTTAGATAAATTTCTAACTTTTTTCTATTGTCTATAATTTCTTGTAAATATAATTTAATATCAAAAACAAATTAGTAATGATTTTAATCAATTTATCTTTCTCCCTCAGGTCGCTTATGGCAATCAAAAGAGCTAATGCATTTAAAGCGTTATCATTAATTTTTTTCTCCCTAATTTTTCGGCAAAGGAAATAATTTTTATCAAAAAAATAAATAAACAAAAACGAAGAATTTTTCATATTGCCATCTACGAAAGGATAGTCTTTGATGATAAAATATAATTATCATTTTTCATTCAAATTTCTGTAGATGTTTTCAAACTGTTCCAATGCAGACTGAAGGTTTTCTATAATATCGCTGGCAAGTACATCAGGATCGGGTATTTTCTCTGAGTCTTCGAGGCTTTTGTCTTTTATCCAGAAAATGTCCAGATTAATTTTATCCCTTTGCATAATCTCATCATATCTAAAAGACCGCCATCTGCCATCAGGATTATTTTCATTCCATGTAGGTTTTCTATTAAATCTATTTTCAGGATTATAGCATTCAATAAATTCTTTAAGATGTTCAAAACGAAGAGGGTTTGTTTTTAATGTAAAGTTCATATTTGTTCGTAAATCATAAAACCACATCTCTTTTGTCCACGGCTTTTCACTTGCTGGTTTACGGTCAAAGAAAAGAACATTTGCCTTCACCCCTTGCGCATAAAATATGCCTGTTGGTAATCGCAAAATTGTATGCAAATCACACTCAGTAAGTAATTTTCTTCTAACCTCTTCACCTGCACCACCTTCAAATAAAACATTATCTGGTACAACAATGCCTACTCTGCCATTTATTTTCGCTAAGGATTTGACGTGTTGTAAGAAATTTAGTTGTTTGTTGGAAGTCGTGGTCCAGAAATCAGGTCGTTCATATACCAAAGCTTCTTTTTCTGATTTCCCTTCACCATTAACAATTGTTATACTACTTTTTTTTCCAAAAGGTGGATTTGTAAGGACTATGTCATAATTTTTATTCGGTTCTGAAACAAGCGAGTCACCTACTTCTATTGGGCTTTCCTGTCCACCGTGCAGGTGGGCTTCACCTCCGATTCCGTGTAAATAGAGATTCATCACACACAATCGGGCAACACCATCTACAAGTTCTTTCCCAAAAACCGTATTGTATTTCAGGAATTTCTTTTGTTCTTTATCAAGGTTGTTGTAATATTTTTTTGAAAGATATTCATAAGCGGCAAGAAGGAATCCTCCAGTTCCACAAGCTGGGTCGTAGATAGTCATCCCGGGTTCAGGTCTTATGACCTCAACCATAGCTTTGATTAACGCACGTGGTGTAAAGTATTGACCCGCACCACTTTTTATATCTTCAGCATTTTTTTGTAAAAGCCCTTCATAAATTTCGCCTTTTACATCAACATCCAGACCAAGCCATTTTTCTGCATTAATCAGTTCAATTAATCGTTTCAACTTTGCCGGGTCTTGAATTTTGTTTTGTGATTTTCTAAATATCACACCAAGCATCCCCTTCTCCTTCCCGAGGGTTTCAAGAATCCTTCGATATTGAACTTCAAGGGCATCCCCATCCTTTTCAAGAAGACTTTGCCAATCTAAACCTTTTGGAATTTGTGATGGTTTATTAAAAGGAGGTTTTGTTTTTTCATCTGCCATCTTCAGGAATAACAAATAAGTCAACTGTTCCACATAATCGCCATAACTTACCCCATCATCACGCAAAACATTGCAGTAATTCCATACTCTTTGTACTATTGCAGGTGCTTCGTTTGGCATTTTATTTACCTCCTTTCTTTTTTACTTTTTTCTCACTTTCTCGTTTTATCTTTTCATCCCTTATCCTCTCAAGCAACTTTTCCGCTGGTTCATCATTTGGGTCTTGAGGAACTAATTTGCCCTCAAATGCCATTTTTAATATACTCTGGCGCAAACGCTCTGCCTCTTTCAAGCTCCTGTCAATCGCCTTTTCCACCTCATCAGCCATAGAAAACCGCCGCTCTATTTCTTCGACAATCTGCTGCTGTTCTGCGAGAGGGGGAAGGGGAATGGGGATTTCTGAAATCATAGGAACAGTTAATTGCGGGATTGATGAGCCACTGAAAAATAGTCTTCTGTTATCAAATGTATATTTTAGGTATTTTAAGCCCACTATTTTTTCATCAGGTATTACAACAATTAATCGTACTGCAGGGTAGAATGGCTCATTCCTAATTTCACAATAACCAATAGTTCCTCTTCCTGAAATGGTTAAAGCAGGTTCATTAACTTTAACCATATTTGTATAACCATACAAACCTTTATCTTTTTCTCCATTAGTATAAATAGGAATCTTAAAATCACTGGTTTTCGTTTTCGAAAAATTAATCTTTGGGACATCTCCTCCTGCAAACAATTTTTCACAAATCTCCCCCAACCTGCCCCACACCCAACCCTTTGGGAGTTTTGAGTTTTGAATGTTGAGTTGAGGGTTTTGAGTTTCTTTTAATTCATCATTCAACATTAATAATTCAAAACTCTTTCTCCATTCTTCTGTTAACTTTCCTTCAAATGCGTATTTCAAGACAGCCTGACGATAGCGTTTGATTTGCTCCTTTGCTTTTTTGAGTGCCTCCACCCCGGCATCAAGCTTGGTAAAAAGCTCTTCTATTTTGGCAACAATGCGATGCTGTTCCGGGAGAGGAGGAAGGGGAATTTGAGATTCTTCGAATTTACTCTTAGTAATATGTTGCATTCCAGTTCCATGAACTTTTCTTTTAAGTTCATCAATAAATGCTGAAACTAGAAAGTATAAAAATTTTTTATCAATGTAAGGTTGTACTTTGAAAATATGTTGATTTAGAACAGCATCTTCACCCCGATAAATAAAAACACCAAGTGTGGCAGACCACGAAATTAAAAGATCCCCATCTTTAACGATATAATCCTCTTCAACAGGTTTAGAATAATAATTAACTTTGTTACTCGAACCAGTAAGATTTTGTATTCTTATTATTGGTTTACCGTGTTTTTCCCATTCAGATGGTTTAAATGCCTTACCATTTATATAACTAGCAATTTCTCCTATTTTAGCCCAGACCCATCCCTTTGGGAGTTTTGAGTTTTGAGTGTTGAATGCTGAATTCTCAGTTTTGAGTGTTGAATGTTGAATGTTGAGTTCTTTTTTCATTTGTTGCTTTCTTGACTTGTTTTTACAATTGATGTAAGAATTTTAATTAACTCGTCTATTTCAAGCAAATAATCATTGAAATATATATTTACAAGTTTTGATTTGGATAGTAAAGTTAACCAGTATTTTGTTTCACGGGCTTCTTTTGAAGCTATGGACATCTTAGTTATGAAATCTTTCTTGCTTTGTGCTGCTGTGGCTTCTGTAACATTTGCACCAATACTCGTTCCACTTCTTAGTAATTGCTTTGAAAGAACATATTCATTTTGTTCTAAAAGTTTCTTATACAATTTAATAATCTTCAGTGCAAATTCAAAACTTTTCTTTTCTATAATACTTTCTCTCATCTCAATATCCTTAATTCAAAATCCATAACTCAAAACTCACAATTCACAATTCATAACTCATAACTCACAATTCATAACTCATAACTCAAAATTAATAATTCAAAACTCATAACTAAAGTATTCACGCCACTAATACCTCATTTAATTCTGTTAATATTCCATCCAGTTCATCTCCAAAAATTTGATACGCCTTAATAAGGCCGCCTTCACCGTAGAATGGTGGTAGTTCAAAATCATCTTTATTAATTGCGAGTGAGCTTGCAATGTGATCTTTAATCATTTCGAACCATTGCAATTGTTCAGCAGTAAATCGCTTGCCTTTTTCTTCCTGTTCTCTCAACCAACGATGAAATTTTTCATCCACTGTCTCAGGGAAAGGTTGAAGTATATCTGTCTGACCAATCGTGAATCGAATAAGTGAAATAATATTTGTTAAAAGTTTTTGTGGGCCAGCACCTCTGACTTTTGATTTTTCAAGTTGTTCGTAAGCAAGCCAGACCTGTTCTGGAGTAATTCGATAAGGTGGTTTCTGGATAGCTTCAGCAAGTTGTTTAATCTGTTCATAAGTCAAATGTCGCTTTGAATAAGGTTGATTATAAATTATTTGAAGTGCTGTAATTTCATCTTTATTTTCTTCAATGAACTTTTTAAATGTATTTACAATTGATTTTGCCTGTTCTTTTGCAATAGGATCAACACCAGCGAAAATAACAGTGTCTTTACTTATTGTATCAATTATCTGTTCATTTTTCTTTTTTACTTCAATCAATAATTCTCTCAAATCGGGATTATCAAAAGGCTTGCAAACTTCATCTGCAATTTTTTCAAATGCAGATTTAATCTGGTTATCTGTTGGCTCTTCAGTATTAAATGCTTCCCTTGCTTTTTCAATTTGCTTATCCTTATCAATAGTATTGAATAAATCTTTTACTATTTCTCTTAAAGATTTGCCAGCAACTTTTTCAATTTCCTTTTTCTCTTTTTCATCAAGTTGTTTTTCAAGTCGAGCTAATCTATTTGCTAATGAAGTTATTGTATCTTCATCTCTTAGACCAAGTGCAACGTCTGTGATAATGGTTTCAAATTTTACAGATGGTTTTCTCTCAAGTGGGCGTGAATCGGTTTTATCGCTTTCGCAAACTCCAACAGCATCAATAATTATGTAATGAGTTTTATTATTAACATCTGGAGTGACTGCTTGAAGTTCAGTTGGATTAATTGACCTTGTTCCTCTCCCTTTCATCTGTTCAAAGTAAGTTCTTGATTTCACATCTCGCATAAAGATTAAACATTCAATCGGCTTAATGTCTGTACCAGTTGAAATCATATCTACAGTTACAGCAATTCGTGGATTATAAGAATTTCTGAAATCTTGAATTAAATTTTCCGGTTTTTCACCTGTTGTTCGATATGTAATTTTCTTACAGAAATCATTTCCCTTACCGAATTCTTCTCTGACTATATGAACAATATCCTCAGCGTGTGAATCGTCTTTAGCAAAGATTAAAGTTTTTGGGACTTCGCTTCTGCCGGGGAAAATCTCAGTGAAAAGTTTTTCTTTGAATGTTCTGATAATAGTTCTTATCTGATCGGGTGCAACAACACTTCTATCTAAATCTTGTGAATCATATTTTAGATCATCTTCAAGTATATTCCAGCGAGTTTTTCTTGTAAGTTTATCTCGCTTATCTATGTAATATCCAGCTTGAATGAGACCTCCTTTTTCAGTTATTTCAGTTTTTATTCTATAGACTTCGTAAGGCACATTCACACCATCAGCAACTGATTGCTCATAAGTATATTCATAAACAAGATTTTGGTTGAAAAATCCGAGAGTTTGTTTTGATGGAGTTGCTGTAAGTCCAATTATAAAAGTATCAAAATATTCAAGTACCTGTCTCCATAAATGGTAAATTGAACGATGACATTCATCAGTAATGATAAAATCAAACGTCTCAATCGGGATATTGGGATTATAGGTAATATCTTTAAGTTGCACTTCATCTGGATTTATTTCAAAAATCGACTGTTCTTCCAGACTCTCATCAAACTCCGTTTCTCCCTTTAACATAGAGTAAAGTCTCTGAATTGTGGTTATGCAAACCCGACTTACATTATCAATTACATTTGAAGTCAGGTGTTGGATATTATAAAGCTCTGTAAATTTTCTTCTATCATCAGGTGTAATAAACTGCTGAAATTCTCTTCTTGTTTGTCTGCCAAGATTGTTTCTATCAACCAGAAAGAGAATCCGTTTGGCATTGGCAAATTTAATAAGCCGATAGACAAAATTTACTGCAGTATATGTTTTTCCACTTCCCGATGCCATCTGAATCAAAGCCCGTGGTCTATCTTCAGCAAGGGATCTTTCAAGATTTTTAATTGCTTCAATCTGGCAGTCTCTCAGACCTTCTGTATTAAGAGGAGGTAAGTTTCTGAGTCTTTGTCGTAATGTATCTTTTTGTGACAGCCATTCTGTGAGTGTTTCAGGTCTGTGAAATGCAAATACCCTCCTTGAACGTGGAAAAGGATCTCTTGTATCTCTGAAAAATGTTTCACTGCCTGTGCTTTCATAAGCAAATGGTAAAGGTACTTGAACAATTGGAAGATTTTTGGGTATATTTGTAATGTAAGCTTGAGACTGTTCAGCAACTCCGCTTAATGTTGTGCCTTGTGGTTTAGCTTCGATAACTCCAACTGCTTTCTTATCAATAAATAATAAATAGTCAGCTGTACCATTTTGTAATGGATATTCTCTAACTGCAACGGCTGAGGAAGCATTAAGATTTAACTCCTGTAAGTCTTGAACATTCCACCCTGCCATAGAAAGCAAATGATCAATATATTGACGAGCTTTTTCCTCAGGTTTCATATAATCAGTTTTTTGTTATTTGTCTGAATTGAATTGGTATAATTTGTTACTATATTACTGAATTATTTTTGTAATGAAAAGGGAAATTTTTTCGCTCTGTGGATAATCTAAATTACAAATCACTTAAAAACATTGCTAATATATGTAGAGAGTTTTTTATTTGGATAGCAAAGCAAAAAAATTTTTAGAAAGGGAACGTAAAAAATTTATGCTTGTGGAGTTAAGGGGAGTCGAACCCCTGACCTTCTGAATGCCATTCAGACGCTCTACCAGCTGAGCTATAACCCCGTATTACAATAATACAAATATTATTAAAAAAATACTATTACGTTTTCTTTACAAAAAGTAACCTTAGATAACTCATATATCTTTTACAGTTAAGAAAAAACAATGAGAAGTAATATTACAAGATATTAATAACTTTTTACTATTAAGTAATAAGTATTTTTGTTAACATACTTTTTACAAATCAAAAATTTTAAAATAAAGAATTTCAGCTTGTTTAATTGAATAGTTGCTACCAGCAATAAATTATAAAAAGGTGGAAAATATTCCCATATTTTTTATTTTATTGTGGATATTTTCCTCATTTTATAAATATAACCTTTAAAATTTGAAAATAACTAAAGTTTTTTTCTGGTATGAATTTTGCAATTCTCTTTTTTAATATTATTTTAAAAAAATAAAACACACAATTATGAGAATAACAATTACATTAGTAACTACAATCTTTTTTCTATTAGCAATTAGTTCCTCAATTTTTCCCTATCCTAACGGGATCACTGGAAGGACTTTAAAAACTACCACTAATGGTTGTAGCACCTGCCATACATTTGGAAGCAATGTAACTGGATTTTTTAGTGGTCCTGATACAGTTACAGCTGGACAGACAGTGCAATTTACTTTAACAATCACACGTGTCGGTGGTAGTGGTAAATTAGGGTGTGATATTGCTGCTCAAAATGGAACACTTGCACTTGCTCAGGGCAATACCTATTTACAACTTGTGAGTGGAGAACTTACACATCAAAATGCTATTAATCTTACAACAGTAACCTTGCCGTTTAATTACACTGCTCCTTTAACTCCGGGACGGGATACTTTATATGCTACTGTTGATGTTGGACATGCAGGGAACTGGAATTGGGCACCTAACAAAAAAATCGTAATTAAATCAGCAACAAAAATTACTTCAAATTCAAATCCTATTAATTGGTATCTAAAACAAAATTATCCAAATCCTTTCAATCCAATTACAAAAATTTATTATGGTGTAAAGGAAGGGACAAACATAACAATTTCAATTTATGACATTAGCGGAAAAATTATAGCTATCCCCATTAACTCCTATCATAATCCCGGAGAATATGAACTTGAATTCAATGCAAGTAAGTATAATCTGTCCAGTGGAATATATTTCTATGTCCTTCGTGCAGGGACTTATCAGGAAATAAGACGAATGTCTTTGACCAAATAATTTTTTCTTTTATTTACCTATATGCCCCTTTTTTTTCACACAAAAAGGGGCTTTCTTTTTTCAAACCCATTTCATCTTTTTATGTATTGAATTTAAAACTTAATTTAACTTAATTAAGAGCAATTAAATATTGAGCAATGAAAAAATATTTTACACTTTCAATTTTTATTTTTGCTTTTTTAATAGCAAAAAGTGGGATTTCCGGAGATAGAATGATACTGGTGGAATTTTTCACCAGCGCAACCTGTTCGCCCTGTGCTTCTAATAATCCAATAATGACAGCTTTTTTGAATTCACAGAATCCTGAAACAATCACTGCAATTGGTTATCATATGAATTGGCCCTCACCGGGAAATGATCCTATGTATTTGTATAATCCTACTGACAATACAACTCGAAGGACATATTATGGAATTAATTCAATTCCTGAAGCCAGATTCGATGGATTGATTACTGTACTTCCTCCGTATAATCAAGGCACGTTACAATCTTATTATAATCAACGCAATCCTATCTTGAGTCCTGTTACTATAATCGTTACTGATAGTAGTATTTCTACAGATAGCGTACTTGTCAGAGCAAAGATATTTTGTGAAACTATGTTAACTAATCCTGATGTAACTGTTCATATTGTATTAGTTGAAAACCATATTCACTATACATATCCTCCCGGGACAAATGGGGAAACTGATTTCTACTGGGTAATGAGAAAAATGTATCCATCAGGTAACGGAACTCCGATGTCCTTAAATCCTGGAGATGTTCGCACAGTAGAATATAGATATAAAAAGGATACTGTGTGGAACTGGTCACAGATGAGCACTGTAGTTTTTGTGCAAGATAATTCAACACGTGAGATTTTAAATGCAGCTAAGAAAACGCAAAATTTCACACTAACATCATATCCTGTTTTTAAATCTGTTCCTCAGGGTCAATCAGCTTCAGGTACATTTAAAATAAGTATTCCGTATGTAGCTCAGGGCTATAATCAAACTGTAACCCTTACTACATCCATTGAACCATCAAACCCTAACATTACAACATCTTTTCCTAACGGGAATACAATCAGTAGTTTTCCAGATTCAGTTACACTTGTTGTAAACTCAACCCCATCAGTGCCCGCTGGAAAATATAAAGTTATTGTTACAGGAACAGATGGAAACGGTAAAACTCATAAGACTTCAATTGACTATCTTGTAGGAAAAAATTATGTTTCAGTAAGGACAAATAATTCACAACTGGCTTTTAAAGTTGACAATGTACAATATATAAGTTCAAAAGTTTTTGAATGGGATTTAGGTTCTACTCATAATCTAACAGCAATATCACCTCAAACTTTCGGGGCAACCAGATATGTGTTTCAGAATTGGAGCAATAATGGAGATACTTCACAAAATATTACCGTTACTTCTAATATTTCATCTTATACGGCATATTATAAAACACAGTTCAGACTTTTGGCTTACACAAATCCTTCTGGCCTTCCTGTAACAATTACAAATGGAAATGCTTTTTATGATTCTTCATCAACGGTGAATGTAAGTGTTTCACCATTACAAGTTCAATATAATAATCATACATACTATTTCAACAGGTGGGTTGGTGGTGGCAATGGATCTTATACCGGTTATAATCCCTCGTTTACAGTAACTCTAAATAATCCAATAAACGAAATTTGTTATTATGATACTACAAGCGTTGGAATAACAAAAATAGGAACTGAAATTCCTGATGTATATAAATTGTATCAGAACTATCCTAATCCGTTTAATCCAGTTACAAAAATAAATTTCGATATACCTCAGAGCGGTTTGGTAAAAATTACTGTTTATAACACATTAGGTCAGGAAATTAAAACTCTTTACAATAATTTTATAACACCCGGTAGATTTGCAGTTGAATTTAATGCAATAGAATTACCAAGTGGAATTTATTTCTACAGACTTGAAACAACTTCTTACACTGAAGTCAAAAAAATGATATTGCTTAAATAAATATGAGTTGTAGAAATATTTCTGCATTTCAAGATATAATTAAATTGATTACTTTTGATTGATTAAATAATTAAATAAAGGGAGCATTTAAACTTGGCAGTCAAAATAACTGAAGAATGTATTGCTTGCGGAGCGTGTGAGGCAGAATGCCCGAACAACGCAATTTATGAAGCTGGAAAGCCATATAAAATTGGCGATAAAGAATATCCAGCTTTATCAGATGACTATACATACGTCGTTCCTGAAAAATGTACAGAATGTGTTGGATTTTACGATGAACCACAATGCATCGCAGCCTGCCCTACTGATGCTATTGTACTCCTTCCTGAATTACAAGAATCAAAAGAAGCACTTTTAGCCAAAAAAGAATATCTTGATCAGGTTGGAAGATAATTTTAAAAAATTCTCAAAAAACCCGAAATTTCACATTTCGGGTTTTTTATTTTACCAATATTTAGCATTTATTTTAAAAATTATCTTATAATATATTTAACCTTTAGATTTTTTAAATATGAGACTTAAAGTTAATAGGCTTCCCCTGAAAATTTATCCCAATAATAAACGTGTAATAACAAGATACTTTAGCCACGAAGAAATTAAATCAGAATTTATTATTAATAAAGTAATCTCAATGAGCGATACGGAAGCAGAGATAAATTTAACTAATGTACTAAGGGAATTTGCTAAAAGACATAGAAACATTACAAAAATTTTTGAAAAGAATTTTGCTACAGCGGTTGATTCAGTCAAACTATCACGAGAAAAACTTGAAGGATTAAGTTCTACAAAAAAACTTTTGATTGGTTCTTACTTTACAATGGAGTATTCCATTGAATCTGCTGCTCTTTATAATCCATCTATAGTTTTACATCCTAACCAATCAAATCTCGAAGAAGGACAGAAGAGAATAATTATTAGTTTGAGAGCAACAGGTGAAAGTCATATATCATCTATTGTTTTCAGAAGCGGTATAATTGATAGCAATGGAAATATTATGCTTGATCCACAAGGTAATTACATTGGTGAAGCAGAAGTTATTAAAGGATATACTTATAATAAGAACGATTTTAAAAATTTAATGAAGGAACACAATATTAAGAACGATGTTTCATCTGAGATACTTAACTTATTAGGAGATGTGTTTTACTATACCCAGTTGAAGAATGCAATTAATAAAATTAGAAAAGACAAGGTTTTAAATCTGGAAAATGAACGTTCAGTAGCAAAAATGCTCTGGCTTGCAAGATCACATTATGATATATCTTTTTCTCAGGATACTGATATTTCAGAACGAGTTATTTTCCCCGTTTCACGAACCGAAAGCAAAGGTATTGAAGATGCAAGATTTGTGAGGTTTGAAGAAGAAAACGGAGATTTTACTTATTATGCTACCTATACAGCTTATGATGGTACATCAATCCTTCCTAAAATAATTGAGACAAAGGATTTTTATTTTTTCAAAAACCTACCATTGCATGGGGAGTGTGCAAAAGATAAAAACTTTGCATTATTTCCTAAAAAAATTGAAAACAAATACGCTATGTTATCGAGGATTGATGGAATGAATCAATATATAATGTTCTCAGATGATATAACTTTATGGGAAAATGCCTTTCTTTTGCAAAAGCCAGAATTTCCATGGGAATTCGTTCAAGTTGGTAACGCTGGATCTCCAATTGAAACAGATGAAGGATGGTTGGTTTTAACACATGGGGTTGGTCCTATGAGAAAATATTGTCTTGGAATAATTTTACTTGATTTGCATAAACCACAGAAACTGCTGGCAAGACTTAAAGAACCTTTAATTGTTCCTACAGAAGAAGAGCGTGAAGGTTATGTCCCAAATGTTGTTTACACCTGTGGCGCATTATTACATAACGATTTGCTCATTATTCCTTATTCCTCTTCAGATTATGCAACAAGTTTTGCCACTATAGAATTAAAAAAAGTTATGGACGCCCTCGAATAGAAAGTATATATTTATATACTTCAATGTATTCATCTACCATCCTATCAAGTGTAAAGTTTTGCATTGCATATTCATAGCAATATTTTCTATCAATTAATTTTACATCTTTAACTCGATCAATAGCTTCACTAATATTGTCTACCAGGAATCCTGTTTTACCATCAATAATTAGCTCCGACATAGAACCTTTATTAAATGCAATCACAGGTGTCCCCGTAAAGAAGGATTCAACAACACTTAATCCAAACGGCTCTTTAAAATTTATCGGATGCAACAAAACATAAGCACCACCAAGTAATTTGTTTCTCTGTTCAGGTCCAGAATTTCCAACATATAAAATATCCTCACCATTTATAAACGGTTCAACTTTTTCTTTAAAATATTTTTCATCTTGAATCAATCCGGAAATAATTAACTTTCTACCAACTGCCTTTGCAATTTGTATTGCTTCATAAGTCCCCTTATCATTATGAATTCTGCCAAAAAAAAGTAGATAATCTTCTGGATTAGAATTAAAGGTAAATAATCTTTCATCTACACCATGATAAATTGTTCTAATATAATGTAATTCCGGACTTCTGTCAGCATTGCTTATAGATACATAAAAAGTATTATTATCATATTTTTTATAAACAGGAATTATAGAAGGTGAAGAAAAACCATGTATAGTTGTTAAAAGAGGTGTTGATATTAGTTTAGAATAAGTAAGAGGAAGAAAATCATAGTGATTGTGAATTAGATCAAACTGGTTTGCTTTTTCCATCACATAACTAATATGTAAGCATTCGCAAACTTTTGCATCCATTTCAGGATTTTCACCATACGGTTTTTCTATAATATAATCAAGCTTACCTGAAGTTACAGAGTCCCCCGTTGCAAATAAAGTTACATCAATTCCCTTTTTAAGTAGTCCTTCAGTAAGATTTGATGCAACTTGTTCCCAGGGACCATATTTACGAGGAGGTGTTCGCCAGACTACTGGCGCAAGCATTGCAATTTTCATAACGCATTTCTTGATGAATTAAGACATAAATCAATCAATGTTGTAGATTTTGCAGTTCCAAGACACATTACTGTATCAGCTGCACCATAATATATTTTTATTGTTCCATCATCTTCTAAAATGGCTCCACATGTAAACACTACATTTGGTACATAACCAACTCTTTCGTATTGTTCTTCCGGCTGCAATATCCACTTATCACTTACTCCAAGAATCCTTGAGGGGTCTTCTAAAGAATGTAATGCAACACCCAATCTATAAACACTTCCCGACATAGTCTGAAATACTCCGTGAAAGATATTTAGCCAGCCATTTGAAGTCTTAATAGGAGGAGCTCCAGGACCAATTTTCATTTCATCCCAGTGATAATCTTCAGGTCGAATGAGAATTTGAGAATCTCCCCAGTGAATTAAGTCATACGAATAGGATATCCAGATACTCCATTTATGTATATTCGTGTGAGGCCTTTCAAGACGCACATATCTATCATTGAATTTTTCTGGAAATAACACCACATTTCTATGATCAGGGGTGGTAATAAAAGAAACTCTTTCAACCTTTTGAAAATCTCTTGTTCGGGCAAGTCCAATTCTTACACCATATCTTGAATAGGCACTATAGGTTATATAAAATTCATCATCGATTTTTGTGATTCTCGGGTCTTCAACTCCAAATTCCTCATATATTCTTGCATCATCTTTTTCTGAAGGTATCATAAAAGGTTCTTCTGAAACTACAAAATTATAACCGTCTGTACTCACAGCTTTACCAAGAATACTTCGTCCATTATGCAGATGAGAACGAAATATCATTATATATTCACCATTGACTTTAACTACTCCAGCATTATGTACTGTAGCTACCATATAAGGAACATCGGCAGGAGTTAAAATGGGATTTTGTGGATATCGTTTTACATACGGTTCTAAATTGTTATCAATTGTTTTCATATTCATATTCAAGTTTAATAGTGTTAAGAACTGTTAGATGAGAGATCAGGTAGGCAATTGTACTTTCAGCACCCTGATTTCTATTAACACCAAATTTTTCAAGTCCATCATTACAACCATTAGTTTCAAAATCGTAAATTGGAATATTTAAGTCATTTTCACCTAAAAACCACATAAAGCTTTTGAACATTTTGTTTAGATATTCTTTATCCTTTGTTACAGAATATGCCTCATTGAACATCAAAACCATTGACATAACATCAATAGATTGCTGTGCAAATTCAGCACACTGACCACCTTTTACATACCAACCATTACTACCGACAGGTGTTAAATACCCTTTTCTCATTGTAACAGATTCAAGAAACTTTGCGCTTTCAATAGCTACTGAAATCATTTTCTCATCCTTGTATACCCCCATCGAACAAAAGAGGGCATAAGGTAAAATTCCGTTATCATAAGTCAAAGAATTTTCAAACCACTTCCAATTTGAGTCACTATGTTTTTGATACATTTCAACCATTTTACTATTTAAATCATACAAAGTCTTTAACATAAAATCATCAGCTGGAAAAGTTTTTAAGTAATATGATATTCCAATAATTGTATTTGCAATACCACGTGGATATTTAAGTGAGTTAAATTTTTTTCGAGAGAGGTCAAAAATTTCTTTCCCCAGTTGGTGGTAAGCATCATTAGGAGATTTGTGAATTAAATATCCCAAAGCCCAGATTGTTCTTCCAAAACAATCTTCAGAGCCTACATCATCAAGATACTGCCTGTTAAAACTTAAAAAATTTCTAAATGTCCCATCTTCGTTTTGCATATAATGAATAAAACTTAAGTATATTGGCATCAATTTCAAAGCAGTGCTATCTTTAGTAAGATCATATACCTTCAAAGTTAATAAAAGAGCTCTTGAATTGTCATCAAGACAATATCCCTCTTTTAAATTTGGTATTCCATATTTTGCATGTTGGACAATTCCTGTATCGTCGGTTAACCTTAAAATATGATTTAGTGAAAACTCCGGTAAAAGTAATGGATCAAAAAGCTGTTCTTTTTCAACGGTAGCTCTAACGTGTTTTGCTATACACTGTTCGGAGAGTTTGATATATTCGTATCCTATCTTGTTCCAGCTAAGTTTTTGTCCATATACATAAGCATTCCGTCTTAATTGCTCAATCTTTGAAGGATTATCAAGTAAATCATTTAATATTTCAGCTAATTGAATATGATCATTAAAGTTAAAAAGTTTCCCTCTGTTTTCTGCAAGTAATTCTTGAGCATGCCAGTAAGGTGTAGATATAACTGCTGCACCTGCGCCAATTGCATACGAAAGAGTTCCACTTGTAATTTGTGCTTCGTTAAGATATGGTGTAATATATAAATCACAGGCAATCAGAAATTCCATAAGGTTTTCATCGGTAACAAAAGTATTATAAAAAGTCACGTGATTTTCAAGCTTGTATTCTTTTACTAACCTCAGGAGATATTCTCTGTACTCCTCACCATAGTGTCTGAGTACTATTGGATGGGTTGTCCCAAGAACTATATATAGGACGTCTTTATGTTTATCAACAACATATCTCAGCGCCCTAATAACAGTTTCAATTCCTTTGTTTCTGCTTAACAATCCAAAAGTTAATAAAACTTTTTTGTTTTCGAGATTAAACTTCTTCCTGACTGTATCAGGGTGTAAAATCTTAACTGAAGGAACACCATGTTCAATTATTGTAATTTTATCTGATGCAATTTGGTAGATGTTCACCAGAAACTCAACTGCACGACTGCTCATTACAACAATCTTATCTGCACGCTTGCCGATCTCCTGAACTATTGCCTTTTGAATAAAAGAGGGTTCCTTCAAAACTGTGTGGAGAGTAACAATTAAAGGAATCTTCAATCTATTAATTAGAGTCAAAATATAAACACCACTTTCACCACCAAAAATACCAAATTCATGTTCAATAAAACAAATATCAGCTCCACTGTAATTAATGTACTGAGCTGCATTAATATAATCATTAATTTCATTCTGTCTGATTACACGTTTGACTTCTGAAGGATAATTATAGGTTTGCTCTTGATCATTAATCGCAACAATGTCAATATTGTTGCTTATATCTCTTACTCTAAAATTTTCAGCTATTGCTTTAACCAGATTGTTAGTGAATGTTCCTATACCACACTTTCTCGGTGGATAAGTTCCAACAAATATAATTTTCATCGGTAGTTTTTTTAATGAGAGAAATATACTATAAAAAATTAGTCAATAAAACCTACATAAAGAAAGGCCAAATTTGGGTTACAAATTTGGCCCCCACATAATTTGATATCGCTGAGTACAAAAATTATCTTAATTTTCTCTCAGGACATATTCATCATACTCAAGTTCAAATCTGAGCTTATGTTTTGACTCTTCTTGCGCAAGCGTAAGGAATAAATCTTTCAATGTACTATCATCAACTTGAGAAGCTAACTTCATATATAATTTGAAAGCAGCTTTCTCACGATTCATAGCAACGACGAGAGCATCCTGATAACTCATATCGGGAGTAATTTTTGTTGGGACTACATAATCACTAATACTCAAGTCCATAATTTTTTCTTCTGAAAACACAAAGCTCCTGTCATCTTTTATTTTTTGCAATCGCATCTTATGATTAACTTCCTCCTGCGCAAATTGTTCAAATACTTGTTTCATTTCCTCGTTCCGTGCATTATTAGCAAGTCTTGTATAAAAATTCACTGCTTCTTGTTCCTTTTCAATTGCAAAGTCTAAAATTTCGTCTGCATTTTTGAATTTGTCCATAGTTATATATTTTTTTAATTAATTATTTTCAAATGAAGATAAAAAATTCTCTTCAAATCTTTTAACTAAATAATCACATCCATAATTAAATTTTCTAAAATGATTATCCTCAGTAGTATGTTCAAGATAATATTTTTTATCAAGATCCGTTGCTGGAATAGGAGACAAAAGCGATGATATTTCCAGTGTAATATTGTGTGTGTAATCTAACTTGCATTCCACACCAAGTCTTTTCATTAATTCCATAATTTGCTCATAACTTGTAACCGATATTTTAGAATTAAACTCAGATTCAAATGTTACAACATATTTTTGAGTATTTGAATAACTTCCTCCTATCTCAAATGGTAATGAGGAAGGAAGGATTAAATCTGCCATCTCTGCAGTCTCAGTCATAAAATAATCCTGAACAATAAGAAATTCTTTATTTTTAAGGGTGTTTTTAATTTCATCTTTATCAATAGCACATCCTATAGGATCCTCTCCAAAGATAAAGATGTTCTTAAATTTTCCTTCTCTGAATGAGTCCCAAATATTATCATCAATATATTCAGGAAGGTCTTTCACCTTCCACAATGTTCTCATTCTCTCCCTTAATATTGGATCATTAATACTTACCGTCCCAACACCAATCTCAGGAGAAATACCCATATCAAAAAGCCCCTGAGAATTGTTTTTCTCTTTTAATATTATTAAGCCACTTGCACTCTTGCCAAGCTTTCCAGTTATTAAAGCAAGATTAAAAAGTTCTTTTATGGCATTAGAAGATAGATGTTTCTCAGATGCAACTATAACAGCTTTCATCTCTGAATTGAACTCAGTAGCAAAATCAATCAAACGCTTTTCAAAAAATACACCTGATGATTTTACAAGATTATTGAAATCTTCTGTGAGCAACTTTTGTTTGTATTCATCAAATCCACTAACGTTATCATTAATAAATAATCTGTTTTCCAGCCCATTTGACAAAATATGATGATTTACAGCTTTTAGGAAATAATAATATGAGTTTACAAACAACACTCGATCAGATTTATGAATCATTCTATCATTTTCGTCTTTTGTTATCACTGATACTTTTGCATTTTGTTGTATACGTGCTCTATTTATCATCATTCCGACTACACCATTTTCATAATTTGTTTCTGAACCTAAAACATAAATTCTATTTGTCTCAAGTATTTTCTCAAAAGGCAAGTTATCACGTACTGCATATTTATACCCATTTCCCCTTCCTGAATAATGAAAGCTTGTAACATTATTTGTCTTAAGTCCTGCACGTGCAAACTTTTGAATCAAATATAACTCTTCGTTAGTAAGTCGAGCACCAGCAAAAATAATATTTCCATCAGGTTCAGTTGCTTTTATACGTTTCAAGATAATTTCAAAAGCTTCTTCAAAGGTAATTTCTTTGAAGCTTCCATTTGTACGTAACAACGGTTTTGTAATCCTTTTACTATCATTAAGATACTTATAACCAAACTTTCCAAAGCGACAGTGAAGACCATCACTATTGATAGTTCCATTTGCACCAGTTGCCTTCATAAAGAACCCATTTGTATGATGTAAGGTAATTTCACAGCCTGTTGAACAATAGTTACATATTGTATTAAACGATGATAATTTAACTGGACCTGGTTTAAAAGTAAAGTTTTCTGACATTGCACCAGTAGGACAGGTTGTAATACACATTCCACAAGACTCACAATCAGTTTCTACAAGCGAGCCAAGTCCACTTGGAGCAACATAAGTTTCAAATCCGCGATTAACAAGTCCTAATGCAGCAGCTCCAACAACTTCCCTACAAATTCTTATACAGCGTGAGCAAAGAATACATTTATTATTATCTATTTCAACAAATGGATGGCGAAAATCAATTTCATACTTTTTGTATTCACCATCATATTTAGTCTGTACTGCTTCATATTCAGTAGAATATTTCTTTAAGTCACAAGTGTAGTATTCATTACAACCACATTCCATACATCTCAAAGTTTCATTAAATGCCTGTTCATCTGTATATCCCAATTCAACTTCATCAAAATTTTTTCTTTTTTCAGCAGGAAGAGTTGGCATTTCTTCTCTCTCCTGATGAACATAATGATCTATATAATCGGTAGGATCCTGTTTTTCGAAATTATCTCTACGGCTAATAAATTCATACGGTTCACCTTTTACTGGCTCTCCAATTAGATATTGGTGACAGCTTCTTGCAGCTTTTCTACCCTGAGCAATTGCTTCTATAAGTGTTGCAGGTCCTGTCACAGCATCTCCTGCGGCAAAGATATTTTTAATAGAAGTTTGTAAAGTTATTTTGTCTGCTTGAATGTCACCCCATTTATTAAGTAGAAACTTTTCGTCAGAATATTTATTTATATCATCAAGAAAATTCACATTTGTTTTCTGTCCAATTGCAGCAAGGATGTAATCAAGTTCCAGTTCAAATTCTGAACCTTCAATCTTAATAGGTCGTCTACGTCCTGAGGCATCTGGTTCCCCGAGTTGCATTTTGAAACACGTTAATGATTTTAAACGACCTTTTTCATCAACATTCACGCGTGCTGGTGCAGTTAAAAAGAGGTATTCAACCCCTTCTAATTTAGATTCATGAATTTCAATTGGATTTGCTGGCATCTCTTTTTCCGTTCTACGATAAATAACATATACCTTATCAGCACCACATCTGACTGCCGTTCTACAACAGTCCATCGCTGTATTACCACCACCAATAACCGCAACCTTTTTACCCGTGAAATCATATTTTTGTCCTGTCATTTCCATATTTCTTAAAAAATCTATACCACTTAAGACATTTTCAGCTCTATCATTCTCACAACCTATTGTAGTCCCAATTTGTGAACCGATTGTTATAATAAATGCATCATATTCACTTTTAAGATCCTTAAAACTTACATTGTCTCCTAACTTATGGTTATATTTAATTTTTACTCCAAGGTCGGTAATGAATTTAACTTCCCTATCAATAATTTCATTAGGTAAACGGTATGGGGGAATACCATAACGTAACATTCCACCCGCATAGGAATTCGCTTCTAATATTTCTACATCGTGTCCTTCTATTGCCAGATAATAGGCTGAAGTTAATCCCGCAGGACCAGCTCCAATAATACAAACTCTTTTCCCTGTTGAAGATTTTACATCAGGAATAATGTATTCACCTAATTCAAATTCTTTATCAGTTGCATATCTCTTTAGATAATCAATACCAACCCCTTTACCCTCTACAAGATTTCTGCGGCAGGCTACTTCACAGGGTCTAACACAAACTCTTCCACAAATTGCAGGAAGTGGGTTAGTTTCCCTAATTAGTGCGACTGCTTCTTTGTACATTCCTTTGTTAATATAGGATATATATCCCTGTACATCTACGCCAGCAGGACAAGTTAATTTACAAGGAGCTACACAATCCGCATAGTGATTACTCACTAATAATTCTAAAGCAGATTTTCTCGATTTCTTTACTCTTTCAGTATCTGTATTAATACGCATACCCTCAGTAATCTTTGTACTACAAGATGGCTGTAAACCCCTCATTCCTTCAATTTCAACTACACACACATAACAGGACGAAAAAGGTTCTAAGCGCGGATCATTACATAACGTCGGGATGTTTATTCCATTTCTTCTTGCAAGTTCTAAAATTGTCTCTCCCTTATATCCTTGAACAATTTTTCCATTTAGTACAATATTCAGCTTATCCATATAATAAGTTATCTTATTTTTTTAATAAATAATAATTGCATCAAACTTACATTTAGCATAACAATCACCACACTTTATACAAAGGTCTTGTTTAATAAAATGTGGTAATTTTTTCTCCCCTTCAATAGCTTCAACAGGACAACCACGTTTACAAACCATACAACCAGTGCATTTATCAGGAATAATTTCATAAGTCAGAAGTTTTTTACAACTCAATGCAGGACATTTTTTATCACGAATATGAGCTTCATACTCATCTCTAAAATATTTTATTGTTGTCAAAACAGGATTTGGAGCAGTTTGACCAAGCCCACATAATGAAGAATCTTTTATCTGGTACGCAAGTTCTTCAAGTCTTTCAATATCTCTTTCTTTGCCTTCTCCTTGAGTAATTCTTGTTAATATCTCAAGCATTCTTTTTGTTCCTATTCTACAAAATGTACACTTACCACAAGATTCCTTATAGGTAAAATCAAGGAAGAATCTTGCTACCTCTACCATACAAGTTGTTTCATCCATTACAACCATTCCACCAGAACCCATAATAGCACCTGTTGCAGTAACAGAATCATAGTCAACAATTGTATCTGACAAATACTCTGGAATACAACCACCAGAAGGACCACCTAATTGTACAGCTTTAAATTTCTTATCTCCGATTATACCACCACCAAGTTTATATATGATATCTTTAATTGTAATTCCCATTGGGACTTCAACCAGTCCACTGTGTTTAATTTTACCTGTAAGAGCAAACACTTTTGTTCCCTTACTTTTTTCAGTACCATATTTTGCATATGATTCAGCCCCATTCAAAATAATCCAAGGAATATTAGCATAGGTTTCTACATTATTAATGTTTGTAGGTTTCCTCCATAAACCAGATACAGCAGGAAATGGTGGTCGTTTTCTTGGCATACCTCGTTCACCTTCAATAGATGCAATTAGTGCAGTTTCCTCTCCACAAACAAAAGCACCAGCACCTTCTTTCACTTCTATATCAAAATTAAATCCTTCAATACCAAGAATATCTGTCCCAAGATACCCACGTTCCCGTGCTTGTTTTATCGCGATATTTAATCTCTTTACTGCTAAAGGATATTCTGCTCTACAATAAATATAACCGTATGAAGCTCCAATAGCATAAGCTCCGATAATCATACCTTCAAGTACTGAATGAGGATCACCTTCCAATACTGATCTATCCATAAATGCTCCAGGGTCACCTTCATCAGCATTACAAATTATATATTTTTCATCAGAGCGGTTATTATTAGCAAACTTCCATTTTAACCCTGTTGGAAAACCGCCACCTCCTCGACCACGAAGACCAGAATCAAGAACAGTTTTAATTACATCGTGGACACTTATTTTCTCTCGAGCAATTTTTTTGATTGCTTCATAACCCCCCCTTTTTTCATATTCATCTATTGACTCAGGATCAATGTATCCACAGTTCCTTAAAACAATTTTTACCTGTCCGTCAAAATAATCTTTATATGGTGTTTCCAGAACATCAGATTTAACAATATATTCTTTAACTGGGGAATATTTCAGGATATGCTTGTCAATAATTTCATCAACTTTCTTAATGTCAACATCCCCATATAAATATGAACCTGTTTCATCAATTATTTCTACAAGTGGTTCTCGGAAACACATTCCAATACAACTTGTTTTCTTTAATTCGAAATCCAAACCATCAGCTTCTTTAATTCGATTTATTTCTTCATAAACTTTTCCAGCTCCTGCGGCTAAACCACAACTTCCTAAACCAACAATTACCTGTGTTTTCATTTCATTTTAAACTTTAGTTCTTAGATATGTTTTCTGTTAACTTTGATTTTTGTTTTAAAGATTCTTTTCTTCTCAAATCCTTAATTACATCAACAGCTTTTTTCTTATTCAATTTCCCATAAGTTTCATCGCCAATCATCATTACAGGTGCCAGTGAGCAACATCCTAAGCAAGCAACAGATTCGAGAGTAAATAACCTATCTTTAGTTGTTTCTCCATCTTTAACTTCAAGAAAACTCATCAATTCTTCTGTAATATTTGAAGCTCCCTGAACATGACAAGCTGTACCATGACATACACGAATAATATGTTTACCTACTGGATTTAGTCTGAATTGTGCATAAAATGTAGCAACACCATACATATCGCTTATTTTCAAACCTGTTTCTCGAGAAATCTTTTCAAATGCCTGGCGTGGAATATAACCATAAAGATTTTGTGCTGCCTGTAATAGAGGAATAAGGTTGCCCTTTTTATTTTTGTATTTTTTTATCACAGGCTCTAACAAACTAATGTTAACTTCATCATCAATATTCGTTTCTGATGTTTTCTTCTTTAAAATTCTTGATATTCGCATATTTGTTTTAATTATTGTTGTCTTTTATGTAATGTTTGAAAGGTTAGAAACTATGGCAATTGCGAGAGTTTTTTATGAATAGCATTTGCAGCTATTCTACCGGCACCCATCGCAAGAATAACTGTTGCGGAACCTGTTACTATATCTCCACCTGCATAAACAAATTCTTTTGATGTTTCCATAGTCTCAGGATTTACTTCTAAGTATCCCCATTTATTACGTTTTAAATCAGGATTAGTTTGAAATATTACTGGATTGGGACCTGTACCAATAGCAACAACTACAAGATCTGTTTCAATAATAAAATTTGATCCTTCAATTGGAATTGGTCTGCGTCTTCCTGAGGAATCTGGTTCACCAAGTTTCATTCTGATACATTCCATTGCTTTGACCATTCTTTGGTCAGTACCAATATATCTAACAGGATTTGTAAGTAACATAAATTTAACACCTTCTTCTTCTGCGTGTCTTATTTCCTCATGTCTGGCGGGTAATTCCTGTCTTGAACGTCTATATACAATCGTTACTTCACTTGCTCCAGACCTTATTGCTGTTCTTGCAGCATCCATAGCAACATTTCCTCCTCCAATCACTACCACTTTATTCCCTCTTGGTTTTGGAGTATCATATTCAGGGAATCTATATGCTTTCATTAGATTCATTCTTGTAAGATACTCGTTGGCTGAAAATATATTTCCAAGTGTTTCACCTTCTATATTCATAAAAGTCGGTAAACCAGCACCAACTCCAATGAAAACTGCATGGAAATGCTGAAGTAATTCATCAATAGTTACGGTTTTTCCTACAACAGTATTTAATTCAAACTTAACTCCTAATTTCCGTAAGTAATCAATTTCAAAAGCAACTATAGACTTTGGTAATCTGAATTCAGGAATACCATAAACAAGGACACCACCGAGTTCGTGTAAAGCTTCAAAAATTGTAACCTGATAACCAAGTTGCTGTAAGTCAGCTGCAACTGTTAAGCCTGCAGGACCAGAACCAACAACAGCTATACGTTTATTTATTTTGTTCTTAATAACAGGAACTTTTACAAGATCCATTTTCCTCTCGTAGTCAGCAACAAATCGTTCCAGATTGCCAATAGCAACTGGTTTATCCCTAACACCCATTATGCATTTGGCTTCACATTGAGTTTCTTGAGGACATACACGCCCACAAATGGCAGGTAATATATTTCGTTCTTTAATTTTTTTTGCTGCTTCATCAAACTTTTCTTCAGCAATTAATCGAATAAAAGCGGGAATATCTATATTTACCGGACAACCTTCAACGCATTTAGGGTTTTTACATTGCAAACATCTACCAGCTTCAAGAGTAGCAAGTTCACTTGTATAACCATACGGCACCTCCATAAAATTTGTGGTTCTCAGTTTCTGATCCTGTTCTGGCATTTCCTGACGCGGAATCTTGAGTTTTATTTTATTCTCATCAGCTTTAGATATTCCATGCCAAGTACAGCCATGTTTCATACATATGAAGAACGGAATCAATTTAGAAAAGACTGCTATTATAACCTCTGCAACAGGGGAACCACATTCACCACATTTTATTTCTGTAGAAATCAAACTTTTCTTACAACGTGGACATAAAAAATCATCTACCATATCACCTTCTGCAATAGGAACAGATGACTCAATATCAAATACATCTAAATAAGGGCTTAGCTTGAGATCAATTTCCTCTCCTTTGTACTTGGCTTTGAACTCTAACCATTTGTTATCTTTTCTTTCAACATTAAACGTGTTCTTACAATGAGGACAGTAAGCATTAAGATAAGTTTTAAATTTTAGGTACTTTACATCCTGTTCAAACATTTGAGTTTAATTAATTATGTTTAATCTCACCTTATCTTATAGAATATAATAGAGATTCTTTCTCTTCTTTCAGATAAATATTGTTACGCTTTTCAAGTTCATCAAAATCCACAAGGTGACCATTAAAATCAGGACCATCAACACAACAAAATTGAATTTTATTGTCAACCGTTACACGGCAACCTCCACACATCCCTGTACCATCGATCATAATTGGGTTTAAGCTAACCATTGTAGGGATGTTATACTTTTTGGTTAAGTTACAAACATTTTTCATCATTACAATCGGGCCAATAGCATAAACCAATTTTATATCATATCTTTCTTCAAGATACTTTTGAAGTGGTTGAGTAACAAATCCTCTTTCGCCCCAACTACCATCATCAGTTGTTACAACTAATTCATCACACATAGCACGCATTTCATCTTCAAGAATAAGAAGATCTTTTTCCTTTGCACCAATTATTCCAATTACATAATTGCCAGCTTCCTTAAAGGCTTTTGTTACATGGTGTAAAATAGCTACACCAGTTCCTCCTCCAACCATAATTACTGTACCAACATTTTCTACTTCTGCTGGTTTTCCAAGTGGACCAACTACATCGCGAATTAAATCCCCTTCTTTTAAGGACCTCATTAGAGCTGTTGTTTTACCTACAACCTGGAAAATTATAGTTATCGTTCCAGCGAAAGCATCTTTATCAGCAATTGTTAAAGGAATACGCTCCCCCGTTTCATTTACCCTGACAATGACAAATTGTCCGGCTTTGGCTTTTGCGGCTATTTTGGGGGCAGTTATATCAAATCTAATAATTGACCCCTTTGCCATTTCTTGTTTTCTGACTATCTGAAACATAGGCTTTTTTGTTTAATTTTTTAAAAGCCATTTACCATTCTATACTATCTTCTAATCTAATTTCATTCAAATCATCTTCGCTCAACCCATGCCATCTACATCCCTTCTTTGAGCATATGTAAAAATCTATTAATTTTGACCTCGCACTTATTGATATTCTTGCAATAGGTGAAGAACATACTTCACAAACTTTTTCTTTTTCATCTACCATTAAACTTGAATCACAATGGAAACATCGCAGATCACCTACTGGTTTTCCTTCCGGAAGAAAAATTGTTGATTTGGAAGAAAAAACATTAAGATAAGGACTCAACATTATATATCCTACTTCCCCTTTAGGATTAACTATTTTTAATTTCAACATATCTGATTCAATTAAACTCCTTTTACAAAACGGACAATATGCATATAAAAACGTACCTGATTCAATAATTTCAACATTTTCATCAGTTTCTACTTCGGAAGGCTTTCCAACTTCTTCAAACTCATCGGTTTTAGTTTTATTAAGATATCCATACTCCTGATAAAACCGAGCAAGTGCATTTGTTAAATCTTCAAATTCAACAAAGTGATTCCTGCACCCAGCTCGTGAGCAAATATTAACCTGTCCTCCCATATCAAGATGAAATGGTACCAGTGGAGCACGACAAACTTTGCACTCTTCTTTACTATTAATAACTTGATTACAATTCGGACAAATGAAAGTTGCTATCGCATTTTGTGGAACATCAAAAGAACAAATGTAATTGTAGCTTCCGTATATAGAACTTAAATTAATAGTTCCAACTTTATTCTCAACTTCTATTTTAAGTTTAATACTTGGCTCGTTATCTACAAGAACTTCTTCATCCATTAAGGATGCTCCACATAGGGGACATTTTACCGTGAGAGAAACAAAATTATACATTTTTAACTCCTGTTGTTTGTAACAAGTATTTTATGTTTAAATTTTCTACTATACTTTTAAAATTCAAATATCCTTTTATAAAGTTGTTAAGAAGCAAAAAGGTAGGGAGTGAGTCAAAAATCTTTCTATACTTCAGAATAAGTTCAAGATGTAAATTAGTCCCGAGCAAACAAAAATTTTTCTCTTTCAGTTCCTTACAAATATAGAAAAACTAAATTTAAAGGAATATCCAAAATTTGGTATCAATAAAAAAAGGCTGATCTTTCGATCAGCCTTGAAATTTAGTGCCTTATTTATGAAAAACATTATTTAGCAACAACCATCTTCTTCGTATCTGTAAAGTTACCTGAAGTCATTACATAGTAATATACGCCGGAAGAAAGATTACTTGCATCAAATGAAACACTGTGTTCACCAGCTGGCTCAATAGCATCTTTGACAACAGCAACTTCTTTTCCGAGCAAATCATATACTTTAATCTGGACTTTTCCACCAACAGGTATTGAATAATTAATAGTAGTTATTGGATTAAATGGATTCGGGTAGTTTTGCATCAATTTATATTCACCCGGTACATTGCTTGTGGGATTTTTAACATCTACTATAACATCAACTAATTTAATTACACTTCCATCTGCAGCTACTGCATACGCATACACAGTACCACTTACATAGACCAGATCCATATGTGTAAAGCTATATAAACCTGCTGGTAATGTTAATGAAGTCCAGGTTTGACCATTATTTGTGCTCTTGAAACTTGATGCTTGTGAAGCTGATGATACAATGCCATAAACAATACTTGTACCAGGTACCCATTTAAAGAGTGCATAGCCATTTGCTGTAACAGTGCTTGGGATTGTCTGTGAAAACCACGTTGTTCCACCATTAGTTGTCCTTGAAATAGCATTAGTTGTTGTGTTGGTAGAAGCTACTCCGTTAAGTTTATCATTACTAAAAGCAGCCCCAGAAACAAATGCACCTGATCCAGTTGGAACAAGAGTTGCATATGTCCAGTTTACACCACCATTAGTTGTAATCCCATACCTTGCAGGAGCAGCATTTAGACCAAAACCATAGAAATTTTGATCAATAACAACAATAGAATTCTGAGCACTTGCAGCTCCTGAGGCAGGTGGATTTTCAACCACCCAGTTTCCACCACCATTTGTTGTTTTAGCAATCCAATAAGTAGTATTTGTAGGGGGATCGCTTTGGGCAATACCTACATTTGGTAGAGAACGGGAAAATACAATTCCGTTAATGAATCCCACAGTTCCACCAGTTTGAAGAATTGTGGTCCAGGTTGTTCCACCATCAGTTGTTTTATAGACCTTGGCATTACCACCCGTTCCACCCGAAGCACCCCCATCACCAACATAAATCGTCTGTAAATCATAAGCCCAAATACAATAGAGTTCTAACGATATTCCAGAAGTTCCAATTGGTGTAAAAGTCACACCACCATTTGTAGAACGAACAATAGCAGGAACTCCATTAGGTCCACCAGCAAGAAAAATAGTTGTTGGATTTAGTACAGAGACAGAGGGAAATGTTCCCATTCCTGTTGCTCCACCAACAAACTGCCAGGTTTGGGAGTTTAAACTACCTGCTACTAAAAGGATAAAAACAAGAGAAAAAAGTTTTTTCATTTCTACCTCCCTTAAATTTATTTTAAGTTTATATTAAATTATAAATATATATTATTGATATATCAAGTCATAAATTTATTTTTTATCAAATGACAAAAACTGTGCCATATTGATTAGAAATATATGTTAAACTAAGTGACACGCAACCCATTGATTACTTCTTTTTTTCTCTAATGCAGGTATATTATTTTTACATATATCTTCTTTTAAAGGACATCTTGAATAAAATACACATCCTTTAATCTTATCTTTAATTGATGGAATTTCTCCTGTTAACCATTTACTTGTCTTTTTTAAATCATTTTTAACTAAAGAGGGAACAGCAGAAATTAAACCTTTTGTATATGGATGAAGTCCGTTGTTATAAAGAGTTTCAGATTCTGCTATTTCAACTATTGTTCCAAGATACATAACAATTATTCTATCACACAGATATTTGACAACAGAAAGATCGTGTGAGATAAAAACAATGGTCAGTTTAAATTCCTTTTGCAATTGAACAAACAAATTAAGAATTTGTGCCTGTATTGAGACATCAAGAGCTGACAATGGTTCATCTGCAATTAAGACTGAAGGATTAGTTGCCAATGCTCTTGCAAGCATAATTCTCTGCTTCTGTCCACCAGATAGTTCATGCGGATATTTATTTTTAAGTTCATTGTTCAATCCTACCCGTTCAAGCAAGAAACTAAACCTTTCATCTAATTCTTTTCCCTTAGAAATCTTATGAACTATCATTGGTTCTTTTATTATAGTATCAACTGTAAACTTTGGATTTAACGATGTAACTGGGTCTTGAAAAATAATTTGAACTTTTTTTCTGAAACATTCCAACTGTTTTTCTGAACAATTAAGTATATCAATTACCCCATCTATTCCTTTATATAGAAGACTACCATCAATTTTTACATATGGATTTTCAAATTTTAGTAAACCAAGTAATGATTTTGCAACTGTTGATTTACCACAACCAGATTCACCAACAAAACCTAAAATCTCATTAGTTCTCACATCAAAACTTATACTGTTTAAGACTTCAATATATTTAGTTTTAAATCCTAAAATACTTTGGTGTGATGGGAATCTCACATTTAGTTTTCTAACTTCAAATATATTTTCGTTTTTACTCAATAAAGATGACACTTTACAAAATGATTTTTCTGTAACTCTTTATTTTCAGGTTTTATTTTATTACAAATACTAACTGCTTTTTCACAACGGTCAGCAAACTTACAGCCAGGAGGAAATTTTCCCAATGGAGGTACCGTTCCTTTAATTGGTGACAATTTAATTCTTTTACTTTTATTAATATCAGGCAAAGAATTTAAAAGTCCCTGAGTATAAGGATGAAGTGGATTTGAAAAAAATTCATCCCGTGGTGCTGTTTCCATTATTTCCCCACCATATATAACACTTACAGTATCACATATTTGATTTACAATGGCAAGATTATGTGTAATAAACAGAATTGAAGATTCAGATTGTTCACTGTGAAGATTTCTTAATAGGTCAAGAATCTCAGCCTGAATTGTTACATCCAGCGCAGTGGTAGGTTCGTCAGCGATAATTAATGAGGGTTTCCGAGCTATAGCCATTGCAATCATAACCCTTTGTTTCATACCGCCACTTAATTGATGAGGATAGTAATTCATTCTACTTTCAGCATCGGGTACCCCCACTTTTTTCAAAAGTGAAATAGCATATTCTTTCTTATCTTGATTTGTATTGGTATCTGGAGAAATTGCTTCCAGTAATTGAGTTCCTATTTTTAGTACAGGATTCAAACTACTTGAAGGTTCCTGGAAAATTATTGATATTTTATTACCTCTAATTTTCCTTAAATTTTCATAACTTAATTTTAAAATATCAGTACCATTTAAAAAAATTTCGCCTGAATTAATTTTTATAAAAGGTTCAGAAAGAAGTCTCATTATTGAAAGAGCAAGTAAAGTTTTGCCTGATCCAGATTCACCTACCAATCCATAAATTTCACCAGCTCTAATATCAAGGCTCAAATTATCAATTACATTTGTTGATAAATTATTACTCCCCTTACTTATGTAAAAATTTTCATTTTGTATACTTACTGTTAAATTTTTTATTTCAAGTAAAAATGACATCATTGAAATATAATTTTTTCTTTCGGATTAAATGCTTCCCTTATACCTTCCCCTATAAAAACAATTAAAAGTAGTGTTAAAAATAAAGCCAACAATGGGAAAATAACCAACCACCAGTTATGCAAATTATGCATTCCTTGATTAATCAATTCTCCCCAACTTGGAGTAGGAGGTGGAAGTCCAAAACCAAGATAATCAAGTGCTACAAGTAAAGTAATGTTACCAACTATAGAGAATGGAATAAATGTTATAATAGGTGTCAATGAATTCGGAAGAATATGTCTAAAAATCAATCTACTTTTTGAAGCTCCTATACTGCGTGCTGCTAAAACGTATTCTTTTGCCTTTTCCCTATAAAATTCTCCACGAATATAAAAACTTATGTTCATCCAGCTAAACAATGTTAGCACAATAATCATTAAAAGAAAACTTACTCCTATAAGTGAGCTTATTATTATTATTATGTAAAGAAAAGGCAGAGTTGACCAAATCTCTATAAACCTGACACCTATCAAATCAGTTTTACCACCAACAAAACCAAGCACTCCACCAATTATTATCCCCATAATAAAAGAAATTAGTGTTACAAGTAAAGAAAATGTCAAAGAGATTTTAAATCCATAAGCAAGTCTGGCAAACACATCTCTACCTCTGTCATCAGTTCCAAACCAATGTTGTAATGAAGGTGGATGAGGAGGAATTCCTTCCATTTCCTCAAGTAAATTTTCTTCCGGATCGTATGGGACTAAAGTTAATAGAACCCAATTTCCAGAGTTATCACTTTCAAATTGCTTTTTCAATAATCTATAGTTTGCTTTTCCAAAAAGAGGTTGTGATATAGAATCATCAGTTTTTTTTACATACTGATTGAAATCCTCAGCTTTATAAGACTTAAACAAGGGAAAGTAAAACTTCCCATTATACTTGACTAACAAGGCTTCACTGTTAACTAACACAGGTAATAGGAAAGACGTCAAATACAAAAGCAAGATAATTACAAATGAATAATAAGCTCTCTTAATAGACTTAAATCTAAGCCATCTCTGATATCCTACCGATGTTAAAATTTGAGACATTATTTTCATTTACTTAAATCTAATTCTTGGATCAATTAAAGCATATAATATATCAGAAAAGATATTCCCAATCATTACAAGTAAACTTTGAATAACAAGTAAACCCATAGTAACAGGGTAATCTCTATAAAGAATAGCTTTATAACTTAGTAAACCAATACCATCAATATTAAAAACAGTTTCTATTAAAACACTACCTGCAAGCAAAACAGAAAAAAAATGACCAAATCCTGTTGCAATTGGAATTAAAGAATTTCTAAAAACATGTTTTAGCAAAACTCTTCGTGGCGTTAATCCTTTTGCATAAGCCGTTCTAACATAGTCCCGTGAAAGATTGTCAAGAACTGAGTTTTTGGTCAATATTGTTAATATTGCAAAACTTGATATTACATAAGAAGTAACTGGAAGAATCATATGGTGCAGACTATCAATAATTTTACCTATAAAACTTAGACTTTCATAATTATCAGAAACTACACCTCCAAGAGGAAAAATACTCAAAAAGCTTCCACCTCCAAAGAATACCAAAAGTAGAACTCCCATTGCCCAGCCAGGGATTGAATAACCAACAAAAACAATCACAGAGGTTAGCATATCAAATTTACTCCCATGTTTAACTGCTTTATATATACCAAGAGGAATACATAAAAGATATGAAAGTACAAAACCGGCAATGCCAAACCGCAATGATATCGGAAATCTTGATACTATAACATCCCAAACAGGTTCATGATTGAAACTATATGAACGACCTAAATCAAAGGTTAACAAATTTTTTAACCAAATCCAGTATCTTTCAAGAATTGGTTTATCAAATCCATAAAATCGCTTCATCTCATTTAGTACAGATTGGGGAATCTCATAAGTTGTTGTGCGTCCACTTATAGCACTTTCACCAACAGTTTGTCCCCCTCTCAATTTCATAATCTCGAGTTCCATTGGACCGCCGGGTGAAATCTGGAGAATAAAAAAAGTTATAAAAGTAATCCCCAAAAAGGTTAGAATAAGGAGTAAAAAACGTCTCAGAAAATACTCACCCATATAAATACAATTCAGTTACTTCCAATAGTTTATTTTTTCTGGAAGTTTTTCCATTTTTAAGTTCTTGTCCTGACGACATTGTTTCAGTTTTTCATCTTTGTCTTTATCATAGTACCATAGATATGTTATTGCCCAAAAATTTTCATATTTGGGTAAAACACATTCAGGATAGGAAAATTTATTTTGATAAAGTAATCTGTAAAACTGTCCATACCACATAAGAATATAAGGATAATTAACCGCTAAAAGACTATCAACCTCTCTTACATAAACTGCTCGTTTCTGAAAATCAAATTCTTTATTATATAAATCTGCAAGTGTATCAATACGTTGAATTCTAAAACCAGGGAAATTGGGTGAATTTGGTTGATCTGCTGTGACACTCCCATAATTTATATCTATACTTGGACTTAAATCCAATTCCCACGCAACAGGTAGTAAAGTAAAATTACGTTCATTACCAAGTGTAAATTTAGTATTACCATCAACAGGTTTTAGATTAAGTTTTATTCCAACTTTTTTCAAATCTTCTTGAAATATCGTAAGATATTTTTCCTGACCCGGGCCCCCATCAAAAGGCAAATCAACCTCAAATATTTTTCCTTCCTTTATTAAATACCCGTCATTTGTTTTATTCTTCCATCCTGCTTCTTCTAAAAGTTTAACTGCTTCTTTTGGGTTATAGGTAATTATTGGATTGTTTGGATTTTCAAAATCCGTTCCAGGGAAATACGAATTATTAAGAGTATAAGAATTGTAAAATAATTTTTCATTAAATTTTTTTCTATCAAAGAGCATACAGAAGGCTCTCCGAACTTTGATATCATCGAAAGGTGGTTTTCTCATATTCATAGCAATTCCTTGAAAAACCGGTGGAGCTTTTGTATATATAACTTGTTTTTGAATCAATCCTCTTTCTACTTCATCAAAGTTAGTATTTTCATTCCACTGACGGGAACTACCAACATTAATTACATCAACTTCACCAACTTTTAACTTTTCAAACATAAGATTATCATCTGTAACAACTGTTAATTTTATTTCATCAAAGTTATATAATCCTTTCGCAAATCTTTCTTTTGTTCCCCAATAATCAGGCCTACGTTTAATTGTTATTGAGGAATTTTGCTTAACATCTTCTTTCAAAATGTAGTAAGGACCCGTACCTGGTATATAATCAAAATTGTATTCTTCAATGTATTCCGCACCCCCTATTTTATCAAGATAGTGTGCAGGGAGAATATTCATTAATGCAATTAAATCAAAATACATCCAACCAACTTCCTTTGCTTTAATTGAAACAATATATTTACTTTCTGCAATTGGCATCTCATAAGATTCTCTAAAAATATCAACATCAGGCATACGAAGTGTGGAATCAGTTTTCAATTTAAATGTTGCAATAAAATCATTTGCAGTAACTGGAGTTCCGTCTGCCCATCTTGCGTAAGGATTTATTCTGAATTTAAATTCTTTATGATCAGTTGAAATTTTCCAATGGGTAGCAAGAAGAGGGACATATTTTCTTGTTATAGGATCCAGAGTCAATAAACTTTCATACATTAATCGTTGTATCATCCTTGTAATGTCATTATTTTCACCTTCACCATGAGCTCTAATAGTAGAAGGAAATTCTCTGATTGGCATTATTATCGTACCACCTTTAACTGCATTATCAGAACCAATAGTATTATAAGTAACATTTGTTTCCCATCCGTCTCCGGTAAAACCATTACCTCCAAGTTCTGCTGGAATAGATGGATCAGCTCCAACTGGAGCTTCAAACTTTGTACTGGGGTCAAAATGTGGTAAATGTTTTTTCTCTGTTCTTTTAGTACAAGAAATAAATACCAAAAAACTTAATGAAAAAATTAAGTAAGTTATAAATTTTTTATTCATTTGAAAGAACCCCTTTTTTTATATAAAATATTAAAATATATATAAATTTGGTAGTTGTTTTATTTTCCTTTATTTCTAGCAATTAAAAGACCTTATAAAAGTTAAAGTAATTACACTAACCCATAGAATATAATTTTGTAGTTATATTTTCTTAAAAATATCTCATCAGTAGAAAATTATTTTTTTACATTAGATTTTTAAACAACCTAATCAAAAATATTATCTTATGTAAATAATAAATCATTTTTAATTTTATCACTTCCATTTATTTTGTATATATAAATGAACAATAAATTATATAATAACCCTTTATTAGATGAATGTACTTTTATTGTTTGCGATGTTGAAACAACTGGCATAAATCCATTTAATAACAGAATAATAGAATTATCTCTCTTAAAAGTCGAAAATTATAAGATTTCAAAAAAATATACTACATTAGTTAATCCTTTACGTCATATCCCAAATGAAATTACTGCCTTGACTGGTATTACAAATGAAGATGTAGTTAAAATGCCTACTTTTACTGAAGTTGCTGAAGATGTAATTAATTTTTTTTCACACTCTAATTATAGTAATCTGATTTTTGTAGGGCATAATGTTTCTTTTGATTACAAATTTCTCAAAGCTGAATTTCAGCGTATTGACAATTCTATTCAGTTTCAAGTACCCACACTTTGCACTTGTAAACTCGCAAGGAGACTACTCACAAACTTAAAAAGTAAATCTCTTGCAAACATAGCTGCCTTTCTTGGTATAAACAATAAAAAATTTCATCGTTCGTTTAATGATGCATTTACTACTTACGAAATACTAACTTATTTCATCAACAAGTTAAATAACGAGCTTAATATTAACCGTCTTTTAGATTTACTTCGTTTCCAACATAAACCTATATATACAAAAGATAACCCTTCTCAAACATTAAAACGTTTAAATCTTAATCTTAAAGATATTCCACAGGCTCCCGGTGTTTATATTATGAAAAGCGCTTCAGAGGAAGTTCTTTATATTGGGAAAGCAAAAAACTTAAGAGAAAGATTATCTTCTTATTTTCGATATAACTCAGAGATGCCGTCAAAAATAAGAAAACTAATATCAAACATAAGAAAACTTGATTTTATTGTAACTAATTCTGAACTATCAGCATTAATTCTTGAATCGAAACTAATTAAGGATCACAAACCTCGTTTTAATACAGCACTTAAAAATTTCCGTAAACCTACGTTCTTGAAACTTGATGTAACTAACCAATTTCCAAGATTGGAAAAAGTATATCAGATTGAAAATGATGGCGCTTATTACTATGGTCCTTTTTCTAAAAATGTAACTGCAAGTAACATTGCAAAGGAAATTCACAATAATTTTAAATTAAGGAAATGTAAATACAAAGAAATTAAACCTTCATTACATAATTCTATTTGTATGTACTACAACCTGAATCAATGTAGTGCTCCTTGTATTTTAAATATTGATAAAGAAAATTACTATAAGGAAGTAGAAAAAGTTCATAGTTATATAATTAATGATACAAATTTATCATACTTGAACCTATTAAAGATAAAGATGAACGATCTTTCTCGGGAACTTGAGTTTGAAAAAGCAGCTGAAGTCAGAGATCAAATTATAGAACTCGAAAAAATTTTAAGCTTTCAAAAAGTCATTACCTCTGTAATCAACAATAAAAAACTTATAATTAAGTGTGATTCATCTATAAAACGTGAAGTGTTTTTTATTCAGAATGGTAAATTGGTAAAAACATATCTCATACCAAAGCCTCTTGATCATGTTTCAGATTTGCTAATAAAAGAAATTTCGGATACTATTGAATACCTGTTTTTTTCAATTAACAAATTTGTTAAACATACTTATACACAGAAAGAACTTGATGAAATAAAAGTAATTTCAAATTGGTTGGCATTAACTCGGGATAGAAACTCTTTTATTGAAGTAACTGAAACACATAAGCTTCAAGACTTAATTCAATTTATCCTTAATGAAGTTTAGAATTTAACGATTGAAAAAAGAATCAAAAATGTTTCCTTTGGTTTTCTTGTAACTTTGTTTAGGTTTAAAATTTTCAGATTTGGCAAGTTCTTTTAAAAGTTCTTTTTCTTTTGAGTTTAACTTATTTGGAATAAAAATATCAATCTTTACTAATTGACTACCTCTACCTCCACCTCTAAGATGCTTGATCCCTTTATCCTTCATTCTATAAATAGTACCTGGTTTTGTGCCCGGTTCAATTTTAAGCTTAGCTCTTCCAGTTAAGGTAGGAACCTCAACTTCTGTACCAAGAATTGCATCTATTAAACTTATTTCAAGCTCGTAGATAATATCATCATTTTTTCTTGTAAAATACGGATGTTCCTCTTCTTCTATAAAGACAAGCAAGTTACCATTAGCTCCCCCTCTTATACCTGCATCTCCTTGACCAGAAAGTGGAATATAATTACCAGTAGTAACACCTGAGGGAATATTTACTTTTACAGTAGTTTCTGATTTTACTCTGCCTTCACCAGAGCATTGATTACATTTATCTTTTATTAATTTACCTTCACCATTACATTGTGGGCAAATTGATACATTTACAAATTGTCCAAACATTGAACGGCTTACCTGTCTGATTTCACCTGTTCCATTGCAGTAACTACAATTTTTGTATCCAGTACCGGGTTTAGCTCCTGTCCCCTGACAAGAAGGGCAAGTTTTATAACGTTTGACTTTTAATGTTTTCTCAACACCTTCAGCTATTTCTTCAAGTGTAAGTTTAACTGTAACATTCAAATCACTACCATCTATACCACTTGTACGCCTTCTTGAACGAGTTGAAGATCTTCCAAAAAACTCATCAAAAATACTTCCACTACCAAATCCTCCAAAAATATCTGCAAAATGTGAAAAAATATCATTGATATTATCAAAGCCGTGAAATCCTGTTGCATCTACCCCCTGATGTCCAAACCTGTCATAACGAGATCTTTTATCAGGATCAGATAATACTTCGTAAGCTTCAGCACATTCCTTAAATTTTTCTTCTGCTTCTTTATTACCCGGATTTCTATCAGGGTGATATTGCATTGCGAGTTTGCGGTAGGCAGATTTTATTTCATCCAATGAAGCCGAACGTGAAACACCTAATACTTCATAATAATCACGTTTTGCCATACACTTATTGCTTAACCTCCGTGGACACTATTACTTTAGCGTGCTTAATAACTTTATCTTTTAACAAATAACCATTTTCAATTACATCAATAACTGTATTGGGGGGAACATCATCTCTTGCCTCCTGATACAAAGCATCACAAAGATTAACATCAAATTCTTTTCCTTTAACATCAATTTCTTTCAGGCCTTCGTTAGTAAGTATTTTTTTAAATTTTTCGAAAATTAAAGTAAATCCTTGACGCAAAGTATCAAAATCTTTTGTTTCTCCTTTTTCAATTGAAAGAATAGATCTTTGCATATCATCATAGACTGGGATCAGCTCTTTTATAAGAGATTCTGATGCATATTTAATATAATTTGAAAGTTCAACCTCCATTCTCCGTTTATAATTTTCAAAATCTGCTGCCTTTCTTAAGTAAGCATCTTTATATTGTTCACATTCGGATTTAAGTTTTTCAATTTCTTCTTTCAACTTTTCAACAGAAGTTAAATCGGCTTCTTTTTCTACTGTTTCTTGTTGATTGCTTTGTTGCTGGTCAGATACAGTTTGTTTCGAATTTATATCTTTTTGTTTTTCTGTTTCATTATTTTGGGCCATTTTTTCTTTCTGTACTTTCTTTTCGTGAGCCATATTTTATATATAAATTTCAGAAATTAATTTTGATACATATTCCATTAAAGAAACTATTTTAGCATAATTCATTCGCTTTGGACCAATAACACCTATCTTGCCTTTTAAATCACCAAATCTATAAGTTGAGCAAACTATACTATAATCCTTTAATTTCTTATCAAGATTTTCAGAACCAATTTTGATTGATACTTCTTCATCATTTTCTTCCGTGTTTTGAAATATGTGAAGAACAAGATTTTTATCCTCTGATAAGTTTACAATATTCTTGAAATTTTTGGGATCGCCAAATTCTGGTTGCATAATTACTTCTCCAGCTCCACCAATAAAAACATTTCCACCTTTTTCTTCCTCAGAAAAAATTTTATCAACAGAATTAATAAAAAGTTGCAAAAGCTCAGGTTCGTTTTCATTAAAATTTTTCAGTAAATCACCAAGTGATTCTCTTATTTGTATTAATTTTATTCCTGAAAGATGTTCATTCAAGAATAATGTAAGCCTTTCCAATTTGGATCGTTGAATCTCTGAGTCTATTTCTAAAACTAAAGTCTTAACATAACCTGACTTTATACTTATAATAACCAAAAGTTTAGTAGATGATAAACTTATAACCTCAATCTTCTCAAGGATACCTGAACTTAGGAAAGGTTGGGTCACCACAGCCAGCTGATGTGTTATACGCCCAAGTATTCTTGAGGTTTCTGATAGGAAGTCCTCGTCATCTAATTTTGAAAGTAGTGATTCTTGAATTTGATTTTTTATTATGTTAATTTCATTGCTCTTAAGCTCCGCTTTGTTCATTAAAGTATTTACATAATATCTATAACCTTTGTCAGTAGGCATACGTCCAGCTGAAGTATGAGGGGTTTTTATTAACTCTTTTTCTTCAAGATCACTCATTACATTCCGAATTGTTGCAGATGAAAGACTAAGGTCACTCTGTTTCGAGACAGCTCTTGACCCTACAGGTACTGCAGACTTGATAAAATTTTCCACAATAAACTTCAGAACTTCTTTTTCTCTATTTGTTAAGACATCGTCCATTTCAGTATTAATTACATTACAAATATAATTAGAAAAAAACTCTCAGTAAATGCAAAAACAGAAGTATAAGAGGTCTTTAATTATGATAAATATATGTTATTTTATAATTTAGGTAAGTTCCTATTTATAATATTAAGATCTTCATCAAGAAAATGCCGTGCAAATCTACGTGCACGTTGAACTTCTGTTAATTCAATATCAGCAAAAATCAGTTCTTCAGAAAATAATTCACCTTTTGCCACAACATTTCCAAAAGGATCAACAATTTCACTTCCACCCCAGAAATTTATTCCATCTTCATAACCAACCCGATTACAAAATATCATATAAACTGAAAGAAGACGAGCAAAAGTTTTATGATGTTCAGAGTTAATTTCATAATTTCTGAAACTGTCACTTTTTACAGACATTTTTGTAGGAGAAGCTGCAAGACCAATAATAATTTTGGCTCCTTTAATTGCAAGCAAATAAGGTAAAGAAATATGCCACATATCTTCACATATCAATACTCCAAGATTCACTTCTTCCATTAAAAAAGGATCACAAAATGTCCCTTTAGAAAAATATCTCATTTCCTCAAATATTCCATAAGTTGGAGGATAAATTTTCCTGTGAATGTGTTTGATCTCTCCTTTATATATAAAAGCAGCTGCGTTATAAACTGCATAATTATCATCTTCTTCTACAAAACCACATATAATTCCAATTTCTGAACTAATTCTTTTTAAAGGATTCAACAATCGTGATTCTTTTGGGTTTAATGCAACCTCATAATTCAAATCCTTAAGGGAATAACCTGTTAAAGACAATTCAGGAAAAACAATTAAATCACACTTACTTTTTTTTGCTTCTTCACAATATTTTAAATGGGTATCAATATTTTGTTTTAAATCCCCAAGTTTACTTTCTATTTGAGCAAGAGCTATCTTCATCTTGAGTATAATAATTTTGTAAAGATTATTCTAAAAAAACCTGTTGCCTTTAAACTTAAACTCAATATGAAATGTAATATTTTTGAATAATGATGTTTTTGAAAATATTTCAGGCAATCCTCATTCCATACTCTTATCATTTTTACTCTATTCTTCAATATACTTACACCTATTTTATGATAGATTTTAGCTTTAGGGAAAAATAATATTTTATATCCTACATCATAAATTTTTTTACAAAGGTCAACATCATTAAAAAACATAAAAAACCTTTCATCAAGATAATCAATTTTTTCCAGAACATCTCTTTTTACCATTAATGCAGCTGCCATAGGTTGCTCCACAAATCGTTCAGATTGATGTTCAAAATACTTCATTTTCCATCTTCCAAAAACTTTACTTTTTGGAAAAATAACTGATAGTCTAAAAATTTCATAGAATAAATCAGAATATTTTGGTAAAGTCCTACAAGAAAATTGAACTTGACCATTTGGTGTAATCAACTGTGGTGCTATAGCAGCTATGGTCGGTTCATTATTCAATCTTTCATACAAATCTATTAGGGCATTGCCAATAATTTCAGTATCTGGATTTAAAAGCATCAAAGTATCACCCGTTGATGATTTTATCCCTTGATTAGATGCTTTAGTAAAACCAAGATTTTCCTTATTAATAATCAACTTTACTTTATCTTTAAAACCTAACTCAATAAAACGTTGAACTACTTTCACTGTATTATCCGCAGAATTATTATCAATAACAATAGTCTCAATTTCAAAGTTATCTTTCTTATTATTATAAATTGAATTCAAGCATTCTACAATATCTTCTTCACTATTCCACGTTACAATTATAACACTAAGTTTTTTCATCTCCTTTTTACAATTATAGTATCTTTTAAAAATTTTCTATCATTTCTTTCTGGATAGTCAAGCATATAATGCAAGCCACGTGACTCTTTACGTTTCAAAGCAGATTTAATAATAATGTAAGCAACTGTTACAAGATTACGTAATTCAAGCAGTTCAATAGTCACTTTAGTACGATCATAAAAATCCTTAATTTCGTTTTTCAACATTTTTACTCGTGTTAATGCCCGCTTAAGGCGATATGTATTTCTTACTATTCCAACATAGTCACTCATTAATTCTTTTATTTCCCTTTTGTCGTGAGATATTACTATCCACTCTTCAGCGTTTTCAGTTCCAGAATCATCCCACTCACGAATATCATTATGTAACTTGTCAATTTCATTTTTAATATTTACACCATTTGTTTTCCCATATTTTTCCTTTATATATTTATATATTGCATCTGAAAAGACAATTGCTTCAAGTAGTGAATTTGAAGCAAGTCTATTAGCACCGTGAACCCCTGTCATAGCAACTTCTCCACACACATACAAGTTTTTGATATTTGTTCTTCCATATAGGTCTGACTTTACTCCCCCACAAGCATAATGTGCCGCAGGAACAACAGGTATCATCTGTTGAGTAATATCAATTCCAAATTCAAGACATTTATTATAAATATGGGGAAAACTTTCTTTTATTTTTCTATTTCCAATAGGGCTTAAATCAAGATACACAAAAGGCTGACCAGTTTTTTTCAACTCATTATCAATTGCCCTTGCTACAATATCTCTTGGTGCAAGTGAACCTCTTGGATCATAATCTTTCATAAATGCTCGACCATCTATAGTCCTTAATATCGCCCCAGCCCCTCTTACAGCTTCAGAAATTAAGAAGACTTGTGTATCATCTGCCACTTCTGGTTGATACAATGAGGTTGGATGAAATTGAACAAATTCCATATTTGCCAACTCACATCCAGCACGATAAGCCATTGCAAAACCATCACCGGTAGCTATCGCAGGATTTGTTGTATGTAAATAAACCTGTCCAAGTCCACCACTTGCTAATATTGTATGCTGTGCAACTATTTTTTCAACTTTGCCAGTTCGGGCATTCAATGCATAGATACCAAAACAAGATTTTGGAACAACATTATCACTACCATTTTTTCTTTTAAGGTTCCTTTCTGTTAACAAGTCAATTGCAAAATAGTATTCAAAGATTTTAATTTTTCTTTTCTGTGAAATATGATAAAGAAGAGCTCTTTCAATTTCTTTACCAGTAAGGTCTTTAGCATGTACAATCCTATTTCTTGAATGCCCTCCTTCTTTACCCAACTTTAGCCGTCCATGTTCTTTTGTAAATCGAACTCCAAGTTCTATCAATTCATGAATTCTTTCAGGTCCTTCTTTAACAATTTTTTCCACAGCTTCAAGTTTACATAATCCAGCACCACAACTTAAGGTGTCTTTCATATGAAGTTCAAAACTATCATCATCACCAAATACTGATGCAATTCCACCCTGTGCATAGTTTGTATTAGATTCTGCTTTTTTTTTCTTTGTAATAACAAATACTTCACCTAACTGACTAAGCTTAAGTGCAAGACTAAGTCCAGCGATACCACTACCAATTACTAAAAAATCAGTTTTCATTCTTTAAATTTAATTACTTCTTCCTTTTATAAAAAGTCCCAAAAATTCCTATACTTCCAGGACTCTTGCAGGGAACCAGTTTCTTGAAAATGATGAAACAAAATATTTTTGTATTTTAAGCCTGATAGGCACAACAGGTGTGTAAGTCATAAACCAGGGCATTTTCGAAAGGAGGAGCTGCCTCACCTTGTCACTTTCGCTTTGCTGTAAAATCTCTACCTCACCATATGCTTGAAGGAAGTCTTTAGATGCATCATTTTCAGACAAAGCAATTGCTACTTTTTTATTTTTTTGAATGTTCTGAAAAGTTTTGCCGGATGTCTCAAGGAAGAAATAAATGTAATCACCTTCAAAAGCAAAGTAAACACTTAATAACCACGGTGAATAATCTCCTCCGGTTGAGGCTAAAGTTAAAGCATTATGTTTTTGTAAAAGTTCCTTGATAACTGATTTTACTTCTTCCATAAGTTTCCTTTTTCCAATAAAAATGATTTTATTGTTTTAAGAGTTCCCACATATTTCCTATAATAAAGAAAAGCCCTGAGGGCTTTTCTTTATTAACAATATAATTAATTAAATCAAATTACAAAACAGACTTTATTCTACGAATAGCTTCTTTTATATTTTCCCGACTGTTAGCATATGAAAATCTCAAATATCCTTCTCCATATGCTCCAAATGCTGTACCTGATAGAGCGGCAACACCTGCATTGTAAAGCAAGTGTTCATTTAATTCTTTTGATTTATAACCAGTCTTGGTAATATTGGGGAAGGCATAAAAAGCACCATGTGGCATAATACAAGAGAAACCAGGAATTGAATTCAAACCATCAACTATAATTTCTCTTCTTGCAATAAATTCTTCTCTCATCTTTTCTGCACCGTCTTGCGGGCCTTCAAGAGCTTCAATACAAGCCTTCATCACAAAAGCATTATTACAGGAATTACTGTTTGTCATTAATCTTGCAACCTTTTGAGCAAGATCAACATTCATAACTCCATAACCAGCTCTCCAACCTGTCATTGCATAGGTTTTAGAAAATCCATCAAGTATAATAGTTCGGTCCTTAAATCCTGGAATCTGTGCAATGCTAAAATGATCTCCTTCAAAGACTAACCTACTGTAAATTTCATCACTTAAAACCATTATGTCTTTATCTTTTATTACATCAGCAATTGCTCTTATATCAGATTCGGTTAATATTCCACCTGTGGGATTTTGAGGTGAGTTTAAAATTAGCATCTTCGTTCTGTCTGTTACTAGTCGTTTCAAGTCCTCAATATCGAAAGCAAACCCTTTTTCTTCTTTCAGGGGAAGTGGAACAGATTTTCCACCCATAAAATTAATCATAGATTCATAAATTGGAAAACCTGGGTTGGGATATATTACCTCATCTCCATCTTCTACAAGTGCAATAATAGTAAAGAAAATAATAGGTTTTCCCCCTGGAGTCATTACAACTTCGTCAGGTGTAACTTCAATACCTCGTGTTTTACTAATGTACTTAGCAATTGAAGTGCAAACTTCCAAAGTGCCTGCTGATGGAGTATAGTGTGTATCTCCAGCCATTAGAGATTTTATTGCAGCTTGAACAATATTTTCGGGAGTGCTGAAATCAGGTTCGCCTATTTCAAGGTGAATAATACTTTTTCCTTCTGCTTCAAGCTTCTTTGCCTTGGCTAAAACTTCAAAGGCTGTTTCTGTACCAAGGTTTTGCATCCTTTTTGCATACTTAATTTCCATATAATTTTTATTTTGTTTGGTGTTAAGGTAGGATTTTGTTTTGTGGGCGATTAAGGATTCGAACCTCAGACCTCTTCGGTGTAAACGAAGCGCTCTAACCAACTGAGCTAATCGCCCGATAACATTTCAAAATTAATATATATACAACTCTAATCAAATGCAAAAATACGGTTCACATAAGATTAAGAATTTTTAACGTTATAATACCACTTTCCTTTTTATACATTGAAAGTAGCTTAAGTTTATGGTATATTGTGTAATATTAATTTAATGCCTTTTTATGAAAAAGTACATTAGCTATTTAATTATTTTTATTCTTACCACAACCCTTTTTCTCTCCTGTACAAAGAAACAGGAAGTTAAGAGTGAAAAAGATAGTGCTAATGCCCTTATCACTATTACACCAAAAGACACCTCTGTAACTTTTAAATATAAACCAAAAACAGGTGATATTTTTAAGCACAAAGCAGAAAAATACAATAAAGTTACAGAAGAAATTACATTACCAAAGCAAGAAAAAATTACATCTGAAAGCAAAGGTATATATTTTACTACACTTGAAGTCTTAGAAGTTAGTGAATCAGGAGCGATTACATTTAAAGCACGCTTTGATAGCCTTCTTGTCGAACAATCTTCCCAACTAAAAGACTCGACCGTCTCTATAAAATATAACTCTAATGTAAAAGATACATCTATTTTAACTGTTGAAACAGTATTATTTGATAATCTTGTTGGAAACAATTTTAAAATACGCGTATCAGAAAATGGCGAAATTCTTGATACCTACGAAACTGAAAAGATTGTAGAAAATGTTTTAACATTTTTCAAAAACTCCAAAGACGAAAGAACAAAGGAAATTACTGAAGAATTAAATAAATCAGAAGACGTCTATAATCAACAGAAACAACTTTTAAAAGGTGATGTATCAAATACAATCACATCAATTTTTTCACAGATAATTCAGGAACTTCCTAAAGGAACTGTACCAAAAGATTCCACCTGGACAAAAATTCAAAAAGATGAAAAGTCACTTTTTAACGAACAATTGATTGTTAACTATTCTATAACAGAAGTTAAAAAAGATAATCAGAATGCACTTGTTACAATCGGAGCAGTAATGACATCAGATTATGAGAGCAAACCTGTAAAAGATAAAAAAATGGGTCTTACAATCTCACTTGAAGATTTTGAAGCAAAAGGAACAGGTAAACTTATAGTTGATCTTAATCGTGGTGTAATAAAATTGCTTGATAATGATATTTCATCTCACAGAAAATTCGTCCAGAAAAATTCACGCGGTGATAGATCTGTTTTACTCCGTGATATCAACATCAAGTATAAAGTTGAACTTATAAACTAAAATCAGTTTTAAGAAGATACCTAATTAAATAAGCACATATTTTTAGGATGATGAAAAATTTTTATATTGTTGAACATCCTTTACTGATGCATTATTTAACCATACTAAGGGATAAAAATACCCGACAAGAACAATTTAAATACACTCTTGACAAAGTTTCCTATTTATTAGCATCACATGTGTATGCTGATTTAACAGTTACTCAAAAAGTAATAAACACACCTCTTAAAAAATGTAATGGAGCTTCTGTTAACAATTTAGTTGTTCTTATGCCTATCCTTAGGGCTGGACTTGGTCTCTTAACGGGTTTTGTTGATCTATATCCTACAGCTATTATAAGTCATATGGGTCTTTACAGAGATGAAGAACTTCTCAAACCAGTAAAATATTATTTTAAGTTTCCCAAAATTAAAAATAAAGAACTACTAAGAGTTATTATTCTGGATCCTATGATTGCAACAGGGGGGAGTATTTCATTTGCAATTGAATACTTGCTAAATATGGGGATCCCAAGAATTTCTGTTGCTTCACTTTTGACTGCACCAGAAGGTCTGGAAGCAATTGAAAATAGGTTTAATAAACTTGAAAAAAATAAACTCTTTATATATACCTGCGCTCTTGATGAAGGCTTAAATGAAAAAGGTTATATCATTCCAGGGTTGGGTGATGCAGGGGACAGACTCTTTGGAACTTAACCCTTTTCTTCTATAGTTATTTCTTTCCCATCTTTATTTTCAATTATTTTTTTATTATATTCCTAATAAAGAAAATATTAAATGTTTACCCCTAAAAATAAAAAAAGGTTAGATGATTTAATTAGTCAATGCAGGAAAAATTTTCCGGGCAAAAAGATTAATGAAAACTTAATAACAAATGCATACAGGTTTGCCGTTGAAGCTCATAAAAACGATAAAAGAGCTTCCGGAGAAGAATATATTACACATCCTTATGAAGTTGCAATGATTCTTGCAAAGGAAATTCCGGTTGATGATGTTACTGTAGCCTGTGGGTTACTACATGATGTTGTTGAAGATACTAAGTTTTCTATAAATGATATTAGAGCAGAATTTGGAGACACAATAGCTGAGATTGTTGATGGAGCAACTCAAATCGAAGGTCTTTCTGAAAATTACGAATTAAAACAGATTGAATCATATAAGAAACTTGTTCTTTCAATGACGTCTGATATAAGAGTAATGTTGGTTAAATTTGCCGACAGATTGCATAACTTACGAACACTTGGGTTTCTTTCTTCAGGAAGACAGTTTAGAATGGCACAAGAAACTCTGGAAATTTATGCTCCACTTGCACATAGATTTGGTTTATCTACAGTAAAAAGTGAATTAGAGGACCTTGCTTTTAAGTATCTTGACCGAAAGGCTTATGAAGAAATTGCAAAAAAAATTAGTGAAAAAAAACGAGAGCGAGAAAGATTTATAAAACGATTCACTGAGCCAATTAAAAAAGCCCTTGATGAGGCTAATCTTAAAGCAGAAGTTTATGGTAGACCAAAACATTTTTATAGTATTTATAGGAAAATTAAATCTCAAGGAAAGTCTCTTGATGAAATATATGATTTATTTGCAGTCCGTGTTATTCTCGAATCCAACAATCCTAATGATTGTTTTTTAGCTCAAGGGATTATTTCTCAGATATACCTTCCAATTTCTGAACGTTTTAAAGATTATATATCAAAACCTAAACAAAATAATTATCAATCACTTCATATCACAGTAATGAGTAAGGAAGGAAGACCTGTAGAAGTCCAGATAAGAACCAGACAAATGCATGAAATTGCAGAAAAAGGTATTGCTGCACACTGGAAGTACAAAGAAAATGTAAAATTGAATGATGAAAAAATTGAAAGCTGGATAAAATCTATTCGTGAAACAATTGAAAGTGCAACACAGGCAGGTGCTTCAACTGACGAAATTTTTGAAAGTTTCAAATTGAATTTATACCAGGATGAAATATATTGTTTTACACCTAAAGGTGATTTGAAAGTCTTACCAGCTGGAGCAACTCCTGTAGACTTTGCATTTGAAATTCACTCTGAAATTGGTATGCGGTGTATTGGGGCTAAAGTAAATGGCAGAATTGTTCCTCTAAATACAAAATTAAAAAGTGGTTGCCAGGTTGAAATAATAACCTCAAAAAATTCCAAACCCAAACGTGACTGGGAAAAGTTCGTTGTTACAAATAAGGCACGTTTTGAAATAAGAAAATTTTTCAACACTGAAAGAAGAGAACAGATAGCAAAAGGTAAAGAAATTTTTGAAAAAAGATTAAAAAAACTGAAGCTACATATTACCTCCAATGAACTTGCAAAACTTTTTAAAAAATTTCATCTAAAAAATGAACAAGAATTATTTATCATTCTTGCAAATGATGAATCAAAATTAGATTTGTTTACTGACTTTCTTGTTAGCAAACAAATTAAAGATGAACCATCACAAGAACTATTAGAAAACCCTGAAACTACTCCCGAAAAAGATAAATATGAGAAATTTGTAAAACAGGCAAGAACTACCAGTCAGATAATTTTGCCATACACTTCAGAACGAGATTCTAAAGACATAAAATATGAATTTGCAAAATGTTGTAATCCAATACCAGGAGATGATGTTATAGGTTTTATCACTCAAACAGAAGGTATTAAAGTTCATAGGAAAACCTGTAAAAATATTGCTAATTTATTTCTTCAGAATCCAAATAGAATTGTAGATATAAACTGGGGAACTACTGCCGGAGGTATCTATAAAGGTGGAATTAAAATTATTGGAGAAGATAAACCTGGGGTTTTAACCAGAATTGCAAAATTAATTTCTGAACAATTTAAGCTCAATATTCAGAATCTTAATATTAATACAAAAGGTTCAATGTTCGAAGGAACTATATTTCTTGAGGTTCAAAATCTTATCCAATTAAATGCTGTTATTGAAAAAATCAATAGTGAAGAAGGCATTTTAAAAGCTGAAAGATTCAGTGGTTAATTACTTTTCTTCACAAATAACTACAGCCCCTGCATATTCGTCTGTATGCGTAATACTTACGTAAAAGTTATAATGTGAATATTCGTTTTCTACTGTATGTTTTATATAAGGTTTTCCTCGCTCATCATTTAAAATTTCTATATCTTTCCATTTAAAATCTTTTGAAATTCCTGTCCCTATTGATTTTGAATAAGCTTCCTTCGCAGCAAAGCGTCCTGCAAAATGTAAATCAGGTTTAGAAAATGATTTACAGTACTTTATTTCTGCATCTGTAAGTATTCGCTCAAAAAAACGTTCTCCATATTTATCCATCACAGTTTTAATTCGCTTTATATCAATGATATCTATTCCAATACCTTTAATCATAAACAATTTTCTTTTTTAATAATATTAAGTAATTCTGAAATACAATTTATATCATAATCAGAACCAGGATTTACAGTATTAAATGTATCTCCATATCTTGCAAAAACTGTCTTCATACCCACAGCTTTAGCACCGACAACATCTCGTTCTGCCCAATCTCCTATCATAAGACATTCTTCGGCTTTCAAACCTAATTTTTGTAATGCCAGATTAAAAGGAGCAGGGGATGGCTTTTTTTGATAAGTATCTTCAAATGTAATTACAACATCAAATAAATGCTGAAAGTTTATATAGGATAACCGTAACCAGGCTTCTCGTGCGGGTGCATCAGAAACTACTGCAAGTTTTAATCCATATTTTATTAATTCTATCAGTGTTGGAAAAACTTTAGGATATGGCTTTAAGGCAGCCTCACGAGCTGAACGATATGCAACTATTCCGGCAGATAAAATTTTATAGTCAACTTTACTATATAATCTTAATAGCATTTTATCAAATACTTGTTGATATTCTATACCTTCTTCATTGTAAATTTCATCTATAAGTTTTTTTGCACTCACAAAATCAATACCAAGACCGGAATCAATCATTGCATTTATAGCAGCTTCAATTGCTCTCTCTTTCAAGAGCATAAAATCAACAAGAGTGTTATCAAGATCAAATATTATCGCTTTTATCACTTTAAAATATATAGTTTAAATTAATTGATTTATTGTTAAAACTAAAGGGATTATACTACATGCATTCTCTTGAATTCAGCAATTTTTAAAAAGTCGCTTATTACAAAAAAGGATCCACAAACAAGTAATGTATCACCTCTTTGTAAAAATTTTTTTGCAATATTGTACGCAGAATCTACATTTTTTGTCGTTAGGACTTTGTTTTTATCTTTTACAAAATCAAAAATTTTCTCCGGCTCCATCGCACGTTTGTAAGAAGGCTTGGTCAAAATTAACTTTGAGCATAATTTTTCAAGCACCCTTACAGAATTTTTAACATCTTTATCAACCATCATTCCAAAAATTATAATAAGTTTTCCATTCCTAAATGATTCAATGTTTCTTTCAATATTTTTTATACCTTCCAAATTGTGAGAAACATCAAGAATTATTCTTGGTTTCTCTGATATTATGTCAAACCTTGCACGATAAAAAGAATGTTCTCTTATTTTTTTTAAGCCATTATAAACTGAATCAATAGTTATTTTCTCAAAACCTTTATCTTTTAAAAGGCTTACAATGCTAAGAGCTGTTTTAATATTAATTAATTGATAATCTCCATTTAAAGGGACAAAAAAATTCTCTCCCCTGAATTTACCATTTAAAATTTTAAACTTAATACCATTTATAATATTCGAATTTAATACAAAACACCAATCTTTTTGAGAGTTAATTAAAAAACTTTGCTTTTGCTCACAACGATTTTTAATAACTTTAAGTGAAGGTCTGTTCAGTTTTCCTATTACACAGGGAACTCCTCTTTTAATGATTCCTGCCTTTTCTTTAGCAATACTTTCTAAAGTAGTTCCTAAATATTCTGTATGATCTAATGATATTCCGGTGATTGCAGCACATATAGGTTTTAAAACATTAGTTGAATCAAGTCTTCCTCCTAATCCTGCTTCAATTACTGCAATATCAACTTTTCTATCAGCAAAATATTTAAAAGCAATAGCTGTTGTAATTTCAAAAAAACTTGGATTTATGTTTTTGATATGAGACCACAGTTTTTTTATTATATTATAAATATATTTCTTCTCGACCTTATTACCACCAACAAGAATCCTTTCCCTGAAATCTATAATATGAGGAGAAGTAAAAAGCCCTGTACAGTAACCACTTTCAATTAATATAGAATTAACAATCGAACAGACCGCACCTTTCCCATTAGTACCGGCTATGTGAACCGATCTGAATTTCTTGTGTGGATTGTCAAGAACCCTTAGTAAGTACTTGATATTACTTAAGTTATACTTAATTCCTGTTCTTTCAAAGCTATAAAGTTTTCTAAGTAACTTACTATATTTTCTTTGTTTAATCTCCATTAAATTAACATAATGAGAACTTCTTAAATTTGAAATGCAAAATGGGGGATTTTATACCTTGATACTGCCAAGAATATGTAATATATTTTTTGTTCAACAAAATTAGGTGTTATTTCTAACTTAGAAAAAATATTAGTTCACGGAGCAAGGGTACACAATCTTAAAAATATTGATATAGAGATACCCAGAAATAGTTTCGTTGTTTTTACCGGTATCTCAGGCTCAGGGAAATCATCTCTTGCATTTGATACTATTTATGCAGAAGGTCAGAGAAGGTTTGTAGAAACTCTCTCTCCATATGCACGTCAGTTTATTGGGGGGATAGAAAGACCTGATGTTGATAAGATTGAAGGACTTTCCCCTTCTATCTCTATAGAGCAAAAAACAATCTCCCACAATCCAAGATCTACAGTAGGAACAGTTACAGAAATTTACGATTTTCTACGTTTACTTTTCGCAAAATGTGGTACTCAATATTCTCCAGATACTAATAAACCCGTAACTCGACAAAATATTGATCAAATTTTTGAAAGCATATATAGAAATTTTTTTAATAAAAAGATAAATATTTTAAGTCCTTTAATTAAAGGCCGTAAAGGTCACTATAAAGAACTCTTTGAAAAAGTTTCTTCAGATGGTTTTTCTAAGGTTAGAGTTGATAAAAAAATTATCGATATTGTACCTAATTTACAGGTTAAACGATTCAAGATTCACGACATAGAAGCTGTTGTTGATAGAGTAGTAGTAAATGATAAATCCCGAAAGAGAATATATAACTCTCTCGAAATTGCACTAAGGTACGGTAATGGTGTAGTCATTGTTAATTACGATAAAGAGGATACTCTTTTCAATGAAAAATTATCAGATCCAGAGACAGGACGAAGTTTTTCTGAACCTACTCCAAATGCGTTCTCATTTAATTCTCCTTATGGTTGGTGTACAAGTTGTTATGGACTGGGGGAGAAAAAGTACATAGATCCAAATAAAATTTTCCCTGATAAAAAGCTATCCTTTGAAGATGGTGGATTTAAGCCAATTGGAAAACCCAAGAAAAATTGGCTTTGTTCATTTATTATCACAATTCTTAATAAGTACGGAGCCAATGAAAAGACTCCTATCAAGAATTACTCTCCTGAATTAATGGATATTTTACTTAATGGTTCAGATATGCTTATTCCCTTCCAATATGTTAACCAGTTTGGGGCTAAAACCCTCCAGGCTCATAGATTTGAGGGTTTGATAAATTATATTTCAAATCTTGCAAATGAATCAAATAAGTCACACCTTAGAAATTGGGCTGAAGATTTTATGAGTGTTTCAGTATGTGAAACTTGCAAAGGGGGAAGACTCAAAGAAGATGCGCTCTGGGTAAGAATATCCGGAAAGAACATACATGAAATCTGCTTGATGAGTATAGATAAATGTAAATCTTTTTTTGAAAAGATTAAGTTTAATGATCAAAAAGAAATTATTGCTAAACCTATTGTTACAGAAATAATTAATAGACTAAATTTTCTTATTAATGTCGGACTCAGCTACCTTACCCTCGACAGAACAGCAAAAAGTTTATCAGGGGGAGAAGCTCAAAGAATTAAACTCGCTACACAGATTGGCACTAATCTTACTGGAGTTTTATACATTCTCGATGAACCTTCAATTGGTTTACACCAAAGAGACAATTTAAGATTAATTCATTCCCTAAAGAAACTAAGAGATCAAGGTAATTCAATCATAGTAGTTGAACATGACAGAGAAACAATTGAAAATGCTGATTTCGTAGTAGACCTTGGTCCTGGTGCTGGCGAACATGGGGGACAGATTGTTGCTGCTGGGCCCTTACCTTCACTTAATGGAAATTCACTAACTATTGATTATATAAGGAATATTAAAACAATTAAGTATAATCCAAAACGTAGGAGTGGAAATGGTTATAATCTTGTAATTCATGGTGCACGCGGGAACAATCTTAAAAACTTGACTGTTAAAATTCCTCTCGGCAAATTTGTCTGCGTTACTGGTGTCAGTGGTTCTGGAAAATCAACTTTAATTAATGATACTCTGTATACAGCATTGACAAGACAACTTTACAATACTAATGAAGAACCTTTACCCTTTGATAGGATTGAAGGATTGATTAGGTTAAAAAATAATAAGAAAGAAAAAATCATTGACAAAGTAATTGAAATTGATCAGTCTCCAATAGGACGTACCCCTCGTAGTAATCCTGCTACATATACAGGACTTTTCACTTTAGTTAGAAATATATTCGCTTCATTACCTGAATCCAAAATAAGAGGTTATAATATTGGAAGATTTTCTTTTAACGTTAGTGGTGGTAGATGTGAAACTTGTCAGGGAGATGGACTACAAAAAATTGAAATGAATTTTTTACCTGATATATATGTAACTTGTGAAGTTTGTCATGGAAAAAGGTACAATAGTGAAACATTGGCGGTACTATATAAAGGAAAGTCAATAGCTGATGTTCTTGATATGACTGTTGAGGAAGCCCTTAACTTTTTCTCTTCTTTCCCTGCAGTTAAAAGAAAATTACAGACACTTAACGATGTCGGACTTGGATATATTAAATTAGGTCAGCAAGCTACAACACTCTCAGGGGGAGAAGCACAGCGTGTTAAATTAGCAACAGAACTTTCAAGAATACAAACGGGAAAAACTATTTATATACTTGATGAACCAACCACTGGTCTCCATTTTGAAGATATAAATATGTTATTAAAGGTTCTTAACAAACTTGTAGATAAAGGAAATACAGTAATTGTTATTGAACATAACCTTGATGTAATAAAATGTGCGGATTGGATTATTGATTTAGGACCAGAAGGGGGAGATAAAGGTGGTTATATAGTTGCTGAGGGAACTCCTGAACAATTAGTTAAAAACTTTAGTGATCTTTCTTATACAGCAAAATATTTACAAAAAGTTCTTTAATCACTTGGGTAATCATCTTCATTAAAGCCAAATCTTAGTTTTTTCTTACTAAAAATAACTTTTCGTGCACCTTTATCTTCAATTGGCTCTTTTTTAGGTTCAGGTAATTCTATTTCTTTTTCTTCCATAAGCGGGGAAGAATCTTCAGATGGAACAACATAATCTGAGCCAACTTCTTCTACTATTATACCATCATAAAGAGACTTCAATTCATGAATAATAACATTATCAGAATCTTTTAATCCCGTTTCGTTAAAATATTCGAAAGGTTTCTTGGGTGGTGCTGTGCCTATAATTCTAAAATCACTTTCAATTTGTTGCCCTTCCTCTGAATAATAAATAAATTCATTAACTTCTTCTTTTTGGTTTTTTTCAATACGTTTTGGTTCCAAATCCTCAACTCTTTTATTCATCATTACTTTATTCTGAAATTCAAGATACTTACCAACTTCCAAAACCTTTCTAAACAATTTCGCATTAATATTAAAAATATCTGAAGGGTTAAAAACTTCACAAACAGAATCCCTAAGCCAAAACTTTCCTCTGAATATTATATCGGATATGTCCTTAGTAGAAAGTTTTTCTATTATGTGTTCAGCTATTTGCTCAGTATTTACTTCAGGTATGTTTATAAGATTTCTTGGATCAACCAGATCAAAGAATAACAAATTAGCCTCACTTCCAGTTTTTATAATGCCAAGATTTCCACTAACCCCAAACATTCTTGAAGGAACTGTCGTAATCATCCTTAGCAGCCTTTCATAAGTAAAATTATTTTTTTGTATAATACGAGACAAGAGACGCAACTCTGAAATTAGATCAATTCCATTTATTCCAGTACCTACAATAAAGTTAGCATTATATTTCAAGAAAAAATCAAAATCAAATTTCTTATCTGAAAACATAAAAATATCGCTTGGGCTAAGAATAATATAAGCATCTTTATGCAGAACTAACTCAAGATCGTCAAGATGAAAAAATAAAGGATTTGCAAAAAATGTTTGAGGACCAAGTATATTATTTTCAGATAAAACGTTAACAAAAGATTTATCATAAACGCTTTTCAGCTTTTCATAACTTCCGGGATATTGCATTATTTCAAACAATACATTCATTCCCTTATCAATAAAATTCTTTTTCAGAAATGACAGTGAATAATTACTTAATAAAGTCTCGTCTTTAACTGTAAAAATAGCAGGTTTATTAATAGATTGTAATATCTGGAATGAGTTATTATCACCAACAGATAATATAAGATCCTGAAGAGCATAAAAATTTTTCTTATAGTTATCAGTAATAAAATCCTTCTTAAGAAAATTGATGATTTCGTTAACTAAAAGCTCTCCTCTTAGGAAAGCTTCATAAAATCCAATGGTAAGAATATTTCTAAGCTCGAGACGATTATTTATTGAGGGATTTGAGAAGTAATTTTCAAGAAGAACAAGAGAAATGTTATCTTCAATATTAGAATAAGTTGTATTCTTAAAAAATAAACGAATATAGGAATAAAATGATTTACAATATGAATTTATAAAAGCTGGACATATTATCTTATTAGAAGCATCAATAATTATAGCACCAGGATAACGGGAAACTATTGCAGTATCTTTTATTAATTCTCCATCATAATCAATATTACAGATTTGATTGTCTTTTAAAATTATAGTAAATCTACCAACACGACTTTTTTCATCAAGAGTTAAAACAAGTCCATTTTTTATGGCTGTATACTTACTCATTACAAATCAGTCATTATATATTTTTCATTTAAATAAAAATCACTGTCATATAGATGGTTAACATCATCACGAAAAACTGCATATTGAAACCCATCACGAACACTAAAAGCAGCATACTCTCCCTTTATATTAACTGCCAGAAATCCAACCTGATAAATATGATCTCGGTTTTTACTTGAAAGCAAATTTAGTTTATGCACTCTTTCACAGGCAGTTTTACAAGCCTCTAAAGGAGACTTGCCATTTCTCATAAGCTCAACAATTAAGAAACTACCACATGCTCTAATGCATTCTTCACCTCTACCTGTGGCAACAGCTGCACCAACTTCACCATCAACATATAAACCAGCTCCTATTATCGGAGAATCTCCAACTCTACCATGCAATTTCCAAGCCATACCACTTGTAGTGCAAGCCGCAGCCAGATGTCCATCATTATCAAGAGCTATCATTCCAATTGTATCATGGTTTTCTGAATCGTTTTTGGAATCATATTTAGTTTTAAGAAGTTTAAACTCATCGGTATGTATTTCTTCTGCCTTAGTAGAATTTGATTTTTTCCATTCCCAAAATCGTCTTATTGAATTTTCAGTCAATAAACTTTGTGGTTTAAAACCATTTTGTAATGCAAATTCATACGCACCATCTCCCGCCAGTATTGTATGTTCAGTATCTTCCAAAATAAGTCTGGCAAGAAGAATTGGATTTTTAATATTTTCGACACAAATCACAGAACCTATCCGTGCTTTCCAATCCATAATTGCAGCATCCAAGGTTACCCTACCCTGACAATCAGGTAATCCACCAAATCCAACACTTAAAACATTCGGATCATCTTCAGCAACCTTCACCCCTTGTTCAACTGCATCTAAAGCATTACCACCATCTTTCAAAATTTTATATGCTACTTCATTTGCTGGAATACCGTGTTTCCAGGTTGAAATTACAAGTGGTTTCATACTTTACGTCTCATTATATATCTTATAAAATAGATATCCTGCTTAGTTGTAACTTTTATGTTTTGCAAACACCCTTCAATAACAAAAATTTTCTCCCCCATTTTCTCAACAATCGTTGCTTCATCCGTTGCAACAAAAGGATTTTTCTTTAAATATCGAAAGGATTTAGATAATATTCCATACGAAAAGATCTGGGGAGTTTGAATTGCTCTTATTAAATCTCTTTGTAAAGTTCTCTCAACAAAGTTTTGGTTATTTATCTTTTTTAATGTATCAGGAACAGGTATGCCAGGTACAACACATTTGTAACGTCGTGAAGCATCAATTAGTCTCTGCATAAAATCAAAAGGAACAAAAGGTCTTACTGCATCATGGATAATTACTTTATCACTTAAATTACCTTCAAGCTGACAAAATGCATTATATACAGAATCCTGTCTATGTTCTCCACCTTCAACAAGTTGAGTTTCCTTTTTTAAATGTATTTTTTCAATTATTTTTTTAACTTTATCAAAATAACTTTTAGAGGTTGCTATAACAATTTTTTCAAGTTCTGGAAAATTGATAAAATTCTCAAGTGTATAAGCTAATAGTTCTTTACCTTTTATTTTATAAAACTGTTTTGGATAGCTTTCCCCAAACCTTGTTCCAGTACCTGCAGCTGGAATTATTAAAAAATATTTCATTAAAATAATAAATAGAAAATTATATAATTAACATTGCATCACCATAAGCAAGAAATTTGAATTTCTCTTTTACAGCTTTTCTATATGCTTTCAAAATTAAATCTTTTTCTGCCATCGAACAAGCCAACATCAACATTGTACTATGGGGCATATGGAAATTAGTAATTAATTTGTGTACAATAGATATAGTGTGTGGTGGGTGAATAAATCTATCTGTCCAACCTTTATAGGGCCTTACGTATTTTCCTGTAATAACACTTGATTCAAGAGCCCTAACCACAGATGAGCCAGCTGCAATAACTTTCTTTTTCCTATCTATAGCTTCGTTAATAATATCAGCATTTTCCTTTGTTATTTCATAATATTCAGAATCCATACGGTGCTTTGATAAATCTTCAACTTCAACTAATCTATATAAACCAAGTCCAAGATGTAAAGTAATATAGGCAATTTTTATTCCCTTCTTCTGGATCTTTTTTAGTAAATCTTTAGTAAAGTGAAGCCCTGCAGCTGGAGCAGCTACTGAACCAACATTTTTAGCAAATACTGTTTGATAGTATTCTTTATCTTTTTCAGTAGGTTCTCTTCTTATGTAAGTTGGGAGAGGTGTTTTTCCAAATTTCTCTATTATTTTGTCAAAATTTTCAAGAACATTGAATCTGACAATACGTCCTCGCGAAGTAGTGTTATCGATTATTTCACAATAAAGATTTTTTGTAAAAAATATTTTATTCCCAATACGAACTTTTCTTGCTGGATCAACAATAACATCCCATATATTTTCCTCAGTTGCAATTTGTCTTAACAAAAACACCTCAATTTTAGCTTTAGTTTTTTCCTTTGTCCCAAACATCCTTGCTGGAAACACTTTTGTATCATTCAAAACAAGTACGTCACCAGGCTCCACATAATTTATTATATTAGAAAACTTTGTTTTTGTTACTTCATAAGTAGCTCTATTAACTACCATTAACTTACAACTATCTCGTGGGACTTTGGGTTGTTGGGCAATTAAATTCTTGGTAAATGGGAAATTAAATTCAGATAGTTTCATTACTTTATTTTTGATTTAGAATGAAATTATATTTCCTAAGAACATAATTAAGAAAGTTAATATAATATTTATTTTCACCTAATACAATGATTTTTTCTATACTACTAATTATCAAACATTATACTACTTTAAGATTGTGTTTTTATAAAGGTTTAATATTCATAGAGAAAAAATGTTTGATTTATGGGATAAATTTTGTATTGCTAAATTTAAAAAATTTTAACATATTATAAGTTTAAATGTATATAGTAACTATTGATGGAGCATCCGGTACAGGAAAGAGCATTACTGCTTTTTATTTAGCTAAAAAGCTCTCGTTTCAATACATTGATAGTGGAGCATTTTACAGAACCTTAACACTATTAGCTATTGAAAAAAATGTTGCTTTTGATAATATACCAAAAATTATCAATTTGCTACAAAATATTGATTTGACTTATGAAGATGATAGGATACTTTATAAAGGACGTGATATTTCTAATGATATTAGAAATCTCGAAATAACAACAAAGGTTAGTAATGTGAGTATATTACCTGCGGTACGTAAAGAAATTAATACCAAGTTAAGACTAAAAGCAACAGGTAAAAATTCTGTAATTGATGGTAAAGATATGGGGTTAAGTGTTTTTCCTGATGCCCAATTTAAGTTTTATCTTTTATGTGATATGTCAACAAGAGTGGCAAGGCGAAAACAAGAGTTTTTAGATGCTGGTTATAAAATATCAGATGAACGGATAAAATTAGAATTGGAGAAACGCGATGAATATGATAGAAACATTTTTGGGACTTATATTTTAAAAGCACCTGATGCAATTGAAATTGATACTACTCACTTGATCGTTGAAGAGCAGGTAGGGATTATGTACCGATATATTACAGAAAAAATTAATACAGTTTCGTTAACATAATTTTTTTTGTCAAATTAAACTCTAAAATTTTACCGGTTAGAAATTTTAGAGAATTAAAATAGCCGGAGATATAAAAATGACAGATTTCGAAAAAACACAACAACAAAACATTAATGTCTCGCAAGAAGATGCAGACAAGTTGTCAATGCGCTTTTTAACTTCTGACTACAACGAAGAAGAACGCAATGAGATGTTAAAACTTTATGAGAAAACTTTTAATGTTATTAAAGAAAATGAAGTTGTAAAAGGGAAAATTGTTGCAATTCATGGTGATGATGTTCTTATTGATATTGGTTCAAAATCCGATGGGAGAGTTTCTATTAATGAATTTGCAAACCCCGATGAACTTGTAGTTGGAAATGAAATAGAAGTGTTTCTTGAAAAAATTGAAGATAAGGAAGGACAGCTTGTATTATCAAAGAAGAAAGCTGATTCAATTAAGATGTGGGATAAAATTGTTGAAGTTCATAAGAACGGGACCATTATACAGGGGAAAATTCTTAGAAGGATAAAGGGCGGTTACGTAGTTGATGTTGGAGGATTAACAGCATTCTTACCTGGTTCTCAACTTGACACCAAACCTATTCGAGACTACGACGAATTTGTTGGGAAGACTATGGACTTCAAAGTGATTAAAATTAATGACAAAATTGAAAACATAATTGTCTCCCATAAAGTTATAATTGAAGAATCAATGGCCGGTCAAAGAGAAGAACTGCTAAAGACAATTAAGAAAGGTATGACACTTAAAGCTACTGTAAAAGCTATAACAGACTTTGGGGTTTTTGTAGATCTCGGCGGATTAGACGGCTTGATTCATATAACAGATCTTTCATGGGGAAGAATAAATCATCCAACTGATGTTGTTAAACTTGATGAAACCATTGATGTCTATGTTATTGAATTCGATGAAGTTAAACAAAGAGTTTTTCTTGGTCTAAAACAATTGCAACCTCATCCATGGGATAATATTCAAGAAAAATATAAAGTTGGTGATAAAGTAGCAGGTAAAGTAGTTTCACTTACTGATTACGGTGCATTTATAGAAATTGAAAAAGGAATTGAAGGACTTATACATGTTAGCGAAATGTCCTGGACTCAGCACATTACAAATCCGACACAGATTGTAACTATGGGACAATTGGTTGAAGCACAAATTCTAAATATTGATTATGAAAACAGGAAGCTCTCTCTCGGAATGAAACAACTTACTCCAAACCCATGGCAAAATCTACTTGAAAAATATCCTGTTGGAAGTAAACATAAAGGTAAAGTATGTAATATTCAACCTTTTGGAGTGTTTGTTGAACTTGAAGAAAATGTTGATGGACTGGTTCATATCTCTGATTTATCCTGGACTAAAAAAATACTCAACATAAATGACTTCGTTAAACTTGGTGAAGAACTTGATGTTATTATTATAGGAATTGATGTTGAAAATCAAAAAATATCTCTGGGTCATAAACAACTTTTTGAAAATCCCTGGGATTCACTTGAAGAAAAATACAAAGTAGGTTTCGTTACTGAATGTAAAATTGTCAAACCGATTGAAAAAGGGTTACTTGTTGAGTTACCTGATATTGTAGATTCATTTATTCCAGCAAGTCAACTTTCTGTACCACCAATTAAAAATTTTGGTGAGTACTTTTTACCAGGTAATATACTAACAGCAAAAGTAATTGAATTTGATAAGAACAATAAGAAAATAGTACTTTCTGTTATAGAATACCTCAAAGACAGAGATCAAACTGAAGTTGATGAATACATAACAAAATTTAAATTACCTAAGAAATTTACAATCAAGGATATACATGAAAAAATGAGGACTTATGAATCAGAACAAATTGATTTTAGGATTGAAGATATCATTGGAGAAGATGTCCCTCCTATTAATATTCCTCCCAAACCTGAAAGTCTAAAACAAGAAGATAATACTTTAAATTAATAAATAAACTTAATTTAAAAAAGAAGACCCCAAGTTCACAGCTGTCCAAAATAAAAATGGAACTGAAATAAAACATTAAAAACTGTTCAAATTGGACAGCTTTTTTTTATTTTGTTCTTATTCTTAAATCAATCCCCCTTAATCATTTTTTATATTTTCAAAAATTCTATATTGAGACTTTTGTATTTCTTCCCCTGGTGGCTTAAACGGGGTATCTAACCAGTATTCTAATTCCATTTTTGTGAATAAATGCATTCTAAGAAATGCTATTAGATTTGATAAACTCCAATTATATTTTGATATAGATCTAAGATATTTTAAAACTAATATTGTAATTAATGCTGTTCAAATCTGGATTTATACTGCATTGGAACTTGTCCCTACAAATGTCTT
>Ga0272448_1000445_pt1 | contig 64006 bp, 64 predicted proteins | sample YNPCB0191_FD_202220 | JGI IMG/M metagenome (GOLD analysis project Ga0272448, IMG submission 202220) | Hot spring sediment microbial communities from Yellowstone National Park, WY, United States - YNP-CB-019-1 | ecosystem: Environmental > Aquatic > Thermal springs > Hot (42-90C) > Sediment... | reverse complement strand
TGGCCATCTTTATACTACCCACATCAGGAGAAACAACTACTAAATTCTTAACCTTAAGTCTTGAAAAATAGTCTATAAAAACCCCTATTGCAAAAAGATGGTCCACTGGAATATCAAAGAAACCCTGAATCTGGCCAGCGTGTAAATCCATAGTCAGTATACGATTGGCACCAGCTACAGTAAGCAGATTAGCCACCAGCTTAGCCGTAATTGGTACGCGCGGCTGGTCCTTACGGTCCTGACGGGCATAACCAAAATAAGGTACAACTGCGGTAACCCTCTGGGCTGAGGAACGGCGCAGGGCATCAAGCATAATTAATAATTCCATAAGATTTTCATTCGGCGGAGGACAAGTCGGCTGTACCACAAAGACATCCTTTCCCCGTACATTCTCATTAATCTTTACCCGTATCTCTCCCTCGCTGAAACGGTCAACCAGGGCATCCGAAAGACGTATCCCTAAATAACGACAGATCGCCTTAGCCAAATCAACATTTGCGTTACCGCTAAAAATCGCGAGCTTATCCATAAGATACCCCTTCTTTAGGCAACTACCCCTTACGTAATAACCTTGCAGGAACACCCACTACCACTGAATTATCGCCAACCTTGGTATTCTTGGTGACTACACAACCTGCACCTGTCTTGGCCCCTCGGCCAATAACCACTGGAGCGACCAATACCGTATCGGAACCAATAAAGGAATTATCGCCGATTCTGGTCTTGTGTTTCTTCTGGCCGTCATAATTAGCAGTAACCGTACCAGCCCCTATATTCACCTGACGGCCAATAAGACTATCACCCAGGTATCCAAAATGCTTTGCCTTGGATTTGGAGAAAAGCGTGGAGCGGACAATCTCAATAAAATTACCAACCTGACAATTATCCTTTAAAGAAGTGCCCCTCCTCAACCGCGCGAAAGGCCCAACCGAACAGCCTTTTCCTATTTTAACACCGCTTTCAATAACTGTAAAGGGATAAATAACGGTATCAGCACCTATCTTTACACCCCAATCTATAAAGATAGATGAAGGGTCAACCAGGGTTACCCCCTTACGCATATGTTGTTCATTTATCCGCTGCTGTATAAACCTTACGGCCTTGGCTAATTCTAAACGCGAATTGATTCCCAACACCTCATTGGCATCATCAACCTTAACACAGTCAATCACATATTCTTTTTTGTATAACAACGATATTGCATCAGTAAGGTAGTATTCGCCCTTGCGATTGTCTGGCCTTATCTTAAAGATTACCTCGCGCAACCTCTCGACATCAAAGCAGATTATGCCGGAGTTTATCTCCTTTATCTTTTTCTGGTATTCGCTGGCATCCCTCTCTTCAACTATACCACAGACAGCAGAATACGCATCCCGTAAAATCCGACCATAACCTTGAGGTTTATCTAAGTTGGCGCTCAGAAGGGTTGCAGCTAGATTATTTGCTTTATGGTATCCAATTAGTTTCTTAACCGTCTCTACCCTTAAAAGGGGGGTATCGGCATAAAGCACCAAGAGCGAACCTGAAAAACCCTTAAGTAAAGCTAATGCCTCCTTTACTGCATCTGCTGTGCCGCACAGTTTCTTTTGCACGACCACATCAATACCCGCCGAGATAAACGGCCTTACCTGTTGATGGCCAAAACCCAAAACCACAATTAAATGTTGGGGCTTTAAAGCCTTGGCTGTATCCAAGACATAATCCAGCATCGGTCGTCCGCATAGAGGATGCAAAACCTTAGGCAGCGAAGATTTCATCCGCGTGCCTTTTCCTGCTGCTAAAACTACTACTGCCAAACCTTTTTTCATCTATCCCTCGCTTCCTAAAGACCCGCCTTCACCCGCTCGTACGGCTTGTGGTGAGCGAACGAAACGAACCACTGCCCGGCATGGATTCGAACCATGACACTCAGACCCAAATTCTGATGTGCTACCATTACACTACCGGGCAAAGGATATTAACCTTTAATTTATTAATTTCCCCAACTGTTATTACTCGAATATGACGCGGTAACCTGACTAAAATACTAAATTTCTTACTCCTCCGCCTAAACCCATGGAGGCACTAAAAATAATTTTGGCTATTCATCCGCTACGGCAGGCGAAACCCTAAACCGGGCAAGAACAATAGCCAAAACCGTAACCCACAGCCTCCTAATCCAAATCCTCTATATCAGTATGCTTGTTAGCTGCAGAACCCTTGGCCCTTTCCTGCTCATAGGCCTCAAGGACCTTTTTCTGCAGATATTCACGGAATGACTGAGTAATAGGATGGGCTATATCCTTATGCTCGGCCTGTGCCGCCGAGGCAGCATCCTGACCCGAAGGGGCCACTACTGCAGGAAGTTGGCTTCCACACTGATTGCAGTATTTGCTACGGGCCTCATTTTTAAATTTACATTTTGGGCAGGGATGCTTAAGTTTTCTTGAAGGCATGGCAATAAACAAACCACTTGCGCCCTCGATTACCTTTATATTCCTAACCACAAAGGCATTGTCAAATGTTACTGTGGCATATGCCTTAAGTTTTTTGTCCGGCAAATCCTTCAAAAATACCCTGACCTCAGTTATATCCATCACCAGCCTCCTTGTTGCTAATTGGATTTACTACCAAATACATCGTCAGCCAATCTATTTCAACAGGTGCTTACCAGAAACACCCTCCATTGATTTCTAAAAAGTTGCAACCTCTGGTAATAAGACATTGCCTCCTTTTTAGAAGCCATTGTGGTAAAAAACGCTGGGCCGCTACCTGACATCAAAACACCTAAAAGCCCTAATCTCTCCAACTCTAACTTGATGGATTTAAGTTGGGGGTAACTTCTCAACGTAACCCTCTCAAGGTCGTTATCAAAAAGCCTAACCGCTTCAGGCAAAGCGCCATATTTCAGGCTTGAAAGTATAAGTTTAACATCTTTTTTTAATTTTGTCAATTCTGCTTTTGGCTGGTATAGCTTATCCCAATCACTATAAATCTGAGGTGTTGGTATATTCAAGGTAGGGGCTAAAATCAGATGCCACAGACGAGTATTCTTAAGGCCAGGAATGGAAGACACCTTATCTCCCCGCTTCTGACCTAAGGCAAAGGGTTTATCCAGAATAAAAAATGGCACATCACAACCAATATGCGCTGCCAACTCAAGGAGTTCCTCCTGGGTAAGCCCCAAGCCCCAAAGTTTATTTAATGCCAAAAGTACTGCCGCAGCATTGCTTGAACCCCCACCCAGTCCTGCCCCAACAGGAATCCGTTTGGTTATATTAATACTAACCCCTCTATTTACACGGTATCTATCCTGAATTATCTTGGCCGCCTTAAAACACAGATTGGTACTGTCAAGGGGGATATCATTACAACGAGAGAAAATCTTTATGACTGGGTCATCCCGTAAGACAACTCGGATCGTATCATAAAGACTTACCCTTTCAAAAATTGTAATGAGGTCATGGTAATTATCCTTGCGTTTTCCAGTTATCTTTAGATAAAGATTTAACTTCGCAAAGGAAGGCAGGGTAATGGCTTTCACCGCTCTAGAACTCTTAAAACTGCAGTAACGATATCCGCACTCGTAAGATGGTATTCCTTCATAAGGTCAGCAGGCTCTCCTGACTGGCCAAATCGCTCCTTGAGGCCAATGCGTAACAGTCTAACTGGATTACTAGACTGACTTACCACCTCATCTACTGCCGAAGCCAGGCCTCCGATTACCGAGTGTTCCTCACAAACCACAATCCCCTTAGTCCTGGATGCTGCCTCTAGTATGGCTTGGGTATCCAGCGGTCTTAAGGTGTGCATATTAATAACCCTTACCTGGATACCTTTTTTCAAAAGCTCATCAGCTGCTACTAATGCCTCAAAGACCATAATCCCGCAGGCTATAATCGTTGCATCAAAACCATCTCGCAAAATCTGGGCCTTACCCAATACAAACTCGCCCTTTCCTTCTACTGTAGGAAATTTAGGCCTGCCCAAACGAATATAAAAAGGTCCGCTATGCCTATATGCCGAGATAATTGCCTCCCGGGTCTGCGGGGCATCGCAGGGAACTACCACCTTCATCGTCGGAATAACACGCATAAGGGCAATATCGGCAATTGCCTGATGACTGGCTCCATCTGGGCCTACGGTAATACCAGCATGGGTAGCCACAATCTTTACCTGAAAATTGTTATAGGCAATGCTATTTCTTACCTGGTCCCAGGCCCGTCCTGTAGCAAAGACTGCAAAGGTAGAAACAAATACTGTCTTACCGCAGCTGGCCAGGCCAGCTGCTGCTGCCATCATATTTTGCTCGGCAATACCAAAATTAAAGAATCTTTCGGGGAACTCCTTGGCAAAAAGGGCAGTTCGTGTAGAACTGGAGAGGTCAGCATCTAAAACCACCACATTTTTATCTTGCCTGCCTAACTCTACTAAAGTCTTGCCATAGATATCCCGTTGATATAGCATCTCAGCCATATTAAGATAATTCCTTCATCGCCCTTTCTAATTCCTCAGGTGTAGGTGCCCGACCATGAAAATCACAGACATTCTCCATAAAAGAAACGCCTTTACCCTTGACAGTATGGGCGATGATTATCGTGGGCTTGCCTTTAACCTTCTTTGCCTCCTCATAAGCAGAAATGATTTTGGGCATATCGTGGCCATCAATTTCAAGCGCATACCACCCAAAGGCCCGCCACTTTTCAACCACTGGCTCAAGGTTCATCACCTCACAGGTCTTACCATCTATCTGAAAACCGTTGTAATCTAAAATTGCACATAGGTTATCGCAACCAAAATGACTTGCTGCCATAGCTGCCTCCCAGATATTACCCTCCTGAATCTCTCCATCCCCTAAAAGGACATAAACCCGGTAATCAAGTTTATCTAACCGAGAGGCTAATGCCATTCCTAACCCAACCGATAAACCCTGCCCCAAAGAACCAGAGGCAACCTCAACCCCTGGCGTACGACGATCAGGATGCCCTTGTAACATCGAACCTAACTGCCTTAAGGTCATTAGTTTCTCGCAAGAAAAGTAACCGCATTCTGCTAATACCGTGTACAATAATGGACAGCAGTGGCCTTTTGACATATGAAAACGGTCCCGGGCAGGCCATTGGGGGTCTAATGGGTTGTGACGCAGCACATTAAAAAATAAAGCCGTGACTAAATCTGTTGATGATAGACTGCCGCCCGGGTGCCCTGAGCCTGCCTTGGTAAGCATCTTAAGTAACAGCAGGCGAATCCGGCGTGCCTTCTCTTCCAATTCCTTTATATTTAGATTAACAGGATAAATCATTTTGCTATTAACTGAGGCAACTGAGAAATCTTGTTTTTGACCGTCTCGCGATTAGGATCAAGAGATAACGACTGTTGCCAATTCTCCCGCGCCTTATCTATATCACCCAGCTTAAAAAATACATCACCGAGATGTTCAAAGATCTCTGGGTCCTTTAAGAGCGTAACCGCCCTTTCTAATTCCTTACGCGCCTTATGCAGCATCCCTTTTTTAAAATAGAGCCACCCCAAACTATCGATATAGGCGCCATTGTCAGGGTCAATCTTTAACGCCCTACGGATTAAAGACTCTGCCTGCTCTAATTCCCGGCCATCCTGCACATACATATACCCGAGATAATTCAAGGCCTCGGCATAATCAGGATTAAGTTGTAATGTCTTTTTAAGGTAATCTTCCGTAGTCTTTCTATCACCCATTCGGTCATAGATATTAGCAATGAAGAAATAAGCCTCACCATCATTAGAATCAGTCTCGATGACGAGCTTAAACGCGGCTAAGGCATCGGGTAACTTATTTTGTCTCAGATAAAATAAACCCAAGGTCTTATAGAGAGAGATATTTTTAGGGTCCTGCCTAGAGGCATTTTTTATTGCCAACTCGTATTCCTTGTTAGCCAAATCGGTTTTATTCTGAAGGCTATAAAGGATAGCCAGTATAGAGTGTGGTTCTACTGCCTCGGGATTGCAGTTTACCGCAAGATTCAACTCTTCAATGGCTGAGTTGATATCGCTTTTTTTAAGATAGGCAGATGCCAATGATATATGGACCACATAACTATCGGGGTCTAATCTTAAAGTCTCTTTATATTCGCTAATTGCCCTCTCAGTATCGCCCTGTCTATCTTCGATTAAACCTGTTATATAATGGGTAAGACACTGTATATCTTTTTTCTCGGCAGCAAAACTAATACGAGAAAAAAAAGATGGTATAACTAGGCACAAAAAGACCCCCATTTGTTTTTTTATTTTAAGAAATTCCATTCAACTTAAAAGGAAAGTTAAAGGTAGCAACAAGAAATTCTGTGCATTAACCCCAAGGTCTCTTCTTCAGGTGACGAAGACGACGACGCATCTTCTTTCTCTTATGCGTCCTTATCTTCCTTCTTTTTCTTTTTCTACCACAGGGCATAAACTACTCCTTTTTCGTACTTATCTAGGTATCTTACTAATAAATCACTTTGTTCAGTGGATATTCAATTATACCCTCCGCACCCGCCTTCTTCAAGGCTGGGATTAGCCTGCAGACTAATTTCTCATCGATGATAGTTTCAATAGCATACCAACCATCTTTAGTAAGGTTAGAAACAGTGGGCATCCGCAGGGCCGGCAAAAGAGAGATGACCCGCGTTAAATCTTGTTTGCGCACATTCATCTTAAGCCCAACTTTTTCCTCGGCGGCAATAGCGCCTTTAAGAAGAACTACCAAGCCATCCATCTTTGCCTTTTTAAACGAGTCCTTAAAGGAATCCTTGTTGCAGATAAACTGAGTAGTGGACTCGCAGACAGTAGCAAGTTCGACTAGTTTATTTGCCTTAAGGCTCCTGCCGGTCTCAGTAAGCTCAACAATGGCATCTACCAAACCAGCGCTTACCTTCACCTCCGTTGCGCCCCAACTAAACTCTACCTCAACCTTGACTCTATTTTGGCGAAAAAAATCCTTGGTTACACTAACCAACTCTGTGGCAATGCGTTTACCCTCCAGATCCTTGACGGATTTGTATCCCGAATCCTGAGGAACAGCCAAAACCCAACGCACCTTATTTAAACTCTGCTTGGCATAGGTAAGGTCAGCCAGCCTTAAGACATCAGAGCCATTCTCTAAAATCCAATCATTACCGGTTATACCACAGTCCAAGGCACCATCAGCAACATAGCGGGACATCTCCTGAGCCCTTAATAACACCGGCTCGATCTCCGGGTCGTCTATTGAAGGAAAATACGAACGCTCGGAGGATAAATTAAGATTAAACCCCGCCTTGCGGAATATCTTAAATGTAGCCTCCTGCAGACTCCCCTTAGGCAATCCTAATTTTAACACCTTAGATTTTTTCATCTCTCAGTTCCTTTAACGTTTCTTTTTTGAGCTTACAGCGCAGGTATAACTTGGCACTTTTTTTAACCCGGCTGCGGGGATTAATTAACCACACCCTGCGCACTTTAATCCTTCTTTGCACGAGCTATCATTATAGCCAGATATTTTTATTTTGTAAAGAAATTTTAATTGCATTGCAATACTTTTGCAATATAATAAACAAAAAAGGAGCCTTAAAAATGCTTAAACAATTACGCCAAAAACAAACCGCCAAAAAAATCTGGATTATTTTAGCAATAATAATCGTGCCTGCCTTTACGCTGTGGGGCACAGGAAGCATAATCCGCTCCCGAAAGGAAAATGATGTGATAGGTAGGGTGTTTGGAAGGCCAATAACTGTACGGGAGTACAAGGATGCTGTTGAGGCAGTAAAAAATATCGCCATACTCCAGCTGGGAGATTCCTTCTTTGAGATGCAAAAATATCTGAATCTACCGGCGCTGGCTGAAGAAAGAATCATCCTTTTGTATGAAGCCAAAAGGCGTAATATAAAGGTAACTGACCAGGAGGTAATAGACTACCTAACCAAGATACCTATATTTCAAGGCAAAGATGGCCTTGATAAGCAACGATACTACCTAATCCTAAAAACACGCCTCCATACCCAACCCCGCGTATTCGAAGAGCAATTGCGTAATGGCCTGGCTATACATAAACTATTTGACCAAATAACCCAAGACGTAACCGTAACTGAGGATGAGGTAAAAAAAGAGTATTGCAAAAGAAATGAGGAGTTCGCAATCTCTTATATTGAAAGCCGGCCCCAGGATTTCACCCAAGGGCTTGTGCCTGAAGAGGAGCAACTAAAAGAATACTTTGCAAAAAATACCCTTAACTTCAAAGAACCACTCTCCTTTAATCTGGAGTATGTAACCATCCCACTACCTACCCTAAGCGAGGAGGCTGCCAAAACCCAGGCAGACCAAATCTACAACCAACTTAAAAAAGAAAAGTCCTTTTCTGATGCTGCCAAAAAATTAGGGTTTCAGGTTAAGGAAACCGGTTTATTCCAAGAAAATGAGCCAATACCTGAAATTGGCTGGTCAAATCAACTGGCAGTAACTCTCTTCAAATCGAAGGTCAATAATGTGTTGCCTCCGGTCTACGCAGATAAAAAAATCTATATCTTTAAGGTAAAGGAAAGAAAAGAACCAACGGTCCCTGAATTTGCTACGATAAAAGAAAAGGTAAAAGATGCCTGGGTGAAAGAGCAATCTTTTAATCTGGCCCAAAAAAAAATCGAGGAATGCCTTAACCGCTTGAAGCAAAAATTCGCTAGCAATCCTGAGGCATTGGATTTAGAAAAAGAGGCTAACCAGCTCGGTCTTAAATACGGCTCAACCAAAAACTTCAAATATGGAAGCTACATCGAAGGAATAGGCCTGTCAAACGAATTCTTCAATGCTGCCAGCCAGCTTAAAGAGAATGAATTCAGCCAGATAATCAACACGCCTCAGGCCTTCTATATCATAAAGGTAGCTTCCCGCCTACCAATAGACGAGAAGAAGTTTGCTGAAGAAAAGGAAAAATTCCAACAACAACTTCTCCTGGAGAAAAAAGAGGAACGCTTCGAGAAATTCAAAGAGGAATTGAAAGAAAGGTCAAGCCGTTTTTAAGAGGCCTTAAAAAAATTCTCAAAAACTGTGTTAAAAACCTTGGCGTATTTTTAGAACTTTTTAGAACTTTCTTTAAAATTAATCAGGATACCTTAATAGCGTTTACCGGGCACTGCTCAGCAATCTCTTCAAGATTATGCGTAGGACAAGAGTTTGCCTTTACATGGGCAATCCCATCACCCTGCACCTCAAAGACCTCAGGGCAGCTCTGTTCACATAAACCACAACCTACACAGGTAGAGGAATCTACGGTCACCTTCATCGACATCTCCTTTTTCTAAAATGTATTCCCCAATCTTAACGTTCTGCCAGATTTTCAAACATCTCCTCGTGCTCAACCTCTTCTCCCAAGATATGGGTTATAAGCTGATAGCTTAAGTGATCTTTGCCAAAAAGCCGCTTGGCTAAATTATTGTACACCTCAATCGCCTGCGCCTCGGCATCCAAAACAATCCGAATTATCCGGTTTATATCGCTGGTGTTTTTAGGGGGCATAATATAAGGGGCATTGGCATTTTTCTCCCAATCAGAAGGATTGGCAATTGGCACCCCCCCTAATTTTAAAATAAGGTCAGCAAGCTCGGTTGCATGCTCCTTCTCATCCTCAGCGAGCTTCTTCAATATCTCTGCCATATCTTCGTAGCTCCTGCCTGAGACGGTCTGGGCCATATACCAATAAAGATAATACGCCAGCCATTCATCGCAATAAGCCTTGTTTAAATCCCGGACCAGGTCTTTTAGACTAATCTCTACAATCGCCCGCGCCTGTTTGCCCATAGTCACCTCCTTGGGTCAACAACTTTTATTTATCTATAAAACTACCCCTCTATCCAACCCCCTCCGGCTCACTGGTCATAGCCAAAGAGTATCTTTTGATATTGGCATCCGCAATCGCCTGGAGGTTTTTAATAACCTCAGGAAAATTCGCCAGGTGCCTAAACCTTGCCTGGAGATTAAGATACTCCTCAACCGGCTTGGGTTGAATCTTACGCACAGAGATTGTTCCGTCTTGCCATTCCACCAAAGGAAAAAGACCTGTCTCCACTGCAAGCCTGGCCACCTTAATCGTTTGCGATGGCTCGTGTCTCCAGCCCAAAGGGCAGGGGCAATGTATCTGGATATACTTTGGTCCTTTTATACTCAATGCCTTCTTTACTTTTTTTTGCAAATCCTGATGATACCCCACAGAGGCAGTTGCTACATACGGGATACCGTGGGCCTTGGCAATCTCAGGCAAAGGCTTTTTGGGCCGGGGGTTTCCAAAAGAAAGAGTTCCTGAAGGGCTAGTAGTAGTATTGGTTGCCAGAGGGGTCAAACCGCTACGCTGAATACCTGTATTCATATATGCCTCATTATCGTAACAGACATACAAGATATCATGCCCCCGCTCAAGCATCCCGGACAATGCCTGCAATCCTATATCTGCAGTCCCCCCATCTCCTCCCTGGGCAATAACATTCACGCCTTCTTTCTTACCTAAATATATCAATGCCTGTTCTATGCCTGAGGCAACTGCAGCTGAATTCTCAAAAAGAGAATGTATCCATGGAACAGCCCAGGCGGATTCAGGAAATTTAGTTGAGAATACCTCCAGGCATCCAGTATTATTGGCAACAATGGTATTCGGACCAGCAGCCTCAATAACCAATCTTGCTGCTAAAGACTGACCACAACCCGCGCAGGCAGTGTGGCCAAAAACAAATAGCTTGTTATTCATATCTTTCCCTTAAAAGCTCAGGCTTCAAATCAATGTACTCCGCAGGTCTTTCCTTCAAAGATAACAGACGAAAGACCTCTTTTATACTATCCAAGGTAATATCCCGGCCACCCAGTCCAACGATAAAACTATTTATAGCCTGTGGCCTCTTCTTTTTATTAGCAAATACTGCTTTTACCTCGCAAGTCAATGGCGCAAAAGAGCCCAAAGACAATGCCCGGTCCAAGACCCCAACCTTTGGAATGTCTTTTAAGGCCTCATAAACCTGCTGGGCAGGAAAAGGCCGAAAAGAGGTTATCTTCAAAAGCCCCACCTTCTTGCCCTTGGAGCGCAAGATGTCAACTACATCCTTTACAGTTCCACAAACTGAGCCCATCGCCACTATTGCCCGCTCGGCATCATCCAGGCGATACTCTTCAACCAAGCCATTGTAGTGCCGGCCAAAGGCCTTGGAGAAATCAACAGTAATATTGGGGATTAACTTTAGGGCATCTTTTAATGTCTGTTCTATGGCATAACGGGTCTCCGTATAAGACTCGGGGTCAACAAGAGGACCTAATGTAACCGGATTATTAGGGTCGAGTTTATATAATGGTTGGTAGGGTGGTAAGAATTTATCTACTGATTCCTGCGAGGGGATATCTACTGTCTCTATACCATGGGTAAGAATAAATCCATCCAGGCATACCATTACCGGCAACATAATATCCTTGTCTTCGCCCAATCGGTAGGCAATAAGGTGAAAATCAACCGCCTCTTGGATATTCTCGGCAACAAGCTGAATCCATCCGCTGTCCCGCAAAGATAGAGAATCCTGCTGGTCGTTCCAGATATTAATCGGAGCAGATACTGCCCTATTAGCGCAGGCCAAAACCACTGGGAGCCGCAAGCCGGCGATATTAAATATAACCTCAGCCATATAAAGAAGGCCTTGGGAACTGGTGGCAGTGTAAGAACGCACCCCTGCTGCCTCTCCTCCTAAAACTACAGACGCTGCTGAATGTTCGCTCTCTACATTCACAAAAGAGGCCTTCAATTTCCCATCAGCCACCATCTGGGCAAGCTCTTCAACTATATGCGTCTGAGGAGTAATAGGATAGGCAGAGATAACCCCTGGCTTACAGAGTTTTACTACTTCAGCTATTGCCCGCGAACCTTCTAAAAGTTCTTTCATTACTCAAACCTTTATTCCTTAACCATTTTTATATCCTGCTTGGGGCAAATAAAGACGCAGAGACCACAGCCCTTGCAGTAATTATAATCGCAGATAAAAGTATTCTTCTCTTGCCCTGTAATACAGCCCTCAGGACAAATCTGAAGACACATCTTACAGGCGATGCAATTCTTCTGTAAAAACTGGGGTTTCACACCTGTACGCCAGGAACCGGTTTTGTTATTCTTGCTTGAACCAGGTTTTACTACTAAAGGGCCAAACATAATATCCTCACTTTTTAAGAAAGGCAAACCCTTCTTTTGCTGCCTGCATATTCCCTTCTTGGGCCTTACCGGAAAACCTCTTTTTTATCGCCTCAAGCAACTCATCCAAGCTTACCTCACCCGTTGCAGCGCAAAACGCCCCCAGTAAGGCAGTGTTTCCCAAAGGCCGACCAATAGCCTTCAAGGCAATCTCGTTGGCATTGACAGGATAAATCCTCTGTTTCAATTTCGGCTTGGGCAATTCTATGTCTTCAGCAGCGTTAACAATAGCGATGCCATCGGGCTTAAGGCCAGAAAAGCAGTTAAAATCCTGGATTAAGCTAGGGTCTTGGATAATGAGGTAATCCGGCTCATATATCTGGCTGCGTAAACGCACTGGTTTAACATCAACTCTTACAAAGGCATTCATTGGCGCGCCCATCCGCGCCGCCCCAAAATGGGGAAAGGCATAAGGATACATGCCTTTTAAAAAATAGGCGTAACCTAAAATAGAAGCAGTTGTTATAGCCCCCTGCCCAGCCCGGGCATGGATACGAATTTCTCTCATCGGCCTCTCCTATAAAAGCAAGGAGTTATTATAAAACTTTTTCTTTTTTTGTCAAATAATTTATTTTTTCGACTACCTGGCTAAGCAAAGCCAATACGGCCTCGGCATTGCTTATGTCCAAAGCCCCCAAGCCGCAGGCAGGGCTAAAAAATATTCGCTCTTGTAAAAGTTGCCTCTCCAGGCCCTTCTTTATAAGCCGCTGTAAACCGTTAAGAAATTGGGAAACAAAAAAATCCCTGTTTGCCAAATCTGAAGTCAACTGCGTAGGGACAACCCCCCAACAAAGAAATCCCCCTTTTTTTAAAAAGTCATTGATATTTTCAACGTAGAGAAGAAATGAATCCAAAAACCCCGTGGCATCAAAATTAATAATATCAATCTCAGGGACCTCGGTAAATATGGACCAGTCTGTATTGCCGCAACAATGCACCCCCACCAAGATATCATTTGACTTTAACCCTTGCGCAACCTCCTTAAGGCCCAAAACCACCTCTTCCTTACTTAGCGGGGTAAAAGCCGAACCAAAACCCGAAAGATACGGCTCATCTATAAATATAATCATGGGTTTATTAAACTCCTTAAAAAAATCTATCTGCCAAAGCCCCTTCATTATCAAGCCCTTAACAATTGCCTGCCGCAGGGTGGAATCGTGCAACAGCGGTATGCCCTGCTCATCCTTTAGGCTTGCCCCAAAGGTAAATGGACCAGTTATGTGGCATTTGATAGCAACAATATCTTTGGTACCGGTATGCTGTAGCCTTCTTTTTAATTCGTATAACCCCGAGGCGCAAGAATCACTAATGGCAAAATGTTTCTTATCCTGCCCGATAATTCTTTCGTAAAAAATTTCGAGTTGCTTGTCTTTATCCTTAAGATTAAAGGTTATCCCCTGATGAGTAAACTCCAGACCAGGAAGGCCTTCAGCAAACTGGCCAACCATGCCTTCCCTAAGGCTCCTTTTTGGCAGCTGCGGCCAAAAAGGCAATTTTGGGCAAAAGCGTAATACCAAATCCACTGCCCCAGCACTATCTATATGAGGCAGGCTACCTATGCCCGTGACCAATCCCTTAAGAGAAATCATAACTTTTCCCTTTTTAAAATACCACTCATACCCATCTCCACCACCTCATTAATCTTGACCTTGAAAAATACCGATTTATCCGTAGTGGCTACCTCGTAGGCGCTGTGAGACTTGCCTTTATAAACACCTTCGACAATGCGCTGTATTGAAAGCTCTATCTCCTTCTGCCGCAAATCCTCAATTAACTTGTTGTACTCCTGGCCTTTATTAATTACCTCCACCATACCATTAATTTGATAACCTTTGAGGGTTGAGGTATCGACAAAAGACAAAGAGGCATGGGGATTAATAGTGAGGTTCGCATATGTTCTTCCAATAACGTAATCCACAAGATAGATAAAATCACCTTCTACCTTTAAAATGAATTTGGAGGCAGCATTTGGCCTCCCAGAAAAATCACAGGTAGCAATACTTACAAACTCCCTCTCTTTTAAAATCTCACAGGCCCTGGCCTTAATCACGATTTACCTCCTTTAGGCAATGTGACGTCTTAAATTATCGGGAGACTTGACACTCACCACATTGGTAGACCTAACCAGGTATACGGGATTGCCCTCATCGTCAAATTTTCCTTCCAGGCGCAATACCTTGGTTAGTACCAGTTTTATCTTTATCACTGAACCATCATCAATCAAGTAATGATTCCAAACCTCGCTTGCCTGGGTGACCTCAACCACTGTTGCCTCGACCTCTTGCCCTAAATAATTTATCTTGATTTTATCTGGCATCTTGCCTCCTAAAAAAATTTTTAAAAATTACTAGCGCAAACCAAAGGGCAGGTTAAACCCTAACATCCCTTTCATCTTCTGCTCTGCCAGGTTATGCGAACGCTCAATCGCCTTAGCGTAGGCCTCCTTTAAGGCCATTTCTAATTTGGACTTATCTAAACCCTGAATATCTTCTTGAAGATAAACCCCTTTAACCTGTTGGGCGCCAGTCATAACAACCTTTACCCGGCCATCAGCACTGGCTACCTCAAAAACCTCTTCTTCTAATTCCTTGCGCATCTTTTGCATCTTATTCTGCAGCTGAAAAAGCTCCTTCATCTGCTCAAACATCCCTTAATCCTTTCGTTTTTTAAAAAGCTAATACCCTTAAAACCCCAGGGATTCCCCTACCAGCAACACCTTGATTCTGCCTAAAATTGGCTCAGCCTCCAAGATAAGCAACTGGCAACACATCCGCTGATACTGTGGATAAACACAGAGACTTTCTCGGCATATCCCATCTTTAAGGCAAGGGGTATTCCAATTAAGCCGCTTGCAATTTAAGGGCGTGGCGTATTCCCTGGCCCGTTGAATTGCCTCGGAAAGACTGGGCACAACCTTATTTATCCCGCTAACTAAAATAACCCTATCGGCAAAGGCAATCCCAGCTGTACGGTTACCATAGGCGCTAAATATTACCAACTCTCCGCTTTCGGCAATCGCATTGGGACTGGCTAAATAATAATCCGCCCGCACCCCATCCTTTCTTATGCGCCAACTTTCATCTCGACTCAGACCCGGTTGATTCTGATTAAACACCTTATTACCCCTTGCCTCGAGTAGCTTTACAACACCCAACCCAACCAATGTCTGGGAACCAGAAAAACCTACTGAGGCATCCTGAGGGATGATCTCCTGGAGTTTCTCTACTGCTTCAGAAGAAGAAGGCGCAAACAACCCCTCGATATTGCGCCTTTTAAAGTTCTCCAAAAGCCTAACGATACGCTCATCCATAACTTAAGCAAATTGAACTATTGCCTTTTTGCTAACTGGCCAATAAGATTCTGCATTAAACCCTTGAGCCTGGAGCTTATCAAAACAGGATAATTGTATCTTGCAGACAAAGAAAATAGCTCCTTAGGGAAATTCGCCAGGCTGGCATTTAGTTTTTGTCGTATATCAGCTAAGCTCAAAGGAGAATATATAAGCCTGCCTTTTTCTACTACCTTGATTAAAAGCGGCTCTCCTTTTAACTGCTCTCGCTCCAAAACCAGGATGTCCTTAATGAACCTGCCCTGCTTGTCCCTGAATCGGTAAACCTGCTTTCTGCCAGGAAAGGTCACCTTGCCCTTACTTAGTTTCATCGTCGGCAAAAAGTTCTTGTTGGCATCTGAGACCTCACACAACTTATAAATTACATCCAAACAAGGGGCATCGCTACTAGTACCCATATTCGTACCTACACCAAAACTATCTACTTGGGCTTTATGGTTAATAAGTTCAGCAATCTTAAACTCATCGAGATTTCCACTGGCAACAATTTTTACGTAATGCAAACCCGCCGCATCAAGTTTTTTTCTGGCGAATTTCGATAGACGAACAATATCTCCACTGTCTAAACGAATACCCTTAAGCTGGAATCCTTTTTTCTGAAGAGACAGGCCAACCTTAATGGCATTAAAAATACCCTTGTAGGTATCATATGTATCTACCAAAAGTATAGTCTGGTCAGGAAAGTTATTGGCATAGGCATCAAAACTAGCCAACTCTTTGGAAAAAGACATCACAAATGAATGCGCCATTGTGCCCACTGCTGGAATGCCATAGAGCTTAGAGGCTAATACATTAGAGGTTGCCGCACAGCCAGCAATATAGCAGGCGCGGGCTACCTTAAGCCCTGCCTCAGGGCCATGGGTACGACGAAAGGAAAAATCAAATACCTGGCGTCCCTGGGCAGCTGATACTATCCGAGCGGCCTTAGAGGCAATCATTGTCTGCAGATTAATAGTATTAAGAAAAAAACTCTCCAGAAGTTGCGCCTCGATTAGCGGAGCAGTAACGCGGATTATCGGCTCATTGGGAAAAAATACCGTTCCCTCAGGCATTGCCCAGATATCCCCTGAGAATTTAAAATTGCGCAACCAATCAAGAAACTCAGGCTTAAATTTATGCAAGCCCTCAAGAAAACGAATATCCTCACTACCAAATCTTAGATTAGTCACAAAATCCAAGATATCCCCAAGGCCGGCAGCTACCAGATAACTACGCCGAGCCGGAAAATCACGCACAAATAGATCAAAGGTGGCATAGGATTCTCTTTTATAAAAAAAATAGCACTGGGCCATAGTAAGTTCGTACAAATCCAACAATAAAGACTGGTTAGCCAACATAGATATAAATAGTGGAAAAGTAATGTTTAGACAAACTATCGGTTATTGCGCTAAAAGTTCTTTATACCCTGAAGGAAATTCGTTATCCCAAAAAACAATCTCTCCCCTTTTATTCACTAAGATATAGGTAGGGACACCACGAATTGAATATGTCTCAGCAGCGTGTGAGTCCTTATCCAAAAGGACCCGAAACGGAAGTTGATATCTACCCACCAGAGAAGTAACCTTATTGTAAGACTCCCCTACATCGATGGCCAAAACCTCCACCCCTGCCTTTACCAAACTGCCATAGGAATCCCTAAGGACCCTAATCTCTCTCTGACAAAAAGGACACCAGGTCGTCCAAAAGAAAATTAGCACAGGTTGCTCTTTATCTTTGAATTCCTGCAGGTTAATAGTATTATAATTGAGGTCCTGGAGTTTAAAATCCGGCGCCGGCATACCTAAAACATCCTTACTGCTGGCGCTAATCCTGGAGATAAAAAATAAAACACCAAAAATAAGTAAACCAACAACCAAAATCCTCTTCATTTTTAAATCCTCCTTATACCTGTCATAATAAAAAACAGACCAACCAGAATCATAATCCCAGCACAGATGTGTCTTATCCGCACCATCCATCCTCCAGATTTAGGCAGGGATAAAAGCAGAGAGCTAAAGGTTGCGGCAACGATTAAAACCGCGCCTAATCCGTAGGCAAAACAAAAAAGCAACGCTGAGCCATACAAAACATTCTTCTTAAGGGCCAGATACCCCAGGATTGCTCCTAAAACAGGTGTGGTACAAGGGCTTACAACTAATCCGGAAACCAACCCCAGAAAAAAAACTGAAAGGTAATTGCCTGGCTTGGGCTTGGGTAATTTAACCAAAGTAATTGATTTAAGCTGCAAGACATCCAACATAAACAACCCACTTATCCCTATAACAATACCCACGACAATATAGGTAAATGGATGGCTACTTATAACACCAAACATCCTTCCGGTCAAAGAGGCAACTGCACCCAAAAACGAATAGGTCAAGGCCAGACCTAAGACATAAATCAAACTCAAACCCAATCCCTTAAATCGGGAGTTAGTGGCATTTGCTCCAATATAAGCAACACTCACTGGCAGCAAAGGAAATACACAAGGGGAAAAACTTACCACCACCCCAGCAAAAAATGCAATTAGATAATCATAAGGACTACCCGAGACATTCATCCCACCACTCCATATATTTTCTTTCTCCCTTAGCTACAGCTAAAGATATAATCTCAGGAACTTCGTAACTATGCATCTTTTTAACCAACGCAACTACTTTACTAAAAAGGCCCTTCTTTGATTTTATAACCAAGATAAACTCCTTAGCCCTATCCAGCTTACCCTTCCATTTAAAAAAAGACTCCACCTGGCTAATAATATTTACACAGACAGCTAACCTCTGGGCAACAAGCTCTCCAGCGATGCGCCGGGCCTCTTTTTCATTACCCACAGTCACTAATATAATTATATACATAGGCTAATCTTTTATCGCCTTTACTAATCTAGCCAAACGCATACCATATCTTAAACAAATCTCCTGCGCGCGTTTATCCGGGGCACCAACAGAAACCGGGCCATAGTGGTCGCCTTTGGGGTCGCCTTGAATAATCATACCATGAATAAGCATCGCATTCAAGATATCTAAAACCGTGGTTTCATTTCCTCCGCCTACATTTGCGCTGGAAGAAAATGCACCTGCCACCTTGCCCTCCAACTTGCCATGAAAGGCAACACTCTCATCCAAAAGCCTCTTAATCTCAGCGCTCATTGAACCATAATAAGTAGGCGAGCCAATCACAATGGCATCATAATCTAAAAGGTCTTTGGGTTTAATATTTTTTACATCCTCCACCAACACCTCAACCCCCTCCTTCTTAATCCCCTCGCCAATTAACCTAGCCATCTTCTGAGTGTTGCCAGTGCAAGAAAAATAAACTACCAACGCCTTAGCCATAACTAACCCCCTTTTTAAAGCTCGTCTATCTTTATGGTTTTAATCCTGCCAAACTCCGCCAAGATATCACAGACTATAGTTGGCTCAGAAGCCTCTATCTTGACCCTAACCAAAACCTGAGCTGTATTACTACCGTTAGAAAGATAAGACAGCTGCAGGTTATTGCCACAAGGCTCAATATCTTCCTTTAAAGCCGGGACTAAATCGTCATCTATCTCTAATGTGCCTTCAATCAGGTATTTTTTAGGCATAACCCAATAACTCCCTAATCTCTAAAAGCGCCTCGGTTGTGCCACTGCGCAGGGAACAATCGCATACCTTAGAAAGAGGGGTAGCCTCTCTATTTATCTCCATAAGCTTGGCCCCGCATTCCTTGGCATAGAAAGGAAGCTCAGCAGCAGGATAAACGCTCAAGGATGTACCCAAGATAAGTAGGAGTGAACAATTCTGGATATAACGATAGGCCAAGGATAGCTCCTGCTCAGGCAAAGGCTCGCCAAAAAGGACGATATCCGCGCGGAATCTTGCCCCACAATTACAGCGGGGAAAATAACGACTAAAAATCTTAAGCATACCTATCCGCGAACATCCGGTTAATTCTAAAAGCCTAATCATCTCCTTTAGCCTATCTTTCTCCAACATTATTTTTTGATTACAATTAGCACAGCGAATCCTAAAGGCATTTCCATGCAATTCAACACAATTACGATTTCCCGCCTGAAAATGAAGGCTGTCAATATTCTGGGTAATAAGAGCCGAGAGGAGGTATCTTTTTTCTAATTCCGCTAATACCATATGACCAGGATTGGGCCTGGCCTTTAATAACAGAATGTAAAATTTACTGATGAATTCGGCAAACACCTCAGGGTTAGAATAAAATACCTGACGTAGGCCTTCTTTTGTCCCAAAAAGCTGGGGGTCGTAGTCTGACCATAGCCCACCAGAACCGCGAAAGGGCGGTATCCCACTATCTACTGAGATGCCTGCCCCAGTAAGGCAAACTATTCCATCATTTTTAAAATTCTGAATAATAAATTCCTTTACCTGTGCAGGAATCATCTTAACATCCCCACTGAAATAATTCTGCCGGAAGAGAGGCCCTCCCGACGGAAGGAAAAATAATCCCCCTGGCAAAAGGTGCAGTTTTGGACATCTTTAATGTTGTCTTTGTTAACCCCTGCCTCTAAGAGTTGTTGCAGATTAACCTCAGCCAAATCCAAAAAAAACCTATTACCTCTATTTATTAGGCCATAGCTAAAAAAACCCTGAAATTCCGCTGACACCTCATAACAGCATGGTCTTATGGCTGGACCAAAGATAGCTTGTAGTGTTTTGGGATTAACACCCAGATGATACTCCATGAAAATCACTGTCTTTTTGACTATCTCATCCCGGGTCCCACGCCAGCCTGCATGGACCAAGGCAATAGTTGGCCCCTGAGGAGAAAACAAAAAGATAGAAAGGCAGTCAGCTGTAAAGACAGCCAAGGGTAGATGTGGGGTTTGAGTAACCAAGACATCTTTGCCCCAAAGGGCATCTTCGCTGGATAAAGCGCCCCTACCCCGCTGGGCATCCTCAACTATCTCAATCGAGCTTCCATGCACCTGCCTGGCACAAACCAAATCCCGATAGTCTAGGCCTAAATTACCTAAAAATACCTGACGATTACACAAAGAGACACTTGTGTCGCCATAAAAAAAAGACATATTGCCGTCTTTACGATGGCTAAAGGCAAAGATATAATTAGAATTAGTAAAAATCACTTTCCCCTGGCTTCTTTATAGGCATCTAAAATACTATGAATACCAATTACACAGCTGGACAAAAACCCCACAATACAGAAAGTAACCCCCAGATGTACCTGGAAAGCTAAAAACTCCATACCTAAAATTGCAGCAGCCAAAAATACACCCCCCAAAATGAAGATGGTTATTGCTAAAGAGGAAAGAAATATCAACAGTAACCCCTTGTAAATCTGGCCATTGTAGAGTTGGCCCAAACCGTTAAAAATAAAAGAAAGAACTGCTGCCAGGCCTGCCTTATTTAAATTATCAACACCTCCCATATTAACCTTCCTCCTTCTCTTGTTCTAAATCCGGTCTCTTAATGGTAAGATTAAACCTCTCGTTGATATGGCCTAGTCTTACTGTTGCCTCTTTATACCTACTAGCAGCATCGGTAAGGTGTTTTCCTATTACATCAAAATCACCCTGAAATTTCTTTAACTCTGCCTGCAACCCCAATAACTCGCCAAATATTTTACGGATATTATGCTGGATGACTGCACCCTTCAGGCCATAGAGTATTGCTTGAAGGTAGGCATAAAAGGTATTGGGAGAGACAAAGATAACCTTTTTTCCCTTGGCAAACATACACAACTCCTCATCACGAATTATCTCGTAGTACACAGCCTCTGCTGGTATGTACATAAGGGCAAAATCAAAAGTGCCCTCATCAGGCAAGATGTATTTACTAGATACCTCCTCAACCCTCTTTTTGACATCGCGCACAAAATTACGGTACAGTAACCTCCTCTCCCCATCAGAGCGGGCATCGTTACTTTTTTTGAAATTCTCAAGGGGAAACTTGGCGTCAATACAAATCAGATGTTGACCTACGATAACAGCAGCATCTACGATATCGCCGCTTTTAAAACGGTGCTGGAATCGGACGTACTCCTTAGGCAGGATATCCTCCAGAAGCTTAGCCAAAAGTGTCTCTCCCATCTCGCCGCGGAATTTTGGTGCACGCAAAAGGTCCTGCAGACTAGATATATCCTTGCTTATTTCGTAAATCTGCCGATGGGTCTCTTCCAACTTCCCGAGGCTCTTTTGTACCTCTCCAAAAATCCGCGTGGCAGAATCCAGTCGCTCTCCAATTGTGCGGTGCGTATCCTGCAGAACAGAAGATGTCTGTTTGAACTTCTCCTCAAACTGCAAGGCTATGCCTTTCAACTGCTGATTCAAATTATGCATACCAAAAAGGACAAAGACCACTGCAGCCAAAAAGAAAATAACTGCCAGTATCACAACTATACCCACAAAAACTCTCCTTTTAAACCAGGTAATCCTTTTTTATCCGTCTTAGGCTACGAAATATATTTGTCTTAACATCCGGACAAACCCGCTCTAGCTCCCGGATAATCCTTGAAATCCTACTTCGATTAGAGGCTAAGCCTTTGGGGCAGCGAAAATCTGAAAATGGCAACTTGGCCTCTTGGGTAAAACGGCAAATCAAATCCTCCTCAACATAAACCAAAGGACGAATTACCACAATCTCACCCCTAAAAAGCTCCTGATAAGGAGACATAGCGGAGATTTCTCCGTTAAAAAACATATTCATCAAAATCGTCTCAACAACATCATCCTTATGATGGCCCAAGGCAACCTTGGCATAACCCAAGCGATGAGCCAACTCAAAAAGGGACTTACGCCTATTCCAAGAACACCAGAAACAATTTATCTTGTCCTCTTTTAGTTTGCGCAAGGCAGAGTTTTTTTCAATATGAAACTCAACCCCAATTTTTTTAAAATAGCGTCTTAGTCCACTGGCCAAAGAAATGGGATACCCCATATCAACATGCACAGCCAAAAGCTCATACCTTATTGGCACAAAGGCCTGGCGGTCTTTCAAAACCTTAAGTAGGGTTAAGCTGTCTTTACCGCCAGAGACACCCACTGCAATCCTATCCCCATCAGTGAGCATATGATAGTCCATGATGGCCTTGCCTACTAGTTTAGAGATATAGAATTCTGCTCCTTCAGGTCTAGACATCACAAGCTAATGTCCTACCAACAGAGGCTCCTTTAAAGAATAAACCTTAATCCCTTTAATTTTCCCGCCCAAGACCTCCCGATACTTCTCTAAAAAGGGATACCGTGCCTCTTTGCCTTCCCACAGTAAATAATAATCTATGCCATATCTTTTCAATGCCCCTTCCAGCTGGGTGGTATCCAGCTCTTCATTTAAAATATTATTAGACCCTATAGGATAAAACTCACTTTCTAAATTCAGAGAAATAATATAGGAGGATAAAATCATCTGAGAGCAAAGCCTGCCTTTAATACCATAACCTTTCAACTGTCTAGCTATAGAATGTATTTCCTTGTCGGTATAACGAAGCCAAATGGCATTTTTTAAAGGAACTGCAATAAAGCTACAAAAGTAACAGATTAGCAAAAATTTTCTACCCGCCGCAGTAAATAAACTGCCCCGTAATAACCGCTCTAATAAAAACGAGCCTAATAATAACAATAGGATATTAGCAAAAAAAAGATAACGACCTTCAGGAAAAATTACAATCAAGCCAAAATAATATATAACGATTGCCGAAATTATAATTAGTAAAATAAATCTAGGGGGGTATTTCCTTGATAAAAAAACAATATAAGTTATACCGAGCACTAAGATGGCCACTGAAAAAACCGAAGACAGTAATAAAGAACAAAAAAAATTGTACACATTTTTTAGCAGATTAGCCCCTATTATAATAAGAATATCTTTTTGGGTTATATGTCCTTCAGCTAAATAATTGTCTATGGCCCTTGAGTAGAAATCGGGCGAATTAAGATATCCGTTCTCTTTTCCATTAGTCAACTCAAAAAGAAATGACTTTGAGGCAAAGACCTCTGTCGTTTTGTTCTTAGCTATATAAGTTGAAATAGGGGAATAAAAAAATAAGAATGTCGGGGTCTTATAAATAGTAAATTTTTTGTAATGCCAACTTAATACGCCTATCCAGCTGCCGGCAATAATAGCAAAGGCTATGACCCCTAAGGCAAAGGCGCGCACGATATTTTTCCTTTTAGCTAACTCTCCCTGAAAATAGCAATAAAGCAACCAGTGCGTAAATCCAAAATGTAATGGAAAGAAAAAAATGACGTAATGTTTTGCCAAAAAGGCCAAACCGCTGATTATTCCACAACCTAAACCCCGATATCGACTCTGGCTATACGCCGAAGAGGTGATTAAGACTAAATAATAGATTAAGATAGAATACATAAGCATATCGGCCGTGGTATGCCAGGCTGAAAATAACACCGTAATAATTGTCGCTGTCAAAAGAGTAAGCAGTTTTATCGTCTCCGATAACCTTACCCTTGATAGCAAGATATAAAAGCCAAGGATAAAAAAAGCCCCGGCAATAAACTGGAATACTTTAAATAAAAGTAAAACCGGCAGCTTAAAAATAAAAGCCAAAGACATAATCCAGGAAATAAGCGGACTCCAATAGCCAGTTATAGATTCAAGAAAGCGACCTTGGGAAACAAGTTTGGCTACCGTTATATAAAAAATCGTATCAAAATCATAGCGAAAACGGTAGAGCTGAAACATTAGAAAACCAAATAACAAATAAAAAAAACATCCTGCAAGCAATATTTTTAAGTTATCTCGCCGCATAGCAATCTATAAGACCTCTCTTTTGGCAGCAGCAACCATCTTTTTTATCTCTTTATTAATAGGGCTACGCAATAATTCCTCCAGGGATATAGGCATAACTAAGGACCAGTTGGTATTGGCAACTGTGCCAGGAAAATTTATGCGATAAAAGTAAGGGTCTTTATTCAAACAGCCACTCAACCCCAGCCAGTCAGTAATTAGCTGGATGGAAAATATGGATTCCGCCTCCAAGACAACCCGCAAGGCTGAGGATAGAATCTCGCTATCTGAGCTTTCCCGCATTGGTCCTGGCAGGCCGAATTGCCTCCAGAGTTTCTCTTTTTCATCAAAACTATTTAAATACAAATCAATAAAATCGCCTAACTCTTCTTTTTTACGACCCAAGATAGCTACAAGTTTCTCTACTGAATCCACGCTATCTAACCAGCGCAATCTCCCAAAACGAGAAAGCTGCAAGTCAAAAAGCCTATCCTTTACCTTTTCGTAGTCAACCCGGCCCAAACACATCCGGATAAAAAGCGCCTCATCCACTGTCCCTGCCTCATACTGCCACCAGGCATTCCAGTTGGTAGTATCGTGGGTAGAAAGCATGGCTACTGCTAAAAAACGATACTCCGAGGGGTTAAGAAAATCGTGGCCTTGCTTCCAATCCTTCATCCAGCGTTGCACATCATTACCAGGGATACCCAACTGCCGCAAGACCTGAGGGCAATCTTTAGGGATAATCCCCAAATCCTCAGCGCACAAAAGCATATCGGTATTATCTAAATAAACAGAAAGTATTTTTTCCCCCTGCTGCCTCCATAACCTTTCATCAGGCGGGTCAAAAAAACCATTCAGTCCTTGGTTATCGAGCGGCTCGTTGATAGGAATACTCCAGATACGAAATAGGCCCACAACATGGTCTAAACGTAAGATATCGTAAAAATTCTGGGCATATTTTAGCTTCTCCCTGACATAACGATAACCATCGAATTCGATGCTCTCCCAATTATTAGTTGGCATACCCCAGCGTTGACCTTTGGCGCAGTACATATCTGGGGGAGCCCCAGCGGCATAATCCAATTTAAAATACTCCGGGTGACTCCAGACATCTGCGCTATCCCGGCAGACCAAAATCGGCAGGTCTCCTTTTAAAAGAATACCCTGGGAATTAGCATACTCCTTAACAGCCCGAAACTGCAGATAAAGCTGCCACTGCAGCCACATCTGAAACATAATCTCTTTTTCAAAATGACTAATAAATTCCTCTATCCTCTTTCTATCCCTCAACCTAAACTCATCAGGCCATTCAAACCAAGGTTTGCCACTATGATAACCCTTTAATACCTTATACAAAGCAAAGTCTTGTAGCCAGAAGCTATTCTCCTGCCTAAACCTCTGGAACTCAAGATCATCCCGATGACCTTGCATAAGAAAAACTTCCTGCAATATCTTCAACTTCTCTTTTTTGATGGTATAATCTACATAATCCCGAGGAAAGGAAAACCCCTGCCGCAGCCTCTCAACCTCCTTATTTAAATACTCCAGCGGGCCTTTTATAACCCCTTCTAAATAAATATAAGCTGGCTCAAGGGCAAAAGAGCTCTCGGCGTCATAGGGACAGTTCATTGGACCCAATTCGTTCATCGGCAAAAGCTGTATAATAGACAGACCGCAACTTTTTGCCCAGTCGACCAAACTAAACAAATCCTGAAAATCGCCAATCCCCACACTCCTGCAAGAATATAGAGAAAAAAGCGCCACCAACACCCCAGCCCTTCTTTTCAGACCTATCCTCTCCCATTTCTTCCGACTGGATACATTTAAAAATAGCTGTGACAGCTCCAACGAATTATTCATCTTCTCCAAACCTCAACCTTCATCCCCTCTCTGGCCCGAAAGAATTTTTCTGCTGAGCCAATATTCACGGCAACCTCCAGATAATTTGCGCTTCCGATTATAGCCAAGGCCTTGGACTTGGGCAAATCGCTATAACTATTAACTAAACCAGTAACCATCTTGCCCCTAATAATAATCCTAAAGTCCTTGGCTGACTGGCAAAACCCATCTAATAGATCCTTATGAATATTAGTCACCAGATTTCCAAAATGGTCGATATAAATAATCTCGCCAATTATCTTTTCTTTTTTTACCAAGGGGGAAGCGAAGGAAAGCCTTGTAAAAGAATCTAGCCTTGGACCAAACTCCTCAGGCGCCACTCCTCTAGCCAGCCAGGCGGCAACCGGGGCAAAGATATCCCGGCCATGAAAGTTCTGTGATATTGGTGTAAGAAAAAACCTCTCCTTGCTGAGATGAATAACCTTAACTAAGGACTGTTGCCTTAAGACCAAGGAGAATATCCCATTATCCGGACCAACAAAGAAATAGTTTTTAGTCTTAATTAATATTGGCCTTCTTGAAGAACCAACCCCGGGGTCAACCACTGCCAAATGTATGGTTCCTTTAGGAAAATAGCTATACGAGCAAGTCAAGACAAAGGCAGCCCGCCGGATATCCTGAGCTGGTATATCATGGCAGATATCTATTATACGCGCCGAAGGGACAATGCCCAAAATAACTGCCTTCATAACCGCCACAAAATAATCCTGAGAGCCAAAATCAGTTAAGAGGCTAATTATGGGGCATGCGCGATTCATAAGAAAAATAGATACCTTAGGATGGACTCCCCAAAAAATAATGCCAAAATGGCTGCCAAGGAAAGAAATGGGCCATACGGTATGGTATGGTCTTTTTTTAGGATTAGATTAATCACTCCTACGCTCAAGCCAAAAAAGGGAGCAATAAAAAAAGTAATCAAGGCCAGCTTCCAACCCAAAAAGGCGCCAATCATTGCCAAGAGTTTAACATCTCCACCTCCCATAGATTCGGTCTCACCTTGGATTGGTGGTTTTTTTAGAAGTTTAAAATATATAAGGTCAAAGATAAAACCCGAAAAATAAATTATTGCCCCGCCAACTATCACCCCTAAAAAAGAATCCAACAGAAACCGGCCCTGCCAGAAAAAAGGATTAATATGCACTGACCTGACTACACTCAAAAGAATCCCCAACACAATTCCACCTAATGAAACCTCGTCCGGAATAATCCTATGGGCTATGTCAATAAACGAGGCTGTAATCAAAAGACAAACCAAAACAATATAAAGGAGAAAATCGAAACTTAGCCCAAAACGCATATAGAACAATAGAAACAGCACTGCAGTCAAAAATTCAACCAAGGGATAACGCAAGGAAATCCGCTCCTTACAGAAACGACAGCGGCCTCCCAAAAGGATATAACTTATAAAAGGGATATTGTCATAGGCAGGAATCCTTTTTTTGCATTTTGGACAGTGCGAACTTGGCCAGACCACTGATTCCCCATTTGGCATACGGTGGATACACACATTCAAAAAACTTCCCACAATCGCTCCAAAGATAAATACCACTATCCAGGCTATCATCCGTTATTGCCTCCTTCCAAAAGTGCGCGTTGCATAACATCAGCTGGCGCATCCTGTCCAGTCCAGAGCTTAAACGAAATCATACCTTGGCGCAAAAGCATACCCAAACCCCCTACAGCAGGAAGACCTAACTCCTTGGCCTTTTCCAAAAGCGGCGTAGTCCGATTATAAATTAAATCAAACACGTACAAAATTTTATTCCTGCTTAAAAGGGAAAGGTCAAAAGGCGGATTATCATCGGGCTTCATCCCCAAAGGAGTGGCATTTACCAACAAATGGGATTCATCAATAGCCTTGTATAGAAAACTGGCAGTAATAAACTCAACAATATTTCTAAGATGGGGAAAATTATTAAAATGGGTAAATAAGGAATTTAATGCCATAGGACTAACATCGTAAACATAAATCTTACTAGCCTGGATACCCTTGCAGCTTAAGGCAGCAATAACTGCCCTGCCGGCTCCGCCGCAGCCAATGACTAGGGCTGTTTTTCCTTTGGGCTCAAATTTCAAATCCTCGCGCAAGGAGCCCAAAAAACCTGAGGCATCAGTATTCCAATACCTAAATCCTTGGGCTTCCTTCTTCACGGTATTCACCGCGCCCGAGAAACCTACATAGTAACTCTCAGTCTGTGATTCAACTGAATCATCAATATTAGACAAGGCCCTTTCTAATATCTCTTTGGCCTTAACCTTGTGGGGTATGGTTATATTAAAACCACAAACCTCAGAGGCAGGATATGAATTACCATATATATCCTTTACTGTGTCATCTTTTAAAAGAAAGGATTCTAAATTCTCAGGCAAAACCTCAAAAAGGGTATAGTAGGCAGAAATACCCATGTGCCTGAAGGCGGCATTATGCATAAAAGGAGACAGGCTGTGCCTTACTGGATAACCAACCAGACCATAGATAGAGTTGCCTTTCATTTTTTATTAATTACTTCAAAAAAGGCTTGCCAATGGGATTCATTAAAAAGGACAAACGGTGTTGGATACCTCTCAGTCAACTCCGCAATAATCTCATCCTCAGTAAGCTGTCGTTTCCTTTTAGGAAGGTCTGGCCTCTCAGGATCCGGCTTGAGATAGCCACCGTAAATAATCTCCCAAAAAACCTTCCAGTCTTCGGGCCCAAAACTGCGAAAGGGCTCGCCAATATAAAGCTGTAACTCTACCTGTTTTTTCTCAAGGGAAATAGGCCTTTTTCTCTGAACCCCTGAGCCTACCTCAAAAAAGAAGTTATCAATAAAAACCCCCAGCATCTGTTGGCTATGTCCCAAAAATTCTTTGATTTCATTTTGATGCTTCACTATCAAAACCAAGGCCAAAACACAAACAATAAGTAAAATTTTGGGAGCTAAATTTAACTTACCCTGCATACCTATTTATGGCATTTAGATAGGCTAATACCGAGGCTTCGATTATATCGGTACTTGATGCCCTGCCAGTTACAATCCTATTTTTAAACCTTACCTTAATATTTACCTCACCTATTGCATCCTTACCACCAGTAATAGCCTCAAGTCGGTATTCCAAAAGCACTCCCTTAACTCCGACAATCTTATCCACAGCCTTATAACAGGCATCGACTGGCCCGTCCCCTTCCGAGGCAACAGCAAAAACCCTATTTTTATACCGTATCTTTACCTGTGCCTGGGGAATGATATCGGTTCCAGTGGATACGCGCACTGAAACCAAGCGATAAATCTTACGCTCCGAGCGAATCTCCTCTTCTACCAAGGCAATAAGGTCATCGTCAAAGACCTCTTTCTTTTTATCAGCCAAGTTCTTAAAGCGCACAAATACCTCATTAATCTTTTTTTCATCCAGACTAAACCCTAAATCCGCAAGCCTCTTGGCCAAGGCATGCCTTCCCGAATGTTTGCCCAGGATAATCTGCGACTCCACAGCCCCTACCTCTTTAGGATCCATAATCTCATAGGTCTTGCGCTCCTTTAAGACTGCGTCCTGATGGATACCTGACTCATGCCTAAAGGCATTTTTCCCTACAACTGCCTTATTTGGCGGAACAACAAAACCGGTAAAACTGGAAACCAGACGCGAAATAGAGTAAAGATGCATCGTCTTTATACCAGTGTAAAATTCCCCAAAGACATCCTTGCGGGTCTTCAGGGCCATAACCACCTCTTCAAGCGAGGCATTACCCGCGCGTTCGCCTATCCCGTTAACCGTACAATGTACCTGTCTTGCCCCGGCCAAAACCGCAGACAACGAATTTGCAGTAGCCATACCTAAATCATCGTGACAGTGGATAGAGATAATCGCCTTGTTGATATTCGGGACATTGTTTTTTATCTCTTCGATAAGAGTGTATATCTCCTGGGGATAGCTATAACCTACTGTATCAGGTATATTAATTGTCCTTGCCCCCTCTCTAATTGCAGCCTCAATAACCCTAAAGAGAAATTCCTGTTGAGAACGGGTCGCATCTTCAGGCGAAAACTCAATATCCGCGCAAAACCGACGGGCAAAACGCAAGGCATCAACTGCCAAAGAGAGTATTTCTTCTTGAGGCTTACGGAATTTATACCTTAAATGAATCTTGGATGTTGCCAAAAACAGATGTAACCGGGGACGTATTGCATCTTTAACTGCCCGACCAGCAGCGCGTATATCCTCCTTCAGGCAACGCGCCAGACCACAGATAGCACTATGCTTAATCTTTTTGGCTATGTTTTTGACTGCCTGAAAGTCATCAGGACTGGCTATGGGAAAGCCTGCCTCAATTACATCCACACCCAGTCTTTCCAGCTGCAAGGCAATCTCAAGCTTTTGCTGGGAGGACATAGACGCACCTGGCGCCTGCTCGCCATCCCTTAAGGTGGTATCAAATATTATTATCTTTTCCATTTCTATACTAAAGTCTTTTCTTCATCCAGGGCATTGATTTAGGCGTGCCTATGGCTTTTACGCCTGAATCACCCTTAGCTCTGCCAAATGGAAATTCCTACCTCTTCATCCAGGGCATCATATCGCGAAGCTGTTTTCCTACCTTTTCAATAGGATGATTGTCACCCTCATTGAGCAATTTATTAAAATTCGGGCGACCCGCTTCGTTTTCTTTTATCCACTCCCGGGCAAATTTTCCGGATTTTATATCCTTAAGGAGCTTCTTCATTGTCTTACGCGTACGCTCAGTAATAATCATTGGGCCGCGGGTGATGTCTCCGTAGCAGGCGGTATTGGAAACGCGCCGGCGCATCCCTGAGATACCATACTCCTGAATAAGGTCAGTTATCAATTTCAACTCATGCAAAACCTCAAAATAGGCAATCTCAGGTTGGTAACCTGCCTCAACCAGGGTATCAAACCCAGCCTTGATAAGTTCAGTTACACCACCGCACAAAACTGCCTGTTCTCCGAAAAGGTCGGTCTCGGTTTCCTCTTCAAATGTGGTTTCAATTACACCTGCGCGGGTTGCGCCAATTGCCTTGGCATAGGCTAAAGCCAGCTGCCTGGCCTGGCCTGTGGCATCCTGATAAACCGCCACTAAACTGGGAACACCCTTTCCCTCCTCAAACATCCTGCGCACCAAGGCACCTGGACCTTTAGGCGCCACCATAAATACATCTACATTTTTAGGAGGGCGAATCTGCTTAAAACGGATATTAAAACCATGCGAAAAACAAATGGCCTTTCCTTTTTTTAAATTTGGCTTAATATTATCCTTATATACCTTTGCCTGGACATGGTCTTGGGTTAAAATCTGGATGATATCTGCGCAACGGGCAGCCTCATCTACTGAAACAGGCACAAAACCGTCTTTTTTAGCCAATTCAAAATTAGGCGTTCCTTCTAACTCTGAAACTACTACTCGGCAGCCAGAATCTCTAAGACACAAGGCCTGACCACGGCCCTGAATCCCATAGCCAATTATGGCTATTGTCTTATCCTTCAATAAACTCAAATCTGCATCTTGATCATAATAAATCCTTGCCATCGCCCCTCCTTTTACAGATTGTTAACTCAATAACCAATTGCCAACTTTCCGCTTCTTACCAGTTCTTTTATGCCAAATTTACCTAGTTCCTCCAAAAGCGATTTTATCTGATTATCATCTCCTACTGCCTCAACAATTGCTGTATCTTCCTTATGATAAACTAACTTTCCTACATATTTATTAAAGATTGACTCTAATTTCGCTTTATCTTTCGGCGAATAATTAACCTTAGCCAAAATAAGCTCACGGTTAAGGTGTTCTTTTTTAGTAAAGTCAGTTACGGTTATAACATCAATCAACTTATTTAACTGCTTTTTGATTTGCTCTAAAACCTTCTCATCCTTGGCCTCAACTACAATCGTCATATAAGAGATAGTCGGGTCTAAGGTCTCTGAAACAGCCAATGAGGCAATATTGTATCCGCGGGCGCTAAAAAGCCCGGCAATCCTTGCTAAAACCCCAAACCTATTTTCCACTAACAAAGAAAGTGTGTGTCGCATGGTTTAGTTCGTAGTTCGTAGCTCGTAGTCTATAGCTAGATTACGCCAAACCGCCAATAATTTTATTTATCGCCTCTCCTGCTGGCACCATCGGAAAAACATTCTCTTCCTCTTCGATATGAAAATCAATAATTACTGTGTTGTCAATCTCAATTGCCTTCTCTAAAGCAGGACGCACCTGCTCCTTTTTGGTAACCAGCATACCAACTGCGCCATAGCTTTCCGCAAGTTTGACAAAATCCGGGCCGGTAATTGCTACGTAAGAATAGCGCCGCTTGTAAAAAAGCTCCTGCCACTGCCTGACCATTCCTAAATAGCCGTTATTTAAAATTAAAATTTTAACCGGAATCTTATTAGCTGTGCAAGTAGCTAATTCCTGGATATTCATCTGTATAGAACCATCTCCTGCTACATCAAAAACCAACTTTTGTGGACAACCTACCTTTGCGCCTATTGCAGCCGGAAAACCAAAGCCCATAGTACCTAAACCTCCGCTTGAGATAAAGGTACGCGGTTTATCATACTTATACCACTGCGCTGCCCACATCTGGTTCTGACCCACCTCCGTAGCAATTATCGCCTCTGCCTTGGTTAACTCATAAAGCTGCTCAATAACATACTGGGGTTTAAGTTTTGTGCTTCCCTTATATTGCAGGGGATACTTTTTCTTCCAGTTCTCAATGGTCTTAAGCCATTCTTTCGTATCAGGAACCTTTTTTATCTCTTTAAGTAACTGTGTAATAACATTCTTGGCATCTCCCACTATAGGAATATGAACCCTGATATTTTTACTAATAGAAGACGGGTCGATATCAATATGAATTACCTTTGCATAAGGGGCAAAGGCATCGATTCTTCCAGTAACCCGGTCATCAAAACGGGCGCCTATGGCAATAATCAAATCCGATTCCATAATCGCATGATTGGCGTAGGCTGTACCGTGCATCCCCAGCATCCCTAAAGAAAGCTGATGGGTGGCCGGAAATGTGCCTATTCCCATTAAGGTCCAGGTAACAGGGGTATTTATCTTCTCCGCTAACTCCCTTAACTCATTATGCGCACCCGAGGCAATTACCCCTCCTCCTACATAAAGGATGGGTCTTTTGGCCTCAGCAATTGTCTTGGCTGCCTTTTTAATCTGGCCAGGATGACCAGAATAAGTAGGATTATAACTTCTTAATTTTACCTCTTGAGGCCAGACGAATTCGGTCTCTGCAATCTGGATATCCGACGGAATATCAATTAATACTGGGCCCGGCCGGCCAGTGGAGGCAATATAGAATGCCTCGCGCACAATGCGCGCCAACTCTTTAACATCCTTGACCAAAAAATTATGCTTGGTGATAGGGCGGGTAATACCAGTTACATCTGCCTCTTGAAAGGCATCATTACCGATTAAAAAGGTCTTCACCTGGCCACTAATGGCAACTAAAGGGATGGAATCCATATAAGCAGTGGCAATGCCAGTAGTTAGGTTGGTTGCGCCTGGGCCTGAGGTAGACATGCATACCCCTACCTTACCGGTTGCGCGGGCATAACCATCAGCAGCATGCGCTGCTGCCTGCTCATGCCGGGTTAAGATAAACCTTATAGGAAAATCATAAAGTTTATCAAAAATCGGAAGCACTGCTCCGCCAGGGTAGCCGAAGATTACCTCTACCCCCTCGCGTTTTAAACACTCTAAGAGAATCTGGGCGCCTGTCATATTTTAGCTCTTAGCTCATAGCTCTTAGCTCATAGGTAAAACTTCTAAACTAGAGAGAACTTTCTTCCTATGAACTATTAGCTCAAAACCGCTCCCTTATCCGCAGAACTAACTAACTTGGTGTATCTTGCCAGATACCCTGTCTTTATCTTTGGTTCTTTGGGTTTCCAGTTTTTAAATCTCTGCTGGATTTGGCCTTCTGTTAACCTTACATTGAGCTTTCTTTTGGGAATATCTATCTCAATGATATCGCCATCCTTAAGAACTGCGATCGGTCCGCCTGCCGAGGCCTCAGGAGAAATATGGCCAATACAAGGGCCTTTTGTACCTCCGGAAAAACGGCCATCAGTAATAAGGGCAACTGAATCTGCCAAGCCCATCCCCACAATAGAAGAAGTAGGCGCAAGCATCTCACGCATACCCGGGCCACCCGCAGGTCCTTCATAACGGATAACAATGCAATCCCCGGGTTTAATTTTGCGGTTCAAAATCTCCTGCATTGCCTCTTCCTCGCGGTCAAATACCCTTGCCCTTCCAGTAAACTTAAGCATCTTTTCATTTACTGCTGTCTGTTTTACTACTGCGCCGTCAGGCGCAATATTTCCATAAAGCACGGCTATCCCGCCTTCCTTATGGTAAGCCTTATTTAAAGGCCGGATTACCTCCTCATCAAAAATCTCTGCCTTCTGGGCAATCTCAAAGGTTTTTTCTCCGCTTACATTTAAGGTATTATTAAGGTAAGGTTTTAATCTTTTTAATACCGCCGGAATCCCGCCGGCAAACTCTATATCCTCCATAAGGTGTTCTCCTGCTGGCTCGATATTAGCAATATGCGGAATCTGGCGGCTGATTTTATCAAATATTTTTAAGTCCAAATCAACCTTGGCCTCATGGGCAATGGCCATAAGATGTAAGACAGTATTGGTTGAGCCGCCTAACCCCATATCTACAACAATGGCATTCTCTAAGGATTTACGGGTAATAATATCCAAAGGTCGGATATCCTTGCGCACTAACTCTACAATCCGCTCGCCAGTTGCCTGGGCGATTCTTTTTTTCTTGGCTAAGCCTGCTAAGGCAGTTGCGCAACCTGGTAAAGACATCCCCATAACCTCGGTCAGGCAAGCCATAGTATTAGCAGTATAAAGCCCTTGGCAAGAACCCTGGTTTGGACAAGCCTCCATCTCTAAACAAGAAAGCTCATCCAGAGAAATCTCGCCTTTTTTTGCCCGGGCTATTCCCTCATAGGTATCATGCACAAAGGCAAGCCTTCTCTTCCTCCATCTTCCACCAAGCATTGGACCAGCAGTAATAATTATTGCTGGGATATTCAAGCGCGCCACCCCCATTAGCATTCCCGGAGTAATCTTATCGCAGTCAGTAAGGCAAACAACCCCATCTAACTGGTGGGCATTACAGACGGTCTCAATTATATCCGCAACCAGCTCCCTTAAAGCCATAGGATAACACATCCCTAAATGGCCCATCGCAATCCCGTCGCAGATACCCGGCACACCAAAAAAGAAAGGCACCCCCCCTGCGTAACAGATACCTCTTTCGATAAACCGCTCCAAATCACGCATCCCAACATGGCCAGGTATTAGGTCCGTAAAAGATGTCGCCACGCCAATAAAGGGCTTGGAAAAATCTTTTCTACTTAAACCCGTGGCATGCAAAAGCGCGCGATGCGGCGCCCTCTCTAAACCTTTTTTGATTTCATCGGAACGCATTGTTGTCCCCTTTCAATAGATAAAAACTATTCTATTGGATAACTGTATATTTGTAAAGCAAAATAACCCTTTTAATCAGCACCTTCTCCATCATGCACAACATCCTGTGCCTTTTGGCGTTTGCGGGTAATCACCCTCTTTAGGGAGATATATTTTTCTACAAACTCTTTGGTATTGGTACAACGCAACTGATTAAAAAGGAATTCAAATTTATTCTCAATCTCTAAGGCAATTGCCTCTCTTGTCTCTTTAGGCAATCCCATTATATCTTTCTTAAATGGCCCCAAGGCCTTTTTACGGGTCTTGTAATAAAACTGTTCATCCGTATCCGTTTCCTTGCGCTCAGAGGCAGCGTTTGCTTTTAACCACTCGTACATCTTAGCCTTAAGCGCCTGGGGAAAGTTAGGGCTTTCATAAATCATATTTTGAAATTCAGTAGCCAGATGCACCTCCAAGGTATTATTCTCAGGGAATTTGTGAAATAGCTCTGCTGGCAAGGTAGATGCGCCATGTTGCACCGCGCCGCCTAAACCATACTCCTTCTGGGCTATCTCCGAAAGTGTCCTTAAGGTATCGAAATCCAACTTTACCTCAGCAATTGTTCCATCTGGCTTAACCACCCCGCCATGCGAAGTCCCGGTCTGCACCGAAATTTTACTAATTCCTACCAAGCCCTTACGCAGCCGCTCTTTATATCCCTCCATAAAGGCACGCAGGTCCTCAGGAGTGGAGTTCTGATGACCTACCTCACCAATCTCTCCGCCGACTGAAACAGTTATCCCTTTGGGCTCAATCCGACGGATAAACTGGGTAAGCTGGGCGCAGACCTCGTAATTATCCTTTTGCTGTTGTTTTACCTTAGGTTTTGAAAGGTCAACCAAGGTAGATGAATCTATATCAATATTATAAAAACCAGCTTCAACTGCATCCGCAATCACTGCCTGTAAGGCCTCAATCTCCTTATCTGGGTCTTCGCGAAATTTTTTGGCATTGGCCTGGGTATGGTCAGCCTGAATAAAGACAGGGCCACTGTATCCCTCTTTGATTGCTGCTGCCAAAACCACTCCAGAGTATTCTATTGGCGGCTGACTGGTATAACCCATCTCAGACTTGGCAATCTCAAAGATAAAGGCGCCGGCATTATTGCGCTTGGCTACCCGAAAAATCGCCCGTGCCAAATCATAAGTCAGGCTCCTTAAGTTTATGGCTGGGACTGTGAAAGAAGGGAGCTCCCCTCTTCCTCTGGCCATATAAAGCTCATGGATACTGGAAGGATAAATCCCTTTTTTATAAGCCAAAGAAAAAATCTTTTTGGCCAATACCCTCTTGCGGGCCAAATCATCACTCATTACCAAATCGTAAACCAAAGGCCCCACATCAACAGGTTTTCTTCCCATAACCAAGCCCCCTCCTTTTAGGTGAGAATTTGAATTAACTCATATTCCCTTTCAAAATCAAACTCTTTTTTTCTTATCGCATCCTCAAAATCTACCATAACGATTTTACCAGCCTTAAACCCTAAGGCCTTATCCGTAGCTCCCTCTAATATGGCATCCACAGCTGCCTTGCCTAATCTCAAGGCCAGGTCCCGGCTAAAGGCTGAAGGCCTTCCTCCTCTCTGGATATGACCCAAGACAATTGCCCTGGTCTCCAGGTCAGTCATCTCAGTAATCTTCTGGGCAATATCCTCAGCCCGAGCTGCACCCTCAGCCACTACAATAATCCAACTCAACTTGCCTCTTAGATTGCCATTAACTATCCTATGGCAAATCTCTTCTAAATTGTATGGCCTTTCCGGGACTATAACATCCTCACAACCACCAGCCAAGGCAACCTGCATCGCAATATAACCGCAAGACCTGCCCATCACCTCTACCACAAATATCCTTTCCATAGAGGTAGCAGTATCGCGGATATTGTCTATTGCTGCCAAGGCAGTATTAACTGCAGTATCTGTGCCAATAGTCATATCTATCCCATTGATATCGTTATCAATAGAGGCAGCTACACCTACTATTGGGACCTTATATTTCTGGTAAAAGTTGTGGCCAGCCGTAAAACTGCCATTTCCACCAATTATAACCAAACCCTCAATACCCCGAGATTTGATATTCTCATAGGCCCGGGCCTGGCCCTCCTCAGTAGCAAACTCCACACAACGCGAGGTTTTCAAAATCGTTCCACCAGTATCAATTATACCTGATACCGAACGGTGATCCAATATCTTCATATCATCATTGATAAGGCCCCACCAGCCGCGGAATACGCCGAAGACATCTATTTTCTTACTGACGCAACCACGTACCACTGCCCTTATTGCTGCGTTCATCCCGGGCGCATCTCCACCAGTAGTTAAAACTGCGATGCGTTTCATAGCCTTAAAGTCCCTCCACTGATATTGAGCGGGGATGCTCAACAATAAAGGTATAGGTTATCTCTTGTTTCTGTCTTGGCTCTAAATCCAACTCCCAGAGCCAAACCCCTTTCTTATCCTGCCAGTCCTTGCTCTTTGGCCCAAGGCTTACCTTTTCTATCTTGACCTTGATGCGGTCATCTTGAGAAACTGGCAAGGCTTCAAATAATTTCAGGGTAATCTTTTTGGATTTATAGTTTTCAACACTCAATTTATACTTAAACATGGTTGTCCGATTTAAACCCGTAACTCCTGCGATAATTGTCTCATCCACCTTTTTCTCAATCAACTCGCGTTTTACCTTAACATTATCATCCGCGCCTAAATAAAGGTCAAACTCTTCCTCGGGTGCAATATTATCTATCCAGGAATTACCTACGAATTCTCCATCCAGATATATGTTTACCTTACCGGCCAATAGTTGTATGTTGGGCATCCCCTTTACCCGACTGCCTAAATATGCCTGAGAAATAGCACGGGGAAAGGCAGAGTAATTAAAAGAGGCGCCAAGTCTTTGAGAAAGGACTAAAAGTTTTTGCTCTGAGCCATCAGATTTCACATCCGCCTTTTGGGCAAGGGTATAGGTAACCGCAACCCCTTTTTCTTGAACTTTGGTCTCAGGTATCTCCTTATCCTGAGCAAGCAAAGCCGGCGCAGCCAACTCTCTACTAACCCCAACAGTCCTATCAAGAGCCGCCTTGCTCAAAACCTGGCCCTGCCAAGGTCTTAAAAACCAAGGGGTAATCTCAGGCAGCCTTCCCCCAATCGCTGGCTTGGCAGTAGAAAGCGTAAGTGTAACATCGTTCCAATCTTCACCGGTAGTCTGCTTTACCAAGCCATACATAACCAGCTCTACCTCGGATTTGGCAAAATCTGCCCGGGCATCATAAAGCGGCTGCCAAAATGCCCCCCGCACAAGGCAAGAGACCTCTAACTCAATATTTCCTGGCCGGCTTACCAAAAGCTCAACCTCAATTGCCCTCTTTATTTTTTTTGCGCCCCGACTGAGTTGGGATAACTGTTGATTTAAGGCCTCAAGTTTTTTATTGATTTCCCTAATCTTAAGTTGATAATCCATTCCTTGGTTGTAATTATCCTTTAGTTTGGCATCCAAAAATTTCAAAAGCTCATCTAAATCCTTTGGCAGCGGCATCCGCGTAGCCAGCTCTCTGGGTAGCTGCTCCTTGGAAAAAAACTGTAACGAGTCCAAAAAACGCTTCTCATCTGCCAGTAACGCCAGCATATTCTCCAATTCTTTCTTTTTGTCATTAAGAAGCTGAATCTCCTCCATTATCTGCCTTATCTTCTCTTGGGGAACCTCATCAAGAAATTCCTTCTTAAGTTGAACCCCTAAAATCTTAAACTCTGCCGAGCCGCTCCCTTTTGCCCGCAGGGAATCCTCAATGATATCCGCAACCAGATTATCCACCCGCACCTTGTAACTTCCGGGGTTAAGCTTCAGATTTGCCAGCCGGTTTACCAAGGCCGAATCTGGAAAAACAGTAACCGCAGAAATCCTCCAATCTGCTTGAATAGTATCTGCAAAAGTGAAGGTCGTGACTAAGGGAAAAACCAAAAACACCACCAACCAACAGCTTAACCCAAAAACCCTTCGCATCTTAGCTCCCTTTTTTATGTCCCCTGCTGCCAGTCTGCTAAATATTTCTTCTGTTGTTGAGTCAAGGTATCTATCTGAATACCCAGGGATTTTAATTTTAAGGCTGCGATACGGTTATCAATATCCTGCGGCACCTTATAGACCTGAGGCTCCAATTTCTTGTGATTTTTTAGGATATACTCCACCGACAACGCCTGATTGGCAAAGGACATATCCATAACCTGCGCAGGATGGCCCTCGGCTGCAGCTAAGTTTATAAGCCGGCCTTCGCCTAAAAGGTAAATCTTGCGGTTATCCTTTAAGGTGTATTCTTCAACAAAATCGCGGATTACTCTTCTTTTCTTTGCCAGTGATTTTAATCCTGGTATATCTATCTCGACATTAAAATGCCCGGCATTGGCAACAATCGCTCCATCTTTCATCAAGTGGAAATGCTCGCTACGGATAACGCTGGTATCACCGGAAACAGTAATAAACATATCACCCAATCTGGCTGCCTTAGTTAAAGTCATCACCTCATAGCCATCCATGTTAGCCTCCAGGGCGCGTAAAGGGTCTACCTCGGTCACAATAACCTTGGCTCCCATACCCTTGGCCCGCATTGCCACTCCCCGGCCACACCAACCATAGCCACAGACTACCACGGTTGAACCAGCAATAAGTTTATTGGTTGACCGCACAATCCCGTCCATTGTGGACTGGCCTGTCCCATAACGGTTATCAAACAGATGTTTGGTCTGGGCATCATTAACCGCTATTATAGGGTAACGCAGCCTCCCTTCTTTGGCCAAGGCCCGAAGCCTAATCACCCCCGTTGTCGTCTCCTCAGTGCCTCCGATTATCTGGGCGTAGGTTGGCTGTGAGGCACCATGGACCATACCTACAAGGTCTGCGCCATCATCCATAGTGATAACTGGCCTGGCTGCCAATACTGCCTTAAGGTGCCGATAGTAGGTTGAGGTATTCTCTCCCTTAATCGCATAACAAGAAATTCCCAAATGCCTTACTAAAGAGGCAGCCACATCATCCTGGGTAGAAAGCGGATTAGAGGCGCATAAAAAAGGCTTGGCCCCGGCGAATTTTAATGCCTCCATTAATACCGCCGTCTCAGTAGTCACATGTAAACAGGCAGCAATAGTAATACCTTTGAGCGGCCTCTCTTTTTTAAAACGCTGGGTAATCAATCCTAAAACCGGCATATTGTTACGCGCCCATTCAATCCTTAATGCACCTTTTTTTGCCAGTGATATATCTTTTATCTCGTATCTCATTCGGTATATCCTTTTATATTTTTGTTGCAGCCTTCTTTAAAATCTCTGCCTTATCCGTCCTTTCCCAGCTAAACTCCGGCTCGCTCCTACCAAAATGCCCATAACAGGCGGTCTTGCGGTAAATCGGCCGAAGCAAATCTAAAGACCTAATCATCCCCTGAGGCGTTAAATCAAAATTCTCCTGGATTAGCTTTATAAACTTCTCCTCAGAAATCTTTCCTGTGCCTTCTGTATCTACCATTATCGCCAAGGGCTCAGCCCGACCTATAACATAGGCCATGTGCAAAAGGCATTTCTCAGCCAATCCCGAAGCCACAATATTTTTGGCGATATAACGCGCCATATAAGCAGCAGAACGGTCAACCTTAGTGGGGTCCTTGCCTGAAAAGGCACCGCCGCCAGTAGCTACCATACCTCCGTAGGTATCCACGATTATCTTCCGTCCAGTCATCCCTGTATCTGACTGCGGCCCGCCAATAACGAACTTCCCTGTCTCATTGACGTAATAACGCGTTTGTTTATCTGTATACTGCTCCAGTATCGGATTGGCAATTACCTCGATAATCTCCTGCCTGGCCTTGTTGGTAATCTTCTCCTTGCTCTTATCTAATATCTCCTCGGTATGTTGACAGGCCAAAACAACTGAATCCACCCTTTTGGGCTTACCATTGTGATATTCAACCGTCACCTGAGATTTACAGTCAGGACCCAAATACCTAAGAAGGCCTTGTCTTCGCACCTCAGCAATCCGACGGACCAACCTATGCGCCAACATAATTGGAAGCGGCATAAGCTCAGGCGTCTCAGAACAAGCATATCCCACCATAAATCCCTGGTCACCTGCACCACCTTTATTAACCCCCTGGGCAATGTCCGGAGATTGATTATGAATAGTATTTATCACTGCGCAGGTATGATAATCAAAACCAAACTTGGGATGGGTGTAACCTATTTCTTTGAGAATCGAACGAGTAAGGTTGTGGACATCTACAAAACCAGTGGTAGTAATCTCGCCTCCCACAATCAAAAGCCCCATTGTAACATAGGTCTCGCAGGCTACCCGTCCATAGGGGTCCTGCCTTAGGACCTCATCCAAAACCCCATCTGAAATCTGGTCACAGACCTTATCCGGGTGACCCTCACCCACTGACTCTGAGGTAAAAAATCTCTTTACCACTGTCACCTCCTGTTTCCCCTTTCTAGTTATAGAGTTAAAACTTAAAAATCACCAAAGGCAAACCCTTCCAAATTCCTTTTTCGCCTGCTTATAAAACTGCGGGTTGCCAATATCATACCAACACCCCCTAAACACAAAGGCCTTGGTAGTAACTCTCTTACTCAACCAACCAATGTAACAACCTGAGGCATCGTGGCTCTGGTCTTTTAAACACATATACTCATCCAAAAGTCTCAGTTTTGATTTAGGAAAATAGTACAGACACATCGCCACCACAGTAGAATTTGGCTTCTTGGGTTTTTCAACAAAATCTACAATTCTATTTTTCTTATCCAAACTCAAAACACCGTATTGGCTGGCTGCCTTTTTTTCTTGGATATCAAAGGCACCTACAATTGGAAAATCAGGAAATTTTTTGACAAAGGATAAAAAATCTCTTAAGCTACTGTCAAAGAGATTATCTCCTCCAACGACCAAAAGATTATCCTGGATGCGTCTTTTTTTTACCGCAAAATACATGTCTCCAATAGCTCCTCTACGGTCCTCCTTTCTTTTGGTCAGGTCATCCAGTAAGCTCAGACGCTTACTCGACTTAACAGATTTTAACCATTCCCTAAATCGCGAGATAAATTTGCTATTAGTGACAATGATAATCTCGTCAACCTCTTGGGCTGCCTCAAGCTTGGCAATGGTAAAATCAATTATTGAATGCCTTCCAATGCTAAGCAAGGGCTTAGGGAAATCTTTAGTCAAAGGATACATCCGCGTGGCATAACCTGCCGCTAGGATTAAGGCCTTCATAATTGAAAAATCTCTTTAAGCCTCAAGGCAGTATATTCCTCAACCTCCTTACCAACTGAGAATGACAACGCCACTCGGGCAATCTCTTCAACCTGAGGCCTGGTAACAGAACGGATTATATATTTAATCTTGGGAATAACCAAAGGCGGCATACTCAACTCATCTAAACCCAAACCCAAAAGCACCAGAACCAAGGCCGGCTCAGAGGCCATTTCACCGCACATGGCAACCCGGATACCTTTACTATGAGCTGCATCAATGATATTTTTTATCAACCTCAAAACCGCCGGATGCGCCGGCTCATAAAGATACGCCACCTTCTCGTTTGCCCTGTCTACAGCCAAGGCATACTGGATTAAATCATTGGTGCCGATACTAAAAAAATCAACCTCCTTGGCTAATATATCTGCAGTCATAGCTGCCGAGGGTATCTCAATCATTGCCCCTACCTCTAAATCCTTGTTAAATGGAATGCCCTGGCTGGATAATTCCTCTTTTACCTCATCTAAAATCCTGTTCGCCTGGATAATCTCCTCCAGGCCCGATATCATAGGATACATAAGCTTAAGATTACCGTACACCGATGCCCGCAGAATCGCCCGCAACTGCACCTTAAATATATCTGGCCGGGCCAGGCAAAATCTAATTGCCCGCCAGCCCAAAAACGGCTGCATCTGTACGGGCATCTCAAACTGAGACAAAAACTTATCACCACCCAAATCAATGGTGCGAATCACTACGGGATAAGGTTTCATTTCTTCCGCTACATAACGGTACTGCTGAAAATGCTCCTCCTCAGAAGGTAGGTCCTTGCGGTTCATATAAAAGAACTCCGTACGGTAAAGACCAATACCTTCGCCTCCATACTGTTTAACTGAAGAGAGCTCATCTGGAAACTCAATATTTGCCAAAACGTTAAAAGTCTTACCATCCCGGGTTTCTGCCGGCAGCTTGGTAACTGATAAAAATTTCTTACTTATCCCAGCCAATTTCTCCATCTGGGCATGATAATCATTAAGGGTTGACTCTTCTGGATTAGCCACCACAACACCCAAGGAACCATCTACAATTAGAAGGTCACCGCTTTTTATCATCTCCGTTGCCTTGCCAGTACCCACAACCGCAGGGATCTCTAACGACTTAGCCATAATGGCAGTATGCGAGGTCTTGCCTCCAACATCAGTAACAAAGGCACTCACCAATTTTTTATGCATTGCCGCTGTATCCGAAGGCGATAGGTCATGGGCAACCACAATTACCCTCTCCTTCAAATCCTCCAAGCCCTTGCGCTGGGCTCCTGCCAAATGCCGCAGTATGCGCCTACCAACATCGTTAATATCTGCCACTCTTTCCTTCAGATACTCATCCTCAATCTTGGAAAAAACCCCTACATACTTTTTAAGAACCTCAGAGAATATATAGGCTACCGAAAGGCACTCCTTTTTTAGTCTTGAGATAACCTCCTCAATAATCGTCCTATCCTCCAGTACCAAAAGGTGGGCATCAAAAATCTGGGCCTCCTGCTGGCCCATCTCCATAGCAATCTTTCTTTGCAAATCTATTATGTCTTTACGGGTCTGGATGAGGGCCTCTTCAAACATCTGTATCTCAACCGGGATATCTTCCGGACGAATCTCTTTTTTAGGGATAAAAAAATCTTCCTTACCTATAATATATGCAGGACCTATTGCAATCCCCGCTGAAGCTGGAATACCTTTTAGTTCGAGCATAGCCTTTTACAAAAATACCTACTTAACAATTTTTTAGGATTATTCTTCAATGTTATTTATTGTTTTCTCCAGTTCCTTTATAGCCTCTTCCGCGTCCTCGCCATCTGCCTCAATAATAACCTCAGTACCTTTCTCAGCCCCCAACATCAAAATCCCCATAATCGATTTTCCATTTACCTGTTCATCAGCATGCTTAACCGTTATCTTGGAATCAAACTTATTAGCCACCTGCACAAAGAGTGCTGCTGGCCGGGCATGGAGGCCAGATTTGTTTTTGATGACCATCTTTTTTCTAACCACAGGCATATTATAGCCCCTCCTCAATACCTATAATAATCTGGGCCAATTTTAAGGAGTCATGCCTTACTACCTCATTCTCCATAACTACTATATCCTCGCTTATAACCTGGTAACCCATTAATCTAATCTCTCTTATATCTGTCTTAACCGGCACGGAACCCTCCTGGGCATAGCGGTCTAAAACCCACTGCGGGATTGCGCCAGAATTGACTATTACATAGTCAAATATACGAGGATGACTGTGGGCAACCAGGGTCTTTATATGGTCAGAGGCAGAAAATCCATCTGTCTCTCCAGGCTGGGTCATTATATTACACACATATACCTTAATCGCATCGGATGCAACAATGGCATCAGTAATCTCCTTAATTAAAAGGTTAGGAATAATACTGGTATATAATGAACCGGGTCCTAAGACAATAATTTCAGCCTGCTTAATTGCATTAAGCGCCTCAGGGGTTGCTGTTACCTCAGAGCTTGAACGAAAGTTTACCCTTTGAATGGGTAGGCGTACCTTAGGAATCTTCTCCTCACCCTCGGTAACCGAACCATCTTTATGTTGGGCCACTAAAACCACATTGCTCAAAGTAGAGGGCACCACCTGACCTCTTAAAGCCAAAACCCGGCTTGTCTCTTTAATTGCCTTTTCAAAATCTCCAGTAACCCTGGTCATAGCAGTAATAAAAAGATTGCCAAAACTATGGCCGGAAAGCTCAGATGAGCGGTCAAAGCGAAACTGGAATAAATCTCGCATTAAAACAGGTGCATCAGCCAATGCCACCAGACAATTACGAATATCTCCGGGTGGTAGAATATCAAACTGCTGCCTCAATCTCCCCGAAGAACCGCCATCGTCAGCCACTGTAACAATAGCGGTTATATTTGATGTATACTCCTTAAGACCTGTCAGAAGCGTAGCTAGTCCTGTCCCGCCCCCTATCGCCACAACCTCGGGACCTTTGTTTAATTGCCTCTTCTGCAGTAATATATCCACAAGCTCCTGCTGCTGAGCAGGAGAAACGAATGCAGAGATAAAGGCACGCATCAGGCGTTTTATGCCCAAAATTAAGATAATTATTCCTGATAAAGCTACTACGGTATCTAATATCTTAAAAAGATACAGTTCATCGCTCGAGAGGTAACCTGAGCCTATCATAGCCAAGACTACCCCAAAGACACTGAAGCCAATCCATCTTTTTATGCCTAAACCGGGGGAAAACCACTTAATGATATTCTTAAAATTGCCACCCCTGCCTATACGGACAATTTCAGCTTTTTTTCTCATCTTCTTGCTCAATTAATTTTATAAGAGAATCTACATCTGAGGACCCCCGCAAAGACTCACGAAAGTACTTATCTTTTAGTAATCGGGAAATCCTGGCCAAGGCCTTAAGATGTGGGCCAGCAGAATCCTGGGGGGCAACGAGCAGAAAGAATATATAGACCGGCTCTCCATCCAAAGAATCAAAATCTACGCCTTTTTTGGAGAGCCCAAAGGCAGCGACAAGCCTGTTAACACAATCACTTTTGGCATGAGGTATGGCAACGCCTTGGCCTATGGCAGTTGAACCCAAAGATTCCCTTGCCATTAACGCCTCAATAAGTTTGCTGCGGTAGCGTTTATCAATCTCGCCGGCATTTATAAGTGAATCCACTAGTTCCGCAATAACCTCTTCTTTCTTAAACGATTTGATATCCATTACAACTGATTTCTTGGATAGAAAATCTAAAATCTTCATTATTATTTTCTCCTTTCAATGCAATCCCTTTTGGTTCAAATCCCTGATTAACAATTTAGAGCGGGAGACGGGATTTGAAGTCTTCATAGGGGCTCCTTGCCCCTAATGACGCTTGTCGCCTTGCTCCTCGCTGTCACCCCGTAGTGTTATCAAAGAAGTTAACTCTTGAGGGGAAAATTTCTTTTCCCCTCAAACTCCCTTTTGGTTCAAATCCCTGATTAACAATTTAGAGCGGGAGACGGGATTTGAACCCGCGACATCAACCTTGGCAAGGTTGCGCTCTAGCCAGCTGAGCTACTCCCGCATAAAATTAAACCCGATATTAAAAAGTTAAAATAAAATAAACGCTAACCCAATCACCCCTAAAACTCCCCCAAATTCTTCTTCTGCCCCGCAAAAATTAATGCCGACAAAGGGGATTAAACTCTTAAGGATTGTCCCTCCTGATAAAAATTTTTGTCCTAGTTTGATTTATATATTATGCCGCGGGAGAGAGTTGAACTCTCAAGTCCTTGCGGACATTAGGTCCTAAGCCTAACGCGTATGCCAGTTCCGCCACCGCGGCAAAAACTTTTAACGGGACGCGTATGCCAGTCCACCACGTCCGCAAGGCGCTTTGCGGAACAACTTTATTTTCAATATCTTGCTCTCTAAAACTAATTTAGTGAGCCTCCCGCGACTCTCCCGCCTTATTAACTTTGCTGGAGGCGGGATTTTCGCCCCAATCAGTATTCTCAGGGCTCAAAGAACGCTGCTGTCTCGTCGCGTTTTGAAATTTAGTGAGCCTCCCGCGACTCGAACGCGGCACACCCACCTTAAAAGGGTGGTGCTCTACCAGATGAGCTAGAGGCCCAAATTTTTCATTTTTTAAAAACCTAAAACTCTTTTATCTCTTTTTCCTTAACTGCCAGTATCTCGTCTATCTTGGCGGTATATCTATCTGCAAGTTTTTGTAATTCGTCAATCCCCCGAAATTTATCATCTTCAGAGATAAGCTTATCCTTATGCAATTTCTCCATATGCTCCTTGGCATCGCGGCGAATAGTCCTCAAGGAAATCCTGCCCTCCTCAGCCATCTTATGAACCAACTTAACTAACTCCTCCCTCCTTTCCTTCGATAAAGGAGGCAAGACAACCCTAACTATCTTGCCATCGTTTGAAGGATTAACTCCAAGATTAGACTTCATAATAGCCTTTTCTATCTCGGGAATCACCGTGGGGTCCCAAGGCTGAATTGCAATTATATGCACATCAGGTATTGAAATCGAGGCCAGTTGCTTAAGAAGGGTAGGGGTGCCGTAATAATCTATATGGAGACCTTCGACCAGATGCGGACTTGCCCGACCAGTCCTAACCTCAGAAAACTCACGGTTAACTGCCTCGATGGTTTTTTTCATCTTATCCTCAGCAGTATAAAGCACCTCTCGAACCGTCATGTCTTGAACCTCCCTTTACGATATAGAAATACCCTTATAAAAAGATGGCTTGAAAACGCAGCTAATTGACGATAGTCCCGATTCTTTCGCCTTGCACCACCCGTTTTATATTACCCTTGTAGCCTAAGTTAAAAACTACAATCGGAAGCCTGTTGTCCATGCATAGACTGATTGCAGTGGCATCCATTACCTTCAGCCCCTTTCTTAAGACATCGATGTATTTAAGATGAGTGAACCTTTTGGCGTTTTTGTGAATTAAGGGGTCGGCTGAATAAACACCATCTACCTTAGTGGCCTTTAGGATGCAATCCGCATGTATCTCCATCGCCCTTAAGGCAGCAGCTGTGTCAGTAGTAAAATAGGGGTTACCTGTCCCCGCCACAAATATAACCACCCGACCTTTTTCTAAATGCCGTATCGCCCTACGACGGATATAAGGCTCAGCTATCCTCTGCATCTCAATTGCAGTCATCACCCTGGTAGGAACGCCTTTTTTCTCTAAGGCATCCTGTAGGGCCAAGCCATTAATAACCGTGGCTAACATCCCCATATAGTCGGCAACTGAACGGTCCATATGCAATCCCTGTCCACCGCTATTGGCCTGACCACGAAAGATATTGCCTCCACCCAACACCACCGCCACATCTACGCCTAGGCCCTTCAGCTCTTTTATCTGCTCAGCCAAAGAATTCAACACCTTAGGGTCGATGCCATGGCTACTTTTCCCTTGCAAGGCCTCACCGCTCAACTTCAAAACTATCCTTTTGTAAACAGGCTCAGACCTCATTGCCCTAACTGATAACGCACAAACCTACGTACGGAGATATTCTCGCTAAATTTGGCCAAAAGATTTGCCAGATAATCTCCTATAGTTACGGAGGTATCCTTGATAAAAGGCTGCTCCAACAGACACTTCTCTTTTATAAAGAGCTCTTTATCCTGAACCTGTGCCAAGACCTCCTTAGGCACGTCTTCTTTTCTAATATAAGCCGCATCCATTGCAGCAACCTGCATAGCAATGTCTTTGGCAAACTGAATAAACTCTTCACTGCGGGCAACAAAATCCGTCTCACAATTAATCTCGACCAATACCCCAATCTTGTTTCCTAAATGCACGTAGGCCTCAACCCTGCCTTCTTTGGCTATGCGCTCAGACCTCTTGGCCGCAATCTCCAACCCGCGTTTACGCAGAATCTTTACCGCTCCATCTAAATCACCCTTAGATTCCTCTAAGGCCTTCTTGCAATCTGCAATACTAGCAGAGGTCATCTGTCTTAACTCTTTAATTAACTCTAGCTTCACTCCTTCCATTCTTACATCCACACCTTTCTTTTTAAGCCTTGGTAGTTCCTTTGCTGCGGCCTTTCCTGGTTGGCTTAACCACATCCTCCTGAGGAATCACCTCAGACTCAACAATCTCTTCAATCTCCTTAATCTTCAACTCCTCCTCAGGAAGGACTAAAGCCCCTTCCTCTTCCTTTTCAACCTTAGGCACAACCACTCCTTCTTGAGATAGATAACTTAGAAACCTCTTTCTTCCTTCAATAACCGCATCGGCAATGAGCTTGGTAATCAACTGTATAGACTTGGCCGCATCGTCGTTGCCCGGTATAGGATAATCAATCTCAGTCGGGTCAGAGTTGGTATCGATGAGCCCCACAACTGGAATAGAAAGCCGCTTTGCCTCTCTAACTGCAGTGGCCTCCTTCTTTGTATCCACAACAAAAACCGCCTTGGGCATACGCTCCATCGCTACAATACCAGCAAAATTCTTCTTCAGCTTAGCCAATTCCTTTTCGAGCCGCGCTACCTCTTTTTTAGTAAGCTTGGCAAAGGTCCCATCCTGACTCATCGCCTCAATCTCCTTCAAACGGGCAATACTCTTTTTTACAGTAGCAAAATTAGTAAGCAGCCCCCCTGGCCAACGCTCGGTAACATAGTACATTCCCGCTCGAAGTGCCTCTTGCAGAATTGCATCCTGCGCCTGCTTCTTAGTCCCCACAAACAAGACCATCTCACCCTTTGAGGTAATGTCGATAACAAAATCCCGGGCCTTGTTCAGGCACTCTTCAGTCTTCTCAAGGTCAATTATGTAAATACCACTCCTTTGCCCAAATATAAACTTCCTCATCTTGGGATTCCAGCGCGATGTCTTGTGTCCAAAATGCACACCTGCTTCTAGTAGCTGTTTAATTAACTCTGTAGGCAAAACTCTCTCCTCCTTTCTAAACGGATATCAAAAAACCGAATCCTAAAACCACTTCTTTAACCCTTTTGAAACCACCTAAACTACGGATTTATTAAAGGTATATATTATAACATTATTTTTTTCTATTTCAATTATTTTATTCAAAATTTGTAGGAACTAATTCCTGAAGCTGATAGAGCCTCTGATACAGCCTACCGCTGCGCAATAACTCCTCGTGTCTGCCTGACTCTACTATCTGCCCTTTATCTAAAACTACTATTTTTTCCGCATTCCTTACTGTAGCCAATCTATGGGCTACCACAAACACAGTCCGGCCGACCATCGCACGGTTCAACGCCTCCTGGACCAACCGTTCACTAGCTGAGTCCAATTGTGAGGTTGCCTCATCCAATATAAGGATTTCCGGATTTTTAAGTAAGGCCCGGGCAATAGCCAGTCTCTGTCTCTCTCCTCCTGAAAGTTTAATACCCCTATCACCGATTACAGTATCGTAACCTAAGGGCAGCCGGGTGATAAAATCATGGGCGTTTGCCTCAGAAGCAACCCTCTCTATCTCATCCTGGCTTGCCTCCGGACAACTATAAGCGATATTTGCCTTAACCGTATCGTTAAAAAGAATAGTCTCCTGGGTTACCAAGCCTATATGTTTACGCAAAGAACCTATACGAAAACTTCTTATATCGCAACCATCAATCAGTATACAGCCCTTAGTGGGGTCATAAAAGCGGAGGATTAAATCCAACAGTGTACTTTTGCCAGCACCACTAGGTCCAACTATCGCTAAAAGTTGACCTTTTTTAACCTTTAGATTAATCCCTTTGAGCATATCCTCATGCCCATAGCTAAACCACACATTATCAAAAACGATTGAATCCTGAAAAGCCAACAGGGGCAAGGCGCCTGAGGATTCTTTTACCGTAGGAACTACATCTAATATCTCGTATATCCTACGGCTTGCTGCCAAGGCCTGTTGATTAATTGAGTTTACCTGGCTGAGTTTCTTAATCGGCTTAATTAGAGACAAAAGCGCAGCCATAAAAAGGGCAAAAACCCCAAAGGAAATCCTTCCTTCAACAACCATAACCCCGCCAAAGTAAAGCACAAAAAGAGCAATAAACACACCTATCAATTCAGTGCTGATGCCTAAAAGAATGGTTCGCTTAACTGCCTTCATAGCTATGCGGTAATAATCCTGAATCATCCCTTGAAAGCGCGAAATCTCCTTTTTCTCCATACAAAAGGCCCGCACTATCCTTACTCCAGAGATGGTCTCAATAAGAAAGGAGTTTAAATCCGCCATCTTCTCCTGGGCGCGCCGGCTCAATGAGCGTAGTTTCTTGCCTACAACTGTCATTGGCCAACCCACCAAAGGCGGAATAACCATACAGATCAAGGCCATCTTCCAATTAATCATAAAAATAAGTATAGAAAAAAAGGCGAGTTCGAAAGACTGATAAACTAAATCCGTAAGGGCATAGGAAACCGCATTTTCAATCAAATTTACATCATTAGTAATCCTTGAGATAAGCTCTCCGCCCCTACGGTGCGCAAAGTAATCCAAGGAGAGCTGCTGCATCTTGTTATAAAGACAGCCGCGTATATCGCGTATGACCCTCTGGCCAACATCAGACATAAGGTAACTTTGCAAAAATTCAAAAAACGCCCGAATCACTAAAGCCACCGGGATAACCAGTAGCAATAACCGCAAGACCTCCAGCGGCGACCTCTGGTTAAGTCCGGCAAGAAGTCCCTTGACAAAAGGAGGAAACTTGGCTGCACCAAAGGTAATTTCTCGGTTGGTGAAAATACGGTCGATGACCGGAACTATAGCGCTGAGCCGAAAAACATCAAGGAGAGAAACCACTCCCATACAAAACCCAGATAATATAAGCAAACGAAAATAGGGACGGCTAAATCTTAGCAACCTCAAGTAATCACGCATACCGATTCCTCTTGTTAAATTCACTATATACTAACACAGCAAGTCATATTTGTCGAGATAAAAAAAGATAACCGCGGATGCCTAAATTAACCCAGAACGGGCTATGCACTAAAACGAGATATTAAATGGATATTATTAATGTAAGGAGGGATTAATTAAGCTTAAAAAATAACTAACAAGAAGTAAAACTCCTTACCAGTCGAGAATGAATCTATTCTTGCCTGGGCAAGACCTCTTCTATTTTACGCATAATCTGCCTTATCCGCTCTATCTGCCTGCGCCGGACCTCTTTATCTACCTTAGAAACACCAGCAGTATCCTCTAGCGCAGCTAACTCAGGAACCACCTCTTTTATCTTGTGCATAATTCCATCGATTTGGGCAATCTTGGCAAGCTGTCTCTTCCTTACCTCAGCAAGGATACTCTTGGCTTTCTCACTGGCGGCCTGGGCGTCATAAGTCTTTTTCTCAAGGGCAGCATTAATTGCCGAAACCCTATCTTCATAAAACTCCTTAATCTTATTTAACGCCTCCTCCTTCTCTTTCAGTTGCTTTAGTCTCTGCTCCTCGCTTAACCTCAGGTCCTTTTTTAACTCTTCTATCCTGTCATCCTTATCAATTGTTGATTTACGCAATATATCCAACTGCTTGAGATAATTAGTCTCCTTTTCCTGCAACCTGGCTATCTGTATCTTTAAGGACTCAATCTCTTTTAAGCTCTCCTGCCAGGACTGGTTAATCCTTTGGTGTTCCCTTTCAAGAAGTTCCTTTTGTTCTTTTAGTTGCTGGCTTAACCTCGCAAATTCTTTCTCCTTTTCCAAAGGAACATTTTTCAGCGAGGCAAGCTGCCTCTGGTAAAGCTCTTTCTCTTTTTGCAACTGTTCTATCTTAGAAGAAAGCTGCTTAATCTTTTCCTGATTTAAGTCAAGATAATGCGTCTTTGCCTCATCCTGAAGCTCTTTAAAAATCTTATTCAAAAAATTTAAGGCGCGCCAGTTGCGGGGATTAACTAAAAGGGCGTTTTTTAGCTGGTGGATGGCATCATAGATATTCCCTTTTTGATACAGGCTTACCCCGTACTCGTAAAGAAAATTGCTCGCCCCGGTCTCCTGTGTATAGCCAAAGGCAGGAGAAAACAAAATTAAAAAAGACAAAATAAATGTCACCTGGCATCTATTCATAGCTCAGATTCTACTGCCAACACCACTTTAGGTCAAGATAAAATACTTCAGCGGCAAAGATAAAAATAAGGACAGACCTTACACTGAAAGGTATCTTCATCATCGGCTAAAAAAGGTATCTGTGGGTCAAGCATGTCCTTAAATAAGGCCTCGAGACATTCCAGATAAAGCCCCATAAGTTGACCCCTGGCCTCAAAAGTCAAATCGTCACCAAAAAACTTCTTTAACCTTTCTTTATTGCTAGCATCTTTGATAAAATAAAGCGCGGCGTCAAGTTGGTATCCCCGAAAGGCCGGGGTTGTGCCCACAATGTAAAGATAAAGTGGTAGCTGAAATGACTTTACTACCTCTTTTAACGAACGCCTACTTGATAAGGCCTGCCTTAACTTATCCGGCTTAGTCTCAGGAAAAATATCCCGGCCACCAGTCTTGTAATCAAGCAAAATAATGGTCTTGTCTGAAACCAAGTCAATCCGGTCAAGTATCACCTTAAATAAAAAACTACCGCAGCCAAGCCTTATCTTTCTTTTAAACACCTTCTCCAGGGCAAGGATTTTCTTAACCTGCCGCTGGGACTCGAATTCCAGAAAAGACTCCAGATTAAACCTTAGTATCTGCTTCAAAAGAAATGCATCCGATTTCATCTTACGGCTGAAGTCCTGCTCAAATTTCCTTTCCAGCCTCTCCCAAAAGTCCTTTTTAAATCTTTGATCCAATTGCGGAGTTGTATTGAGAAAAGGCAAAAAAACCTCTTCTAATAAGCTATGGACAAAAGCCCCGATGTCCTTGGCCTCAGGCTCATCAAAAAGTTCTTCTTTTTCTTCAAGCCCTAATACATAGCAGTAATAAAACTTTAACGGGCAGTCAAGATACATATTTATACTTGAGGCTGAAAAGACATGCACCTTTAGATACTCCAGCACCTTAGGGGTCTTTTCTATACTGGCCTTTTTGGCAATAGCCTTTACCTTGAGCCCAACCTTACAGACAGGTAAAACCCCAACCCTTCCTTGGATTTTCTCCTGTTCCCAGATAAACTCCTCAATGAATCTGCTGCGTTCTTTTTCTGGGCCTTCCTGATAAATAATATCAACCTGTTGGGCTGAAGAAATAAGCCTCCGGAAATGATAACGCTGTATCTCCTCTTCCTTCTCCAACCTATTAATCCCCAGACTAATCATCACCTCTCTGGGGATAAGCGGCTCAAATACCTTTAGACGGGGTAAAACTGACTCATTGGCATCGACAATTATACAGTAGTCAAAATGAAGGCTACGGACCTCAAACACACCCAATACCTGCAGTCCCCTTAATGGCGAACCAGAAAAACTAATCATCTCATTCTCAATCTTGTTGGCAAAAATCTCAAATATATCAGCCTGGCCAAACTCCTCCTGCCGAAAGGAAGCCTCCTTAAGCTCAACGACCACCTCAGACATCCTCTCCAACATCTTCAGGTTCAAGGGATAAGAACCTAATGTCCCCTTGGCCAAAAGCAGGGACAACAATTCTTCTAAACGCAGGGCAAACTCGTAAAAATTCTTAATCCCCTGCCAGCTTTTGAATAGAACCGAATGCAAAAGCACAACTGCCTCTTTTAATTCTTGATAACCTAACTGCAAACCCATACCCTTTAACATCTCTAAGGACAAATCGTATAATTGCCTGCAGTGTTCAATCTCCTCAAGCCTCACAAATACGCTACCCGACAGATTCGTCTCGACCATACCTAAAAGCACCTCTTCAATCTTATGTATGAGAATGCGGGTAACATTGGTATCCTCAAATAACTTAAGATTCTTTACTAAGGGATGACCTAGACACTTGAGATAGTCCCGACTGTAATATGCCGTATCCCTTTTTGTCTCCTGGCACTGACGGATAGCCGAGAATAAAGAATACAGGGCACTTCTTTTAAGGGGATAACCAATCGAGACATTGAACTCCTCGGTTACCTCGCCTATCTCGGATAAAAGCGGAATGAGGTTGTCTGGCTCAGGCAGAAGCACAACGCTACGAGAGTAGTCCTTAACCTTCTTTAATCTCTCCCGGACCACCGCCATCTGGGAATGCATGCAAGGACAGGCAAATAAAGAAACGTTGTATTTGCTTGAAGCCGCCTTCTGGGGAATTATGCTGAAGCCAAAATACCTGCCCAGCTCATCTAAAACACTCCATTGCCGGGCATCACCCTGAAAAACAAAGGTCGCCTTTTGGTGGGAATAAAATTTTTTAAAAATCTCTTTTTCGGTTGTGTGTAGGTAAAAAAAGCCGCAAAAGAGTATCTGCTCAAACTCTCCAAAATTCTCAGGATCAATTTCCCTTGCAGCCATTAAATAAGCAAGCCCGCGATAATAGTAGTGGGAATCAAGAAGGTCCTTGTGTAAAAATTGGCGAATAGATACGATTCTTTTAAGCAACTCATTTATATACCCTGGGACATCATAACCAATTTCCGCCTTGCCCTCGATGGAGATGAGGGATTCGTTCTTGATGTCCTCCAAATCCAACTGTTCAATAAAAGCCAAAACCTCTCTTGCCCAAGGTAAAAATTGGGCAAATGCCTCCCGCTGAGACAGTATCTGCGGACATATTGAGCTTACCAACGAATAGATTTTAAAGCAGGCATCCATATCCGAAATCCACCTCAGCTGACCATCTTTAACCAGGATATACTCAACAAACTCATCGATAGAAAAAAAACGCGGCGGGACAAACCCCTTCTTTAGTCGATAAGCAAGCTCCTTTTTGAGAAAAAGCGCTGGCCTTTTACCCCCAAAAACAACTGCCAAATTAGATATATCCTTGCCCTTACGGATATAATTATCTTCGATATAATCAGCAAGTCTTAATATAAAATTCTCGCCCAAATCAAAGCTAACCACCATTAAAATACCTCCTCAATCCCCAGATTATCCAGATAAACCAAAATCCCCTTAATTTTAAAGTTGGGATAAAGCCCCCTTAAAACCTCAAGATACCCCTCAACCTGCCTACGGTCGAATCGTATATCCGTTTGGCTACTCTTGTAATCCAAGACAACTACCTCCGTAGGAAAAACCACCAGCCGGTCAACCCTCAAGGTATCTCCGAAAGGATTAACTATCTCCTTTTCTGTAAAAACACTACCCTGCCTCAACTCAAAATAAGGTAGCAACCGTGCATCGTTAAGCAATGCAGTAATAACCTCTTGGCAACCGACAAATTCCTCTTCATTGTAAAGGAACCTATCCTTGGCCTTAGAGACTGCCCGCTTAAGCAAGGCCCCTTTGTCTTGGCCAAAGGTATTGCCAATCTCAGAAAGGATGTAATGCAAAATCTCTCCCCTGACAATCCTTTGCCTTGCCTCCCAACTGATTACACCCTGCCACTCGTTTTTAAGTAAAGGTATCCATTCCTTATATTCTGGGCAAGGTAGCTCAATGGCCGCTGAGATAGGGTTATCCTTGGCAAGCGAAGGTCTTTTTTTGCCCATTTCTAAATCTGAGTCAGGAAAAAGTAAACTCGCTGGATTGAAAGACCTGTAAGATAGGCGTTCACTTACAAATACATACAACTCCTCAATTGCCCGGGTTAGGGCTACGTATAGACAAGCCAACTCATCAATAAAGGCGTTCTGGTACTCAAGTTGCCATACCTTCTTCAGCTCATCTGAGAGCTGGGTATATCTTTTCTTCAGATGGATAAGTTGCAACCCCTTCTCACCCAAAATGGTGGTCTGGGTATCAACCTTTATATCCATCTGTAGGTTTGGCAATATCACACAAGGAAACTCCAAACCCTTAGCCTTATGAATCGTCATAATCTTTACGGCACTACCTTGTTGGCTGCTGACAAAAAGCTCATCATCCGAAGCCTGCTTAAAAAACTCAAGGAATCCCCCAATAGTAGGATTCTCCTTCTCTTGTTCCTTTATCAACTCCAAGAGCCGGACAAAAAAACCCTGGTATTCGCAAAACTCCTGAAAGCAACGAAATCTGGCCAGTATACTTACAACTAATTCATAAAAAGGGACAAAGCCAACGCTGCGAAAGAATCCTTCCAGAAGTTTATCCCAGATATGAGGAAACTCCTGGCGAAACACCCGATAAAGGTAGATATTTTTATCCTTCTTAAGACTATCGAAAATAAAGTCTCGGATTTGCTGACTACTCAAACCACTAGTACGGGAGAATATCTCTCCAAGTATAAATGATGCAAAAGAAAGGTTATCAATAGGAGAGTTCAAAAAACTCAAAAAGGAGATTAGTTCCTTTATATAAGGATTATTACGGATGCTTAAGGTCTTATCCGATTCAACCGCAATACCATCCTGTAAAAGCCAACTGCTTAGCTGCTCCACCTCGTCATTTTTTCTCACCAGAATCGCAATCTCAGAAGGCCAGAAACGGTTAAAGGCATCCTTGAGTAAAGACAAAACCTTATCCCGCAACACCTGCTGTCTCTCATCTTTATCTTCACAACCCAAACGCTCAAGCCGCACATAACCCAAGACATCTTCCTTTACCGCCTCCTGGGCTGCTTCCTTGAAGACCTCCAAGACACTATCCAATTGGGTATCCAAAAATTCCTCGCCATCTTTTCTCTTGTGCCCCAACTGTTGAATAAACCTACCTAAATTCTCCGGAGAAAAAATACGGTTATTAAAATCAACTATCACCTTGGCACTGCGATAATTCTGAATCAGGCTCTCCTGTAAAATCGTAGTCCCCTTAAATTGTGCCCTTACCCTATCTATCAAAAATGCCTCTCCTGCCCGGAAACGGTAGATGGCCTGTTTTTTATCTCCAACATAAAAAATAGAGCCATCACGGGATAATGCATCCTCTACCATTGCAAATATATTCTCCCACTGTAAAAGGCTGGTATCCTGAAACTCATCCAATAAAAAATGTCTAAAACGCAGTGCCAAGCGATAATAAAGTTCGGGTAGGCCCAACCCTTGCTCAAGGAAAATCCGGCGGGCCTTTTTATTCAATGTCTCCAAAAAGATAACGTTGCATCTGCGCAACCTCTGCTCAAACTCATCTAAGGTACGCTTGTAGATATCGATATAGTAGTTGTAGATGGAGAAGGACTCAGACAGAGATAGTTTTTTCAATTGACGCCGGATTTCATCCCAAATCTGCTGGCTAGACCTATTCCAAGAAAAACCCTTTTTGACCGGTGGGCTGGTATGAAAAAAATAACTAGATACGGAATCCAGGTCAAAGCCATTTCTATTTTCATCAAGAAACCGCTGAAGGCTGTCGGAAAAACGCTGGTTTAACGCCTCCGCAGGGATTGACTCCCCGAGGTCTTTCATCAGACCCAAAATTCTTTTTTTAAGTGCAATTACATCGGTTGGCTCGATATCGCTACGGATAAAATCTGCAGGATACAGATTCTCCTTCAAAAACAGGGTTGTTACCACATTAAATATATCCTCCCGCGGGCGCCAGCTGTGCCTATTCTCGAGAAAAAGGTACTGCTTAAGAAAATTTTCCAAAACAGCAGCAAGCGAATCATCTTGTTCAGCTGCGGCGATAACGGTATCCAGGCTATAACCTAGATACTGTCGATAACCCTTCTTCATCTCAAATTTGCTGGAAAGGCCAAGCCGAAAGGAACAGGCAGTAAGAATCGCATTAATAAAACTATCGATGGTCTGAACCTGAAAAGAATTAAAGTTCTGAATCAGATAATCAACTGCCTTTAAGGCAATTCCTTTGGCCTCCTGCTGGGAAAGGCCAAGCGAGGACAAGATATCTGTCTTTTGCCCCGGCCGCTGAAAATCGTCCAATGCCAACCTCTTTAAAAACTCCATAATCCTCAACTTCATCTCCTGGGCAGCCTTATTGGTAAAGGTGATTGCCAGAATCTCCTCAAAGGAGAAGCGCTGGTTAGCCAAAAAACAATTAAACAAAAGTTGAAGATATCTTTTGGCTAGACGGTAGGTCTTCCCAGAGCCAGCTGAGGCCTCAACAATAAAGATATGGGGAAAAATAAAATCTAAAGGCGGTTTGTCTTGAGGCATAAAAGGATGATTTTTGTTTACCTCCTTAAAAAACCTAAAAGTTTTGTTTTTATTTTACCTTGACAAAGATAAGATTTCAAGTATACTGAAAAACCAACACAAGGAGGTTTTTGTTATGTTAAAAGTCTGTGCCATCTGCGGTAAAGGCGCAATGAGAGGTAAGGCGATATCCCGCAAGGGTCTGGCCAAAAAAAAGGGCGGCACCGGTAGTAAAATCTGCCGAGCCACAAAACGCACCTTCCTTGCCAATCTGCAAAAGATGAGAATTATTTTTCAAGGGCATCCGCGTAGTGTCTACCTCTGCGCAAAGTGTATCAAAAAGGGCGAGTTTATAACGGCCTAAAAGCCTTTGCCTATCGGCAAAAGATATCCTCAATCTCTAAAATAATCCCCATATAACTTGCCCAATTATCAATACGTGGGATGTAGACCAAATCAATAAACTCAGCCTTAATTAGGTTTTCGCGGAAGGCAGCCATCCCAAAACCTATGGCAGGAAAGATGCTACCGTTTTGGTCTGTAACCCAAAACTTCAATGTCTCCCGGGATAATATTTGAGGTTGACCTTTTAACTTTAGATTCCTGGTAAAGAAAAGTGGCGGTGGGTTTCCTGGGCCAAATGGTTCAAGCATCTCCAGTTGCCGCACAACCTCAAAATCCAAATTAGCCAGATTCAACTCTGCCTCTATATCCAAACTTGGCAGAAGGTCCTCCAGCATAAGACACTGATGGGCGAAGCGGTTTATCTGTTCACGAAAGCCATCGATGTTGTCCCTATCAATCAAAAGGCCTGCGGCATGGGCATGGCCCCCAAAAGATTTTAGATACCCCGAACAATTGACCAGTGCATTAAAAAGGTGAAAATTATCTATTGACCTGCCTGAGCCCTTGCAGAGTTTTTGGCCTAAAGAGATGAGTATTGTCGGCCGATTGAATCTTTCAGTAAGCCTTGCCGCCACCACCCCCAGGACCCCTTCATGCCAGGATTCTTTAGCCAATACTATAATCTTGTGCTTTTTAAAATCTATCTCTTTTTCAATTATACCGAGCGCCTCCTGTAGAATCTTGCCCTCTACCTCTTGGCGCTGACGGTTGCACCTCTCCAAGGCCTCTGCCAATTTATCCGCCTCAGACTCTTGTTCGCTCAAAAGGAGTCTGAGAGAAAGCTCGGCATGGTCCATCCGACCGCTGGCGTTAAGCCGCGGACCCAAGATAAAACTAACCATCTCAGTAGTTATAGGCCGCTTGCGCAAACGGCTTGACCTCATCAGGGCCTTAAGGCCATGGCGTTTTGTCCGGGAAAGATGCGCCAGGCCAAAGCGGGCGATAATCCGATTTTCATCAAGTAGGGGAACCACATCAGCCACAGTCCCTAGGGCAACCAGGTCCAATTTTTCAAATAGATTTTTTTCGCTTAAGGCCTGACAGAGCTTAAAGGCAACACCAACCCCCGCCAAATCCTTAAACACCTTCTCACCAGAAACCTTGGGATTGATAATCCCCACTGCTTTGGGAAGATTCCTTATCGAGGCCTCATGATGGTCAGTTACTATTACATCTATCCCCCATTCCCTTAAGGCCTGGATTTCCTTAAAACTATTTGTACCGCAATCAGCTGTAATAATCAAACCTGAATTGGAATCCTTAATCTTAGCTACAATCTCTGAGGTCAAACCATACCCCTCTTTCAACCTATGGGGGATGTAATGCTGCGCCTCAATTCCTATTGATTTAAGGGTTTCTTTAAGCAGGGCAACACTGGTTATGCCATCGACATCATAATCACCTAAAATCAAAACCCTTTCCTTCCTGGCTGCCGCCTCTTTAATGCGGGCAACGACCCTGGCCATATCAGGAAATGACCAGGGGTCATTCAGGTCATTCAGGTCTGAGCGCAAAAATTTCTCTGCCTGCTTTATATCCGAAAGGCCCCGATTTATCAAAACCTGGGCTAAGACCCGACTTATACCTAAGGCACAGGAAAGTTTATTCTGTTGTTCGACATTCGGCCTACTTATCTTAAGCACAGTGTGAGAATTTGCCATGGGGAAAATCAAAAAGAAAGGACTAATACCTAAACCGCTTTGCCAGCAAAAAAATGGGCTTTACATCTTTTCCGGACGAGAAACACCCAACAACCTTAGCCCCTCGCCAATAGTCAAACGGGTTGCCGCAATCAAAGCCAACCTTGCCTGCCTGAGTCCTGTATTCTCAGTTAAAACTCGATGACGGTCATAGAAGCGGTGAAAAGCCTCAGCCAACTCCATAAGGTAGACGGTAAGCATATAAGGGTCAAAGGTATGCACACATATAGAAAGTATGGGGCTAAATTGGAATATCTTTTTAATAAGCGCCATCTCCTCTTCTTCCTTAAGAAGGGATAACTCTTCCACCCCACAGTTTAGATTTTCGATTTCACTTGAACGTAATATGCTGCAGATGCGGGCATAGGCGTACTGGATATAATAAACCGGGTTTTCCGGAGACTGTTTCTTGGCAATCTCAATATCAAAATCAAGGTGGCTGGAGGTCTTGCGCATTAAGAAAAAGAACCTTGATGCATCGCGGCCAACCTCATCCAATACCTCACGCAAGGTAATGTATTGGCCTTTGCGGGTTGACATCTGGATGGCCTTGCCATCCCGAAAGATAGTCGCCAACTGGACAATCACTATAACTAAAGACCCATCCTCCTCACCTAAGGCCCTCACTGCCGCCTTTAATCTATTTATGTATCCATGATGGTCAGGACCCCAGAGATTTATCAGAAGCTTGTAATTCCTTTTGTATTTATCCTGGTGGTAGGAGATATCTGGGGCAAGGTAGGTATAGGAACCATCGCTTTTTATAACTACCCTGTCCTTATCATCTCCCAATGCGCTTGAGCGAAACCAAAGCGCCCCATCCTTTTCATAGATAAACCCTTTTTGCCTCAACTCCTCCAAGACCAATTTAATCTTTCCGCTACGGTTAAGCTCTTTTTGACTATACCAGTTATCAAACTTAACCCCAAAGTCATCCAGCTCCTTCTTTATAATCGTCAAGATGTAATCCTTAGCAAACTCCTGAAAATCAATTACCCTCTCCTTCTGATTCAAAATCTCCTTGGCGATATCATAGATATAACCACCTTGATAGTAGTCCTGCGGAAAATCTATCCTTTCTCCCTGTAGCTGCTTTAGTCGAAGTTCTACTGATTTACCCAGTATAAAAATCTGATTCCCCTCATCATTGAGGTAGTACTCCCGCGATACCTTGAAGCCGCAGTAGCTCATAATCTCTGCCAAGGCATCACCCACTGCTGCCTGACGGGCGTGGGCTACGGACAAAGGCCCAGTAGGATTTGCACTGACAAACTCAATCAAAACCGACTTACCGCAGCCTAGATTTGGCCTAAAGTAATCTGCACCTTTTGAAAGTACCTGTTTCAGCTGAAGGTAAAAATAATCATCAGTAAAATAAAAGTTGATAAAACCCGCCCCCTCAATCTTTATGTCCCGGATATAGCGCTGAATCTCTTTTACAAAAATTGGCTCGCTCCTTAAGGCCTCGATAAACTCCGAGGCAACTGCAGAGGGCGAACGCCTTAATTGCCGACTGAGACGAAAGGCAACGTTAGTGGTCAGGTCGCCAAAACGTCTATCGGAAGGAAAATCCAGATACTCTCCCTGGATATCCCAGCCTTTTTTTTTCAGAGTATTTTTTATTACCGTTTCTAAAAAATCAACTATCAACATCGCCTTCTTTAGTTAGGTTTGTTTCTGGCTACTTTAGGCAATCAGAATCCGTAAATTGAAAAGGTTCTTTGCAGGAAAAAGGGCAACAGCTACCTTGGTTTAACCGCACCCTTTCTTGGAATGCGTATCCTTTTGGCATCTGACCAAAGTTCTTCCAAGGCATAGAATTCCCTTAAGGGCTTATGGAATAGATGAACTATCACCTGCCCAAAATCCAAGGCAATCCAACCAGACTGGTCTTGCGGGTAAACCTCAGAGGAGGGATGGATATCCCTTTTTGCCAATTCCTCTTCAATGGCCTCGGCAAGGGCGTTTACCTGGCGCAGGGATGTACCACTGGCGATGACAAAATAGTCACAGAAGTTAACGACCCTACTCATATCCAATACAACGACCCGCTGGGCCTTCTTTTCTCTTGCTAACTCAGCAATGCGCAGGGCTATGTGTCGTGTTTCTATTTCCACCGCCTCCTTACATATAAAATTGGAGCACCGAAACCCTACTTATTCTAACGTGTTATTTCGGTGCTCCCAAAAGACTACTTTTTCCCCAGGATCTTATACATCCCTGTGCCGCAATCCGGGCATTTTCCCTTCACTGCCATACGGCCATTCTTCATAGTAACCTTTTGCTCATCCTTCATCTCTTTCGTAGATTTACATTTCACGCAATAGCCCTTCTCTGCCATCTCTCCCTCCTTTTCATGCAGATTCTTTGTTGCTATTTTTTCCTTTCAGCAAAAACTAATTATTAAACTAGTTGTTTAATCTTAAAAGTGCTGGTTTAAACAGAGTGGATTATAGCGCGGCTTATCTCTGGTGTCAATTATTTATTATAAAAAATAAAATAATAA
>Ga0272448_1000444_pt1 | contig 64028 bp, 47 predicted proteins | sample YNPCB0191_FD_202220 | JGI IMG/M metagenome (GOLD analysis project Ga0272448, IMG submission 202220) | Hot spring sediment microbial communities from Yellowstone National Park, WY, United States - YNP-CB-019-1 | ecosystem: Environmental > Aquatic > Thermal springs > Hot (42-90C) > Sediment... | reverse complement strand
CTGTTACCTCCTTGACGTCTTTCAGGTTTATGGCGGCGCGCAGCACGATTACATTCTTCTGGGGTGCGCCGACGAGGACTCGATCGCGCGTATCTCCGGAACTCAGATGTCGCCATTTGGCGGCACGCTGCTCAACCCGGGCGTGACATGGCGACCGCCGAAAGGCGAGTCCGACCGACTCGGTCCGGAGGCCGGCTACGGGTTCGTCACGGACCTGTCCGAGGGGCAGGCCGATGGTCCGGTGACGCTGGACATGAGGCTCGTTGCGTCGCCGGCGCTGGGCACGAGGACCCTTCTCTTGCCGGAGAAGGACACCACGATATACCTGGGGCAGGCACCCAGCATCCGGCGAGCGCGGCACAACCTTTCGAGCGCATGGAACGAGTCCGACGAGTTGGTCGAGAGGTATCGCATGCCGTTTTTCTGTGCACGGCGGAAGGGCACCGAACTAAGGAGCGTCTTCGTCGCCCTTCACGAGCCTGTGTCAGGAAGGCCAAAACTGGTCACCGCGTCGGCGGAGCGATATGCCGATGCAGTCGTGGTACGCGTGGAGCTGGACGATGGCACCAGGGACGTGATCTGCATCGCCCTGGCACAGTCGGCCTCGATCCTTTCGGAAGGTCTCGAGTTCGAGGGCATGTATTCCCTTGTCCGACTGCGGGACGATACCGTTGTGCTAGCCCACCTCGCAGGCGGGTCAAGACTGGTTTACGGCCCGGTGCGGTTGAGCGGCAACAGTTGCTGGCGCGGGCTCGTTCGGAGAAGTGTGCGAGAGGAGAAGGAAGGAGCCGGGGGATACCTGGAGGTGTCCGAGGCGATCCCGCCTGAGCGCGCAGGCCTGCTCGGCGCACTGATAGTGAGGCACCCGGATGCCACCGAGCATGCCTACAACATTGTGGGGTTGGAGACGATCGAGAATGGCACTCGCATCCGGGTGCGCGAGGATCCGGCCTTTGTCTTGACGGATCACGGCACCACGCGGTTCGTGGTTTACCCGGTCCGCGAGATCCCGGGCACGCAGCACCATTACGAGATACTCGATTGCGCCTCGTACCCTCAGGAGAAACCTGCTCCGGCACACCGTGGGGATGACGCTGAGTCGAGAAGGAGCGAAGAGATGATTCGCGGGTACTGAGCGGGCGAGAGGTGTGCGCAACGGCCCCCGAAGGAGCCTGCGGGCGCGATTATCGCTCGCCCAATAACCTCCTGTGCATCCTCCCGTCGGCGCCTTACGGCTGCGAAGGGAAGCCTGACACCTATCAATCCAGCACGCGTCCGTCGTCGCGTTCGTGGCGCTTCATGGTACGCAGCCGCTTGAACATGTCGTAGAGGTCGCGGATGCCTCCGCAGCTGAACCATACAGCGGTGATTATGCCCAGGGTAGTCGGAATCACCAGGCCATACAAATGCCAGAACGACTGCCACCAGGTCAGCGGCCAGGGCCGGATCAGATTCCACACAGTGCCGACTACCGCCACGGCGGACCACAGGAGACTCCATGCGAAGACGGCCAATGCAATGGCCTTGTCACCCCGCGTGAAGTATTCGTCAAAGCCGAGGTAGCCTCCGAGCGACCACTTGGTTTCCCGGCACGGCTTCCCCACAGGTTCCTTGTCCAGAGCGTATATCCCCCGGTGGAGCATGCGATCGAGGTTGAAGTCGCTGCGGCAGGTGAAGAGCGAGACCAGGACGAAGATGACTATGCAAGAGAACTTGGTTATGAACGAAAGTATCTGGCCGCTGATACTGCGCAGTGCGATGAAAATCCCTCGCGCTCCGGCAGTGGGGAGTGGAAGCACAGTACGGTCCAGCGGGCTCACGGTCAGGCGAGGCTGGTCAGCATCGGGCGATATCGGTTCGCGGCCCAGTGGTTTGCCGAGGGCGTAATACAGTGTGTTCGTAACAACACGATCCTGCATCACGGCCGTCACTTTGCAACTCTGCCAGGCATCGCGCTTCTGGAACTCGAACTTCGCCCGCCAGACATCCCCGTCTTTCGCAGCAGGGGTCCCGTTCACGATGACAACGCGAGCCTGCGGAGCGGCTATCCGTATTGCCATCCTTGCGAAGGGAAGTTGCTGGAGGAGCATCCCGGATGCGGTGAGGACCAGGCCGAGGGTCATTGCGGCCCATGCCGCTGGTGTCGTGGCTTTTTTCCAGTACAGACCGCCGATGATGACGGACCCTGCCCCACCCATGTAAATCGCCCCGGCCAGGGGGAGATACATGAGGATGTACTGCGTCTGCCGAAACACGATGCTGAAGATGAACGCAAAGATGGCCACGCTAGTAATGGCCCAGCGGAGCAGGCGGATGTGCTGCTCAGGGTTGAGCGGCTTCTTGCGAAGCGGCAGGATGACGTCCTGGACGAGAATGCTCCCCCACGAGTGCAAGTAAGAATCCTCGCATCCCACGAGCGAGAAAACCATGACCGCCGCCAGCATCCCCTTGATGCCCACGGGTAGCATATGGCGCAGAATCACTGGAACCCGCATCTGCTCTCGAACCTGCGGGTTGGAAATCGCCGTAAGGGCATCCTCGACGTGGATCGCACGCCCCGCAAACCGCGGGTGATTGAAGTAGGTAAAGGCACAGACGGCTAGCAAGAGGATGAAAATGACGCGTGCGTCCTCGCGGAGAGTACCGAGGATGCTTCCCATTTGCGCCTCGTGTGGGTCGCGCGCACAAGCGTTGTAGCCCTGGGTGCCCTGCCAGGCCATTGTGCCATAGATACCAGCAAACAGGCCGACGAGTACGAACCAGATGTTGAAATCGGTGATCCTCGCCGTATCGAAGGGGTTGAACATGGACTGCCCGGCCGGGGCCGTTGCAAAGGCTTCGCAGATGTCCCTCCAGGGAAACATCACTATGAGGGTGAACATGATCACGGCGGAAAACAGATTCGATATCATGCCCTGGAGGCAATCCACCACCATGATTGTCAACTGTCCACCGGCGAGCGTCACGAATAGCGTCACCGACAAGTAGACGGCCATAACGATCACATAGGTCGGGACCGTGACAGAAGCAAAGGAGACTTCTGTGGGGAAGCCCAAGAAATAGACGAAGAAGCGCGATCCCACGGCGGGAAATATTCCGTAGTTGACGACGCCGCCCAGGAAGGCCAAGGCGCCCGCGTAAACCCGGAAGCGCCTGCTGTAACGCATCTCCAGGAACTGCGCGAGGGTGAGGGCCCGAGTTTCGCGGAATCGGACCACCACAAAGCCGGTGATCGCAACGAAGAGTGACACAGGTGCCGTGAGCAGGCTCCACCAATTGATGGCGAATCCGGCCCTGTAATAGTACTCGCACAGGGCCACGACGCTGATGACGCCGGAGACGGACACACCCCGCGCAATACAGACCAGATATCGCCCCGCGCAGCGGTTTGCAGCCATGAAGTCGGCCACAGTCCGGGTGTGGCGGTGTGTCCGTAAGGCCACCACTACCACGAGCAACACGGGCATGGTGGCGATCAGCCAGTCGAACGCGTGCACGTTGTCGTTCCCGGGCTAGTGGGCGATAAGAACCGAGTGGTACTCAGATCCTCGGCGGAATCTCCCCATCACCTCCGCCGAACAGATGACGCATGATTCTTGAGTGCTCGAGGACATCCTCTATCGTCACCGGGCACGGGCGCCCCATGAAGAAATCCAACATTGCCTGCGCGGAGCGTTCGAAAGACGCGCCGTGGTCACAAGCCCTGTCCCGCAGGAGCACCGCGCCAGCCGCTCCCTTCGCACAGGTCCGGTAGGCGAGGATCACCTCGGAAGAAAGCGCGGTGGCGAATTGGGTTACGATGCGCGTATCCCCTTCCAGCGTGAGGAGCCCCATCCGCTCATCCGTGGTACAACGCAGCGTTTCGTACGCCACCAACCTGAGGCGGAATGCACCCTGTAGCATGCTGACTGCATGCGGGCCATAAGTCAGCGCGTACTGCGCATCGTAGTGCGCGCTCAGCCACCCTGAGCCGCAGGGACCCAGTGCGCGGACCTGCTCGTTCTCAACGTAGAAATAAGCCTGGGACCATGCTCTAACATCGCCACCACTGGCACGAGCACGCTTTACGAGCGCGTGCGTCCGCGAAGGATCGTCGGAGAGCATCTTGTCGGCGAAGACCCGAAGCCCTCTGCCCAGACACTGTTCGACAAGATGAGAGCGGGAGACGACATCTTCGTCCATCACCATCGCTCCATCGGCGCCATCGAGAGATTCCTGGAGGGACGCGCAAACTTTAACCTGGAACGCCGACGCCACGCGCTGAGCGGCCTCGGTCTGAGGGCTCCACACGCGGGTGACACGCACTTCGTGCGTGCGTGGGGCGAGATCACCGCGCCTCAGGAGAAACGCTGCCATCCACTTCTTGCCGTACCGCTCGAGGAGCGCCCTTTCCGTACCGTTGAAATACACGAGATACGGGTCTTCGTGAATCAGTTGGCTGCCCACCAAAGCGATCTCTTTCACGGGTGAGCCCTCGCCAGGTTGCGCCCTATCCCGACTGCCTGACACGTTCAATCATTTCCAGCGCCGCGTCCACTAGCATTTCTGCACAAGTTGGAGAAGGAGGCAGGAGGAGACCATAGAACACGGGGGCCTCCGCAACCTCATAACCGCCCTCGGAATAAGCCGCACGCGTGGGGATGTAGCCAACCTCGCAGTTGTTCGCGTAGGCGATGACAAAGAGATGCTCGCCCCCTGCACGCTTCTTGATTGTCAGCCCGATCTCGGCGAAGACTTCGCCTGGCAGGGCCACAAAGATCGCATCGCCCACCCTGAGAACCTGCACCAGAACGTCCAGGCTGTCGCCAAGTGTTCCCGCATCGAGGGCTCTGGAAAGGTCCTCCGCCCACTCGAGCATCATGCCTGTCACACGCTTCGGCCCCATCGCCTTCTCGCGCCGAAGCCGCTCCAACGTGTCACGAACATCCTCGGACGTGGGCACCGGACCCAGGGGAAGCCGGATGCGCCGGGCGACCGCGGAGAGGTCGGTGGACGTTGATGAAACGGCGCCCTTCGCGGCATCCATCACCGCGGAGGCCAAAACGCACCCGACAGCATTCGCCTCCTCTTCATCACCCCATATTTTCACGTTGACGTCTCCGGCGCAGCCTTGCAAGAATTGAGCGAAGCCGACACCATGTTCTTCGAGAACCCGGACCGCCCTGCCCGGATAATCCGCCGAGATCAGCGGTGCCCGCGCACACATCGTCAAGGGATGTGCCGCGTAGTTGAAGAGGACGCCCATGCAGTTCGCCCCCGAACCTCCGATCCGGGCAACGACGACCTCTGGATCCACCAGGCCGGTCGGCGACTTCATCTCGTTCACAGCCCGCAGCCGACCGATCTGACGCCGGTTCACGCTGGCGTCCAAGCGCGTCTTGCCGAAAGCGATTTGAGCCGAGGTGCGCGAATGACAGGCAGCCCGGATCGCTTCCGCAGCCTCAGACGCGACAAGATTCAGATACTCCTCAGGTGTGGGGTAAAAGCCCCGGAAATGCACCACCGACGGCGCAGTGTGAGTGTGCGTGGCCGAAAGCACGATGTTCTCCGGTGGGACTGGCAGGTCTTGAAGCCGCGCAATTATTCTGCTCCGCAGGTCGCCGGTTACGCACAGCAGGTCCAACGTCACGAAGGCGGCAAACGGCTCCTCCCGCCCGATAACTGTTGCCCTCGCATGGAGACGATCCCGTACCGGCACGTCCTCATCGCGTGTGGGGCGCGGGTCCCCCACCGGCGCATCATAGAGCGTGCGCCGGTCGCGCTCGGGGGTTATGTCTCTGGCGGCGAAGCCGAAGGTAAATCCACCCATCTCTTTCCTTCCGGTGCAACGTCAAGCGAGTCGCTTATCGTGGGCATGCGTCGCGAAATATCTGGCAACCTTCCATATGCATTCGGCAGCGTCCCGCACGTCCTGTTCCGTCCAAAACTCGTTCAGCTTGAAGCGGATCATTTGCCCCAAAGTCCGCTCGGCAACCGGGCAAAGGCCCTCGCAGTACTCGATCTCCTTGCCGGGATCGCGGAATGGAGCATAGCCGAAAGGAAAACTCGTGTTCCCATATGTCTTTTTCAGACGCAGGACGTCATAAAGGTAGATCGGCTTGGGCATGTAGCCCGCACTGGCGGGCAGACCCTCGGCCGTGAGGGCCCGCGCGAATTCGTCGCGGAGACTGGCATCCACGCGGAACCAGTAGAACCAGTAGGTACACTCATCCCCCGGTGACAGGCGGGGGACGCAGATTCCAGGAGCGTCGGCGATGAGTTTGGTGAGGAGGTTCCCCATGTCGCGACGGGTATCGGTGATGTGGTCGAGTTTCGTCAACTGCGCCAGCGCCACCGCAGCCTGCAGTTCGGTGACGCGGTAGTTCGGGGCCAGGAATAAATGGTCGCGGTGCTCCCCCGTCCTTGGCCACGCCTTATCAGCGAAAAGTATGGCACGCTCGGCAAGAGCGTCGTCGTCGGTCAGAGCAATTCCACCGTCGCCACATGTGATATGCTTGTGTTGGTTGAGGCTGAAGCAACTCAGGTCCCCGAACGTGCCAACCTTGCGTCCCTTGAATTTGGCATTGAACGCCTGAGCGCAGTCTTCCACCACGAAAAGATTGCGACGCCGCGCAAGCGCCATGATCGCGTCCATTTCACAGGGCGTCCCGGCCAGGTGAACAGGGACGATCACCCTGGTTCGTGGCGTGATGCGCCGCTCGAGGTCGGAGACGTCCATGCACAGCGTCTCGGGGTCCAGGTCGGCGAAGACCGGCACTCCTAGTTGCGCAAGGATCGGATACACAGTGCCCATATCAGTCACAGGAGACGTGACAACCTCGTCGCCGGGCTCGAGGCCGCAGGCACCTAGCGCAATGTGAATGGCCGCCGTACCGGACGTGACCATGACGCCGTGCTTCATCCCCATGTAGTCGGCGAAGGCCTGGGCGAATTGGCGCACCCTGGAACCGACGTTACAGTTCAACTTTTGCGAACGGATCACCTCGACGAGGAGTCGGATCTCCTCTTCACCGAACCGTTCCCCGTCTGGGGCGATCGGTGTTGCCCTGACAGGTTTCCCGCCATACAGTGCCAGTGTCTCCACCATCTTGTATCCTCCGTCGCCCGGGATGGCCTGGCCTCGGCGCTCGGCGCCTGAAAGACAACTCATCCCGCGAAGCATGGGTCACTCGGTCACGGGTCGCAGTTCCGGCGATGCCAATTCCTCGCTGCTCCAGACTTCCGCCTCCGAAATAAGCAGCGCTTTGCCCTTTGCCCTGGCAGGGATGCTCACCTTGACCCAGCGCGCAGAAACAGGCGCGAACACGATATCCTTCAGGTCCACACCATCCGTTTCGAGTACATTCGCATCCTCCGCCACCTGCCGCCATGGGTCGGCCTCGTCCCGGCGCACCGTAACCGTTGCACCCGGCAACTGCCCCTGATAAAAGACCGCGACGCGGTTCACGGTGTAGGGTCTCTGGAAATCGAAGAGAATATCTATCGCACTCTCGTTCGTCCACTTGACGACCCAATCGGAAAGTTGGCTGAAACCGTTCTCGTAGTTCCCCACTCTCGGGGCGCTCAGCCGATTGGTCAACTTGCCGGAGGAGAACCCGGCCGGGTTGCCGACATCCCCAATCGCATCGGGCACCGGACTGAGCCAGTACCGGCCGCCGGTGTCAAGGTTCTTCACGCTGTAAGGAGCGCTCTGCGTCCACTGCATGTAATTCCCCGTGAGGCATGTCCCTGCCGGGATGGGTGGGACCAGCCGGGAGTATCTGGAAGCGGGGATCTTGAACCTCCAGATGTCGCGTGAAAGTTGAACCCCGACCTCCTCGCAGACCCCACGGAAGAAGTCCTGCCATTTTGCATCCCGTGCGTTCGCTTCGGTGAATGGATTGACCGCAAAGTAGAGCGTCCGGCCCCTGCCGAGGGCGTTCATGACGATCGCCGGGCTTCCATCCTCGAAGGTCGCGACGACCTTCGCTTCGCCGATGGCCTTGACGCGCAGGGCAGTGCACCGGACCAGCGGCAATGGGGCCGTACAACCGCCGACCAGCGGGGCGCCTTTCAGGCAGGACACCGTGGTGGGTCTGAGTGGCGTTCCAGGCTCCACAGAGACCCCGAATATCTTCTGTCGGAGGGTCTCCGAGGAATCACCGTCATCGAAGGCGCGAAAAGCCGTTGGATCGCCGCAGATGAGCGTTCCGCCAGACGACACGTAATTCTCCAGACCCTCGACAGCAGACCTTCTCTCGTACTCCGCATAGGGCACGAATATCGCCTTGAACTGCGACAGATCAACGGTACCTCTTTCGACCTGGTCGTCGTCAATGAAACGAAACCAGCCGCGCAGCGTCGGTCCCAGAAGCATGTAAGCCCACGCGTTTGCGCCGTCGCTGTTCCAGGGCCATCCACGCCTCGCCATGTTTGCATCGTTGGAGTAAAAGACGGCAAAATCCGGACTCGGAAACTTCAATTGCTTCATCCCCGCGATGATTTTGACTGTCTCGACCTCGGTGAAGTATCGCTCCGGAGCGCCGATGTAGTCGCTGTAGAAGCAATACTTGCGCCTCTTGGTAAGCCCTGGCTGATCAGGCATATAGACGACGAGGCCCCGTGCGCCATTCCTCAGCAGTTGACTCATGAGTTCGATTGTCTCCTCCGGCGTAAAATTGGGAGGCGTGTCGAACTGCTGATTGTGTACATGGGGGACTGGCCACACCTCCGCGCCGGAGAGGTCCACCAGGTGCTTGGTGATGTAACCGAAGTTCGAGAAATACGGCGAGGGGGTAGCGCCTTCGGAAACTTGATGAATGATGACGTCGAACACACCGCCCCAGAGGCTATAGCGACCTGGCTGGACCTGCGATGGGGGATCGTACGAGACGAACAGGACGTTGGGTGCGCGCGCCTTGACGACCGCGCGCGCCTCCCGCGCCAAGTCGAGGGCCTTGTAGATTATCCACCTGCGCATGGCAATCCACTTGAACGGGGCGTCCTCCTGGAAGTCGTCCGGTATGCCGTATTTCCCGAAACCGAATCGCTCCCTGACTTCAGTATCGCACTCGAGGATGTACGGATATTCACGCGTGCCCCGGAACTTTCGATGGAAGTAGACGGTCTGATATGACATGACGCCGAAAGCCTCGTCGAGAAGTTGACAACTATGGATCGAGTCGCCTAATTCCTCGATGTCCGCCTTCAGCCCTGTCAGCAACCGCTCTCGCAAGGCGGGATCGAGCACGAAGACGTACCCGTTCCGGTCATCCACTGGAACATCACCCACTGTGGAAGGCAGAAAATACTGATACGGGTAATAGGCGGGCTTTATCCCAGCTTCCCGATACCGTCTGAGGTTCCCCAGGAGAGGGGGGTCCTTGACTAGCCCCAGGCTTTCGAGGGGATGGAGTTGGTATGCGTTCCAGCGGCGAAAATCTCCCTCTGCGGTACGCACCGCTCCATACTGCAGCCCGAACGAAACGTGGTCCCAGTCGTGAGCCCACAGGATCGCACCGTCAGCGGAATAGCCCATGGGCTGATCGCCGAGGAGTTCTTTGAAGAGTGGGTCCTCGACTTTCCAGACGCGAGAATCCGCTGTGCGATAGGCCGCGGGCGACGCATCGTTCGCCTGCGCAGCCGCGACTGCACAGCCCAGCGCCACCGCGACACTCGTCGCGGTCACGACACACTGAATGGCGTGCCGCAGCGAAGGCATGTGCTACCCTCCTATGCCTGCAACCCTCTCGACGCGAACACTGAGTATGGCAAGCCCTGTCTGCCTGTGAGATCGCCGGTCCAAGGCGTGCACGGGGTTCGTACACCATCTCTTCCGGTGGCGGCCAAGGGCGGAGGAATTCCGCGCCCCGAAAGCGCGGGATTCCTTCGCTCGGCCTGACAGGTGGCGCGCTGCGACCCCTTAGCCGACGCCCGATGTTCGAGCCGTTAGCAACGACACGAAAGCACCGAACTCACCGCACATAAAAACCGCGCGCATCCACGTCAATACCATTCGACACATCCAGTTCGTGCCAGACCAGGACGGGGCCGTGATGATCGCCGTCCGGATAGTCGCTTGCATACGGAGGACCCGGCGGTGACTTCGGCTGTTGTACGAACCACGTGTCCGGGATCAGCGAATTGTTCCCGAGGCCACGGCCCATGGCGTTTTCCAGGTTGACGCCCGTCAATTGCGGCCACCAGATGAAGCGCTGCTGCGGGTCGCCAAACCACTTCGCGCTCCAGTCACCGTAAAGCACATTGTAGCCCTCGCGGTGGCCCCACCACCCCGACCCCGGATCGTATGCCTGCTGGGCCTGCGACTTGTCGAACGAATCAACCACGAGGGACCTGCCTGCCAGGAGTTTCTGGGTCTTGAACATCGGCTCACCGCAAGCAACAATCACCTCGGGCTTGACATACCAGAGCATATTGAGCCAGCGCTTATCCATCTGCCAGTATGCTCCGAGCGCGGTCGAGGGCACGTTCCGGTAGCAGTAATGCGATTGCACCACGCGGGCAGCAGAATAGTCGTAGTGCCAGTCTGGGAGCCAGCGATAGTCCCCCGTCATGATGGATCGCGCATCCGTCCCACCGACCCTTCTCAACTGCGTCTGGTCGGTGATCGCATTGGCGCGCCCGGTGGGAGTCACAATACCGCTCTTGTACAGCCAGGATACCGGCATGTTGGTGGAGGAGGGACAGAAGAAAACGTCCGCGTCGCCTACGTAGCCGCACGTCACCAGGAACCCCAACCCGTTGGGCCCTACGTGCATCTGACCCGGATCTCCAGGGTCCAGCGCTGTCGGCAAGGAACTCCCTGCAAAGATGGTCCGATAGTAGATCAGCGGGTTCTTGACCGACAGCCAGTCCTTCGATTGGAGAGCCGGTGAAGCCGCCGGTACGAGCAGATACACCTTCTGAGTCGGATTCCGAGCGTCCCCGTAGATCCCCTGGTCCTGCGGGCCATAATAACCTGATCCAGATGTCCAGTAGAACGCCGCGTGCTTTCCCCAGGCGGTCCAAGATGGAAAATACTGGGAGTAGTCCGAGCAGTAACTCTCCATCGCCTTGGCAATCTGCGTCAAGTTGTTCAAGCAGGAGGTTCGTCGCGCCTTTTCCCGCGCGGCGGCCAGAGCAGGCAGGAGAAGGGCTGCCAGGGTTCCTATGATTGCGATGACAACTAGTAGTTCGATGAGCGTGAAGGCTGCCAGCCACCTCCTTATCGCGTTCATGATAGGTACCTCCTTAACCCAGCTCCATTTGAGTGCGACCCCTGACGTACCCGCGTGACACCGTCATGGCGAACCTCGCGAATCACTCTTGACTATGGCTTTTCGCACCTCCTTTCAACTTCAATATTCTTCAATATTCGAATGCATGCCGTTTGCAGCGGGGGCAGATGTAGCCGCGAAGGAGCGCATCGTATTCGGGACCAGTGAGGTCGCTCGGAGGAATCAAAATGGGGATCTTCTGACCGCACGACGCACAAAGCATGACCGAGACCATTGTATATTGACCGGTGCGCGGGTTCTTGAATCGCTCGCCCCTGCACCCCAGAGCCTTCCACTTCTCGAGCGGAAGAGAGATTACCTCGAGGCTCTGTTCGTCGATCTTCTCTACCTCCTGCTTCATGACCCACTTGGGCGGGCGGGGCTCGCCGAAACGCCACACGCGGCCTATCGCCGACACGGAGACGACGGCACATGCCACGAGTATCGCAATGCACGCTGCGAGTTTGACGCGCGACAATCCCTCGCCCGTCATGCGCTGTCGCCCTTCTTGAGGGTGCAAGCCAGATAGACTTTCTGCGCGGGCTTTCGCGGGTCCTCCGCACGCTCCAGAGCCAGCCGCGCGGCCATACGTCCGAGGGCCTCGAGAGGGACCCTTACGGACGTTAGCGCAGGGTCACCTTCGAACAGCGGTGGCTGGCCATCGAAGCCGATCACCTTGATGTCCTTCCCCGGCTGAATGCCGTGGGCGATCAGCCCATGGCAAAAACCGAACGCCATGCTGTCGGCGGTGACGAAAACGCCGTCGGGCACGGGCCGGAGCGACAGGATTTCGTCCACCATCCGCGCGCCCGCATGTGCTCCACTCTCGTCGCTGAACCGAACAAATTCGTTGACCGGTTCGCCCCATCCGGCCTCGAAGCCCATTATGCGGCGAGCGGAAAGGAGCCTATGATAGGTAAACCGTCGGGGAGCGACCACGGCCACACGCCGACACCCGATCTCCCGCAGGTGCCTGCCGGCAAGCACGCCGCCCTGAAGGGCGTCAGCGGTCACAATGTCGCACCCGTCCTGCACCCCCCACATGATCTCTTGCGCGTGGTCGAGAAAGACCGATGGCACCTTCAAATCCGGGGCCACCAGCGGATCTATGGTCGGTCTGACCCAGATGTAAACGTCCGCCTTGCAGTGCTCCACGACCTCGGCCGAAGCCACCGTTCCCGGCACGGATTCAATCGAGTAGTCACAGTCCAGAGCCGAGAGTTGGGCCTCCAGCGCCTCCAGCATCGGGCGAACGAACCGCTCGTCCTCTGGCAATAACGCGTTGACGATACCCACCCGTTTGACGGCAGCACGACCCACGACGCCTGCAACCGCCTCGCTAACATACGTTCCGGACCCTGGACGACAGACGACAAAACCGTCGCGCTGCAACCGGCGCAAACCCGCCAATACGGCGCTGTAACTCAATCCGAATTGCCTCTGGAGCTCCCTGGCTGGCAGCAATCGGGTGCCGGGCCGTAATCGCTTCGCGCGTATCTCCTCCACGATGGAGCGGTAGATTTCGGCACCCTGGGGATCTCTAGCGCAGGTAATAGAGGGCACTTGTTTTCTCCAGGTGAATCTACATCAAGTTGATATCGCTTTATATCAATCTGTTACGATTCGTTGTTGGTATATTACCCGCGTCACGTCCCACTGTCAAGACAAAAAACCGCGCACCCGCCCGATCATGGAACATCTCGATATCCGCGGTGACGGCATCACGAGAGTTCCAACCTTCCCCTCTATGACCCGAGTGTAACGTCAATCCTGACGGTTACTTATGCGCGGGGATGGAACTTGAGGTGGATGCGCTTGAGGCGCGTGGGGGTGACATGCGTATAACGCTGGGTCGTGGTGATGCTGGCGTGCCCGAGCATCTCCTGGATGGCGCGCAGATCGGCACCGCGCTCCAGAAGATGCGTGGCGAAACTGTGTCTGAGCGTGTGCGGCGAGACCCGCCTGATGATCCCCGCCCGGCGCGCGTACTTCTTGACTAACCGCCAGATCGCCTCCCTCGTGAGTTTGAGCCCCCTGCTGCTCGCAAAAAGATAAGGTGACTGTCGTGCATCCAGGAGTCGCTGTCGCGCTGAGGCGAGATACCTTTCCACCGCGCGCACCGTCTCCTCCCCGACGGGGACGATGCGTTCCCTGTTCCCCTTACCGAGGCACCGTATGTAGCCGAGGTCGGTATGGAGGTCATCCAACTTCAAGTTGGCCACTTCACTGACTCGCGCTCCGGTCGCGTAGAACACCTGCAGGATCGCGACATCCCTTTCGAGGATTGCACAGTGGCGCTCGGAGAGACCCCGCTGCCTAGCCTGCTCCAGCTCTGTGCGAGGAGCATCGAGCAGCGCCGTGACCTCGTCCTCAGCCATGACCTCCGGCAGACGGGTCGGGGCGCGAGGTGTCTCGAGGTGCGCGGGAATGTCCCTGGTCAGTTGCCCCTCTGTCCAGAGAAAACGAAGGAACATCTTGATGGCCGATAGCGCCCTCGCGCTGGAAGCCGGCGAAAGGCGTCTGCCGCTCCGGAGGTTGCGTCGTTCGACGAGGTGCTCGAGGACGCTTTCGTCGGTCACGCGTTCGAGCGGAGTCATCCGGCGCTCGAGGAAGCGCGCGAACGCCCTCAGATCGCGTTCGTAAGAGAGCACAGTGTTCTGCGCTACACCGCACTCGACGGAGAGGTAGCCAAGGAACGAGGCTATAGCCTCGTCGAGCGGCCTCGCGGCGCGGTCGCTCATCTCACGGGAATCCATCGGAATCTACCCGGCGGCCGAACCGCACCACAGTGATCTGGCCTAGGTGGCCAGCGAAGGCCCTGGCAGTAGCGGGTTCCGGGGACCATCCGCCTTTGACGATCTTCTCCTCGATTACCGGCGAGGGATAAGCAACTGGGCTGCGACATTGCACCAGCCACACGCGCCTCACGGGCCGACTTTCAGCAACCCGCGTCGCGCACTCACGGACAAGACTGCGCGCCGCATCCGAGCCAGCGTAGTACTCGAACGCGAAACCGATGTAAGGCGGATTGAACACGATTCCGTCATGCTTCTCGATACCGGGCACCACGTATTCCGCCACCTCGGGCCAACGTTCCTTCTGGAAGTTCCTGTCGTAGTAATGGCGGAGGCTCCACGCGTTGAGAAGTACCACCAGCGCGGCGCAACCCGCGACGGCGATCAGCGGTGTTCCTCTCCGCTCGCGCAGTCCGAAACGCATTCCCGACAGGCCGATCAAGAGAAGAGGCTGCAGAAACGCGAGGTGCTTGGGATCATAGATGTGCACGCGCGGCATAGGCATCAAGACGTACGCTACAAGAGGCAAGAGAAATCCTATTGCGATGAACCTCGGACCTCGGCGGCTTTTTCTCGCTGCAAGTCCCGCGCCAACGAGGACGAGGAGCGATACGCCCAGCGCGGCTCGCAAGGGAGGAATCTGCGTCCAGGGCCGCGGCCCCAGAACCCATTCCGCGACCCCACCAGAGATGGACCGGAACCCGGGTCTCGGAAGGCTGCCACCGTGCGCGGCAAGGTCCGCCCGCAAACGGGATGTGATGCGCGTGGTAACGGGAAGCCATGGCACGAACAGGGCTGCGGCGAGGATATTTGCAACGACAAACCGGGTCCACTGTCTGCGGCGTGAGAGCACAAGATACGCAACACCGAGCGCCCCGATGGCGAGAAAGGTCAGCAGGTAGGTGTAGAGGCATGCGGCCGCCACAGCAGCATACGACAGCCACCACCCCCAACCCGCCCTGCCGCGATGTTCGAGTATGCGGATGAGCAGCCATGTCAGTCCGAGCACGAGCACCATCACCAGGCTGTACAGCCGTGCCTCCTGGGAGTAATAGACCTGAAAGTATGATACCGCCATGAGCGCGCCGGCGAGGATCATGGAACGTCGGCCGAACAGCCTCCTTGCCACGGCGCAAGCCAGGGCTACGCCTGCAATGCCAGCGAACGCGGCGGGAAGTCGCGAGAAACCGTCGCTCCGACCAAGACGGAGCCAGAGCCATTCGATGATCTGGAAAAGCGGTGGATGGGCATCGTGGCTCGCGATCTGCTCCATCATGCCAGAGAAGGTCAGCGATGCCTTCTGCACTGTCATGATTTCGTCGAGCCACAGCGATTTGCCGCCGATGTCATAGAGTCGGAGGATCGCGGCGACGACCAAGATGAGGAAGACGCCCCGCCGGTAGCGGCGCCCGGGAACGCGTGGACCGGCTCTATCGCTGCGAGCGCGCATGGGCGGACCTGATCCAGTCCTTCAGACGGCGCGCCTCATCATCGGGGCGTACTCTTCGCCCGGCCTGATGTCCTAACGGGGACCTCTCGACCCACCGTAGCCGAACGGTAGATCGCATCTATCACGCTCATGACGATTGCGCCTTCCTCCCCTGTCGCACCGGGATCAGCCCGTCCCCGTACGGCGTTGACGAAGTTTTCGGCTTGAAGGTCGAAGTGCTGTGTCTCCGGATATTCCGGCGTGACCGTTGCGACCCGCCCTCCGTACTCGGTGACGATAGTCACGGGTTGGCCGAATTCCAGTCGTAGCCCACCGCGGTCGCCGAGAAGTTCGACGAACATCTCCTCCCGGCAATTGGCGGCCCACGAGAACTCGAACCGCAACGTCGCATCCGCGCCGAAGCGGATCAGACCAGCGGCATAGTCCTCGACATCGAACACCCCCTTGTAGTTTGGGGGTCCGGCCCACATCCTGGTAAAGACGTAATCACGCATCCGGCAGCCGAATTTGCTGTAGGTCGCCGCGGCGACGCGCGTCGGGTTCCAGAGGCCGGACAGCCACATGACCAGGTCGAGCAGATGGACCCCGATGTCAATCATCACTCCGCCACCGGATTTAGCCCTGGTGGTGAACCAGCCACCGAGGCCGGGGATCCCGCGCTTTCTTCGCCACAGCGCCTGCATGTGGTAGACCCGTCCGAGGCAACCTTTCCTGACATATTCCCTCGCGACAACGCTCTCCGACCGGAAGCGGCAGACCATGCCGATCTGGAGACGCCTGCGTGCCTTGCGCGCGGCCTCGACCATCCGGAACGCCTCGCGTGCATTGAGCGCCATCGGCTTTTCGCAGAACACATGCTTGCCGGCGGCCAACGCGTCGAGGGTGTAACGGGAGTGAGTGAAGTTCGGCGTCGCGACCACGACGGCGTCCAGATCGGGCTGACGGACGAGTTCGCGGCAGTCGAGGTAGCGCCGCCCTGGCGCGATGTCCTCTCCCAGCGCGCTCAGCCGCTTCGCGTCGGCGTCGCACACGGCCGCTATTTCAGCACCAGGCACGTTGCGCAGCGCCCGGGCGTGGACCTCGCCTATCTTGCCCATTCCGATTATGCCGATGCGAACGCGCCTGGCCATACCCCTGTGCTCCCCTGCAAGTTCACCGACCGACGAGTTCCCTCAGATACCCGCTGATGCGTTTCATTACGGACATCTCGTCGGGGTCCCGTCCCTCGTACTCGATGGAGAGGAACCCTCTGAACCCCGAGTCGCGGAGGATCCCATGGATGCGCTCCCAGTCGAAGTCGCGATCGCGTCCGTCGGGCAGGACGTCGAAGAACTTTGCGTGAACGATGGCGGCATGCGGTGCTGCGCGCTCGATGCACGCGTAGGTGTTCGGCCCAACCCTGCTCGCAGGCGGGAAATTGCCGGTGTCGAGGGTGAAAGCGAACCATGGACTTGCGATATCACGACGGAACCGCAGGAGATCCTCCACGGTCGTCCCGCCGTGATTCTCCAGGGCCGCGACGATGCCGCGAGCCTCGCCGAACGCGACGATCCGCTGCATGGCATCCAACACCCTGGCGTAAAGCGCCTCGCCCCCGGCAGCCAGTTCGTCGCCCCTGCCACAGAAAAACCTGAGGCGCGGAGCGCCCATGAACGCTGCCACGTCGAACCAGCGTTCGAGTTCAGCGACCTCCGCTTCCCTCGTGGCGTCATCGGAAACCGTGAGATGGCCGCCCGCGGACACCATCGCGATGGTGAGGTGCCGCCGCACGCAAGCGAGTTTGAGGCTGCGCAGGTAGTCGCGCTCAGTGGAGACGAAGTGATTGCTCAGCAACTCAACCCCGTGCAATCCGAGGGAGGCGCACTCCTCTACGAAGCGGAAGAGATCCATCCGGCCAGCCGCGAACAGCCGGTGATAACTCCACGAACTGGACGAAGTCTGCATGATGGCTCCTTTCCTCGCGGACAAACCGGACCGGTGTTCTTGGGTCCGCACGTCGAGAGCCTTCTCTCCGACGGAGACGACCTCGCCGGAATGACGCGGATTGTACCAGGCGCGCCGACACGCTTCCAGTGAGATGGAATGCGCGAAAGGTTCTCTGCCTCGCCAGTTTCAATCCCGGATGTAGCAGAGGGCCCGCTGGCTGAACGAATCGGCCTGCAAGACCACCCGATGTCCCCCGGACTGAGGTTCGACGACTCGCACCACGTGCGCCCATCGGGCCGCGTCGGGCAGAAGATCGCTCAGCCGATTCGGCGCTTCGGCAAAAAGACGCTCGTTGACGAAATCGCCATCTCGTCCGGGAAACACCCCAAGGCAGAGTATGTCGAGTTCAACGAGATCGTTCAGGAAGTGGGTGCCCAGGGAGACGTCGGGTATGAGCCCCTCGTGCATGAGCGCGATCTCGCAGAGCGCTGCCGCCGGGGAGATCTCCGCGAAGGTCACAGGTAAGCCGAGATGCGGCATCGAGGTTCCCCATCGGCCGGGTCCCATGAGGAGGACATTCCGCCGGTTGGAATCACTTTGGAGGTGCAGCACGCGTCCGAGGACGCGGGCCAGGGCGTAGCGGTCGGAATGAGGCAGCCTGCTGTACTCGGACGGGGTTACATATATCACGCGGTGAATCTCCATCTCCCGGCTCTGGCCGATAATCGGGCCGTGCGAATCGAAGATGACTCGCTCCGGCGGAAGGTTCGCGGGGAACTCTATTTTCGCACCCATGCGCTCCATGCGGGTCTGGAATGGCCTGCACTGAAGGAGGTTTATCCGGTAATCGCCGTCAGATGTCAGGTTGCATGTGAACTCTATGTCAACGGGACAGCCGTACGCGTCCTCGAGAGTTCGAAGCATGGTGCGCATGTCGGCCACGAAGTTGGTCTCGGAGAAGAGGGGGTCGAAGGTCAGCGTCCAGAGCGCGGGGTTGTTCCTGTCCAGTTCGGGGGAGCGTCTGAGAAGATCCTCGTCGCAACAGGCAATCTTGTCGAAGACCGGCCTGGGCAGCGTCGCTGCCGCCTCCTCCCACGGAACGGTGACCAGCCGGTTGCGTCTCAGGTCGAGCACATCAGCCCTCTTCTGGGAATACTGCCGCACCTTGCCGAAGTCGGTATGCGGCCGGCGGTGGGGCGCGTTCAGCGCGACCAGACGCGTGTAATCGTCCTCCGTACGGTTGACGGCGCGCGTGCCGAGCCCGAAGACGAGCCTCAGGACGCCAGCCCTGGGATCAATCTGCTGGCTCCAGGCGTACGGGTTGAAGGAGAACCCCACTCCAGCGACATGCGGGTAGTAATGCTCTCCGTGAACGTCGCCGGAGACGCGCTGGACAAGGAGGCCCATCTGCTCCTCGCGGTCGTAAAGATCGTGACGCAGCCGATACAGAATCGCGTCCTTGCTCATCGTGCTGGCATAGACCGTACGGGCGGCCGCGATGAAGTCCTCGAGCCGATCGCTGGGGGTCCCCTGGTTGGCGCAGAACACGCTCTCGTACTTGCCGGCGAACGCGCTACCGAAGTTGTCTTCGAGGAGACTGCTCGACCGCACAATTATCGGCGACTGGCCGAAGTAGGCGAGCATCTCTGCAAACTGGTCCTCTATGTACTTGGGGAACGACCCCCGGAGGACCCTCTGGCGCGCCTGCTCCGCGCGCTCGATGATGGAGTCCACCGGCTCTCCCTTGAACTTCAGCCGCCACGCCCTGTTCTTCACGAGATATGTGTAGAAGACGTCGGAACCAACGAAGAAGGAGTCGTGGACCTCGAGACGCTTGTGGAGGTCGCCGCCGACGCGCTTCAGGATCGCCCTGGACAGGAGCATACCCAGCGACTTGCCCCCGATCAGGCCCGTGCCGATCATTCGCTTCATGACCGACACAACGTCTGCGAGGTCCATGTATCGCCCCGCCATCTCCAGGAAGCGCGCATCGCGCGTGAGGGCCATCCGGATCAACTGCTGCTTTGTGGCCTCCCCGGCCTCACGCGTCTCCTTACCGGTCACTATCGCGCGCAGAGTGTCCTGCGCCGCCATGAACGTTCGCGTCCAGTAACCGAAGCGGTGCATCGTGAAGTCTATCCAGGGCCCGCCCCCCTCTGAGAGAATCTCCGAGAGCGTGGCGCTGCTCGTGACAGGCCGGAACTCGTCCCCTTCCCACGCGTGCAACGCGTACATCGTCGGCGTGTGGCGCCTCAGGACCTTGATGGGATGGATGTAGATGCGGTTTTCCTTCCTGTAAACCTCCAAAATCACGCGTGCCGATTCGTGTATGCCCTCCATCGCATGCCACGAATGGTAGTTCCGGAGTAGCGCGAAGTACGCGAGCGTCCCGAAGTCCGCAATGAAAGGACTCACTATCATGAAGAAATTCGCGAGCATGCGGTCGCTGTAAAACGCGCACGCAAGGTCCGAAAGGCAGTCGAAAACGTAAAATGCCGACCCACCCCCCTCCTTCAGTATCTGCAGCAACCTCGTGAGAAACTTCTCGAAACCGGCGTCCGTCGGGATCACCCGCACATCCGCGCCGTCGCCATCCGCCAGGAGCGGGGGATGATTCGCAAACCGGAAGTAAACGACCTTCCGTCCACACTCCCTGGCCGCCCTCAACAAAGGACGTACGAAGGGCTCGTAATCGCCGATACCGTCCACCTGCCAGACGAAACTGTCCCCCGGCGACACGCCCTCGAGCATCCTGTCCAATCCCGGCAAGCCCGTAGTCAGCGCGCCTCGAGCGGTCATAGGTCTTCCCCGTTTCGCAGCATCTTCACGTACCTCACCTCATCCTATGACACCAGCATGACACCTGACAACTGTTGACCGACGGAAGGAAGCGCAAACGCGCCAGCGGAATCCGCCTGCGCACGCCGCGGCGCCGCGGCGCATCGGGCTGCCGCCCGATGGCAATTTTGCCGCCCAGCGCGCTCGCGTTCCCGTCCGGGCCGGTCTGCCCCGTGTCGCACACAGACAAAGGCGCTCTCCCCCGCCGCACTTCAGGGCCGACGCGACAACCCCTGCCGGCTGCCTGTCGCCGCCAGACCATCCGCGCCGCTCCATCGGGCCGCAACTGCCTGAATCAGAATCCAGGAGAAGCGGCATCTTGTGTTCTTGGTGCGCAGTCTATATGTTGGCGTGCGAACGGCGCTCGACCGTCGGGCACCGCCGGTTCCGGTCTTTCCCCATCCGAGGCCAACAGGATGACCCCCAAGCAGCGCGAGCAACGCATGGAGTTCTGCCGTCTGATCGCAACATGGTACATGAACAATCAGTGCACGGAGGCCCGGCCCTGGGCCACGTCCAACGGCGCCGACCTCGGTCGCTTCATGTACGAATACTGTCCGAGCACGGGACAGTGGCACGGGAATGCTGTGTGGGGCCAGGGCGCCGGCGCGATGGCGCTGCTGGCGCTGCACGACCGCCTCATCAGCAGCGGACCCAGCGGCGAGTTGCTCCAGAGCGCCATGGACGCCTACCTGGCCAAGGCCTGTTATGACGCCGCCATTGCCGCGGGCGGCTACATGATGTCCCTCCAGGTCCTCGACCAACGAAACCCCGCCCTCTTCGGCATCTTCCGCCAGAGCCATCCCCAATCCGACCTCATGAACCCTCGCGACGGCGCCACCGGCTGCATGGGGCTCTGCGTCCTTTACCGCCACACGAAGAACGAGGAATACCTCTACCGCGCGCGAATCTTCGGCGATTGGTACATCCGCAACGCCTTCGAGAAGAAGCATCGCTGGCCCTATTACACCTACTATTTCGACCCGAGCCGCCACATATGGAACGAACCCGGACTCTGGCAGGTCGGTGCGGGCCTGGCCTTCTACTATCTATACCGCCTCACAGGCGAGCGGCGGTACCTCGACGAAGGCCTCCAGCCCCTCATGGACGGGGTCAGAAACCGCTTCCCGCCGGAATCCAGACCGGGCAACGACGACTTCGCAGGTGTGGCAGTCATGGGCGCCTACCTGCTCACCGGCGATGCCAGGCTGCTCGATTGGACGGTCGCCCACGCGGCGGCGCAAGTTGCCGCCCAGGACGAAGACGGCAGTTGCCCGTTGCTCGAAGGTGCCCAGGTAACCGGAATCAACCTGCTCAATTTTTGCCAACTGGCGCAGGAAAAGAAGCGGGACATCGATCTGGCACCGTACCGCGCTGCCACGGCCAAGATCGCCCGCTTCCTTCCCACGCTCCAGGAACGGGACCCGCGCGACCTGCGCGCTTACGGCGGCATATACGGCCAGACCAGTTTCGGCGTGAGCAGGCATCTGATTCATCACCGCGCCGCGTGCTACAGTCTGATCTTCATGATCCGCGAGGAAGGCCTCACGGACGTCGCTGGCTATAACGTGTTCGGCTGGTGAGGCCGATGCAATGTCGAGGGCTGGCGTTTACGATAAGACGTTGCTCGTGCACACCGGCGGCGAGGCGCGAGAAGGAACTCACCGATGTGCGCATCCCGCTGGACGCGCGCTGGCGACCATGCCCCATGACCCCCGGCCCGGTCATGCTTCCTGCGCATCGCCACCTGACGAGCCGGAAAGTGCGCTTCGGATGACCCTCCGGGCGATGCTCGAACGCCGCCGCGCCGTTCTCGAACAATTCCTTCTGCCAGCGGTAGAAGACCGTCGGATTCAGCCCGTGCTCCTCACACAACGTGGAGACCGGCACTTTCTCCAAAAAATGCCGCCGCAGAATCGCCACCTTCTCCTGAGCCGTCAGCCGCTTCCGCTCCCCTCCCATGTTCAAACCCTCCTTTGCGGTTACATACTAACCGCTCATGAGGCTTTGTCCAATTCCGACTGAAACGGGACATTTTAGATGTCTTGATTCGCGCGGTTCCATTACATATGCAAACATGTAAAGATCGACAGGCCCCCTGGAAGACCCCGCAATGCATCCCGTTTGCGTCGCTTCAGAAGTTCTCGATCCACTGTTCCTGAGAATCGTCCACTTCCGCGGCGAGGCGATTGCGAACCACCCGGCCATCGTCTTCTGCATCCCGCGCCAAGGTGAACAGACGCCTGATCAGTTTACGCATGTCTGAAATCCCTCCTATCGTGAACCAGACCGTGGCTGGGACGCCGATGAGTATCTGTGTCCAGACCCAAAGATGCCAGAAGGTCGCCCAGCCTTTGGTGGACGTGCCCGAGAAAAGGTGGCATAGCGTGGCCACGACGAACACTGCGAACCATCCGAAGTTCCAAATCACCAGTGCATAGGCCAGTACGCGGTCCGTCACGCTGAACTCGCTGGTGATGCCGACGAGCCGCATCCAAGGCGAAGGCGGCTTATGGATAGCTTCCACATGATCGCCCTTGATGGCGTACCTGCCGCGATGGAGTACCCGCTCAAGGAGGAATCCTTCCTCGTTCTTGGTCAGAAGCGACACCACAACGTAGCTTGCCAGGCAACTGATCATGATCCAGAACCAGATGATCCGGCTGTTGATGCCGTTGACGGCGTTGACGAAGCGAAGCAGCGGTCCCGGATCTGTCATATGCCGATAGTGCCGACCAATCTGCTGCAGTATGATGCGTCCGATGGCCATCACCCAGCCGACGGTCATCGCCGTCCAGGCTGCCGCGGGCGTACCTCGCCTCCAGTACAATCCGAGGACGATGCATGCGCCCGCTCCGCCGACGATGGCGCCGGTGATGGACATGAACATCATGACGTACTCGGTCATCTTGAACGTGAGGCCGAAAACAAATGCGAAAATGCCCACGCTAACGATGGATAGCCGCAGCAAGACCAACTGGGTCCTGGGGGTGAACGGCTTTTTTCCGGAAGGGCAAGACGACGTCCTGGATGAGCATGCTTCCCCAAGAGTGCATGTAAGTATCCTGCGTGGTAATAAGAAAGAAGAGCATGATAGTGGCGAATAGTCCTTTCAGGCCAGCCGGGAGCATGTGAGCCAGAGCGATGGGGACGCGCATCTGCTTCTGGAGCGTCTCGGTGGGAATTGTTTGAATCACACTCTGGACCTCGGCAGCAGAAGTTGCGTACTTTGGGAGGTGCAGGAAGGCGTAAGCGGAGACAGCGATTAGGACTATCATCAAGGACTGGACCAGCGTCCTCCATCCTCCGATGATGGCGCTCATCTTCTGCTCGTGGGGGTTCAGCGCCGATGACTGATAGCCGGCGCTTCCCTGCCAAGACATGTACCCGTAAACCATCCCGAAAATCCCGACCAGAAAGAACCAGACGTTGAAGTCCCGGAAACCAGCGGTGTCGTACGGGTTGAGCACGGACGCGCCCGCCGGAGACATGCTGAGACCTTGGACGAGGTCGGACCATGGGATCTTGACCATTAGGAAAACGGCGATGAACAAATACGCGAAACCGCAGAAGATGCCTTGAGCGCAGTCGGTCGCCATGACCGTGATCTGTCCGCCCATGGAGGCGAAGAGCAGCGACGTTGCGAGTGTGAGAAGCATGACAGGTGCGACGGTGGAAATTGTCCAGCCCAGCGCAGTAATGGTCGGCGGGAGCCCGCAGAAGTATACGATGAAGAGCGCCTCCACAATTGGAAAGATCCCGAAGTTGACCAGGCCGCTGACCCAGGTGATGATACCTGCATAGACCCTGAAAGCCTTGCTGTAACGCATCTCGTAGAACTGAGCCATCGTCATGGGCCTCGTTTCACGAAAGCGGTAATACACATAGCTGCTCATGACTATGATCACCCAAACGGGGATGCTCATGAGCTGCCACCAGATCGGCACGAATCCCGCCGCGTAGTACATCTCAAACTGCGCCACGCCTGAGACGGCGCCTATCGCGGCGATCTGGCTTGCGATTGTGATAAGGTATCTGCCGCCGGACCGGCTCGCGGCAAGAAAATCAGCCACAACCTTCACGTGCCGGGTCGTGTAAAGGCTGAAGATGCCCAGGAGAGTCACGCAGACAACTACGATGCTCCAGTCAATCCAGTGCATGAATTTTTACCCTCGTTGGAGATTGGATGTTGCTCATGGGAAGCACCTCAGGGCATGTCGCGCCCCGTCCATGCGCAGGGTCCAAGTGCAGGCGCACGCGGCTGATCGGCGTGCCCGGAGTCATTGGGCTGCCGAAACTGACGTCAAAAGGGCTGATGTGTTTTTGCGGCTCGCGCGGACTGGCGATCACAGAGGCATAAGTGTCCCGCCGTACAGCGGAGCCAGGCTGAAAATCGGAGCGTTCTCTTTTTCAACGGGCTCTGGCCCTCAGCCAGCCAGTTCCCTTCGTGCCGACTCCACTATGCGATCCAGCTCCGTGGAGAATTGCGCGTCCACCTCGAGTAGTTCCTGGCCTGCGACCAGCTCGCGCCACGCCGCGTCGGCCTTCTTCAGTATCTTTTCGTCCTCGTCTTCGGGTCGCAGCATGCTCTCGCGCCGGTAAGTCCGGTCGAAGAGCTGCGTGTCCCACACGATTTCCCGGAAATGACGCAAGGTGTGCTCGCTCTCCAGGTAAGTCCCTTTTTCGCAGAATTCCAGGTCGTTGATCACGTCCACGCAGAGCGTCTCATCGCTCACCTCGACGCCGCGCGTGAACTCATACATGGCTCGGTTCACGTCTAGGTCAATCATCGCCTGGGTTGGCGAGAAGACGGACCCGTTGTCAAGCAACCCGATCGGCAGCGAATGGCTCACGGTGCATCCGAGTGCCATCTGCCGAAAGGTTTTCATGAACGCCGCCTGCAAGCCGGGGACCTTCGCTTCCACATAGGCTGGGTCCACGTTGAGGACCAGCCCATACCTGTCCCGGAATAGTTGATGAAGCGCAGCATCCGTGAGGATGGCCGCCGGCGTGGCATAGCAGATTTGCGTGGTCTTCATGTCCATCTCCGCCGCGATGGACGTCGCGTAGTAGTAGACATCTGGGTCAATCAGGGTGGTGGCCGTGATGCAGCCGAGGATTTCGGCCGCCGCCACCACCGCGCTGCCCGCAGGCGTCACCGGCGTCGTCCCGCCAAGGATCGGCATCGACGCGAAGTTGACCGGGAACTTATGTTTCAGGGCTTCTTGGAGCACCTCGCATGAGCGCGTGTCGATCTTCAGGGGTGATGTCGTGCAGTAGGCCGTGACGAAGATCGGCGGGCTGGTCCGCAGCCTGTGCGCATCGTGACCGGTGGCGAGCGCCGCCAACTCGGCAAGGTACTTCACCTCCTTCGCTGAACTGGTCCCCACCCAGCCCGGCTTCTTCGTGTGCATCAGGAGGACGCGCGCAGACTCAATGATCTCCATTCGCGGGTCGAAGTCGCCGCAGATGAACGGAGCGCAAACGGCGCGGACGCAGTCGAGGGCGTTGCCCAGCTTGATCGCGTCGATCTGGTCCGACAACGTGGGCGGGCGGAATTGCCCCGTCGGGTAATCGTAGATAACCCGCGCCCCGAATCCATAGTCGCAGGTGAATTCATCCGGGAAAGCCACGTCGTCCTTGGGCAGCTCTTGGCAGAATGGGTACCAGAGCGACGAGCGGACCATCTTGTACCGGCCCCGCTGACCGGCGATCTGCCTTTCAACCAGCTCCGGCTCAAACCACGCCCGTTGCTTTTCGAAGTCCACCCTGCAGCCCGCGTCGGCTAGCGCGCGTAACAGGAAGTTTCCCCGGATGCGCAATCCCGTCTTCTGCAATATGTCGAGGATCGCTGCGTGCATCTTTTCCATCGCGCCCTCATCAAGCACCCGAAGGAGACCCTTCAGCATCGCATTATCCCTCTCTTGGCGGTGCCAGAGATCCGGCCTTATCAACGCATGTAGCCGTGTACTGTGTCAGCGTGAATTGGACAAAGCCGCCACGCTGATAAGAGACTCCGGACCACCCGGAGTCTGAGCAGTCACGAGGTCCTGGGGCTCCGCCCCAGACCCCGGAGTTTTGTGAGGCATATGGGGACTCTGAGCGTTCTCCTCGGCGAGGAAGCGGCTGGGAGAACATCTGGAGCACTCCCCCAGCTTGAACGCTCGTCGTCCCGGTCGGCTATCCCTGGCGGGGCGCTCTCCAGCGTTGCCCGCTTCCTTTTTGCCAACCGTCCGGATTATCAGATTCTCCTTTCTGCCTGTCAAGCACTTTTCCCATGAGTTGCGGCGCATTCGGGCGCGGCGCTCCCGCGCCGCCTGGAGCTTCTGCTCCCGTTCGGCCAGAATCGCCTCAGCCCTTCCTTTGAGCTTGTCGAGCGGCGTGACGTAGCCGATGGCGCTGTGGAGGCGCACGGTGTTGTACCGCTCCACGAAGTTCTCCACGATCCGCCGCGCGTCCTCCAGGCTCAGGGGCGTCTGCGGCCTGATGCATTCGCGCTTCAACGTGGCGTGCCACCGCTCCTGCTTCCCGTTCGACTGCGGATGGTACGGGCTCGTCCGCACGTGCGTCATGCCGCTGAGCCGGATGAACTCCTGGAAGTCCCGCGCGATGTACTGCGGCCCGTTGTCGGAGATGACCCGCGGGGAGGCCTGAGGGAATTTCTCCCGCGCCTTCTGCAGGACGATCTCCACGTCGGCCTCGGTCATGCTCGTGCGAATCTCGCAGTGGACGACGTACCGGCTGAAGCCGTCCAGGACGCTCAGGAGATAGTAAAAAGTGCCGTGAATATTGATGTAACTGATGTCCGTGTGCCAGTGCTCGTGCGGCCTCAACGGCTGCTGGAAGCCCGTTCCCTTCTTGGATGCTGCCCGGTTCCACCGCGCCAGGAGGCCGGCGCCTTGCAGAACCCGATAGACACTGCTCGCGCTCGCGGCCACGATCTCCGCGTCCATCATCATGTACGTCAGCCTCCGATGCCCTTCGTCTCGGTGGTCGAGATAGAAGGCGATGATCGCCTCCTTCTCCCACTCCTCCAGCCTGTGGTCCCGACGGATCCAGGCGTTGTGCTCGTTCACCTTCCCGTACCGCCTCGCCCAGTCGTGGAACTTGCTCCGCGCGATCCCCAGCCAAGCCGCCAGACACGATGTGGCGGTCTGCGTCTTCATCGCCCATCTCCGCACAAAGTCCACCACCCCGTCGCGCAGGTCCGGCTCCACCCAGGTCGCCTTCAGACCTCCCCAAGACTTTTTTTTAGCGCCACGTGCTCCATCAACAATTCTGCCATGACTTCGTCCTTCTGGGCCAGCTTGGCTTGCAGATGCTCGACCTTCTCCTCAAGCCGGCGCTCCCGCCCCTCCGGGCGATGCTCGAACGCCGCCGCGCCGTTCTCGAACAATTCCTTCTGCCAGCGGTAGAAGACCGTCGGATTCAGCCCGTGCTCCTCACACAACGTGGAGACCGGCACTTTCTCCAAAAAATGCCGCCGCAGAATCGCCACCTTCTCCTGAGCCGTCAGCCGCTTCCGCTCCCCTCCCATGGTCAAACCCTCCTTTGCGGTTACATACTAACCGCTCATGAGGCTTTGTCCAATTCCGACTGAAACGGGACAAACACACCCGCTAGGTGTTCATGCGTCCATTCTCGTAGCGGCCCATTCTAGTGCCCTTCCCATGGATTCGGGACATACCTCGGCCCTGGTTCGATAGGTCCTCGCTTCCATCTGAGTGCCAAATCGCGAAATCTCAGGTTCAGAATAACTTCCCACGCCCAGTCCACGTCCTCCCACACATAGTCCGCGAACACCGACTCATATAGGAGGTCGCGTTGCCTGTGGATCTGGAGGAGCGCCGACAGGATGGCATTGACCGCGCACTCGGCATCTGTACCCGTCAGTGTTATCACGATGCCGGCGGACGAAACGATCACAAGCCCGTCGCTCGCGAGACATCGCTCGATCTGCTCGCGCATCTTCCCGGCGGCGGCCTCAGCGCTTCTCTTGCTTTCCGTGCCATCCCGTGCTTCCGCACCACGCTGCCCTGGTTCCGGACCTTCCATGAATGTGTGAAGGAGGACGCCGTCTGCGTGGGATAGTCTATTGTGACATCCATCACAAGGATGACAACGCTCCTCTCCGCCGCCACCTTCCCCGTCACAGTCGTCGCGGCTGCAGCCGTCTTCGACATCTTCCGCTGGTAACTGTTCGGCACTGCCGTGCCGCCCGTCCATGACAACATCCCGAATGGCATGTCCGGCGCCTGACCATCCCCGAATTCCTCCGGATCCAATACCGCCGTTATCACGACGTCGCCGCTCGGAGCCTTCTCTGTCCAGTAAACCCCTGGCGTCTGACCCTCCGTCGCGCCGCTCACACTCAGATGGTCGAGGTCAACGGCGTAGTACGTGCAATCGTCGGTCCCGTGATCCGCGCAGCGACCCGAGATGGTGTGCGTACCCGTCTCCCCGCACGTGCCTGTGAGGAGCAGTTCCACCCTGTGCGGCGGCCCCTCCTCGATCTCGATGTCAACGAGACCATCTGTGTCCGTGAACTCCAGTTCGTGCTCCTCGGCCTCAGCTGCGCAATTGAGATAGAACCCCGCGAAGTCTCCGAGTTTGAACCACTCCGCGTCTATCCCGGTTCTCTGATTGCTGATCGTCACGGGGCCACCGTCGAGAAGCAGGACATAACCCGACTCGTCGCAGAACGCCTCCTCCTGCGGCTCGTCGCAAGCCCGTGCAACCCGGGGCAGCACGAGAAAACCGAACATCAGCACCGCACAAGAGATGATCGCCACGCGGCAAATGCGCCGCGAGGACCGGACACCCGTATCGCTGGTGGCTCCCTCCTTCGCTCGAAGGTCCAACCCATCTCACTCGATGTGACAGTCGCCCGACTGATGCGCGGTGGAGCGATACAGCGGGCGGGCCGCGGGAGCGGGGATGTCCGGCACATCGAAGTATGGGCGCCGTGCCGGGGTCTTGCAGGGGGGTGAGAAGGGATGCCCGGGAGGTCCGATGCGACGTGGTCCGACGGGTCGTGCTCGCCATGGCATCAGCCCCGTCCGAGGGATGCGCGCACCATGTCACGGATCCCGAACCGACCCGAATCTAATCAGCGGAGGCCGAAAAGTCAAGAAAATCCGGCGACGTGCGAGGTGAGGGTGCGCTCGAACGGCCGCTGTCCCCTGATCATCAGTTGTCGCGGGCGAGGCGATGGAGGTCAACTGCCACGCGTTTGGAAACCCCCTTCTCCTCCATGGTGATGCCGTAGAGAACGTCGGCAATGCTCATTGTGTGCCGGGAGTGAGTGATGATGATGAACTGAGATTCCCTGACGAACTCGCCAAGCATGTTGATGAAGCGATCTATGTTGCTCTCGTCGAGCGCCGCGTCAACCTCGTCGAGGAGGCAGAACGGGGATGGCTTCGCCCGGAAGATGGCGAAGACGAGAGCGATGGTGGTCATAGTTTTCTCGCCGCCCGAGAGGAGAGTGATGGATTGCAGTTCCTTGCCAGGGGGGCACGCGAGTATTTCTATGCCGGTCTCGAGGACGTCGGGGTCGTCCTCGTTGAGGATGAGGTCGGCCTTGCCTCCGCCAAAGAGTTGGCGGAAGGTCTCGTGGAAGTTTTTCCTGACTTCCTCGAATGTCTTGAGGAACTGCTCGCGGGAGATGCGGTTGAGTTTCTTGATCACCTCGCGGAGGTCGGCCTCGGCCTTGACAAGATCCTCGCGCTGCGCCTCCGTCTGCGCGATTTCGAGTTCGAGGCTTTCCTCTTCGTCAATGGTGGCTTCGTCAACGCGGCCGATTCGCCGGAGTTTCTCCCGGAGGTCGTTGATCTCGTTCTGGACGGCGTCCCAGTCGGGTTCAGCGGTCGCCTGCGGACCGGGCAGCGCGGATGCCTGGCCGGTGGCCTCGCAAGGAGCGGCCCCGGATTCCGCGTCCTCCGCAGACGGGGCGGCGGGGCTGAGAACCGGGGGGTTCTTTGCGTAGTCGGCGAGGTTTACCGAGTAGTCGTTGAAGACCCGCTCGGCGAGTTCCTCCATTCTGAGGCGGCATTCCTGTTCCTGGAGTTGCGCTTCCTGAAGTTCCCTGCGCATGTCTTCCTGTCGGGAGCGAAGCGAACGCACGTCCTGTGCAATGCCGCTGCGCCGCTGTCGAGCCGTTTCAGCGGCGGCAAGGAGCGAGCGGATGTCTTCCTGGAGGGCCAAGCGTCGCGCGGAGAGGGTGTCGAGTTCCTCCCGCGCCCTGGCCACCTCCGTTTCGGTTGCGGAGCACTGGGTCGTGATGGCCTCGATTCGCTCGCGTGCGGACTGGATGTCGACCTCGATTTGCCGAAGGGCTTCCTGGGCGGCGCGCAACTCGCGTTCGTGGCCTCCCCGGCGGGTCTCGCGTTCGGCCAACTCGACGTGTAGCCGGGCGACCTCTTCGCGGAGCCGGTCCGCCACAGCGCGCTGGCGAACGAGTTTTTCCTGAGCGGATGCTATCTCGGCGTGCAGCGCATCGCGCCGCTGGGCGGCCTCGTCCATCTCGCGTTCCAGCGCGTGCTGGCGCTCGTCGTAAGCGCGGAGGGAATCATCTATCTCGGCGATCTCGGAGCGCAACAGGGCCGATTCCTCGTCGAGCGTCTTCTGTCTGCGGCGCATGTTCAGGATCTCGTTCTCGTTGGTGAGTTTATCGAGATTTCCCTTTTCGATCTCGGTGTGGAGGGATTCGATTTCGGCGCGGAGCGATTCGGAGAGCGCGACGAGGCGACCGCGTTCAGCCTCGACGCGGTTGATTTCCGAGGAGAGGTTCCAGAGTTCGCGCGTCACGGCCTCGAGTTCGCTTTTCCGAGAGACTATGCCGATGCGAGGCAGTGGCTCGCCACCGACAACGGCACCCGAGGGTTCGACGCGCTCGCCGTCGAGCGTGACCCAGGTCACGGCAGCACCGCCGTTTGCGGAGAGACGGAGGGCCGTGGAGAGGTCCCGGGCCACCCATGTGTTGCCGAGTAGATGTCGGACGACCGGTTCGATATCTGGTCTGTATCGAACGAATTCGGTAGCGCGTCCGAGGACGCCGGCATCGTTCGCGAAGGGGACTTCCTGGGCGGATGCGGCGGATGCGCGTCGGACCGGAAGGAGGCCAGCACGGCCTCCGTCGGAGCGGAGGAGGGCGACAGCGGCATTGGCATCTTCCTCGTTGACAGTCACGACGTACTGTGCGGCGTCGCCAAGCGCAGCCTCGATCGCGGCCGCGTACTGGAGGTCGGCCCGCACGAGGTCAGCGACCATGCCGAGGATGCGAAGCCCATTTGTCCCGCTCTGTCGGAGGAGCTGCTTTACGCCGCTTTCCACATCTTCGGATCGTGACTCGATGTCCTGGAGGAGGTCGCGGCGGGAGAGGCAGCGCGCCTCGCGTCCGCGGAGATCGCTCAGTTCGAGTTCGAGGCGCTTTCGCTGCTCTTCGATCGAATCGCTCTGTTCCTCCTTCTCTCGCATGAGGGCGCCGGCGTCAGCGAGGCGGGCGGTCAGGGTATCGCGCTTCTGGGCGAGTACCTCGATCTCCCGTTCGATGCAGCGGCTTTCGTTTTCCTTCTCGGCCAGTTGTCCGGCGAGTCGAGCGCGGCGGGCGATCTCCTCGCGGCGGCGGCGGTCCATGTGCGTCAACTCGTTGCGCAGCGTGGTTGCGCGTTCGATGAGCTGAAGGGTGTGGCTTTTCCATTCCTCGATCGCAGCGGCGATGCGCTCGCACTCCTGGCCAGCGACCTCGGCTTCGCGGGACTGGGCGGCGATAGTCTGTGTCTGGGCCTCGATGAGTGCGCGGAGCGATTCCATCTCGCGGCGGGCCGCAGCGATCTGATCCTCGATCTGGCGCCGCTTTTCGTGTAGAGACCAAATCGTCTTGGTGGTGCGCTCCGTTTCCTGGCGGTACTCGACGATGCGCTGCTCGTTGTGACGGATGGACGTCTGAAGGGCCTGGGTACGGTTCTCCACGCCGTGGAGTTCCTCACGCTTTTCGGCCAGGAGAGACTCGAGACGTGCGGTCTCGGCCTCGATAGAGGCCGCTTCCGCTTCGAGGGCGGACACCTGCTGAGCGACCTCGTCGTGGCGGGCCTTCGCGCTGGCGATGGCGCCTTCGAGGCGCAGCCGCTCGTCATGGAGCGAGCGGTAGCGCCAGGCAGACCTGGCAATGTCGAGATCTCTGAGGCGGGCGAGATACTCGCGGTAGCGTCTTGCGCGAGCCGCGTGTGCGCGAATGGACCGGAGTTGGCGACGTTGTTCCTCGAGTTTGATGTCTATCTTCTCGAGGTTCTGTCTGGCCCTCTCGAGGCGCGCCTGCGCCTCCTTGCGCTGCGCCTTGTATCCGCTGATGCCAGCGGCCTCCTCGAGGAGCACCCTGCGCTCTCGGGCGTTGGCCTGGATGAAGCGGTCAACCTTGCCCTGCTCGATGATGCTGTACGTGTGGACGCCGATTCCGGTATCCATGAAAAGGCGTTTGATGTCGCGAAGCCGGCACGGCTGCCGATTCAGAAAATACTCGGATTCGCCGTTTCGGTAGAGCCTGCGGGTGATGCAGACCTCGGTGTACTCGACGGGGAGCCTGCCATCGTCGTTCTCGATGGTGAGCGAGGCCTCGGCGTAACCCAGTGATCGGCGGCTCGGAGAGCCGTTGAAGATGACATCGGTCATCTGGACCCCGCGGACTGCCCGCGCGCTCTGCTCGCCGAGTATCCAGCGGACGGCGTCAACGATGTTGCTCTTGCCGCAACCGTTGGGCCCGACAAACGCGGTCACCCCCCGCTCGAAGTCAAAGGTGGTCTTGTCAGCGAAAGACTTGAAGCCGTACAGTTCAAGGCTCTTCAGTCGCATGGGACCCTTCTCCCGAAGCCACGTTGTGCGTACGTGCAGCGCGGTACGACCGCCGGCGTACGGTATCTCACGGTGCGACCCGATCCAAGCGCATGGAAACAGTTTCCCTGCGGGCTGGGAGATCGTGGGAGCATCGGGAGCCTGCGCAACAGGCGCCCGCCGGATCCGCGCGTCTCTCATGGCGCCACCATTGGGTGTGGAGTTCGGCGCCTTTCGAGATAGGCACGCGAATCAAAAGTAGGATAACAGCCCCCCGCTCGCAAATCAAGAGCATTTTTCCGAAAATGCGGCCTTGACAGCACACCGCGCGAATAGTAGAGATAAAGCCAGTGCGCCCGCGGGAAGGCGCATCCGCGAGATATGGGAGGAACGCCTATGAGGAAGGTCGTATGCGTCGCACTCCTGGCGGCGGTGCTGGCGATGACCGGCTGCGCCGTCATGGCTGCCGGGCCCGTGCTGGCACCGCTGGCAGTGGACCTGAAGGGGCCAGTGGCGATGGGCGACACCAACGCGGCCGCCAGCAAGGTCGGAGAGGCGCAGGCCCAGGGAATACTCATATTTGCCTTCGGTGACGCCTCCATTCAGGCCGCGGCCAGCCAGGGGCAGATAACACGTATCCACCACGTGGACTCGGAAGTCCTGAACGTGCTGGGGGTGTATGCGAGGTACAAGACTATCGTCTATGGCGAGTGAACGGCGAACGGTACGCCGTCGGCATACCCGTAATCTTTTTCAGGAGGCAGGCGCCATGAAGTGGCTACTGGGCGTTGCTGGACTTGCAGTGCTGTGCCTGGTGCTGAGCGGTTGTGCAGGGTTCTATGTCACGCCGGTACAGCCGGGCATCGGGATACTGTTTACAGAGGTGGAAGCGCCCCTCGACCCGACCGTGGACCCGACTGTCATCGTGCAGAAACGCGGCGAGGCCATGGCCTCCAACGTGCTCGGTTGGGTCGTGACGGGTGACGCGAGCATTGCGGCCGCAGCACGGCAGGGTGGCATCACGAAGGTGCACCACGCGGACTATCATTACAAGAATATTCTGGGGGTTTACGCCACATTCACGACGATCGTTTACGGGGAATGACGCGCCTACAGGCGATGCAAGTACTCGTGGGCGGCGACGGCACGCGTCGCCGCCCACGTTGTCTCCGCGGGACCAGCCACATCTGCGACGAGCATCCGAATCGCCTCCTTGACGTCCGTTCGAAACCGCTGATACGATGCGCCCATGGTGAGATCTCGCGAACGGGTCTGCCGTTCCTTTCTGACTGTGCTTCTCTGTTTGGTCGCGCTGGCAGGGTCCGGATGCGGCTTCCTGGCCCCCTACCCGGTACGGATGGCTTACGCGCAGGCCGCGTTCGCCGACGGCGATCTTGTGGAGGCAGTGCGCGCAATAAGCGCCACGAAGCCGCCCGAGCGCGAGGAACTGCTCCATCACATGGAGATCGGTTCGTTACTCCATGCGAAGGGAGATTTCGAGGGGAGCAATCGCCATCTCCTCGCGGCCACGGATATCGCCAGGGCATACGATGATCGCGCGGTGCTCAGTCTTCGCGATTCCGCCGCGCTCGGGGCGTCGCTCCTCGTGAACGATAATCTCTTGCCTTACAGGGGTGCTCCCTTCGAGCGCGTGATGGTGCACTGTCTCCTTGCGGTGAACTTCCTGATGCAGAAGGACCTGGATTCGGCGAGGGTCGAGATCTTACGTGCTCACGCAGTGCAGAAGGCGACCGAGGAGGCCCACGAGGAAGCCATCCGCCGTACCCGCGAGGAGGCTCGCAGGCGCGCACTCCCCACCGATGACGTCATCGAGATGGTCCGGCGCGCCCGCCCGGATGAGCGCGACGTCTTGCAAATGGCGGGCAACCTCTACGTCAACGCATTCGCCCTTTACCTTTCGAGCATCGTGTACGAGATGAACGGGGAGCTCGACGAGGCTTACATAGATGCCCGGGCAGTTTACGAATTGAATCCTGACTTCGTGCCCGTGCGGCGGGATCTGTTGAGGCTCTCATCCGCACTGGGCTTCCGGTCGGACCTGGAGCGCTGGCAGGACTTGTTCGGCGCGCAGGAGGATGTCGGGGTGCCACCCGATCACGGGGAGGTATTGGTGCTCCACGAAGCAGGACAAATAGGCCGCAGGGAGGAGATAAAGGTACCGATACCGGTGACCATCGAAGGGTGGCCGTGCGCGGTCACGGTTGCGATTCCGGTGCACCGTCCGCGCGCCGCGACATCGGGACGCGTATCATTGCGAATTCGCGGAAAAGAGGTGGCCCGGACATTTCCGCTTACCGACCTCGATGCCACTGCGGCGAGGTATCTCCGGGATGAAGCGCCGGCGATGGCGACGCGGCAGATAATCCGTGCGGCAGGACGGCTCGCACTCATACTCTCCGCGCGAAGGAAATACGGCGAGTTCGCCTCTTCCATACTGTCGCTTCTCTTCTACGCGACGGAGCAGGCCGACCTGCGCTCCTGGATGAGCCTGCCGAGGGAGTTGCAGGTTGCACGCACGGATGTTCCGGCGGGAACGCACGAAATGGAAGTGGTGATCGGCGGGGGTGCCGAGGAGACCCGCGTGAGCCTCGGCACCGTGCCGGTGCGCGCGCGGGGGACGACAATCATCCTGTTGCGTTCGCTCCGAAATCGTGGTACAGGATATTGCGTTGTCTACTGATCTGGACCGGGGGTGGCAAGGGGCGGATCGTGAGGGAGGCGCAGCAGATGAGGTGCATCGTCGTTCTCGGCGTGGCGCTCGCGTCGGCGTTAGCGGCCGCCGGTTGCGCCGTCGAAGGGAAACGTGTAGATGCATCCGTCGAAGCGGTTACAACGCACGACTTCAATCCCAAGGACCTCGAGATAATTTGCGAGAACGCGGTGGCCGACCTGATCAAGAGGGGCGTCTTTCCGGAGGAACGTCGCCCCGTCGTGTATGTCGCGCCCGTCGTCAACCGCACCGACGAGCACATCAACACAGACGCCATCGCCTCCTACCTTGCGTTCAAACTCTCCCAGAGCGGCCGGGTCTTCCTGGTTGGGCGCGATGCGCTCCGCGACGAGGCGTTGCGCGAACTGGAACGACAGCAGAGCGGCTTCACAGATCCCGCCACCGCCCGGGCCATAGGCAAACACGTCGGGGCCGAATACTTCCTGCAGGGAAAAATCATGAACATTGTCTCGAGGTCGGGACGAACGAAAGCGCAGTATTTTCAATTCGAACTGGCGCTCGTCGATATCCAGACCCTCAAGGTGGAGACAACCCAGGTTCGCATTCAGAAGGTCTCCCGGAAGGGACTGCTGGGCTGGTGACCGGCCTCGACAAACCGCCTGACTCTGCAACGGTGTGCAACCTTCGAGGTCTCAATTGACATGGTGCAGGAGATAGGCATCGGCATTGCGGGATTGGGCACGGTCGGAGGAGGAGTCGTCGAGATGCTCCGGCGCACCCGTCCCCTGATAAGGTCTGTCGTCGGGGCCGACATTGTCATTCGACGCGTGGCAGAACTTGACGAACGGCGACTGCGTGCCCTGAGGATCGGGAGGAACATCCGGGCGGGTTCGCTCGAGGAACTCGCTCGCGACCCGGACGTCCGTATCGTCGTCGAACTCATTGGCGGCACAAGCGCTGCGCACTCGCTGGTCGCTTCGGCGCTCCGCGCCGGCAAACACGTCGTCACGGCCAACAAGGCGCTGATAGCGACACGGTGGCGGAGCATCCTTTCGCTGGCCATCAGGAAAGGATGCGCTGTCGGATTCGAGGCGAGCGTCATGGCCGGGGTGCCAGTCATCCGCGCCCTCGAACAGGGCCTGGCGGGCAACCGGATCCGCTCCATCCTCGGAATACTCAACGGCACATCGAACTTCATCGTGACGCGGATGGCAGAACATGGCGAGGAGTTCGCTCAATCTCTCTCGGAGGCGCGCAAACGCGGTTTGTGCGAGGCCGAGGCATCGCTCGACGTTGACGGACACGATGCGGCGCAGAAACTCTCCATCCTCGGGAGCATCGCCCTGGGCAAGTGGTTGCCGCCTGCGCTGGTGTTCAGGGAGGGTATCCGCGGACTGGAGCATTACGACTTGAGCGAGGCGAGGGAAGAGTTCGGATACGTACTCCGTCCGCTCGCGATCTTGAAGGTTCGGGACGAGGGCGTTGAGGCACGTGTGCACCCGACGTTCGTGCCTGCGGAACACCCGCTGGCGGCGGTGTCCGACGAATTCAACGCCGCGTTGATAGACTGCGACGCGGCCGGGCCCATCATGTTGACCGGAAAGGGCGCCGGCGCCGACCCCGCCGCATCTGGTGTCGTTAGCGACCTCATCGCTCTGGCGCGAGCGGTGGCCGGGCACGAACGCGGCTTACCTCCCCTCCCGCGCGCTCCCGCTCCCGGCACGCCGGCAGTCGTTCCCATCGCTGAGGTCGAGAACAAGTTCTACCTGCGGTTCTCGGTGATAGACAAGCCGGGCGTTCTCAGTTATATCTCCGGCGTCCTCGGGCGCAACGGCGTGTCCATCGCGGGTTGCTACCAGCGCGGCCGTTCCATGCGCGGTAGCGTGCCCGTGGTCATGGTGACCCACGAGGCCCGGGAGGGCAACGTCCGTCGCGCACTCGCTCAGATAGACCGCGCCAGGAGCATCGTCAAGCGAAAGACCGTTGCTATCAGGATCGAGGAGTAGATATGGTACTGGAGGGCGTGATACACCGCTATCGAGATCTTCTGCCGGTAACCGAGCGGACGCCGGTCGTCACCCTCCGAGAGGGGAACACGCCCCATATCCCCGCTCCGCGGCTCGCCCAGGCCATGGGGTGCCGCTTGAGGCTCTACCTGAAGTACGAGGGCATGAATCCGACGGGCTCCTTCAAGGACCGCGGCATGACCGTGGCTATATCGAAGGCACTCGAGGAGGGGTGCCGGGCGACGATCTGCGCCTCGACCGGGAACACAGCCGCCTCCGCAGCGGCGTATTCGGCACGTGCGGGAATCAGGGCGCTGGTCCTGTTGCCCGCGGGTAGCGTCGCACTCGGAAAGGTGTCGCAGGCCCTCGCCTACGGCGCGCGCGTCATCGCCGTCGAGGGCAACTTCGACCGCGCACTTGAACTCGTGATCGAGGCGTGCCAGCGCTACCGCCTTACGCTCGTCAACTCGATAAATCCGTACCGCATCGAGGGCCAGAAGACGGGGGCCTTCGAGATAGTGGACTTCCTCGGACGGGCGCCGGATTATCACTTCATTCCGGTGGGTAACGCGGGCAACATCACCGCTTACTGGAAAGGCTACAAGGAATACCACGCCATCAAGAACAGCGGGCTGCCGAAGATGATGGGCTTCCAGGCCGAAGGGGCAGCACCGATCGTCCGAGGCCACCCCATTGCGGAACCCCGGACCATTGCTACCGCCATCAAGATAGGCAACCCGGCCAGCTGGAAGGGCGCGGTCGCCGCCCGAGACGAATCCGGTGGGATAATAGACATGGTGAGCGACGACGAGATAATCGAGGCATACAGGATGCTTGCCAGCATCGAGGGCGTCTTCGTGGAGCCTGCGTCGGCCGCCAGCGTTGCCGGACTCAGAAAACTGCTGCGCGAGGGCCGCATAGGCCGCGAGGAGGATGCCATTGCCGTGTGCGTGCTCACGGGCCACGGATTGAAGGACCCGGAACGCGCGATAAAGACTTGCGGGGAAATACCGACCGTGCCCGCGAGCCTCGAGGCGATCACGTCAGCAGCAGGGTTGGATGAGTGAATGCGCCTCGCGCCGTGGCCATTCGAAACACCGGAGAAGTAAGAGATACTCCGAGGACCGACATGGGCATTGCTCCAACTATAGTGGCGATGGACCTCGAAGGGGTTCTGGTCCCCGAGGTCTGGATCGCCGTCGCCGAGCGGACCGGCATTGAGAGACTCAGGCTCACCACACGCGACGTCCCGGACTACGACCTCCTCATGCGCACTCGCCTGAAGATACTCCAGGAGAATGGGCTCACGCTGAGAGACATTCAGTCGGTCATCCGTGGCCTCTCTCCCCTGCCGGGAGCCAGAGAGTTCCTCGACTGGGTCCGCGAGACAACGCAGGCGATAATTCTGTCCGACACGTACTACGAGTTCGCGGACCCGTTCATGGCCAAGTTGGGTCGGCCCACACTGTTCTGCAACTCCCTCGAGGTTGACGAGAGAGGAACCATTGTGAACTATCGGCTTCGCCAGCGCGACGGTAAGCGGAAGGCGGTCATGGCGCTGAAGGACCTGGAATTCAGGGTTATCGCGGTGGGTGACTCTTACAACGACACGACCATGCTGGCGGAAGCCCACCACGGAATACTCTTCCGGCCACCGGCCAACGTCGCCGCGGAGTTCCCACAGTACCCTGTCGTCTCCGACTACGAGGGGCTCCGTACACTGATCGAGAGGCTCCTGAGCCAGAGCGACTGATGGGCGCTGGGCACGCCGTCACGAGCGTTCGCGCGACCGGGACGCAGAGCCTCCGACGCGATGGTGACGGCAACGCTCTTCGATGCTATACTATCGTATCGCCGGTGCGGACGCCGGCGTAGTTCGCCAATCCCAGGGAGACCACGGTGAACCCACTCGCCAGAGAACTCAACGAGACTATCGCTGCGGCAAATCCCCATGTCCTAGACATGTTATCCACACTCGGCCGGCAGACTTTCTTCCCCAGAGGCATCATTGCGCAGACAGCCGAAGCGAAGGAGAAGGCGAAGAGATTCAATGCGACAATCGGGATGGCATTCGAGAGAGGCAGGGCAATGAGCCTGCCGTGCGTGGCGGCGCACCTCGGCGACCTTTCGCCAGACGAGGCGCTCCGCTATGCGCCCGTCACCGGCCTGCCCGCCCTGCGCGAGGAATGGAAAAGAAAAAACCTGCGCGACAATCCCTCGCTCGAGGGCAAGCCCATGAGCCTTCCGATAGTAACGAGCGGCCTCACCCACGCACTCAGCCTCGCAGCGGACCTCTTCTGCGAACCCGGAGACCCGATCGTCCTGCCCGACAAGATATGGGGCAACTACCGGCTCACCTTCGCTCTGCGGCGCGGCGCCGATATCCGTACCTACCGGTTCTACGACGGCAACGGATTCAACGTCGCCGGGTTTCGCGAATGCCTGGCCTCTGCCGGGCGCGCCAGGGGCAAGGTGCTCACGATCCTCAACTTCCCGAACAACCCCACCGGTTACGCCCCCACGCGTCGCGAGGCCGACGCCATCGCGGACGCGCTGGTCGCCACGGCGCACGAGGGCGTGAACGTTGTGTGCATCACCGACGACGCCTACTATGGTCTCTTCCATGAAGACGACGTCTGCACAGAGTCGCTGTTCGCGCGGGTGAGCGGCGCCCACCCGAGGCTACTCGCCATAAAGGGCGATGCCGCGACGAAGGAACTGTACGTCTGGGGTCTCCGCGTCGGGTTCCTCTCCTTTGGAGTCGGCGGCTGCCCCCATGACAGCCCCATCTATGGCGCCATCGAGAAGAAGGTGGCCGGCGCAATCCGGGCCGTCATCAGCAACTGCTCCATGGCGTCGCAGCAGGTGGCGCTCAAGGCGTTGCGCTCTCCGAGCTTCGAGGCGGAGCGCAGGGAGAAGGCGATGCTGCTGAAGGAGCGCGCCCAGGAGGTCAAGCGCGTCCTCGCGAACCCGAGGTACGCGAACGCATGGGAGACATATCCGTTCAACAGCGGCTACTTCATGTGCCTGAGGCTCAAGAACATCACGGCCGAGGCGCTCCGGGTCCGCCTCCTCGATAGATATGGCGTGGGCACCATAGCAACCGACGAATACGACCTCCGCGTGGCCTTCAGTTGCATCGAGAAGGAAGAAATCGAGGAGTTGTTCGAGACTATCTACCGCGCCGCCATGGAGGTGACGTAAACGAATCGAGGCGGGCGGCGGCGTGGGGAGGTCAGCCGCGCGGCGAACGCGAGGATGTGACCGACATGGGCATCGCGGAGATACGCAAGCGCGACGGTCGCAGGGAACCCTTCGACCAGGAACGCATTGTCCGCGCTATCCTCGGCGCAATGCGTGAACTGGGGCGCGAGGACATCGAGCGCGCGCGCAGGCTGGCCCGACAGGTGATCACAGCACTCGAGGAGAGGGGCGCCGGCGAGCCTCCCAGCGTGGAGGATGTCCAGAATCTGGTCGAAAGAGTCCTCGTCGCTGACGGCGACAGCGAACTGGCAAAGGCGTACATACTGCACCGCTTCCGTCATGCGGCTTTGCGCGGCGTCAAGTCTGTCCTCGGCGTTCGAGACGACCTGAAACTCAGCCTTAACGCCATCCGTGTTCTGGAGCGACGCCACCTCCGCAAGAACGAACGCGGCGAGGTCGTCGAGACGCCCTCGGAGATGTTCCGCCGAGTGGCGGAGGCAGTGGCGGAAGCGGACAGGCGTTACGAGGGACCTGACGCCGTTCGCGCCAGCGCCGAACGCTTCTACCATTTGATGGCGTCGCTCGAGTTCCTCCCCAACTCCCCCACCCTGATGAACGCCGGAACCGACCTCGGACAGCTCTCCGCCTGCTTCGTCCTGCCAGTCGAGGACTCGATAGATGGCATCTTCTCGGCGGTCCGGAACATGGCGTTCATCCACCAGTCGGGGGGCGGGACAGGTTTCAGTTTCTCTCGGCTGCGACCCCGGGGGGACATAGTGCGCTCGACCGGCGGAGTGGCGTCCGGACCTGTCTCGTTCATCGAGGTCTTCGACAAGGCGACCGACGTCATCAAGCAGGGTGGCCGCAGGCGCGGCGCGAACATGGCGATCCTCGACGTTGACCACCCCGATGTCATGGAGTTCATACTCGCCAAGACGCGACCCGGGTACCTCCGAAACTTCAACCTCTCAGTGGCTGTCACGGATGCCTTCATGCAGGCGGTGGAGAACGGCACCGAGCACGCCTTCATCAACCGCCGTACCGGCAAGGTCACGGATCGTCGGCCCGCGCGAGATGTCTTCGACCTCATCTGCGCCGCCGCTTGGCAATGCGGCGATCCGGGCCTCGTGTTCATTGACGAGATCAATCGCCACAACCCTCTGATATCCGTAGGCCGCATCGAGGCCACCAATCCCTGCGGCGAACAGCCCCTTTTGCCCTACGAGTCGTGCAACCTCGGAAGCATCAACCTGACTCGTTTTGTCAGCGACGGCGGATATGATTTCCAACGGCTCGGCGAAGTCATTGACGAGGCGGTCCACTTCCTGGATAACGTGATCGATGTGAACCGCTATCCGCTTCCGGAGATAGAGCGCGCCACCCGGCAGAGCCGCAAGATCGGCCTCGGTCTGATGGGATTTTCGGACACGCTCTTCATGCTCGACATACCTTACGACTCTCAGGAGGCGCTCGCACTGGCGGAGAAGTTGATGCGATTCGTCACCGAGCGCGCGAGGGCCGCATCCATGCGCCTCGGCGAACGCAGAGGCCCGTTCCCGCTCCTCGAGAAGAGCACGTGGCCAGCAATGGGGTACAGGACGCTCCGGAACGCCACGACCACCACCATCGCACCCACAGGAACCATCGGATTGATAGCGGGCGTTTCGAGCGGCATAGAGCCCGTCTTCGCCCTGCGGTATTGGCGAACGCTGGCGGAGGGGACGACGCTCTTCGAGACGCACCCGGAGTACATGCGACGCGCGATTCAACTGGGTCTGGACATAGATGCTCTATTCGCGGGCTGCGCGCGAAGCGGCTCAATCAGCGAATGCAAGGAAATCCCGGAGCGCATGAGGCGCGTATTTCGCGTCGCACGCGACATATCGCCAGAATGGCATGTACGCATGCAGGCCGCATTTCAGAAGCACACTGACGCCGGCGTCTCGAAGACTGTAAACTTGCCACGCTACGCAACGGTCGCGGACGTCCGTCAGGCGTACCTCCTTGCCTATCGCCTGAAGTGCAAGGGGATTACCGTGTATCGCGAGGGTTCGAAAGAGGCTGAGGTCCTCCGCACCGGCCCGCTGGTGTCGCCCCTGGGAGAGGTACCGCGCCTGGGGGATGAGAGTTGCGAACCGCGGGAGAACAGCGGCTGTGCGCGATGCCCCGGCTGATGTTCGCAGGGCTCTGACAAACTATGCCTTGGTGAGTCACCATGATCCTGCCGCTACACCTCGCCGGAGAAGCGGCGAAGCGGATCCCACCCGAGGTCTTCGCCACCGGATGCCTGGCATTCGGGCTGGTGCTCGTCTTTCTCGGGTGGAGTTTCTACCGTCTGGCCCTGATGACGGTGGGTGCCGGGGTAGGGTTTGCAGTCGGCCGATCTCTGGGAACCATCCTTCACACGGGATTCGACCCGATCTATCCTGCCCTCGCCCTGGCCATCCTTCTCGGCCTCGGCGCGCTCCTGCTGGAGAAACTCGGCGCATTCCTCCTGGGCGGGATCCTCGCCGGGGGACCCGTAGCCATAATCATGATGCATCAGTGGCGCGGTGGGAGCGGAATCCTCCTGGCTGCAATAGCCTTCGTGATCGGCGGCCTGGTCGTGGTCCTCGTGTGGCGACCCATCATTATCATTGGCCTCGCTGCTGTGGGCGCTGCGATGGCTGCCAACGGTGCCCTTCTCATACTCGAACACGTGAAGCCAAGCCTGGCGGCCAAGGTCATCTCGACCGGACGGGTGTGGCTCTGGCTCGCCATCGGCTTCGTGGCGATCTGTGGCATACTCTTCCAGATCCGCGAGGAAGACACGGAAGAGGAGGGACCTGGCGATGACAAATGATCGCAAGGATTGAAGGAAACTTTCGAACGGTAACGCAAGATGCGCACTGGTATCGCCCAGATGCCTCTTCACACCGGTCGTGCGCCGGCATGGCTGTTCAGCCGGATGACACTTCTCGCGCGGGAGATCGTCCGGTTCATCGTCGAGGAACAGGGACCCGAAGATCTCCTGCGCCGCCTCTCCGACCCGTTCTGGTTCCAGGCGTTCGGGTGTGTACTCGGTTTCGACTGGCACTCGAGCGGACTCACGACGACCACGTGCGGCGCGCTCAAGGAGGCCCTGCGCCCCATCGGACGCGAGATCGGAGTATATGTCTGCGGAGGAAAGGGGGCAGCGTCTCGCAAGACGCCTGTCGAAATAGCCGCTGCATGCGAGAGTTGCGGCCAGGACGCAGCGTCGCTGGCCCACGCCAGCCGAATGGCTGCCAAGGTGGACAGCGCCGCCGTCCAGGACGGATATGAAATCTATCACCATTCGTTCGTGTTCACGACCTCGGGCCGGTGGTGCGTTGTGCAACAGGGTATGAACGAGACCTCGCGCATGGCGAGGCGGTACCACTGGCTCAGTGAGAAAATGGATGACTTCGTCTGCGAGCCTCACGCGGCGGTCTGCTGCGATGTGCGCGGTCCGACGCTGAACCTGGTTGCCCGGGAAAGCGCCGACAGCCGCGCGGCGATCGCCCGGCTCGCGTCCGAACCACCGGATAAGGTCATCCGCGAAGCGAGCCGAGTCGCGAACCTCGATCTGCCGGCCCGTCACGCAATCATCGGCGCGTGCGACATAGACCCGCATCGGCTGCGCACAGCACTCCTCGCCACGTACGAGGCTCACGCGACCCAATTCAGCGAGATCCTGGCAGTCCGGGGCGTGGGGGCACGAACATTGCGCGCGTTGAGCCTCATAGGCGAAGTAATATACGGGGCGACCCCATCGTTTCGCGACCCCGCTCGCTTCTCCTACGCCCACGGAGGAAAGGATGGCGTGCCCTACCCACTGGATAGAGAGACTTACGACAGGTCCATCGAGATACTCAGGCGAGCGGTGAACTCCGCCAGGGCGGGCGCCTACGAGAAGGAGCGGGCCATCCGCCGGCTCGCAAGTATCGCCCGCTGCCCACAATAGATTCTCGCACGGACATCCACCCTCCGTGCCGGCTTGACAGGTCGCAACCATCGCTGTACTCTCCGGCACACGCGCATGCAACGCGAACCCGTGCGGTGGAAGAACCGATGAACCCGCTCAGGTGCGATGCACACAAAAGGGCGCTCGACAGGCTCGAAAGCCTCATAGACCTCGACCACCTCGCCCATTGCGAAAAAATCCATGACGACCTGTGCGCGGGCCGTCCGGTCGATCACCTGCCGTGCACCATCGGGTTCCCCGTGCCCGGGGACTGGCCCACTTACGGATTCGCCGAGTGCTGGGACGACATCGAGAAGAACTTCATCAGCGAATTGGGCTTCTCTGCATACCTCGGCGCACTGCTCCGCGACGACCGCCTGCTCTACGCCCGCCCCGACTACGGCGTCGTGAACATACCCGAACTGTTCGGGGTGCCGTCCATCGTCACCGACGAGGGCCGTGCAATGAGCGAGGGGCTGAACGATAGCGCGAGCCTCGAGGAACTACTCGCAGGCGGAGTCCCCGACCTGGAGCACGGCCACAGCCGAAAGGTGGACGCCTGGTATCAGTTCGCGCGCGAAGTTCTTGCGCAATACGAAAAACTCTCGAAGGCCATTCATTTCGTCCTCCCCGACACGCAGGGACCGTTCGACCTCGCATGCCTCGTCTACGGCTCCGAGATACTCACCGGGGTTTACGACGACCCGGAACTGGTACACAGGCTTCTCGACATGATGACGGAGACGTTCATCGCTTACAACAGGCGGTACAAGAAAATCATCGGCGAACCAATGGAGTCGGCCTACCATATATGCGGTCTGAAACTCGTCAGAGGTGGCGTGCGGATATGCGACGACTCCGCGACACTGGCCTCGGCTGCGATATACCGGAAATTCAGCAAACCTTACAATTCGAGGGCCTTCCAACCTTTCGATGGCGGATGGGTACATTTCTGCGGCAACGGGAACCACATTCTACCCGACATCCTCACCACGCCTGGCGTCAGATATCTCCACATGGGCAATCCCGACGACCATGACCTCGTCGCACTTGCCAGGCAGGCGGTGGAGAAAGAAATGGTCATATTCTGGAGCGGGTCCCTCGAACGCATGGAAGAGGCCATGGCCATCACCGGGCGGTCGCGGATATACGTGCTGACGGAGAACCGATACGCCTCGAAGAGCCTCGAAGAGGCACGGACAGCGCTCCTGCGGGTGCATGCCGCCAAGACGATTCCGAAGTCGGAGTATTGACCGCCTTGAAACGGTACGATGACCTGTTCAGGCTGGACGGCAAGATCGCGCTGGTCACCGGCTCCTCGCAGGGGCTCGGACTTGCGATCGCCGAGGGTCTCGCCCGCGCGGGAGCGGCGGTGGTATTGAACGGTCGGCGACCGCAGAAACTGGAGTCTGCCCGGCAAACGTTGAGGCGCAAGCGCCTCGACGTCCGCGCGAGCGCCTTCGATGTGAGCAACGAGGCGGAGGTGGTCGAGGCTATCGAGAGGATCGAGCGCGATATCGGCCCCATCGGGATACTTGTCAACAACGCTGGCGCAACGTTCCGCGCGCCCGCGGAATCATTCCCGACCGAACGGTGGCGAGAGGTGATGGCGACGAATCTCGACGGTGTGTTCTTCGTCAGCCGGGCGGTCGGGGCGCGCATGATCCAGCGCAAACGCGGAAAGATAATAAACATCGCCTCTCTCCTCAGCGAGGCAGCCAGACCGACCATCTGCGCGTACGCCGCGAGCAAGGGCGCGATCAGGATGCTCACGAGGGCGCTCGCCGTGGAATGGGCCAAGTACAACATCCAGGTCAACGCAATCGGCCCGGGGTATTTCGAGACGGAACTCAACCGGCCGCTGATGGACGACGAGAAGTTCGATGCCTGGGTACGCTCGCGAACGCCAGCGGGAAGGTGGGGCAAGCCGGCTGACCTGGTCGGCGCCGCTGTCTTCTTCGCCTCTCGCGCCTCCGACTTCGTCACGGGCCAAATCCTCTACGTGGACGGGGGTTGGCTCTCGAGCCTGTGAGTGCAACGCGTCGCGTCGTTGACGCGAGCGCCCAACTTGGTGCGGAGCAAGGAGTCATGGAAGCGGAGCAGTTCGACGTGGTGATCGTTGGGGGCGGGCCGGCCGCACTCGCCGCCGCCATCTACACGTGTCGCGGGGAATTGAAGACCGTGATTCTGGAACGCAGCGGTCTTGGAGGCCAGGTGGCGCTCACCGATGCCATAGATAACTACCCCGGCTTCCCGGAAGGGGTGAGCGGGCCGGAACTGGTCGAGCGCATGACGGCGCAGGCGAAGCGCTTCGGCGCGGAGATTCGCACCGGGGAGGAGGTCACGCGCCTCGCACTGGACGGAAACTTCCGCATCGTGGAGACCGCCGCTCATGCCTATCGTGCGCCCGCGGTCATCCTCGCCATGGGCGCCGACCCGAAGATGCTCGGCGTCCCGGGCGAGCGGGAACTTCGTGGACGCGGAGTGAGTTATTGCGGCACCTGCGATGCCCCGTTCTTCAGGGAGAAGAGGGTGGTGGTGGTCGGCGGCGGAGACACTGCACTGAAAGAGGGCCTTTTCATCGCTCGTTTCGCGCGGGAGGTCGTTCTGGTTCACCGGCGCCTCGAGTTCCGCGCGGAGAAGATCTACCAGACGCAGGCCGAAAACAACCCAAAATTCACGTTCGTCCTAGATTCTGTCGTCGAGCGCATCGTGGGCTCCGAAAAGGTCGAGGCCGTCCAGGTACGCAACGTCCAGACCGGCGCGACCCGGACAATCGCCTGCGACGGTATCTTCATCTTCATCGGCCACGCGCCGAACACGGCCTTCCTGGAGGGGCTAGGTTGCCTCGAGCCGAACAAGGAGATAAAGACCGACGAGCACATGATGAGTTGCATCCCTGGCGTGTTCGCCATCGGCGACGTCCGCGCCGGTTCAATGCGTCAGATCGCGACCGCGGTCGGGGAGGCTGCCACGGCCGCAATCTCCGCCGAACATTACATAAGCGCCATGAGGGCTTCCGGGAAACTTTGAAAACCCTGCGTCATACTTTCCCGGAGAGCGACAGCGATGGAGACGAAGGAAAACGGGATGCACGACGTTCTGATAGTGGGCGGGGGAAGCATTGGCGAACGGCACCTGCGTTGTTTCATCCGAACGGGTCGGGTCCGCGCCTCCATATGCGAGCAACGCCCGGAGCGTCTCCAGCAGTTGGCGCGCGCGTACCCGATCGCCAGCGCCCACACCGACTTCGAGAAACTCGACCTCGCCGGGTACGACGCTGTGGTCATCTGCGTCTACGCGAACCTGCATGTACCTTACGCGGCCCGCGCGGTCCAGGCGGGCGCACATGTCCTCGTGGAAAAACCGCTGTCGGTGGATCTTAAAGGGGTGGACGAACTGGTGGCTCTCGCCGAGGAGAAGCGTGTGGTCGTCGGCGTGGCACACGTCCGGCGGGCCATGACAACCTCCATGGTCGTCAAACGGGCGCTGGACGAGGGCCGCATCGGCGACGTGCTCGATCTGACATGGACGGTTGGATACGACCACCGGCAGGCGCGACCGGACTACCGTTCGACCTATTGGCGCAGCCGCAGCATGGGCGGAGGTGCCGTGCTCGATATGTCCTCCCACACGAGCAACCTCGTCCAGTGGTTCCTGGGACCCGCTCGAAGCGTCATGGCGCTTTACGACCACCTCCAGATAGAGGATACCGACTGCGAGGACACACTGTCGTACATCCTGCGGTTCCGCGACAATGCCGCGGTCGCGACCATACACTGCGTCGCGTGGCAGGCACATCGTGCCGACCTTCTCACGCTGTCCGGCACGAGGGGTTCGATCGTCTGCGACGCACATGAGGGCCGCGTCGGCATCGTGGACCGGTCCGGAAACTGGACCTGGACCGAAGGGTTGAAGCCCAAGCCGGATTCGAAGGGTCAGGTGGACGAACCGTTCGTCTGCCAGGCCAACAACTTCCTGGATGCTATCGAGGGAAAGGCCAGGATACTCTGCGACGTCGCCGACGCGAGGCATACGATGGAGATCTGCGAGGCGACTTACGAGAGTGGACGTCGCCGCGCTGAGGTCCCGATCCCGCTGTCGGACCCACGTGCCCCTGCCGGAAGAGCGATCCCGACGTAGTCGGTCTCTGCATCCAGAGGAGCGAAGGTGACCCTCCGCGAGCGCATCTTGAAGGTCTACCGGCGCGAGATGCCCGACGTCGTGCCCTATATGCTCGACCTCTCGCACTGGTTCTATCACCGCTTCAGGCAACCGTGGGACCTGTCGGCCGCCTACACAGAGCCAGAGAGCGACCTGATAGGCTACCACCGGCGCAACGGCGTCGGGTTCTACATTGCCAACAACGCAGCCTTCGTGACGGCATCGTACCCGCCGGACGTCGTCGCGCGGACGGAAAAGATGACCGTCAATGGAGCACCGGAGATAGTCTGGCGGCTCACCACTCCACTCGGGACGATCGAGCGACGGCGACGCTGGAACGAGCAGACCTATTCATGGGGAATCACCCAATGGGGCATCCAGACCGAACACGACCTCAAGGTCTTCGCGTATGCCATGAGCCACAGGACCTTTGCGCCTGACTGGGAAAATTATCGCGCGTGGGCGGAATGCGTCGGCAATTGCGGGGTGCTGTACATCAGCACAGGCTACAGCGCCATGGGACACCTCCTACATTACTGGATGGGCATCGAACAGACGATGTACGCAACAGTTGATTGGGGCGACGCGCTTCGCGAGGCGGTTGATTCGGTCAACGCCAACCTGCTCGAACAGGTGGACCTTATTGCGACCTCGCCTGCCGAGGTAGTGCTGATGGGCGACAATTTCTCCAGCGATGTCCAACCGCCCCATTTCTTCGACACATGGAGCCGGGATTTCTACGTGGAGGCCATACGCCGCCTTCATGCCGCCGGAAAGTTCGTAGCGGTGCACATAGACGGACGGCTCAGGGGCGCGATCCGCATGGTCCGCGAGGTCGGCGCGGACTGCGGCGACGCGATCACACCTTCGCCCACCGGTGACCTCACCCCGCTCGAATGTCGTGAGGAAGCCGGTCCTGACTTCATCCTTTCAGGCGGTGTCTCCCCATGTCTCTGGCTGCCCGAGACGCCCATCGAAACCTTCAAAGCAAAGGTCATCGAGTGGCTGGAACTCCGCCGCAGGAGCCCGGCGCTCATCGCTAACGCCGGAGATCAGGTCCCTCCCGGAGCCGAGGAAGCGCGGATACACCTGATGCGCGACCTGGTCGAGCGTTATGGACGCTACTGACGCCAGGCCCCGGCAAGGAAAATCTCTCCGGCAATACTTGATGAAGCGCGTGCAACGGGTATAATGAGCGCGGGAGTCGGGGGCATGGCGCCGCCCGGAAACGGCGTCGAGCGACAGGCCATTCTGGAGGGCTGGAAATGGGAAGGCGCTTCCTGGCGGCATTCACGCTCATCGAACTCTTGGTAGTCATCGCCATCATTGCGGTACTCGCGGGGCTCCTGCTTCCGGCCCTGGCGAGGGCTCGAGAGGAATCGCGACGCAAGTCCTGCGCCAGCAACCTCACTCAGATCGTCAAGGCCTGCACGACCTATCAGGAACCCAATGGCGATTTCTTCCCCTGCCAGTGGGACTGCAACGCGGCAACGGGCGAGCAACTTTACGACGAGAACGGAAATCCTCTTACGGGCACGACCCTCGACGGCCGGAGTTACGATGCGGCGCGCAGGAACAAGGACCCTTACAACAACCCGATGCAATCACTGGCCATCCTGTACCCTGGCTACGTGGATAACGAAAAGGTCTTCCGCTGTCCCTCGACCAACGACCGCCCGGAGATCGCGATACGCTGGACCAACCGTGCCCGGCACAACGGTTTCGGCAAGGTTAAGATGGACGGCAACCAGAGGACGGAGTGGATAGACACGTCGGTGTATCCGCCAATACCAGGTGTGCCGCTGCCGCCGATGGCCGATCCCTCGCAGGCATCGGGCTTCGAGAGCATGACCCAGTACAAGTGCTCGTACCTCTACGATGCGCTGTCGCATTTCAGGGACGTGGGGCCGAGCCAGGCCATGGCTGCCGACGCGGACGGATTCACCTGGCGCACGACTCGCGGCGATCGCGTGCCCTACCCGCCCGAGTATTGGAACCCGACCACCCAACAGATAGAGACGCGTGGCCCCTACCCCGCCGGACCGCTCGTCCCGTGGCTCCGCAGTCCGCGCAAACCGAATCATGACAACGGCCAGAACGTGATGTACTTCGACGGACACGTGAAATGGCAGGAACGCGCTTACGTCAGTGACGACCCGATTGACAACATTTTCTGTCCAAACGGGAAACACGCTGCGGCCACGGGCTGGATTGACGATCCGGCTGTGTGGGGTCAAGACACCGACGCATGGGTCTGGGACGAACTCAACGCCGGGTTCTGGGAGTGGGAAGGCTGATCGCCCCTCTACCCTGATCCTGGCGCGTGGCTTCTCGCCATCGGTGCCGCGGCGCATCTCTCGATAGTGCCCACCGACGTACGGAGAGAACGACATGACCTCGCGCGAGAGGGTGTTCAAAGCCGTCAACCACGAGGAGCCGGACCGGGTACCGATAGACCTGGGAGCGATGCGTGCTTCCGGTGTAAATGCTGTCGTGTATCACAAGATGAAGGTGCGCATGGGTCTCGACACGCCTACGAAGGTCCATGATCCCATGCAGATACTCGCCGAGATCGAGCCCGAGTTCATCGAGCGCTGCCACATAGACGTCCTCCCCCTCGAGGCCGCCACGGCCGACTGGGCAGTCATGGAGGCACGCGACGGGGTCCGCCGGAGGCTCTTCTGTGGGCAGGACGTCTGGTTTCCACCTGGCACCCACATAGCCGTTGACGCCGACGGCAACTGGCTCCTCTGCCGCGACGACGGTGAACCATACGCGCGGATGCCTAGAAACGGCTTCTACTTCGACTTCATCCGCTCGACGATGAGCGACGGACGCATAGACCCGGCCGCGTGGCGTCCGCGCGACACCGTGCCCGAGGAAGAACTGGAACGCCTAGCGCGACACGCGAGGCGACTCCACGATCAGACCGACAAGGCCCTGCTCGGCTGGGGCGGCGGGATCAGCCTCATGGGCCTCAGTTGGCTCCTCGCCGACAACATTACGCAGGGCCGCCTCGACGAGTGGTACTGCATGCTGGTGGAGGAAAAGGAGACAGCCCACGAGATGATGGCTCGCTACGTCGACGCCGCCATCTCGTGCCTGAAGTTGTATCACCAGGCGGTCGGCGACCTGGTTTTCGCGTGGGGCATTGCATCGGACGACGCGGGCACCCAGCGCGCCCCTGTCATGCGGCCCGAACTCTTCGCCGAGATGATCCTCCCCCACTACCGCCGGCTGTGCGACTGGGTCCACAGGAACACCAACTGGAAGACGTTCCTCCACTCCTGCGGGTCCATATACGAGTTCATCCCATACTGGATTGAGGCCGGTATAGACATACTGAACCCCGTCCAGATCTCGGCTGCGAACATGGAGCCGGAACGCCTGAAACGGGAGTTCGGAGACCGCCTGGTCTTCTGGGGAGGCGGATGCGATACGCAGCACGTCCTGCCAAATGGCTCACCCGATGAGGTCCGCGAGCACGTCCGCCACAACATAGAGATCTTCAAGCCCGGCGGAGGCTTCGTATTCACCCAGGTCCACAACATCCAGCAGAACGTGCCGCCTGAAAACGTCGAGGCAATGCTGGATGCTGCCTACGAGTACGGCCGCTACTGACGCGCCTCCGAAGGGGCATGCTTCTCAGGACCCTCCCGATCTTCCCTGCTCGCCCCGGGCTGCGGCTTCAGGCGAAGCCATATCTCCCTGTTCCCACCACTGCCGGGTATCGGCGACGGCAGGTGCGCTTCGACGACCACGACTTCGCGCAGCCGCCGTAGCAACGACTCCATCACATCGCCGATGCACTCTTCCGGAAGAACACCCCGGCGGAGACGCCGGCGATCCACCTCGTACTGCGGCTTCATCAGAGAGAGAATGAGTCCGTCCGAACGGAGGCTGCGACAGGCAGCGCTGACGCTGAGGATCTGCGGCGTCCATCCGGCGTCAATGACGACGATGTCCAGAGGCTCTGGCGCTCGCCAGTGAATGAGGTTAGTGCGCTCCACCACGACCACGCGCGGGTCTTTGCGAAGAGACCAGTCGAGCAGGCCATGTGCGGTGTCCACGGCGTAAACCTTGCGCGCGCCGTGGTGCAGGAGACAATCGGTGAAGCCACCGCGGTGACAGCCGAAGTCGGCAGCGACGAGCCCTGCGACGTCAATGGCCCACTCTCGCAGGGCGAACTCGAGTTTCAGCCCGCCCCGGGTCACGTAGGGACACGCGCTGTTTCCCCTCGGGCGGGCTCGCCTCACGGAACAACCTTGCCGGAAAGCGGACGCGGCTTATTCGACAAGGACCTTCTCCGCCTCGCGATAGATGCGGTCCAACTCGCGCTTCTTGTCCTCGGCCAGCAAGTACGGTTCCTGCTTCGCTATCCGCTCGAGGCACTCGGCCCTGATGAGGTCAACCATGTTCCTGCGATGCGTCAGCCACGAGCGCAACTTCTCGGAGGGCCTTCGCGGGGACACCGGCAGAAGATGCCGCACCTTTGCGGCGGTGTCGGGATGCGAATAGAATTCCTCTACCCCCGTCCCCACATCGCGCAACACGTCGTAAATGCCATCCATGCTCATGAGGTCGGGATGCGGATCGAACGCCTGAATGGCCTCCTTGATGTACTCGAATATCTCGACATCCACCACGAGTTGCACGCCGCTGAACAGATCGTCAACCGCCAGATTTCCGGCGCCGGAAAAGGCACGCGCGCCCTGCATGGCCGCGATCAGGCCGGTGGCCATCTTCTCCATCCCCGCGCGTACATCCACTGCGCAGGAACTCGTATGGAGGGCACCGCCCCCGGGGTGATACCAATCGGGCTGGAGACCGCACAGGGCGGGAAGCGCGCGATTGTTGAGAAACTGATACAGGTGATACCTCGGAGATCCGAACGCCCAGCACATGTTGCGCAGGTCGACAGGATGCCCCACCGAAAGCCGAGGCACTATGTTCAGTTCCGGATCGAACAACTTGAATAGGACATGCGTGCCGAAGGACTGCCCCAGATAGGCGGCCAGACACCCGGGCGCGTTGATGGGCTTGCTGACGCCTATCATGGCATAATCGCATATCGAATAGAAGGAAACCTCGGCGGGATTGCGCTTCCAGACAGGGTAGAACTTCAGGAACACATCGAGGTCCTGTTCGGAAACGGTCATGGCATGGGGAATGTTGATGACCACGACGAACGGCTTGCCCATGACGCGGTGCATCTCGAAAAGATAGTCGGTCTGACGGATGTCGAGGTAGTCGAACGGCCGGATATTATCCGCCTCCTCCCAACATATCTTGAAGCACGCGAGGGCCCGCATCAGCGGCGGCACGTCCTGCGGCGTGACCGGATAACTCCCACCCATGCCGAACGACCTGACCAGCCGGATCAACTCGCGCAGGTCGCGCTGCGTGGCTGCGCGCACCTCGTCCGTCTCGATGTCTATCACCGCAATGGAATACCCATCGCAACTCAACGACCAGGGTTCTTCCCCGGATGGCGGACGGGCTGCCTCCAGCCGCTTGCGGGTCTCGGAGATGTAGGCGTCGTACCATCGGTCAGTCAGCCGGCATGCCAGCCTCACACGGTCACCGGATACGGTCACCCCGTCGTGGCCGCGAATCGCGCTCACGAACCGATCGTTGCGAACGATCAGCCCGATCTCCTCCAGGAGACGCTGACCTATGGCGCGACACTCGCGCAGGATCGCGGGTGTCAGGTCAACCGAATACTCCGGGTAGAAGTATCTCATGGCGTTTCCCTCCCCGGGTCCCACCGCTGGCCAGCCGGAAGCGGATGATCTCTACAGCTGCCCCGACGTCTTGAGCATCTCGAGTTTCAGACCGAGGCCGCGGATCTCGTTTACCAGCACTTCGAAGGAGACGGGTGTCCCCGCATCGAGGACGTTGGTGCCCTTCACCATGGACTCGTAGATTTTGGCGCGCCCATCTATGTCGTCGCTCTTGACGGTGAGGAGTTCCCTGAGAGCATAGGCTGCGCCGTATGCCTCCATTGCCCATACTTCCATCTCTCCGAAGCGTTGTCCGCCAGAGCGCGCCTTACCGCCGAGCGGTTGCTGGGTCACCAGAGAGTAAGGTCCTGTCGCCCGCGCGTGAACCTTGTCCTCAACGAGGTGGTCCAACTTCATCATGTACAGGTAGCCGACGGTGACCTTCTGTTCGAACGGCTCGCCGGTCCGGCCATCGTAGAGGCGCGCCTTCCCGTCCTCGGGCAAGCCCGCCTCGCGGAGGGTCTCCCGTATTTGCTCCTCGGTGGCACCGTTGAAGACGGGAGATATCGCACGGAATCCAAGGACCTTTGCCGCCCATGCGAGATGCGTTTCGAGGATCTGGCCGACGTTCATGCGCGATGGGACGCCGAGCGGATTCAACACTATGTCCACGGGCGTGCCGTCCTCGAGGAAAGGCATGTCCTCCACAGGCAAAATCTTGGCGATCACGCCCTTGTTGCCATGCCGACCGGCCATCTTGTCGCCCACCGAGAGCACGCGTTTCGTGGCGACGTAGACCTTTGCCATAGCCAGAACGCCGCTTGGCAGGAGGTCATCAGCCTCCGACGGGTCTATCCCCAGCGTATCCCGCTCCTCCTTGAGCCACTCGATGCGGGCGCGTGCCTTCTGGTAGATTTCGGCTATCTTTCTCCGCGCGGCGTCGGACGGCGCTGCCAGCTCCTCCGGATCGAACTGCTCCTCGAACTGGAGGATCTCTCTGACCGTCGCATGCGAGCGCAAACTGATTTCCTGACCGGTGGATTGCAGTTTCAGCGCGTCGCCGGCCGCTTTCCGTATATCTGCCACCATCTCTTTCACGATGGAGGCGATCTCCCGATTTATCTTTTCGACCCTCTTGCGCCTCTCCGCGGCCTGCTCCTTGTCGCGGGCCGAGGCGAGGCCTTTACGGGTGAACTTTTCGGTCGCGATCACGATCCCCTCGACGCCCGCGGGAACTTCGAGGGATTCATTTTTCACATCCTGGCTCACCTGGCCGAATATAGCGATCAGCAACTTCTCCTCGGGGGAGAGTTCGGTCTTCGGCTTGGGGGCCACCTTTCCCACGAGTATGTCGCCAGGTCGCACGTGCGTTCCCACGCGGACGATCCCGTCCTCATCGAGGTTCGCGAGGACGCGTTGCGAAACATTGGGTATCTCGCGCGTGAACTCCTCCTTGCCGAGTTTCGTCTCGCGGCATTCCGTCTCGAACTCCTGAATGTGAATGGAGGTGAACATGTCGCGGTGAACGAGCCGCTCGCTCACGAGGATCGCGTCCTCGAAGTTGTATCCGTCCCAGGGCATGAAGGCCACGAGCACATTCTTGCCGAGGGCCAGTTCCCCTTCGCTCGTCCCGGGTCCATCGGCGATGATCTCTCCTTTGCGCACCTTCTGCCCGACCTTGACGATGGGACGCTGGTTGAGACACGTCTTCTCATTGAGCGCCTGAAACTTGCGGAGCCGGTACACCCTTTCGTCAATCACGATGCGAGAGGCATCCACCTCGGTGACGGTGCCCGCCTCGACGGCACGGACAACCATGCTCGAGTTCTTGACTACCTCCTTCTCCATGCCGGTGGCAACGATGGAAACCTCGGTCTTCAGGAGCGGCACCGCCTGCTTCTGCATATTGGAGCCCATCAACGCGCGGTTGGCGTCGTTGTGTTCGAGAAACGGTATCAGGCTCGCCGAAACGCCCACGAGTTGCTGCGGTGATACGTCTGCGTATTCGATCTGCTTCGGGTCTGCCTCAAGAAAGTCTCCGTTCCGACGCGCGATCACCTTGTCGGTCAGAATGCGGCGGTTCCGGCTCAGGTGCATGTCCGGCGGTCCCATCCACCGGTCTATCTCTTCGTCGGCCCGCAGGTAAACAATCTCGTCCGTGACGACGCCGTTCTTGACCCGCCGGTACGGGGTGACGATGAATCCGTATTCGTCCACGCCGGCGTAGATGCCCAGCGAAGTGATCAAACCGATGTTCGCACCCTCGGGCGTCTCGATGGGACATATGCGACCGTAGTGGCTTATGTGCACGTCCCGCACCTCGAAACCCGCTCGCTTGCGATTGAGCCCTCCGGGTCCCAACGCGCTGAGTTTCCGCTCGTGCGTCAACTGGTGCAAGGGGTTGGTCTGCTCGACCACCTGGGAGAGTTCGCTCCTGCCGAAGAAGAACTCGATGGCGGCGGAGATGGTCTTGGAGTTGACTAGAGTGCGGGGGGTGAGCGCCTCCACGTCGCCCATTCCCATCCGCTCCTGCACGGTCCTCCGCAGTTTGAGGAATCCCTTGCGGATCTCGTCGCTCGCAAGTTCGTCGATCGTGCGAAGCCTGCGGTTACCCAGATGGTCTATGTCGTCCACATGCCCTTCGTTACGCCGCAACCGCAGGATGTACCGCACGGCGTTCACTATGTCTTCCGGCGTCAGCGCCATCTGAGACTCTGGAACGTTCTGGCTGAACTTACGGTTCAGCCTGAAGCGGCCCACCGAGCCCAGCCTGTACCTGTCGGGGTCGAAGAAACGCTCGCGGAAGAGTTCCGTAGCACGTTCGATGCTGGCCGGGTTGCCCGGTCGCAGGCGTCCATAGATATAAAGGAGCGCCTCCTCGTGGCTGCTGCTGGGGTCTTCGTTCAGCGTGTTCAGGATGAGCGGGTCGTCCATCTTCGTCACCACGCGAACGCGCTTGCGTTCCATGGCGATCAACTTCGGTATCGCGTCGTCCCCGATCTGCTGCCCCGCTCGAACGATGATTTCTCCCGTCTTGTGATCCACCACGTCCTCGGCCGCGTACTTGCCGCGAAGTGCGGCCCCGCCACGCTCCGGAACCTCCTCGTATCCAGTCTCGTAAAAGGCACGGATGAGGTCAGCCGTTGTCGAGTAATCCGCGGACATGGCACGGATGAAACACGTCACGGGAAACCTACCGCTCTGATCCACGCGGATGTTGAGCACGTCCTTGCGGCTCACGTCAATCTCGATCCAACTGCCGCGTTCCGGGATTATGCGACAGGAATGCAGGCGCTTGTCGCTCGTCCGGGTATCCTCCTGGAAGTCGATCCCCGGCGACCGGTGCAACTGCGCGACTATCACCCGCTGAGCACCGTTGATGATGAACTCGCCACCGCCCACCATGATAGGCACATCACCCAGATAGACATCTTCCTGGACTGCAGAGTTCGGCTTGACGAGCCGGAGGCGGGCTCTCAACGGACGACCGTAAGTGAGTTTGAGGCGCCGACAATCATCAATGGAGTACCGCGGCCGCCCGAGCGTATAGCAGATGTACTCCAGGGACATCGTCCCATCGTAACTCTTGATGGGAAACATCTCGCGGAAAATCGCCTCGAGCCCCTCGTTCTTCCGCTTCTTCGGGTGCACATTCTCTTGGAGGAAGCGCTCGTAGGAGCGCGTCTGAATCTCCGTCAGGTTCGGAACTGGAAGCGCATCCTGGACTCGGGCATAGTTACGAACTTGCATCACGTACACTCCTCGGGCTGGAAAAATACGATTGGAGCGTCCCTCATATCCGATCGTTCGTGGATGGAACTGCCCCCTGCGGTGCGTACGGTTCCGCTGGCTTCACGTCGAGCGGGACCATTGAGTGACACAATGTCCGGGCCGATTCGTACCCCGTAAAGACCTACGGTTCGAAGGCTCCACACGCTGGACTGGCGTCCTGGCACTTAGACTGTGAAGTTTAGCCCTCTCGCAGTCAGTGTGTCAAGCCCACCTGGCCTGTACTGTCCATGCGAAACTCGTAAATCGTTATTATAAAAACGGTTACGCGTTCCCTCCCCATGTACGCCCACTGACCGGCCACCCCTTTCGGCGCATCCTCACAACCCGCGCCAACCCGGCCTGGCATTGGACATTCCTTTAACCGCCACCTGCTCAAATTGACCCGACCCACCGCCGGCGCCCGCCGGGAACACCACGGCGCCATGTCTGAACCGCATTGACGAGGGGCCGGCCTCCCCGGGCACGGAAACGTTACCTGTAGTCCCACAGCGTGTAATCGTCAGGGCCGAACCAGCCCAGGTCGTACGCGGCGAAGTCAACCGTGGTCTGCACCATCCAATTCGCCGGGTCGTAAATCGTCCCGCTGCGCGAGAAGTCCATCCGACGGGGCGACACGTGCCCATCCAGCCAGAGGACGTTGGCAAGCCCGTCATGCCTGAAGTGTATGGTGGGAAGCGTCGTGTTAGGCCAGCCCCAGAGATCGAAGCCTGTCTTGTTAGGGGTACCCCAGGGCGGATACCACAGGGCCGGATAGGGTGGCGCTGCCTCGAAGGTTTCCATGATATATGGACGGTTGCCGTCGTATCGCAGTTCGGCGCCATCTGTGAACATGATAGTGCCCTGGGGATCGCGGAACATCGGAACTCGCGATCCGTGCCATGATGCCTTCGGGTCCCCCAGTTGCTGAAAGGTCATCGGGTCTATGTCCCACTTCCCACCGGCGAATCCCTGGTAACTGCCAACGAAGAGTTTATTGTACACGTATCCGCCGGCTCCGGCCTCGTACGAGTAGCGCGCACCGGCGCGGTAATAACTGTTGAACGTCGGGCACCTCTTGATCTCGCCATCGGGGCCGAGATAAGGAGCAAGGTAGCCCCGCGACGGATCGAACGGGCTGTCGAAATCCGGTCTCCAGCCATGCCAACGCCAGTATCCCGCGCAGTAAACTCCCTCGCTGTTGAACCCTCCCACGTCGTCGAAGTCCTCGGCAGCGGGCGGATAATACTCGCCCCAGTCGGTCGTGTACATGTCCACCGCCATGTAGATCTGCTTAAGGTTGTTCATGCAGCTCGTCCTTCGGCTCTTCTCGCGGGCCGCTGCGAGCGCCGGCAATATCAGTCCAACGAGCACCCCAATGATCGCTATGACGACGAGGAGTTCTATGAGGGTGAACGCCCGCCCCAGGCGCCTCGCCAAGGCATGCAGCAACCTTCTCAGCAGCCTACGCCCGACCAACGTCTTCATACCGACCTCCCTTCTCTGTGCCTGCGTCCTCTCCGCGGAGCGACGCTGACCCACGGCGATACTTCGCGGCGGCACGAGAGGCGGGGCCATAAAAAGGCGACCCCCGCCGCGAGGGCGAGGGCTGAGATGAGCATCTCCACCGGCCCAGACCTCGAGGCCGCACGTGAAGCGCTCACGGGCAGGTCTTCTGGCTCTCGGATCGCCCTACTTGCCGCGCCTTCCCACCCTTGGTTCGCTCAGGGCAGTGGCTCGATGCGGCGTTCGTCCCCGATCACAGCGGCGGGACCGCGGCGGACTTGCACCGCCTTCCCTATTCGCCCGCGCTCCTGCGGGTACCCATGAGCCAATCGAACTAACGTAATTATAGCGTTGACCTTCTCACCTTTCAAGAATGCCATCGTGCCTGTCTGGTCGCACAGACGGACCCGATCCCTGCAAGGCGGGCAGCGCGACCTCCGCTACTACCGCCTCGTGATCCGAGGAACGCGTGGAAACGGCCGCGGCATAGTACACACGGCTCCCCTTGGGAACCCATATCAGATCTATCCTGAGGATGGGCGTCACTCGCCGGCCGCGCCACCGGTTGGGAACGGTCTTGCCCCACCCGAATCCTTTCGCGGCAAACGCATCCAGGTGCGTCCGCCGAAGGAAGTCCAGGCCGACGAAATTGTGGGGAAGGTTGAAGTCCCCGGCGATAACCACAGGCGCTTTTTCCATGTAAAGCGCCACCGTCTTGCGCAGACCCTCCAACTCCGCCTGGACTATGTCCATCTCCGCGCGCAGCGCATCGCTTGTCCAGTTGCGCAGGACCTGCGCGCGCAGTTGCCGCGCCGAAAGGTGCACGTTCACGAAGATGACCTGTCCCCGGCGGCCGAGGTCAACCTCGAACACGCTGCATCGCCATGGGGGCAAATATGGCGAGGGGAGTTCCCTCACGGGAAACCGACACACGATGCCTTGTCTTCCAGGGATCCGTTGATAGGATCGCAAGGCCATGGTTCTCGCGAGTTCCGCGCCGATCCCCACGCTCGGCGTCCAGTCGTACTCCTGGATAAGCGCTACGTCCGGCTCCATCACCGCTATTTCGCGTGCTACCCCCTTCTTATCGAGGCTACCTGCTGCGACGTTCCACGAAAGTATCCGGAGCGGGACTTCGGCGTCACGCCCACCATTCGGATCGACGGCTGAAAAACTTTCGAAGGCCTTTCGTGCAAAGGCGAATTTCTCCCGTGCCCGCTCCGGGAATGGTCGCAGGAGTTGAAATACCTCTTCATTCGACAGAACGCAAAGAAGCCACAGCCCCGCACCTGTCAGCGCCCAGCGCGGACGCACCGCGACGAAGCCCGCCGCCAGTAGTGGCAATGCCATCCCGAGCCAGAGAATCGCTGGCCTCAGCGTAAAGAAGAACACGGGGAGATTGACCCGCGGCCAGCGGTAGATGACCCAGATCGCCACACAGCAGGCGCATCCCGCGAGGAAGAAGACGGAGAGTAGCCCCGCCCACCACGTGGGCCGGCGCAGGAAACGGGGTCTGTACCGCGGCTCGGATCGGTCAGCGAGTTCGCCTGCCACGCCATCACCCCCGCTCATCTGGAGGCCACCGCTCCCTGATCCATTTCAGCGCTGCCTCGCGCGAGTCGAGACGACCATCGAGTTGCTCCTCGCGGACTGCGGACAATATTCTGCCGAAGAGTGGGCCGGGGCGATATCCGAGCGCGATGAGGTCATGGCCGGTTACCAGAGGAGCAGGGGCTATCTCCTCTCGCCGGAGCGTCTGCATCCGGTCCCGGAGGAACTCGTACACGTCCAACTTCCCGTGGCTGGCCAGGCAGTCGAGTCGGTGAAGTTCCAGGTGCTCCTCGAAGCGCGGCAGGGCTAGGAGTCGCTTCAGGGTGCTCAACCTCATCTCCTTCGCTGAGAGGATGCGCATGTGATTTGCGACAAGCGACGTTATGTGCGCAGTCTCTTCGTTGGAGAAGCGAAGGCGCCGGCAGATCTCCTTCGTTCGCAGCGCCCCCTCGCGATCGTGATCATCGAACCTGATGCGTTCCCGGAATGTCTGGGTGCACGGTTTGCCGACGTCGTGCAGGAGAATGCCCATCGCCAGTTCAGGCGACGGTTCCCGGGCGAGATCGAACATGCGGCAGGTGTGCTCGAACACGTCCCCCTCGGGGTGGAACTCGGCCGGCTGTTCGACGCCGCACATCTCCTCCACCTCCGGCAGGATGACCGCAAGGATACCGCAGTCGTGCATGAGACGCAGCGCACGTCCCGCATTGGGACCTGTGAGAATGCGAACCAACTCTTCTCGCACGCGCTCGGCGCTCACTCGTTCGAGCGCCCGCGCCGAGGCCGCCATCGCGCGGTACGTTTCTGGTTCTACGGAGAATCCGAACCGACAGGCGAACCTCACAGCACGCAGAATCCGCAGGTGGTCCTCGGCGAAGCGGCGCTCCGGCTCGCCAATGGTCCTTATCCGCCGCAGTCGAATGTCCTCGCGTCCCCCGACCCAGTCCAGAACCTCTCCAGACACAGGGTCGAAAAACATTCCATTGATGGTGAAATCCCGCCGGAGCACGTCCTCGCGCGCAGTGGAGAACTTCACCCGGTCGGGATGCCGCCCGTCAGAATACTCCGCCTCCGCGCGGAAGGTGGCCACCTCGAAATCCGCCGTATCCCCATGCACCACGACCACGCCGAACTTCGCCCCGACCTCGTACGCGCGCAGGAATAGTCGAGCGACATCTTCCGGCCTGGCGCTGGTCGCAATGTCGTAGTCCGAGGGTTCCCTGCCCATCACCATATCGCGCACGCAGCCGCCCGCGAAGTACGCCTCGTACCCGGCACCTCGCAGGGTCCGCACGATGCGCTCTGCCTCGGCGCGCTTCGCGTCCATCGTATGACTCCTCCGGTGGCGCTGCATTATATAGCCGGGCAGCCGGCGTGCAAAACCGGGGCCGGACGCGGCTTGACATCGTCCGCGGCACCGCGCACACTGTGCAGTGCAATGACCAGTTCGCGCCGCCACTCGCCGATAGACCTGGCCCTGTTGGGTTTCATCGGGACCATCCTGTGCGCAGCCGGCATCGCAGGCGGTCAGACTGTCGAGTCGCCTGGCCCCGCAACGCCGGAGACCCGCGAGGAGCAGTTGGACGAGGCCTCGGCGCGGATGCGGGAAGAACGCGAGCGCCAGGCCCTCACGGAGGAAGTGCGCAATCTGCGCTTTCGCGTCCCGCTGAAACACGGCGACAACATCCGCTGGTATAGAGAGGCGACGCAGAAGGAACTGGACGAAGTGCGGGCGGCCGACGCACACTTCGAGCGAGGCGACTACGATCGGGCGCGACGCGCGTATCAGGCCGCGCTCGACATCCGCTTCGAACAGTGGTACATAGATCACTCGCCCGCAGGAGGAGCGCCTGCGGGTCTCCCTCGCTTCGCGAAGAAGCGCTTCCGACTTGCCACCGAACAAACTTTCTGGGCAATCGAGCGATTGAAGGAGATCGAGAGCCTGTCGGCAGAGGCGGAAGTAAAGGATGCCCTCGCTCGAGCGAAGGCCGAGGACGACCCCGGCAAGGCCTACGACCTGTATGGCAAGGTCCTCGAAAGATGCGAGAAGATGAAGCAGAGTGCGGTTGCACAGGCATGCGCCGAGCAGGCACAGAAGCAACGCGACGCCATAATCGCCGCCGCGGTAGCCGAACTCGCCCGGGTCGCGTCGGCAGCAGAGGCCGGCGATGTTGTGGCAGCGACCGACGCTTTCGAGGAGTGGCAGAAACGGTACTCGCGTCTTGCGGATCACGAGGCGGTGCGCCCCATCTACGAGCGAGTTAGCGCGAATCCTCAGATGTCCGCCGAACGCAAGGAACGACAGGCGGCACAGCGCCTCGCCAGCGCGGAGGCTGCGCTGGCAAGGAAGAATTACGT